>ERZ1036460.41-NODE-41-length-113791-cov-25.097084_pt1 | contig 113791 bp, 96 predicted proteins | sample MGYA00514229_ERZ1036460 | MGnify/ENA primary metagenome ERZ1036460 (study PRJEB33795, sample SAMN09464921) | human gut metagenome | host: Homo sapiens | place: USA: Stanford, California | collected 2016-08 | study: EMG produced TPA metagenomics assembly of the...
TTGGTGATCGACGTCAAAAGATCAAATCTAAAGCTAAGACGGGTGATTCAGACCGCCGGAAGGAGAAAGATGATTATGATGGAACCGATGATACGCTTCGTACGGATTCGGTTGATCATGCTCCATCTCAAGAGGTAAAAGAGTCTTCCAGGAAAGAGCGTGATTTATCCAATCGCCCTGACGGTTATAAAAGGATGGGAGTAGTTGGAGAGGCGACAGAGCATCCTTCCGATTTGACAAAGGTTCCCGGTCGCCTCATTGAAAGAAGAATGGTACGGGTATTCAGTTTTCGTACTTTCCTGACGGAAGAATGTTTTGAGATGGTTCATTATGCAGAGCCTGGTAAAAAGCCGAAGTGGGGCTATTTCCCTTCTGAAGGCCATCCGGAGGTAGTAACCAGTTTTGAAGGCACTAGGGCCACTCCTGAATTTCTGCAGGCTATTGCCTATGAAGTTTATGTAAAGAATGTGACTTTCGGTCTTCTTCACCAATGGCTGACAGATATGGGCATGACCGTTTCTAAAAACACGTTGCGCAACTGGCTTAAGAAAGGTAAGACATACCTGGACGAACTGGTTTGTGTATTGAAGTCCATAGCTTTGGAAAAAGATTCGATTGTGAACTGCGATGAGACCTGGTGTAAAGTGCGCAAATACGATCACTATAAGAAGTGCTACATTTGGGTTCTGGTCAACAAGGCTCAGAAAACAGCCATTTTCTTCTATGAGAATGGCTCGCGCGGTCGTGATGTACTTACAGACTTTTTGGGCGATGCAGAGTTGAAGAGTATTATGTCCGACGGATACAATGCTTATGTGTTTATCGGCAATGAGCTGAAATCAGCCCGGTTTAAAGATACTGTACACCAGGTTTGTATGTCACATGCCAAGAACAAGTTTGTCAAGGCTTCCAATCAGGGTGGTGAACCGAATGCAGAACGCTTTTCCGAAATTTTAAAGGAGTTCTTTATGAGGGAGCGTAAATACGATGATGCCGGATTAACTCCCAAGGAAAGGTTCCGAGAAAGGCAAAGCCTGGCAACGAAGGAACTTCTGATAGAGTTACGCAGCTTGTTGGACAGTGAACTGACAAAGGATTCAGAATTTAGAAGCCGGTATTATAAAGAAGCTCTCAATTATCTGAACCGGTTCTGGAAAGAGCTCTTTGCTTACTTGGATGATGGTGAATTACCTATAGACAACAACCTGGCTGAGCGAACCATTCGAAAGCTGACCACTCAACGCAACAATTCACTTCATTATGGTAGTGATGCCGGTGCAGAGATGGCAGCAACTTATCACAGTGTGATAGGAACGGTAAAGCTTCATGGCAGTTCTGTCTGGAACTTCATCGGAACTTTTTTCAAAAATATCTTTAACGGATGCAGGGATTATGTTAACATGGTTCCTGACAAAATCACTTTGGCTACCAGCCAATGTTAAATTCAAGACTAATTAATTAACAAAACTCGGTTTAGGGCACTGAAAAGTGCCCTTTCAAAGGGGGATGCCCTAAATTGAGTGCTTACAATATATTATTATTTAGTCACTGAAAAGAGTGCCTAAAGGGGGGGATTCCAGGTTGAGTGTTGATAATTTTACTCTTAATGCTTATTATACGCTAATATAACCTTTGTTGTATATATTTTACTAAAATGATGTATGATTTAGTGAAATATTGTTGTGTGAACTGTAGAATCTATAGTATATGGATTTATTTTCATTATTAAAAAAGTCTGTATGGTTTGGAATTATTCCCAAACTACCGACTTTTATAAACATCCTTATACTTCCTTTTGTAACTCCATATCTCACAGCGAACGATTATGGTGTGTGGGGAATAATATCAAGTTATACGGGAATTTTCATATCAATATATACATTAGGATTGCATATGCATCTAAGTAATTCATATTATGAATATGGCGATAAATATAGATATGTTTGGGGGCGTATATTGTATTTACTTCTTGTATTGTCTGTCTTTTTTTCTTGCATACTATTTTTTATCATTTGGAATACATTTGATAATTTGGAGTTTAGTAACCGTTTCCTATTGGCATTATTGTCTGTATTTAGTTTGCAGTTTAATGCAAATAATCTGATAGGACAACAACTATACACATTAAGAGGAACTCCCATTCCTTTTGTGTCAAGAACTTTAATAGGTGGATTGATAGGAATTACTACAACTTTTGTCTCTATCAGATATTTCAAAATGGGCTATTTAGGATTCGTTCTTGGATCTGCACTGAACTATATGTTTTGTTTCTTCTCTTTTATTCGTCCGTTGTGGCTGAAAGAGAAACTTTATCCAAGGTTTGAAGTTTCAAAAACAAGAATTGCTAACTTATTGAAGATTTCGTTGCCTGTTGTACCTCATGCATTGGGGTTTATGTTGCTGTCATCTTCAAGTAGGATTATAATGGATTGGTATGAAGTACCTATAGCAGACATTGGAATATATTCTAATGGCTATATGTTGGGTGATTATATAACAATTGTGACAACGGCCTTAGTTTCTGCACTTGCTCCTTATATGCAGACTTCTTTTAGAAGTGAAAATTATGTAAACTATCGTTTCTTGTTTATGTTGTGTCAATCTATAGCTTTACTGTCTATATTTATTTTTTGTTTATGGATGCCGGAGATATATAGTATTCTGATAAGAAATGAAAGTCTGCAGAAAAGTATGATAATCTCTCAGATCTCTTGCTTTGCTAATTGCATATTTCCGCTATATGTTTTTATGTCAAGTATCTGTTTTATAGAAAAGACTACTATGCAGTTGCTATGGTTAGTATTTATACCAGGTATTTTAAACATCATTTTACTTTTGATTTTTATTCCATTGTTGGGGTATAAGGTTGCTGTAATTACTACTTTAGTCTCTTATTGGACCCAAATGCTTATTCCTTTTTTCGTAAAGCACTATAAAAAGCAAATTACTTTGTGGCTTGGCAGCAGATATAAACTAATTGCTTTATTTTTTGCATCTGCCTTCTTATTGATATGCTCGGTGGTAGTTTCAGAATTCTTCATATATAAATTGTTACTTACTTTGATAATTCTAATAGTTGTTGTTTGTAATATAAATAGGATTTCAATCAAGTTTAAATCAATATAATATACAATGAAATACTTGTTCTACGGAGGTTCTTCCATATTAATGCCTCACATGGGAGTATTACTTAACGAAGCTTTAACTTTGGAGAAAAAAGGTAATGAAATATTGTGGACATATTGCAATTCAAAATGTCAGTCTTGTATTTCAAATATGAGTTCGAATCCAATGATTTGTAAGAATTGTGTAAATAGAACTCATCGACTTTTAAAAAAATATTCTGATAGACTAACTACCATAGGATTATTTGATAAAAAGGCATGTATAGAGAAAGTTGAAAAGGAATATTTATTTAAAAATATAGATGAACTAAAAAAGTTTACATTTCAAGAGTGCAATTTAGGTTATTCCATAGCTTCGGCATATATCTCGGCAACGAGAAATTCAGTAATGTCTTTTTCGGAACAACATAAGCAGTATTATTCAATATTAGCTTTGCAAACCATTGAGCGACTCTTACATTTTGAAAAAGTGGTTAAGAAATTTCGACCGAATTGTATTATAGTGTTTAATGGACGTTATTTTGATACAGCTGTATGTTTAGCGATAGCAAAGAAGTATCATATTGATTATCAAATCAAAGAAGTGTTGGATGGTCCTAGGTGCAATCAACCTTATTTTATTGAGACTTTTTTTAATTGCAGTGCATTCGATATAATGAATAAAGCCACAAAAATCAATAATAGTTGGGAGTTATCCCAACTGTCTGAAATTGAAAAGATTAAAATAGGAAGGATGTTTTATGAACGCAAGAGAAATGGGGAAAGCGTGAATGATAAATCCTATGTCAAGCAGCAACAAATAGGAGTACTGCCTGAAAATTGGGATGTAAAAAAGAAAAATATTGTTATATTTAATTCGTCAGATGATGAGCTTGCTTCTATTGGGGCTGATTATGACTGTTATTCTTTATTTAAATCTCAATATATAGGTATCACTTCTATTTTAGAAAAATTCAAAGAGGAAAGAGATGTTTATTTCTATTTACGAATGCATCCTAATTTGTCAGGGTTGAATAATCCTTTTGTTAATGAGTTGTTGGAGCTAACTAACAAATTTGATAATGTTACAGTCATTGCACCTACTGAGAATATTAGTTCATATTCGTTGCTGGATGCAGCTGATAAAGTGATATCTTTTGGATCTACTATGGGGGTAGAGGCAAACTATTGGGGAAAAACATCTATACTTTTATCTGCCAGTGAATACTATCATTTGGACGTATGTTATATCCCCAGTAGCGTACATGACTTATATGAGATGATAAAATCGGATTTAATGCCTTTAGATAAAATGGGGGCAATTAAATATGCCTTTTATTTGCTGGAAAGGGAAGTTAGGTGTCATAGGGCAACTCTCGTTGATATATCGTTTACTAGAAGAAATTTATTGGGTAAATATATTTATACGTTTTCTTATGATAGATGGTTTCAGTCATCAATACTATCTAGACTGGAATCTTTGATTTATCGTAAAATTCTTCCAAAACTAGTTCCCGATAAAAATAAGTTTCCAGACATTTTTGTTTTGGGTAATATATAATAATAGTCGCATGTTGTCTGAACGGAAAATTTATTTTTGGATTCCATTATTGACGGAAATACTTGCTCTTTATAATAGTATACTGATAGGATTTGGAGTACGATATTCATATCTCTTTTGTATAATATTGGGCCTACTGTTTTTTTTGAGAAAAAGAATTTTATGCAAGTCTAAGACTTATTTTTTTTCAATCGCCATATATGTAGTTAGTGTTGTTCTTTCTTCTTCACTGTTTTTTTTGTCAGAATTCAATTTCTCTGTTGTAATGGGAACAGTAATTTATATATTACCATTATTCTATTGGCTGCTATATGACGATATAAAAGTCTCTTTATATTTCCCTCAGATTATAATGGGATTGAAATATCCAGTTTTGTTGGTTGCAATATTAGGTGTTGTACAATTTTATATTTCGCCGAATTTGTTTGGGATAATAAATTTGAGTGATGTTGTAGATCCGTATGTGGTAAAAGCGTCTTCTGATATTTTTTCTAATTGGGTGTTTTATTTGAGAGCGACTTCTATTTTGACATCACCTCAGGTCTATGGTTTGTTTATGGTATTATATGCAATTTCATTCTTTATTTATGCAAGAAGGAGTGTTTCAAATCTGATTATTTTATCTATGTATTTATTTGCAGGCGCACATTCAGGAAATAAGTCTTTTTTTCTGATACTTCTGTTATATGGAGGATATTATTTGATGAAAACTGGAGGGGTAAAGAGTAAAATAGGTGTGCTTTTTATTTTAATTTCATTGCTTTTAGTGGTAATATATTTTGCTGATGAAGTGTCTTTTTTATCAAGAATTATAAGTGTAGATAATTTTGCGGATGAGGAGAAAGAAGGACGACTGAGTATATACAAAAATTTGTTGGCAGATCTTTCTTTTTTAGGAGAAGGAGCGGGGGCGCATATGGCACTTAGTGGAGAGTTGAGTGATCAGCCTGCAGAAAGTTATTTCTTGCAGGTTTTGATAGAGCTGGGAATTATTCCGTTTATCAGTTTCCTCTCCATCTTTGTGTTTAATTATATAAAGAATGGCAAGAAAATAAATATAATGCTTTTTTTTATTGCTTTGTCCATGGGGTTCGTTCATTGTTTTAATGGTTTTGTCTTTTTTATTATGTGGGGATGGTTCTTTATTTTTCCTCCATCAATAAATATTGGCAAACACACAGTTCTGTCTTATTGTAAAAAATGTTCTGTATGATATCTATTATTATTCCTCTCTATAATGTTGAAAATTATGTTGTAGAATCTTTAAAATCAGCGCTGGAACAGACTTTTCCTGATATTGAATATTTGTTAATTGATGATTGTTCTTCTGATTGTACTATGCAGGTGGTAGAAGAATATATATCAACCCATCCTCGTAGAAAATCTATTAGAATAATTCATCATAAAAATAATAGAGGATTGTCTGCTGCTCGTAATACAGGATTGAAACATGCGACTGGAGAATTTGTTTTTTTTATGGACTCAGACGATGAGATTACGCCTGATTGTATTGAGAAACATTATGAGGCACTGAGAAATTCTAATGCAGAATTGTGTATCGCCGATCTTCAGTTAAGGGGAGCCAAGTCTATTCATGTTAAACCGATGTCGGATACAGTTAACAGATTACCATTTATAACATCTTTTTTTAGAAGGATGTGGAATATCAGTGCTGGGAATAAATTGTATCGTAAGGAGTTTTTGTTAAACAATGACTTAACCTTTCAAGAGGGGTTATTACATGAAGATGTTTTGTGGACTTATAAAATAGCGAGCATGGCAAAAAAAGCTGTTTGGGTAAATGAAACCACATACATTTATAAAGTCCATAAGGGGTCAATTACTACGCATAAAAACAGTATTCGAAAGATAAAGAGTTTGTTATTTATTTTGCACGCTATCCATATGGATTGGGAGGCCGGAAGTATTCCTGCTGAATATGAAAACGATTATTTAAGCTTCATGGGTTTTTGGCGTTTGAACGCTGCTTTGCTTTTATTGAATTATGATGGAAGTTATAAGGAGCGTCATATTTGTTATTCCAAATTACAAGACATAGAAAAGAGTAAAGCATGGAGTTTGCATTCTTTTGTGTTTAAACTTCCTTTTTGGGCTTTTTATATACTGTTTTCCCCTATGTATTTTATGTATAAAAGGTTGTGCTGAATTTATTAGTTGGGCTAAATATATCTTGATTTAATACTGTTAGTGGTCTGAAGCATGTAATTGTTTAGATACTAACTTGAGTCTAATTCTAAGAAAACAATGAGCCATAGGATAGTAATAGTTGGAGGTTCCGGTTTTATTGGAACGAACCTAATTTTATTTTTATTGAGGCAAAAGGATCTTGAAGTATTCAATATAGATATAAATCCTCCTAGGTTAAGGAGTAAAGGAAGTCACTACCATTCAATAGATATATGCCATTTATCTTCCTTTTATAGTTGTCTATTGGAGATCTCACCTGATTATATAGTTCATCTAGCTGCCCGTACGGATCTTGGCGGTAATTCTTTGGATGATTATTCTGCCAATACTCTTGGTGTAGAAAATTTGATGAAGATTTTACCTTCTTTACCCAATTTGAAAAAGATTGTAATTACCTCTTCTATGCTGGTTTGCCGTACAGGGTATTATCCTAAAAATCAATTTGATTATGCTCCTTCAACTTTATACGGTGAGAGTAAAGTGAAAACAGAGGAAATAGTCTGGCATAACAGTCCCCAATGTGATTGGGCCATTATACGTCCGACATCCATTTGGGGACCATGGTTTGGAGTCCCTTATCGAAATTTTTTTGATATGATGATGGCGCATCGGTATTTTCATATTGGCTGCAAAGGATGTACTAAAACTTATGGGTATGTGGGAAATGCTGTTTATCAGATTGAACAAATTCTATTTAACGATACACGAGACGAAAATCAAAAGGTGTTTTATATAGGAGACAATCCACCTACCAATATTGAAGATTGGGCTAATGAAATCGCTGATGAACTAGGTTACAAGGTACAGAGAATGCCCTGGTGGCTTTTACGGATAACCGCATGGGTGGGGGATTTATTGAAATTTGTTGGTATTTCTTTTCCGATGACCTCATTTAGACTTAAGAATATGACAACAGATAATATAATAGATTTGTCTGCTACATATAAAATAGCTCCTAATCCTCCTTATTCAAGAATGCAAGGTATACGAGAAACTTTGAAATGGCTCGACTCAACAAAATATTGAAATGAATATCTCTCTTATAACTGTCACTTTTAACAGTGCTGCAACTCTTCGTAATACTATTCAATCTGTTCTTGCACAATCCTATTCAAACATAGAATACATAATTGTTGATGGTGATTCTAAAGATAATACGATAGATATTATTAGGGAATATGAATCCCTATTTAGCGGACGCCTGCATTGGGTGAGTGAGACTGATAAAGGTCTCTATGATGCTATGAATAAAGGCATACGTATGGCTACTGGGGATATTGTGGGAATTATAAATTCTGATGATTTCTATCATCGGACGGATATCTTAACAAAAGTGATGAATGCTTTTCAGGATAAGGTGACACAAGCGGTCTATGGAGATGTCCGCTTTGTAAATCCTGATAATCTAGATAAGACCGTTCGGTATTATTCATCAAAAAAATTCACTCCAAGACGTTTTCGTTATGGTTTTATGCCTGCGCATCCTACTTTCTTCACTTATCGGAAGTATTTTGATGAGTTTGGTTATTATAAAACAGATTATAGAATAGCTGCTGATTATGAGTTGCTGATTCGGTTTTTGTATACTCATCATTTGAAAGCTAAATATCTACCCTTAGATTTCATGAAGATGAGGACAGGAGGTGCCAGTACAGCATCTTTCAAGAGTAATTTGCTATTGAACAAGGAAATTGTGCGTGCATGCCGAGAAAATGGTATATGGACTTGTATGCCGTTATTGTTTCTGAAATATTTTATAAAAGTCTTTGAACTGATATTTACGAAAGAGTGACAATATGAAAAAAGTTGCATTAATTACTGGTATTACTGGACAAGACGGTTCGTTTCTTGCCGAGTTTCTAATCGGAAAAGGGTATGAGGTTCACGGCATTCTCCGCCGTTCTTCTTCCTTCAATACGGGGCGTATCGAGCATCTATATCTGGATGAATGGGTGCGCGATATGAAGAAAGACCGTCTGATAAATCTTCACTATGGAGATATGACGGACAGTAGTTCACTTATCAGAATCATTCAGTTGGTTCAGCCCGATGAGATATACAATCTTGCTGCGCAAAGCCATGTGAAAGTGAGCTTTGATGTTCCTGAATATACGGCTGAATCGGACGCAGTGGGTACGCTACGTATGCTGGAGGCGGTTCGTATTCTTGGTTTGGAGAAGAAGACCAAGATATATCAGGCCTCTACTTCCGAGCTGTTTGGTAAGGTACAGGAGATACCTCAGAAGGAAACGACACCTTTCTATCCGCGTAGCCCGTACGGAGTGGCTAAACAATATGGTTTCTGGATAACCAAGAATTATCGTGAGAGTTACGGAATGTTTGCTGTTAATGGTATTCTGTTCAATCATGAGAGTGAACGGCGAGGGGAGACTTTCGTGACCCGTAAGATTACTTTGGCTGCAGCTCGTATTGCCCAAAGTCTCCAGGATAAGTTGTATCTGGGAAATTTGAATGCCCGTCGTGACTGGGGATATGCAAAGGATTATGTAGAGTGTATGTGGTTGATTTTACAACATGATACACCGGAAGATTTTGTGATAGCTACTGGTGAGATGCATTCTGTTCGCGAGTTTGCTACTTTGGCATTTCATGAGGTTGGCATTGAACTCCGTTGGGAAGGTGAGGGTATTAATGAAAAAGGTGTTGATCTAAAAACGGGTAAAGTGCTTGTTGAGGTTGATCCTAAATATTTCCGTCCTTGCGAGGTTGAGCAACTACTTGGTGATCCTACTAAAGCAAAGACTTTGCTCGGTTGGAATCCAACGAAAACTAGTTTTTCTGAACTTGTGAGGATAATGGCGGCACATGATATGAGATTTGTGAAAAAGTTATATCTGAAAGCTCAAATGGATAAATAAGAATTCAATCTTATTGATTTTCTGAAAAATAGCTGTATCTTTGTAGCAAGTTTACTAATCATATCTTTTATGAGCAAAAGTATAGAACATAAGAAGAAGTCTGTCTTCCTACGAATATTGGAAGATAAGAGAGCTATACGCAAATGTGTTCAAGAGGGAGGTGATGTTAAAAAATTAGCCAAAGAACGTGGAATTAAGTTCTCAACTCCCTTATGAAGTTACAGAAGAAAGTGAATGGAACTATTCCTTTATAACTAAGCATGGTATTGTTTACCATGCTTATTTTATAGATTTTTCTATTTATCATTCGGCTTTCAATGATGTTTATACTTTTAACATAGAGCCTGAAACAGATACCCCTCATCCTATAGATAATCGAATAGCTCAAACGATAGCGCATCTTCTGAAACTTTTCTTTTCTGTTAGAGAAAGAGCTATGATTATGGTTTGTGATAACTTGGATGGGAAAGAAGAAAAAAGAAAGATTCTATTTTCCAGATGGTTTTTGAAATATAATGATGGGGATATAATAAAATACGACGCTGCAACGACAACTGATGATTATCAATTATATGTATCCATTTACCTAAACAGAAACAATTCTCAACGAGACGAGTTGGTTGCCGCTTTTTACGATTTGGTTAAGAATAATCTTTATCCTATAGATTGATTTTCTCATGAACATACTTATTACCGGAATCCACGGCTTTGTGGGTTCCAACCTTGTTGTTGCCTTAAAGGAGCGTCATAATCTTTATGGGCTGGATATTGTCGCACCTGAGAAGGAGGGAGTGGTAAAGACTTTTTCTTGGAAAGATATTGAGTCGGCTTCTTTTCTGATGCAGAATCTTCCGAGGTTTGATGCCATCATTCATTTGGCAGGCAAGGCCCATGATACGAAGAATCAGGCAGCTGCCCAAACTTATTTTGATGTCAATACGGAACTGACGCAGAGGGTATTCGATTACTTTATGGAATCGTCTGCAAGGAAGTTCGTTTTCTTCAGTTCTGTAAAAGCCGCTGCAGACAGTGTGGTGGGGGATATGCTGACTGAAGATGTGGTGCCTGCTCCGATAGGGCCTTATGGGGAAAGTAAGATAGCTGCCGAGAATTACATCCTTGGTAAGTTGAAAGCTGGAAACGGGAAATTGAAAGATAATCCGTATGATGACAAGCGGGTCTATATCCTGCGTCCCTGCATGATTCATGGTCCCGGCAATAAAGGCAACTTGAATCTGCTTTATAATGTGGTGAGGAAAGGTATTCCCTGGCCTTTGGGGGCTTTTGAGAACAGGAGGTCTTTTACTTCGATAGAGAATCTCTGCTACGTGTTGGAAGGGCTGTTGACTAAGGAGGTGGCGAGTGGTATCTACCACATGGGAGATGACGAGGCCTTGTCCACGAATGAGCTGATAGCTTTAATGTGTCGGGCTTTGGACCGTAAGTCGCATATCTGGAAGATAAACAGAGGACTGATGGAATTCTGTGCCCGGCTTGGGACTCTGCTCCATTTGCCTTTGAATGCAGAGCGTCTGCGCAAGTTGACAGAGAATTATGTGGTGAGCAATGCGAAGATAAAGGCTGCCCTGGGTATTGATAGAATGCCGGTGAGGGCAGAGGAGGGGATAGTGAGAACGATAAAATCGTTCTCAAATATAAAAGTAAACAATTAAGAATTAAAAATTAAAGAGGAAAATACTGTTATGTATTATCTGCTAATATTGGTTCTGCTGTTTTTGGCAGAACTTTTTTATTTTAAGATAGCTGATAGGTGCAATATCATCGACAAGCCCAATGAGCGGAGTTCTCATACGAAAGTGACTTTGCGTGGTGGTGGGATTATCTTTTATTTCGGGGCGTTGGCCTATTTCCTGATGAGTGGCTTTGAATATCCCTGGTTCCTGCTTGCCTTGACACTGGTGACGTTCATCAGCTTCGTGGACGATATAAAATCCACCGGACAGATGACAAGACTGCTTTTTCATTTCTCTGCTATGGCTATGATGTTTTATCAGTGGGGGCTGTTCTCCTTGTCCTGGTGGTGGATAGTCATAGCCTTGATAGTCTGTACGGGTATCATCAATGCCTACAACTTTATGGATGGCATTAACGGCATAACCGGCGGTTATTCTCTGGTTATTCTTGCTGCGTTGGCTTATATCAATAAGGAGGTGGTTACTTTTGTGGAAGCGGATTTTATCTATATCGTTATCTGTTCCGTTCTTGTCTTCTGCTTCTTCAATTTCCGCAAGCGTGCCAAATGCTTTGCCGGTGATGTGGGTTCGGTGAGCATTGCCTTCATCCTTCTTTTCCTGATAGGCAGGCTCATCATTGAAACAGAAGATTTCAGCTGGATAGTCCTTTTATCCGTTTATGGTGTGGATAGTGTACTGACTATCATTCACCGCTTAATACTTCATGAGAATATCGGGCTACCGCATCGCAAACATCTGTATCAGATTATGGCGAATGAGCTGAAGATTCCTCATGTAATGGTTTCTTCTATTTACATGGCAGTGCAGGCAATCATAATCGTAGGATATATAATGTGTTTGGATTCAGGCTACTGGTATCTGCTATGTACCATCCTCTTGTTAAGTCTTATTTATGTCTGTTTCATGAAGAGGTATTTTGGATTACATCAATCAATTTGAAATAAGCTTTCCTTTTCTTGATTAAGTTGGCTTGCCTAATCTGTCGACTTGTAAATCAATACTTTATGAACTTATCTCAGAAAACAGCTTCAGCGAGGCTGTTTTCTTTGTTTGCAGGCAAATATATCCTCACCTTTGCATTGTTGATCAACAAAACGAGATTAAAAACCATGTTGAATTAAAAATGTAAAAAGGAGAAAGAAAGTATGCCTTTATTTTATTATGCAAGACAGTCGTCTCTGGCGACGAAAGAGGGTGCCAAACTTTGGCATCTGAGTTTGAAGAAAGTGGGAAGAGCCGTGGATGCACAACAGCTGGCTGAGGTGATTGCCGAGAAATCTTCCCTGACTCCGGGTGACGTACATAATGTAATCCGTAATTTGATGACGGTGATGAGGAATCAGTTGCTGAACAGCCGTACGGTGCGTCTGGATGGTCTGGGCACATTCACCATGAAGGCCCGTACGCGAGGTAAGGGAGTGGCCAAATCTGAAGACGTGAATCCCAATCAGGTGACTGCTTTGCGCTGCCAGTTTACTCCGGAATACACGCGCCCGGCTGCCATCGGCACTACGCGTGCCCTGCTCCAGGGTGTGGAGTTTGAGAAATGGACGGGAGTGGTGACTGACGGTAAGGATGATGCCGGTGATGGTGGTAATTCCGGTGGCGGTTCCGACGGTGACCAGGGAGAGAACCCGTTAGGATAAGATGTATTTACTAATTTTGAAAGATTAAGACTATGAAAAAGAACGTTTGGGACAAGATTTTGAAGGTAGTGATAGCTGTTGCTTCCGCCATATTGGGAGCTTTAGGCGCCAATGCAATGAATGTATAAATTGTAGATTTATATAGAATATTAGGAGAAAGGCGGTGAAGGAAAAGCACTTCATCGCCTTTTTGTTATTTTCTTCATTTATAATTCCCTGCCAACCAAAAAATCTTATTACCTTTGCAAGTCACTTTTGGAAACAATAAAAATATAATGATATGAATATCTCTTATAATTGGTTGAAAGAGTATGTCGATTTCGATTTGACACCGGATGAAGTTGCTGCGGCACTGACCTCCATCGGACTGGAAACGGGAAGTGTGGAAGAGGTGCAAACCATTAAAGGCGGACTGGAAGGACTGGTCATCGGCGAAGTGCTGACATGCGAAGCTCATCCTAACTCAGACCATATGCACGTCACTACGGTGAACCTGGGACAAGGTGAACCCGTGCAGATTGTATGCGGCGCTCCGAATGTAGCTGCCGGACAGAAAGTGGTAGTAGCCACGTTGGGTACAAAACTGTATGACGGTGACGAATGCTTTACCATCAAGAAATCAAAACTTCGTGGCGTGGAATCTGTCGGCATGATTTGTGCTGAGGATGAAATCGGTATCGGTACGGACCACGCAGGCATCATCGTACTGCCGGAGACAGCTGTTCCGGGTACGCTTGCCAAGGACTACTATAACATCAAGAGCGATTACGTACTGGAAGTGGACATCACTCCCAACCGTGCCGATGCTTGCTCACATTATGGGGTGGCACGCGACTTGTACGCCTACTTGATACAGAACGGTAAGCCGGCTACTTTAAAGAAACCTTCGGTAGACGCTTTTGCGGTAGAAAATCACGATTTGGATATTAAAGTAACTGTAGAGAACAGCGAGGCATGTCCCCGATATGCCGGCGTTACGGTGAAAGGGGTTACAGTGAAAGAAAGCCCCGAATGGTTGCAGAATAAGTTGCGTATTATCGGCCTGCGTCCTATCAATAATGTGGTGGATATTACCAACTATATCGTCCATGCTTTCGGCCAGCCGCTGCACTGCTTCGATGCAGATAAGATTAAAGGCGGTGAGGTGATTGTAAAGACCATGCCGGGAGGTACTCCGTTTGTAACTCTTGATGGCGTGGAGCGTAAATTGAACGAACGCGACCTGATGATTTGCAACAAGGAAGAGGCGATGTGTATTGCCGGTGTGTTCGGCGGTCTGGATTCCGGTTCTACGGAAACTACCAAGGATGTGTTCCTTGAAAGTGCCTACTTCCATCCCACATGGGTGCGCAAGACAGCCCGTCGTCATGGATTGAACACAGATGCTTCTTTCCGTTTTGAAAGAGGTATTGACCCGAATGCCACTATTTACTGCCTGAAGCTGGCTGCTTTGATGGTAAAGGAACTTGCCGGAGGTACCATTTCTTCTGAAATAAAAGATGTGTGCGCCGCTCCTGCCAAGGATTTCCGTGTGGAACTTGCCTATGAGAAAGTGAACTCACTGATTGGTAAAGTTATTCCGGTGGATACCATCAAGAGCATCGTGACAAGTCTGGAAATGAAGATTGTAGACGAGACAGCCGAAGGGCTTACACTGGATGTTCCTCCTTACCGTGTGGACGTGCAGCGCGATTGTGATGTGATAGAGGATATCCTGCGTATCTACGGATATAATAATGTGGAGATTCCGACTACCTTGAAGTCTTGTCTGACTACCAAGGGTGAATATGATAAATCCAACAAACTGCAGAACCTGGTTGCCGAGCAGCTGGTGGGCTGTGGTTTTAATGAGATTCTGAACAACTCGTTGACCCGTGCCGCTTACTATGACAACCTGGAGTCTTATCCGTCAAAGAATCTGGTAATGTTGCTGAATCCGTTGAGTGCAGACTTGAATGCCATGCGTCAGACACTGCTTTTCGGTGGATTGGAAAGCATCTCGCACAACGCCAACCGTAAGAATGCAGACCTGAAATTCTTTGAATTCGGTAATTGTTATCACTTCAACGAGGAAAAGAAGAATCCGGAGAAAGTGCTTGCCGCTTATTCCGAAGACTATCATCTTGGTTTGTGGGTGACTGGCAAGAGGGTGACCAACTCATGGGCTCATCCGGATGAGAACAGCTCGGTATATGAGCTGAAGGCATACGTTGAGAATGTCTTTGCCAGATTGGGGCTGCACATGCATGATTTGGTTGTCGGCAATCTGACTGATGACATCTATGCTGCCGGTTTATCCGTACAGACAAGGGGTGGAAAGCGGTTGGCTACTTTCGGTATTGTAACAAAGAAGCTGCTGAAGGCATTCGATATTGACAACGAGGTTTACTATGCCGATTTCAACTGGAAAGAATTGCTGAAGGCCATCCGCAATGTGAAGGTGAGCTATACGGAAATCTCCAAGTTCCCTGCCGTGAAACGCGACTTGGCGTTACTGCTCGACAAGAAAGTGCAGTTTGCGGAAATTGAGAAGATTGCCTACGAGACGGAGAAAAAGCTGCTGAAGGAGGTCTCTCTCTTCGACGTTTATGAGGGTAAGAATCTGGAAGCCGGTAAGAAGAGTTACGCGGTGAGCTTCCTGTTGCAGGATGAGAATGCCACGTTGAACGATAAGCAGATTGACAAGATTATGTCCAAACTGGTGAAGAACCTGGAGGACAAGTTGAATGCCAAGCTGCGCTAATTCATAATTCAGAATTTATAATTCATAATTTAAAATACAGTTCCAATGGGAAGAGCGTTTGAATATAGAAAAGCTGCCAAATTGAAAAGATGGGGTCACATGGCAAAGACCTTTACAAGACTGGGTAAACAAATTGCTATTGCGGTGAAGGCCGGTGGTCCGGAGCCGGAAAACAACCCGACACTGCGTTCGGTTATCGCTACTTGTAAGCGTGAAAACATGCCGAAGGATAATATTGAACGTGCTATCAAGAATGCGATGGGTAAGGACCAGAGCGACTATAAGGGTATGACTTATGAAGGATACGGTCCTCACGGTGTAGCTGTTTTTGTGGATACACTGACTGATAATACTACCCGTACAGTAGCCGATGTGCGTTCCGTGTTCAACAAGTTCGGCGGTAACTTGGGAACAATGGGTTCACTGGCTTTCTTGTTTGACCACAAGTGTGTGTTCACTTTCAAGAAGAAAGACGGTATCGATATGGAGGAACTCATTCTTGACTTGATAGACTATGACGTAGAGGAAGACTACGAAGAGGATGAAGAAGAAGGTACTATCACTATTTATGGTGATCCGAAAAGCTATGCAGCTATCCAGAAACATTTGGAAGAGTGCGGTTTTGAAGATGTCGGCGGTGAGTTTACCTATATCCCGAACGATATGAAGGATGTGACTCCCGAGCAACGCGAAACCATCGACAAAATGATAGAGCGTCTCGAAGAGTTTGATGATGTACAGACGGTTTATACTAACATGAAACCGGAAGAAGGCGGAGAATAATGACATATACATACAAGACGCAAGGTACGTGTAGCAGTAACATCGAACTGAATGTGGAAGATGGTATTGTGAAAGAAGTGGCATTTTGGGGTGGATGTAATGGAAACCTGCAAGGACTTTCACGTTTGGTGAAAGGCATGCCGGTAGATGCGGTGATTGCCCGTTTGGAAGGAATTCGCTGCGGAAGACGTTCCACTTCCTGCCCCGACCAATTGTGCAAGGCATTGCACGAGATGGGGTATTGAGCCTACTGCCTGAAAGAATGGATGAGAGCCCTTGACATTGAAAGATGCCAGGGGCTTTTTTTGAACCTAACATGGAGGTATTTGTTATTATTTGAGTATTTTTACGCTCTTAATTGAACAGACACAATGAAGAATATTTTTAAAGACTTGAAACGGAGAGACCACAAACGCTATCTGGGCGGTCTGGACGTTTTTAAATATATAGGTCCCGGACTGCTGGTGACTGTGGGCTTTATTGACCCGGGGAACTGGGCATCTAATTTTGCGGCAGGGTCTGAATTTGGCTATTCATTGCTGTGGGTCGTGACTTTATCCACTATCATGCTGATTGTATTGCAGCATAATGTGGCGCATCTTGGCATTGTAACCGGCTTGTGCTTGTCCGAAGCCGCTACCAAATATACTCCTTCCTGGGTGTCGCGTCCCATATTGGGTACAGCAGTGCTGGCTTCCATCTCGACTTCGCTGGCAGAGATATTGGGAGGTGCCATCGCTTTGCAGATGCTGTTTGACATTCCCATCATATGGGGCTCTATCTTGACTACCGTATTTGTAGTCGTCATGCTTTTCACTAATTCCTACAAGAAGATAGAACGTTCCATCATTGCTTTTGTTTCGGTCATCGGGCTCTCCTTTATCTATGAGCTGTTTCTGGTGAAGATAGATTGGTCGCTGGCTGCACAAGGGTGGGTGACACCTTCGTTCCCGCATGGGAGCATGCTGATTATCATGAGTGTACTCGGTGCGGTGGTGATGCCGCATAATCTGTTTCTGCACTCGGAAGTGATACAGAGCCATGAATATAATAAGAAAGATGATGCATCCATCCGTAAGGTGTTGAAATATGAATTGTTCGACACGCTGTTCTCTATGATTGTGGGATGGGCCATCAACAGTGCCATGATACTGCTGGCTGCGGCAACTTTCTTTAAAAGCGGTATTCAGGTGGAAGAGTTGCAGCAGGCCAAATCCTTGCTGGAGCCGTTGCTGGGGAGCAGTGCTGCCGTGGTTTTTGCATTGGCATTACTGATGGCGGGTATATCTTCCACGATAACCAGCGGTATGGCGGCAGGTTCTATCTTTGCCGGTATTTTCGGAGAATCCTATCATATCAAAGACAGTCACTCGCAGGTGGGTGTGATTCTGTCGCTGGGCATTGCACTGCTGCTGATTTTCTTTATCGGAGACCCGTTCAAAGGACTGCTGATTTCACAGATGATACTGAGCATCCAGCTGCCGTTCACGGTTTTCCTGCAAGTAGGACTGACTTCTTCGCGCAAAGTGATGGGGCAGTATGTAAACAGCAAATGGAGTACATTTGTACTTTATGCCATTGCTGCGGTGGTCACTGTGCTGAATATCATGCTGCTGGTATCCGAGTTGACATCTTGAATAATTCATTTCTAAGAAATCAAATAAGTATGAAGATTATTACATATAACGTAAATGGGCTACGGGCTGCCGTGACAAAAGGTTTTCCCGAGTGGCTGGCACAAGAGCAGCCGGATGTGCTTTGTTTGCAGGAAACAAAGCTGCAACCGGAACAGTATCCGGCAGAGGCGCTGGATGCTTTGGGGTATAAGCATTACCTGTATTCTGCACAGAAGAAGGGGTATAGCGGAGTCGCTATTTTGAGCAAGCAAGAACCGGACCATGTGGAATATGGTATGGGTATTGAAGAATACGATAACGAAGGGCGCTTTATCCGTGCCGACTTCGGTGATGTGTCCGTTGTGAGTGTTTATCATCCTTCCGGTACCAGCGGTGATGAACGCCAGGCCTTTAAGATGGTCTGGTTGGAGAAATTCCAGGAATATGTATTGGAGCTGGAACGTACGCGTCCTAAACTCATTCTTTGCGGCGATTATAATATCTGCCATGAGGCAATAGACATTCACGACCCTATCAGGAATGCCACTAACAGTGGCTTCCTGCCTGAAGAGCGGGAGTGGATGACGCGCTTTCTCAATGCGGGATTCATAGATTCCTTCCGTTGGCTTCATCCCGACAAGCAGGAATATACGTGGTGGAGCTATCGCTTTAATTCACGTGCCAAGAACAAAGGGTGGCGCATTGATTATTGCATGGTGAGTGAGCCGGTGCGTCCGATGTTGAAGGAGGCGAGAATATTGGGTGACGTTGTCCACTCGGACCATTGCCCGATGTTGTTGGAAATTACAGAATGATTATGGAAACAAAAGACAGAATCGAAAAAGCTGTGGAGCTTTTCAAGAGTGGCTATAACTGCTCGCAGTCGGTAGTGGGAGCTTTTGCAGATATGTATGGTTTTACAGAAGAGCAGGCTTTCCGGATGTCCGCCTCTTTTGGTGGTGGCATAGGTCGTATGAGGCAGACATGCGGTGCTGCATGCGGCATGTTCCTATTGGCCGGATTGGAAAAAGGAGCTGTGGAAGGCAAGGACCGTGAAGGTAAGGCGGCAAACTATGCGTTGGTGCAGGAGCTGGCTGCTGAATTCAAGAAACGAAATGGCTCTTTGATATGTGCTGAATTGTTGGGGTTGAGAAAACCGGAAGGTTCGTCCGTTCCGGAAGCCCGTACCGAGCAGTATTATGCTAAACGCCCGTGTGCCAGGATGGTAGAGGTAGCTGCCCAAATTTGGACCGAATACCTGGAAAAAACGTCCTCAAAGTAAGAAAAAAGAACTTTTTTACTCCTTAGTAAGAAAAAAAGTGCCTAATAACGTGTTGTATAACATAAATATACCTATCTTTGCAGCGATATAAAAACACCGACATCTCTATCTTTGGAGATGAGGATAACGTTTAACTAAAAGCAAATAGAAATGTTAAAAGAAAAAGCTGGTAATGTTGCAGGACAGATTTGGACTGCACTGAATGGCACAGATGGCTTGACTCACAAGCAAATCAAGAAAGCAACTAAACTGATCGACAAGGACTTCTTCCTGGGATTGGGCTGGTTGTTAAGAGAAGACAAGGTTTCTACTTCTGAAGTGGAAGGCGAATTGTTTGTAAAGCTGAACTAAGCGAGGAATTGATTGGAATGTTATAAAAAGATGCGTTGGTACATGAATATGTTATCAACGCATTTTTTTTATTTGCTCTGTTTTCATTATCTTTGCGCACCCAATTAATAGATAGTTATTGACAATGAAGAATATACGAAATTTTTGCATTATTGCCCATATCGACCACGGTAAATCAACCTTGGCAGACCGTCTGCTGGAATTTACCAATACTATACAAGTAACTAACGGACAGATGCTGGATGACATGGACCTTGAGAAGGAAAGAGGTATCACCATCAAGAGCCATGCCATACAAATGGAGTATACCTATAAAGGTGAAAAGTATATTCTGAACTTGATAGACACTCCGGGACACGTGGACTTCTCGTACGAGGTGTCACGTTCCATCGCCGCTTGTGAAGGAGCCTTGCTTATTGTAGATGCTTCGCAAGGAGTGCAGGCGCAGACCATTTCAAACCTCTATATGGCGATTGAGCATGATTTGGAGATTATCCCCGTCATCAACAAATGTGACATGGCAAGCGCCATGCCCGAGGAAGTGGAGGACGAAATCGTTGAACTGTTGGGCTGCAAGCGTGATGAGATTATCCGTGCTTCCGGCAAAACAGGCATGGGAGTGGAAGAGATTCTGGCTGCGGTCATTGAGCGTATCCCTCATCCGGAGGGTGACGAGGAAGCTCCGTTGCAGGCGTTGATTTTCGATTCTGTCTTCAATTCTTTCCGTGGTATCATTGCATATTTCAAGATAGTGAACGGTGTGATTCGTAAAGGGGATAAAGTGAAATTCTTCAATACAGGCAAGGAATATGATGCGGATGAAATCGGAGTGCTCAAAATGGAAATGATGCCACGTCCGGAGTTGCGTACGGGGGATGTGGGCTATATCATCTCGGGTATCAAAACCTCTAAGGAAGTGAAAGTAGGTGATACGATTACGCATATTGCCCGTCCTTGCGAAGTGGCCATCGCCGGTTTTGAGGAAGTGAAGCCGATGGTTTTTGCCGGTGTGTACCCCATCGAGGCGGAAGATTTCGAGGACCTGCGTTCTTCTTTGGAGAAGCTGCAGTTGAATGATGCTTCGCTGACTTTCCAGCCTGAGTCTTCATTGGCTTTGGGCTTTGGTTTCCGTTGCGGTTTCCTTGGGCTGCTCCATATGGAGATTGTGCAGGAACGCCTTGACCGTGAATTTGACATGAACGTTATCACCACCGTGCCCAACGTTTCCTACAATATCTATGACAAGCAGGGAAATATGACTGAAGTGCATAACCCCGGCAGCATGCCCGACCCTACCATGATAGACCGTATTGAGGAGCCCTATATCCGTGCCTCGGTGATTACCACCACTGATTACATCGGCCCTATCATGACTCTTTGTCTGGGCAAGCGTGGCGAGCTGGTGAAGCAGGAATATATTTCAGGTAACCGTGTAGAAATATACTATGACATGCCTCTTGGCGAAATAGTTATCGATTTCTATGATAAATTGAAGAGTATCTCTAAGGGATATGCCTCTTTTGACTATCATCCCAACGGTTTTCGTCCTTCCAAACTGGTGAAGCTGGATATTTTGCTGAACGGTGAGCCGGTGGATGCTCTTTCTACCTTGACACACTTTGACAATGCCTACGAATTGGGACGCCGGATGTGCGAGAAGTTGAAAGACCTGATTCCGAGACAGCAGTTCGATATCGCCATTCAGGCTGCTATCGGTGCCAAGATTATTTCCCGGGAAACGATTAAGGCTGTGCGTAAGGACGTAACGGCCAAATGTTATGGCGGTGACGTGAGCCGTAAACGAAAATTGCTTGAGAAACAGAAGAGAGGTAAGAAGCGTATGAAACAGATTGGTAATGTGGAAGTACCTCAGAAAGCCTTCCTGGCAGTCCTGAAGCTGGATTGATGTCGAAAGGATGAAATCTTAAATCAAATATACTTCTTTATGATTATTTTGCGTACTGTGAAAAACTTCTCGTCGCTGAATATAGCGGCGAGTATCTTGTTGTTTTTGATGGCTATTTTGGCGGCCGTTATTGCTAATTCACCAATGGCTCCGTTGTATCAGGGCTTTCTTTTGCAGGAACTGCATCTGCGCATCGGAGACTTTAATTTGTTCTCCCATGGCGGTCATCCGTTGAAAATGATTGAGTTTATAAACGACTGCTTGATGACTGTTTTCTTTCTGGCTGTGGGGTTGGAGATAAAGCGGGAACTGCTGGTGGGTGAACTTTCTTCCTTTCGTAAGGCTTCTTTACCCTTTGTAGCGGCATGTGGCGGTATGTTGGTGCCGGTCATTGTCTATTCACTTTTGGTCGTTCAGGGTACTCCGGAAACGCGCGGTATGGCTATACCGATGGCTACGGATATTGCTTTTTCATTGGGTGTACTCAGTCTGCTGGGTAAACGGGTGCCTTTGAGTCTGAAAATTTTCCTGACGGCATTTGCAGTGGTCGATGATATTGGCGGCATTCTGGTTATTGCCATTTTCTATAGTTCCGAAGTGGCATACGGATATCTTATTGTAGCTGCTGTCCTTTATTTCTTCCTTTACTATATGGGGAAATTCGGTATGACACAGAAGATATTCTTCCTGCTTATCGGGGTAATTATTTGGTATTTGTTCCTTCAGTCGGGCATTCACAGCACTATTTCCGGAGTGATACTGGCCTTTGTAATACCGGCCCGTCCCCGTTTGGATGCCGGGAAATACATTAAACGCATCCGCGACATTATCGGTGATTTTCCGGTTACCAAATCAGATAATATTATATTGACCAATGAGCAGATTGCCACTCTAAAACAAGTGGAGCGCGCTTCTGATCATGTAATTAGTCCTTTGCAATCCTTGGAAGACAATTTGCATGGTGCGGTAAACTTTGTGATATTGCCGCTCTTTGCCTTTGCCAATGCCGGTGTGGTGTTCAGTGGAGGCGGTGGCGTTGTTGGAGCTGTTAGTATAGCGGTGGCTGCAGGATTGCTTCTTGGCAAGTTTATCGGTATTTTTCTGTTTACCTGGCTGGCGGTCAAGAGTGGTTTGTCCTCAATGCCTCCGGGAATGAATTGGAGAAGTGTTGCCGGAGTATCCTTGTTGGGGGGTATTGGCTTTACGGTATCTTTATTTATTGCCAACCTTTCTTTTGCAGGAGAATATCCGGATCTGCTGAACCAGGCGAAATTTGGTGTATTGCTGGGAACGATTGTTGCCGGTATGTTGGGATATATGGTACTGAATGCGGTGTTGCCGAAGGTCAAGGACAAATAGACCTCCACTTTGGAATACTGGACGAAGAATCGGTTCTTTAGGGATATTCGGTAAATCCTCTGAAAGATAAGTTGGGATGTGTCAATGATTTAAGAAAACGTATTCTTTGTTACAGAAACAGAAGAAATAGTCCATTATTCTTAAAAAACATTCGTATCTTTGCTGATACAAGTCGAAAAGGACCTTCCGGATATGAAGCACATAAAGGCAGTTGCCGGATACATATTGATTCTTTCTCTCTGCCTCGTGTGTGCACACCCTGCCCATGCGGAGACACGGCGTATTGCGCTGATACACTCTTTCGAGCCGGGCTATCCGCCTGCTGCGAAGGCTCTGGAACTGTTGCAAAAAGAGTTCAGCCTTCTCGGCTTGGACTGCGATGTACGCGAATACTATCTGGACTGCGACCGCTACATGGAGGAGGCAGAAAACCTCCGTATGGCCGGTTTCGTGGACGACCTCTCTGCCTGGGGAGCCGAGTTGATAGCCGTGCTCGACGACCAGGCTGCCTATGCGCTGATGGCATGCAGACACCCGTTGGCGCATGAAATACCCGTTGTGTTCAGCGGTGTGAACTATCCCAACATATCTCTGCTCCTGCAATACCCCAACATCACGGGCTATGCCGACACGCCCGATTACTTGCGTACCATACGCATGATAGAGAGTATCATGGGAAAGTCGCGCATCTGCCTGATGAACGGACAAGTGTTTCTGGACCGCAAGATATGGCATGCGTTGAATGAGCAGTGTCGTGGGCAGGGGTTCGCCATCGTGACCTCTACCGAGGGTGCTTACTTTGCCGGTTCCTCCTATCACCGTGTGCGCGAGAGGGAGACTATCAGCCCTATACTGAAACGGCAGAACATAGACGTGTTGCTGGACACCACGAAGATTGTGCGCATGACGAGCGACTCCATAGCGATACGCCATCTGATGTGGCTGGGACGCGGCGACAATACGTTGCTGCTCTACACCAAGCGAGACTATACCACCAAGCGTGTGGGCATGCTCTTCGACAATCCCACGTTTCAGACCATCAACGAGGGCTTCGGCTTTGCCGACTACTTGCTGGGAGGATATTTCACTCCACTGGAAAGCCAGATAAGATACATGGCGACCGGTATCAAGGAACGCCTCGAAGGGCGGATGCCCCGGCAGCAGGTGACGGAATGCGCCAAGCAGTACGTGCTGAACTGGCATGTGCTGCAGAAGTATGGCATCCCGCTCGAGAGCATTCCGGCAGAGTACACTGTGATGTATATCCCTTTTTCGGAGCGCTACCGCTATCCTATACTTATCGGTTCCATCTTGGGCGCAGTCTTCGTGCTGACGGTGATAGTCTTGCTCTCCTTCAGCCTGCTGCGCGAACGCAGGCGCAAGCGTGAGGCATTGCGAAACCTCCTCTACGAGCATGAGACCCTCTGCCTGGCCATCGAAGGAAATTCTACCTACGCCTGGCGACTGGAGGGAGATTCCGTGTCCTGCGACTCGCAGTTTTGCGAGCTTATTCATCATCGCCCCGGCCGTCTTCTGCTCGATGAAATCACTCCCTACATCCATCCCGACGACTTACCCGCCTTCCGCAAGAACATAGCGGCAAGGCATGAACGCACGCACCACAAGGGGCAGTATCGCTGTAACTTCACCGGTGAGTTCCAGTGGTGGGAGTTCAGCTACAATACCATCCACACCCCCGGACACGCACCCATCATAGCCGGATTGCTGCAGAATATCCAGGAACTGAAAGACCACGAGCAGGAGCTGATAGAATCCCGCGAGCTGGCGGAGCAGGCCGAACTGAAACAGTCGTTCCTCAACAACATGAGCCACGAGATCCGCACTCCGCTCAATGCCATTGTCGGCTTCTCGGACATGCTGGCCAATGAGCCGGAGTTTTCAAACGAAGAGCGGCAGGAGTTTGTGGACATTATCAACACCAATACCAAACTGCTGCTGAAGCTGGTGGGCGATGTGCTGGAACTGTCGCGCATCGAGTCGGGTAACCTCTCGTTCACCTTTCAGCGGGAGAGCGTGTGCCGGTTGCTCGATGACGTCTATCAGACGCATAGCCTGCTTATCCGGCCGCCGTTGCAGTTCCTCAAGGATTTCCCTCCCGAAGATGTGCAGGTGAATGTAGACCCCATGCGACTGACACAGGTACTCACCAACTTCCTGAACAATGCCAACAAGTTTACGAAAGGAGGCAGCATCCGGCTGGGGTATTGCTGTCCGTCCGGCATGAGCGAGGTACATCTTTATGTGGAAGACACCGGCATAGGCATTCCGCACAGCGAGCAGAAGATGATTTTCGAGCGTTTCTACAAGCGCAGCGAGTTTTCCCAAGGCGTCGGGCTGGGCTTGTCCATCTGTGTGCTCATTGTCGAAAAGATGGGAGGACGCATCGAACTCCAGTCCGAGGAAGGCCGTGGAAGCCGTTTCACAGTGGTACTGCCTTGTATTGAATAAATCCTTAAAAAATGTAATCGCGTTGTAATGCCTTTATATATAATTTTGCGTATCTTTGCCAATGTTTTAAGAAATATAACGTTTTAAGAAACTAATTTAAAAGACATTATGTTAAAGAGAGTAAGAATTATACTGACGGTGCTGCTGTTACTGGCCACCGTGGGTGTAGATGCGCAGGTCACCACAGCTTCTATGGCGGGTAAGGTGACGGATGCAAGTAATGAGCCCATTATTGGTGCCACTGTCCAGGCGGTGCACCAGCCTTCCGGTTCGCGCTACGGAACCGTGACCAATGTCGACGGACGCTATTCCATCCAGGGTATGCGCACCGGTGGTCCCTATCGGGTAGAGATTTCCTATATCGGCTATCAGACAGTTATTTATAAGGACATCACTCTCCAACTGGGCGAGGTGTATAACCTGAACGTAGAGATGAGCGAATCTTCCGAGCTGCTGAACGAAGTGATTGTGACGGCTGCCAAGACCAAGTTTACCGCCGAAAAGACGGGTGCCACTACCAACATCTCTTCTGCACAGATAACGCAGCTCCCTACCGTGAACCGCAGTATCAGCGACATCGCCCGCCTTTCTCCCTACGCCAACGGCATGAGCTTTGCCGGAGGTGACGGACGTTCCACGAACTTCACCATCGACGGTGCCAACTTCAACAACAACTTCGGACTGAGTTCCAACCTTCCCGGTGGCGGAAATCCCATCTCGATGGATGCCATCGAAGAAGTGCAGGTAGTTGTCGCCCCGTTCGACGTACGCCAGACGAACTTCATCGGCGGCGGCATCAATGCCATCACCAAGAGTGGTACGAACACATTCAGAGGTACTGCCTATACCTATTACCGCAACCAGGACATGCGCGGTAACCGCATCAACGGCGAGGACCTGGGAGCACGTTCCGATGAGTCCAAGACTACCTACGGCTTCACGCTGGGTGGTCCCATCATCAAGAACAAGTTGTTCTTCTTTGTGAACTACGAAAAAGAGAAGACTCCGGGAGAGGTTATAAAGTATCGCGCGCGCGAGGACGGTGAAGATGCGAAAGGTATGGTGTCCCGTACACTGAAGTCGGACATGGAGAAGGTGTACAACCATCTGAAGGACAAATACGGCTATGATGCAGGCTCCTACACCAATTTCCCTGCCGACGAGGAGAACACCAAGCTGCTGGCCCGCATCGACTGGAACATCACGGACCGCCATCGCTTGAGCCTCCGCTACAACAATACGAAGAATACGGCTTGGAATGCCCCGAACGGCAACTCTTCCGATACGGGATATCGCCTGAACAATACTTACCGCGTAGGTACACAGTCTATGGCGTTTGCCAACAGCATGTATTCCATGGACAACAAGGTGCAGTCTTGGGCGGCAGATTTGAACAGCCGCTTCACCGATAAGATTTCCAATCAGTTGCTGTTCACCTACACCAATATAGAGGACATGCGCGGCACCAATTCTTCTCCTTTCCCCTTCATCGACATCATGGCAGGCAAGGACGAGAATGGAAACCAGATTCTGGAACCGTACATGAGCGCCGGTTACGAGTTGTTCACCTACAACAACGGTGTGAAGAACAAGATTACGAACATTACCGATAACTTCACCTTCTTCACCGGTAACCACAAGCTGACGGCAGGTCTTAGCTATGAGCACCAGTTTGCCAACAACGCCTATATGCGTAACGGTACGGGATATTACCGCTATAACAGTCTGGAAGATTTCCTGAGTGGCGCAGCTCCCGAATCATTCGCTTTGACTTATGGCTTCAACGGTGTGGCCAACCCCAATGCTCAGGTTACCTTCAACCAGCTTGGTTTCTATGCCCAGGATGAATGGAACCTCGGCAACAGTCTGAAACTGACCTACGGTATCCGTTTCGACAACTTGATGTTCGACAACGACGACCTCCAGAGAAACGATGCCATCTATGAGCTTGACTTCGACGGGCAGCACATCGACACTGGCAAGTGGCCGGATTCCAGATGGCAGATTTCTCCCCGTATAGGTTTCGTTTGGGACGTGTTCAAGGACAAGTCGCTGAAAGTACGTGGAGGTACGGGTGTGTTTACCGGACGTCTGCCGTTGGTTTTCTTCACCAATATGCCGACCAATGCTTCTATGGTACAGAACTCCGTTACCTTTAAGACCCAATATGACAATGGAAAGGTGGTGGGCCATGATTCCCGTCTGGACCAGTTGGCAGGCGGCATGATTACGGACATGAACCAGATAATCGACAAGTTCAACCTCCCCACCACGATTGAGAAACACGTGGCGGGAAGCAAGATTTCCGGTGTGGCTCAGGACTTCAAGATGCCGCAGGTGTGGAAGTCGTCTATCGCGGTGGACTATCAGGTACCCGTATCTTTCCCCTTGACCGTGACGGGAGAGTTCATGTTCACGAAGAATGTGAATGCCGTTACCATCAACAACATCAATATCAAGAACCCCGACGAATGGAAGTACAATAAGCTGACCACCGTCAAGGGCGCTGATGGAAAAGACGTGACAACTACGGAACTGTTGCATACGGGTATGCAACGTTTCAATGGTGCGGATAACCGCATGGTGTACTCTTATTCTCTTTATGACAACCCCGACAAGAATGTGAAATATGCAGGCGACTTCGTGCATTACAATGGCAAGAATGCCGTGGTACTCGACAATACATCCAAAGGCTACGGCTATACGGCAAACATCACGGTGAATGCCCAGCCGGTGGATGACTTGATGCTGATGCTGGCCTATACGCACACGGAGTCCAAAGAAGTTTCCGGTCTTCCGGGCAGCGACCCTATCTCCACTTGGCAGGGATTGAACACGATTGATGGTTCCAATTATGTGGATGCACAACGGTCACAGTATGTGGTTCCCGATAAGGTGATTGCTTCTGTGGGCTACTACATCCCCTTCAGACACAAAGGCCTGCTTCGCGGCACACACCTGAATCTGTTCTATTCCGGCTATTCTTCCGGCGGTTACAGCTTCTGCTACACCAACGACATGAACGGCGATGGTATCAACAACGACTTGATGTACATTCCGAAGGACGATAGTGAAATCAACTTCAAGACAGAGGAAGACCGCGTTGCCTTCTGGAAATTCGTAGAGCAGGATTCGTACTTGAAGAATCACAAAGGACAGTATGCCGAGGCTTATGCTGCCCGCGCTCCGTGGGTGCACCGCTTTGACTTCCGTCTGCTGGAGGATTTCGAATTCAAGATTGGCAAGACCAAGCATTGCTTCCAGTTGAGTTTTGACATCATGAACGTGGGTAACCTCATCAACTCCAAATGGGGTATCTCCAAGACCAATACCGTTTCCAACAGCAACCGAATCCTGAAGTATGAAGGGGTGAAGAGCGCCACTGACCTGACTCCGGTATTCTCCATGTATAAGGTGAACGGTGAATATCCTACCAAGACTTACGACACCTATCAGAACTACAGCGAATGCTGGAAGTTGCAAGTCGGTATCCGTTACGTGTTCAACTAATCGGGTGCAGATAACCTCCGTTGAATGGCAGAATATGATAAGGCAAGGGCTGTTCCGGGATTTCCGGGACAGCCCTTATTATTTTTGGCTTTCTTTACTTTATTGTATTTCAACCTCCATAATCACTGGATTGTGGTCGCTGCACAAATCCAGGTCCGGAGAGTAGTATTCGATACCCTTCAAGCTAGGGGAGTGGAAGATGTAATCAATACGCAACATGCGTTTGGCATAGCGGTAGGTGTACATGTATCCGTTTCCGGCAGTGCGGAATCCGTCTTTGAGGGTTTTCCTCAAATGATGGTAGGTGTAGGAGGAAGGTATTGAGTTGAAGTCGCCGCATAGCAGCACGGGATAGGGGCTGGTCTTAGCGTAGTGGCTGATGACGTAAGTCTGCGTGGCCCGCTTCATGAAGTTTTCGTGCAGGGTGCCTGCGGCATCTTTGGCTGCCTGGACTTCGCGGCGGGTGTCGTCGGTGGCCAGCTCGCGTTCCCACTTCCTGCGCTTCTGGCTAACGCTGGTGGTCTGCAGGTGGTTGTTTATCAGACGTATGGTATCCGTACCCATCACTACATCGCACATCATGCTACAGTTGGAGCTGTGCTGGTAAGTGATGAAACGGTGGTTCGCCAATGGATAGCGGCTGAATACGGCGATAGGCAGTACGCCCTTGACGGGGTCTTCAGAAGGGATGAGCGCGTGTGACCAATGCGAGAGTACGCGCCGTATGCTGTCTGTGGGGAAGTCGCTGTTGTCTCCGAACTCCTGGAAGCACAGCACATCCACGCCTTCCTGCTGCATGTACCGGGCTATCTCCTTGCAGGAATAACCGGTAATCTCACCTCCGAAGTTGTGTATGTTGTAGGTGGCTATCTTCAGATACTTGCCTGCCGGGGTTTTGTCTTTCGGCAGGTGGAGCTGGAAGACAGACGTCAGATATCCCCAGTTGCAGAAGAATGCCATCAGCGGAACCAGTGCCCAGCGCTTACGGGCCAATGCCCAGCAGAGTGCCGTTATCAGATTGACAATCAGGAGTACGGGCACTGCCAGCCCCAGTAATGGCATGATGACGGAATCGACCGGAGCTACATTTCCTGAGAAGGCTGCCATTATGGTGATGGTGGCCAAGACGAATGTCGCTGCTATCAGACAGATGTAGAACAGACCTTTTACGGCGGACTTTCCCATGTTGTTTGCTTATTTATTCACTACGTTCACCGGCTTGCCGTCTTGGTAGGCCTTGATGTTCTCGAGCATAATCTGCATGAGGCGTTCGCGCGCGGCGGTGCTTGCCCAGGCAATGTGCGGAGTGATGTAGCAGTTGCGGGCGGAGAGCAACGGATTGTCGGCACGGGGAGGTTCTTGCGAGAGTACGTCTACGCCGGCGGCATAGATGGTACCGTTGTTAAGTGCGTCGGCAAGGTCTTGTTCGTTGATGAGCGGGCCGCGTCCGGTATTGATGAGAATGGCGGTGGGCTTCATCAACCGAAGCCGTTCTGCATTCACCATCTCGCGGGTGGAGTCGGTGAGGGGACAGTGCAGACTGATGATGTCACATTCGCGGAACAACTCGTCCAGCTCCATCTTGCGGATTTCGGGAGGAAGCTGGAAGTTGGTCTTGGAGGTGTAGGCACATACCTTCATACCGAAGCCGATGGCGATGCGGGCGGTGGTGAAGCCGGTGTGGCCCAGGCCTACGATTCCAAGCTTCTTTTCGCGCAGTTCGATGAGAGGCGTGTCCCAGAAGCAGAAGTCCTTGCTTGCTGTCCAGCGGCCCCGGTGCACCTCTTCAGAGTGGTGTTGCACTTGCTGGGTGATGTTCAGAATATGGGCAAAGACCATCTGGGCAACGGAGTCGGTGCTGTAGGCGGGAATATTGGTGACAATGATGCCGCGTTCTTTGGCAGCGGCGGTGTCTACGATGTTGTATCCGGTAGCCAGCACACCGATGTATTTCAGTTCGGGCAGTGCCGCCATGTGCTCGGCGGTGAGCACGGTTTTGTTGGTCAGCAGGATTTCTGCACCAGCGGCGCGTTCCAATACTTCCGCAGGGGCGGTGCGGTCGTAGATGGTGCACTCGCCCAAGGCTTGCAATTCGTCCCAGCAAAGGTCACCGGGGTTGGCGGCATAGCCGTCTAATACTACTATATTCATGGAGTTATGAGTTATAAGTTATTTGTTGTGGGGATTTTCTGTATCCGACTTTTAATCTCTAACTTTTAATTTTTAATTTTAATTGATAGTTTACCATTTCTTTTCCTCTCCCCAGAGTTGCTGCATCCGTTCCTTGTGCTTCTGCTCGGCAGGGTTGAGTTGTGGCTCCCAGATACGGCGGTCTTTCAATTCGTCGGGCAGGAATTGCTGCTTGACGAAGTTGCCGGGGTAGTCGTGGGCGTACTTGTACTTCTCGCCGTAGCCCAACTGCTTCATCAGCTTGGTGGGCGCATTGCGCAGGTGCAGGGGGACGGGGAGGTTGCCCGTTTCGCGTACCAGTTCCAGGGCATTGTTGATGGCCATATAGGCTGAATTACTCTTGGGGCTGGTGGCAAGGTATATGGTGGCTTCTGCCAGGGGGATACGTCCTTCGGGCCATCCCACTTTCATCAACGTGTCGAAGCAGGCGTTGGCAAGCAGCAGCGCGTTGGGGTTGGCCAGTCCGATGTCTTCGGAAGCGGAGATGACGAGGCGGCGAGCTATGAAGGCAGGGTCTTCACCGCCTTCTACCATGCGTGCCAGCCAGTAAATGGCGCCATCCGGGTCGCTGCCGCGAATGGATTTGATGAAGGCGGAGATGATGTCGTAGTGCATCTCGCCATCCTTATCGTAAGCAAGAGGGTTCTGTTGAAGGCGTTCGGTCACCATGTCATCCGTGATGAGGACAGGGTCGGTGGCTTCGGAATCTATCACCAGTTCGAGGATGTTGAGCAGCTTGCGGGCGTCTCCTCCGCTGAAGCGGAGCATGGCAGTGGTTTCTTTCAGTTCTATTTTCCGTTCCTTCAGCACGGTGTCCGTGGTGATGGCGCGTTGCAGCAGTTCCAGCAGGTCGTCCTTCTCCAGTGACTTCAGGGTATAGAGCTGGCAGCGGGATAGTAGCGGGCGGATGACCTCGAACGAAGGGTTCTCCGTGGTGGCGCCTATCAGCGTCACGGTGCCTTGCTCCACGGCTCCCAACAGCGAGTCTTGCTGCGACTTGCTGAAACGGTGTATCTCGTCGATGAAGAGGATGGGACTGGCTTGCGAGAAGAAGCGGTTGCTCTTGGCACGCTCTATCACGTCGCGTACATCCTTCACACCGCTGGTCACGGCACTAAGTGTATAGAAAGGGGTTTCCAGCTTGTTGGCGATAATCTGTGCCAGGGTTGTCTTTCCCACTCCCGGAGGGCCCCATAAGATAAACGAAGAGATACGTCCTGCATCAATCATCTTACGCAGCACTGCACCCGGTCCCACTAAATGTTTCTGACCGATATATTCATCTAATGTTCTTGGTCTAAGCCGTTCTGCTAATGGTTGCATAGTATGTAACTCTTAAAAAATCATTAATATCATGAAGCGTATACCGCCCTTCTTCACTCCCGGTATATCCGTATAGGTCAGTCGGCGTACATATTCTATGTGGAGCAGCTTGAAGATATTGTAGATACCTACACTGGCTTCCACATAGGGAGTCTTGCCCATGACGTGGCTGGTGGGTACACCGTCGCGCATGGGGAAGAGGAACAAGTCGGGATTGTTGCTCTTGTATGGGTTGTTCTTGTCCGTCAGCGTGCCCCACAGACCACGGATGCGGAACATCTCGCGCCACTTCAGCTTCTTGATGAGCGGGATGCGGTTGAAGAGTTTTCCGTTCATGTCGTAGCTTAGGTTGAGGGAGGCGTAACGGTCGTTCAGGAACTCCATGTTGTTGATGAGGTTGAAGGACTCGTTGTTCTGCGTAATGTACGAGAGGTTCGCCATCGGTAGGTTCAGCAGGGGGAAGGGAACGGTGTTCCATTGCGCACCGGCACGTGCCGTTACGTCCAGCTTGCCCCACGAGCCGAGCCAGAAGCGCTTCCGGATGCTGGCTTCCGTCAAGTTGAAGTTGTACTCTCCACCCAGCACGCCCTTGAATCCGGCGGTGTGGGAGAGGGTGAAGGTGGGCGCATCCAACGATACGGGCACGCGGCGCTGTTTGGTGTTGACGAAGGTTTCACCAGGAGCGTAACGCAGGGTCACACCCAGCTCGGTAGTGGTGATGTCGTGCACCAGCGTATTCTTTTCATCCCACTGTCCGGGTGTTTCTCCGTTGTTCTTCCAGTATTGCAGTTGCCCCGCAGGCTGGTCGTTGCGGTGGCGTGCCATGGCCTGTACGGAGAAGCCGGTATTGGTCTCCAGCTCGTAGGTCAGCGTGGCGTCGCGCATGTAGGACATTTGGTCTACCGTAGTCCATTTCCAACCGACAAACAAGTTGTCCTTGTCCGTGGCGAGGTACTTGTCCATGGGAGACATCACGTCGTAGGTGTACTTGAAGGCGATGTAGTGCTTCGGGAACTCCCACAATACGTATTCTCGTTTGTTGAAGGAATAGGCCACCTGCCCGGAGTAGAACCATTTCTTGTCCTTGGTTCCGTAGGCACCGTAACCGCTTAGGCTCCAATGCGGGTCGAGGTTACCGGTCGTCATGCCGCTCAGACGGAAGCGCGTGCCGTTGACGTAGTTGCTGGTTATCATTGTATTGATAGGGCCGAAGTCGAACTTGCTGGGATGGTTCTTGCTGCCCGTCTCCACGAAGTTCTCAATCAAGGCTTTCGCCCCGAAGATGACGTACTTGAAGCCGGGAATCTGTTCGATGCGGTTCATGAATACGTCCATCGTGCTCTCCTTCTTGGTGAGGGGCACTTGGCGCACTTTCGCCCAATACTCGTCGCTCTTGGCAAGCATGTTCGCCTCCTTGATGACATTTCCTTTCAGGCGGAAGAGGCGGGGTTCTATCTCCGTGAACTGATAGTCGCTGTATTTGGTGGTCCGTTGCACTTCCAGGCCTTGGATGCCTTTCACAAAGTGCAGTTCCACGGTCATGTCGTCATCGGTCAGCACCCAGTTTCCGTCGGGCAGTTGTTCGAACTGCTGCACGATGTCGAGGTTTTCCACGAAGTTGACACCCGTCTTCTTGGGCAGGTTCATGGTACATTTCTTCACGGCATAGGTGGAGTCCTTCACCACGTAGAGGTGCCCCGTGAAACCGAAGTCCTGTGGGTTCTGGGGAACGAAGGTGAGGTGCACGCACTCCTGCCTATCCACCATGAGCGTGTCCATCAAGTAGTATTTGTAGAAGCTGATGGCTCCGCGGCCGATGGGGCTGACGAAGCGGCGTTGCAGCAGGCGGATGTCGTCGTCATAGATGTTGATGTCGGAAAATACGTCCGTAAGGATGGTCCCCAGCATGTCTCCGGTGTTGAAGAACTCTTCGATACCGGTGGAGTTCATACCTTCGATGATGGTCTTTTCGCTTTTGGGGCTTTTACGGAAAATGGTCTTGCTGGCCGTCTCCTTGATGGAGATGGGTAGAATCATTTTGTTGGTCTTGGGTGATACCTCCACCTGGTCTTTGAAGAAGGAGAATTTCTTGTAGATGCCTTTTTCCATTTTGTCAGGGGTGACGTCGTTGAGCGACATCTTCATCTTTTCGTACTTCTGGTACTGGTAGTAGTCGTTCTCTTCCAGTTTCAGCGCCTTCTTGTTCTCGATGACCTTCTTCATGAACTCCACGGCGGGGTTGTTCTTGCGGGAATATTTCTCCTTTTGGGGCTTCACCACGACCTCGGAGAGCATGATGTCATCCGATTGCAGTTTGACGTTCAGCACCCGGGTGCCGGGTTTCAGTTTTACTTTCTTGGTGATATAGCCTACGGCGGAGAACGTCAGCTCATCCCAGCCTTTGCGGGTTTCCACCTGGTATTCACCGTTTGCGTTGGAGATGCCGCCTACACCTTTCCCTTCATACTGTACGGTGATGTACATCAGCGGTTCGTTCGTGAGGGAGTCTGTGATGACACCCTTTATCTGGGCGGATACGCTGATGGAGACGAACAGTGACAGCAGGAAAAGGGCGTAAATTGTATATCTTTGCTTCATAAGTTACAGATAATTCGGGCGCAAAGTTAACAAATTAAGGTTAATCAAGAAGCAAATATAGACTAAAGAAACGGGAGATATGGTTAAATGAACGTGAAAGTCGTATGTCTTGTTTACCGGATACAGATAAAAAACGTACAGAAGCCTTATAGAAAAGTTGCCGGATATAAAGGATAAAGTTGCACAACGTATGGATAAAGTTCTATCCCAAGCCTTGGGATAGAAAGACCCAAGCTTGGGATAAGCGTCCGTAGGTTTGGGATAGACGTTTGCAAGCTTGGGATAGAGTTTATGGAGGATTATGAATTGTTGCCGTTCAGTAGTGTCTGTACGATGCGTTCCGCCGTTCGTCCGTCCCAGCGGTCGGGCAGGGTGGTGTGCTTCCATTCTCCGTGCAGCAGCTTGTCGAGCGAGGCGGAGAGAGCGAAGGAATTTTCGCCTACCAGCTCGTTGGTACCGATGCGCCAGGTTTCGGGATGCTCGGCATAGGTATTGAGGGTGATGCAGGGGACGTCGAGGAAGGTAGCTTCTTCGGCGATGTTTCCCGAGTCGGTGACGATGCCCCGTGCCTGGTTGATGAGGAATCCGAAGTGCAGGTAACTCTGCGGAGGCAGGATGTGCAGGTTGGGAGCATTCACTTCCAGCGACTTCACCGCCTTTTGCACGTAGGGGTGTAGCGGGGCGACGATAGGCATGCCGCCGGCCTTCTCGATGACGGTCTGGAGCAGGGAGTGCAGTACGGCTTTCTTCTCCAGCAGGTCGCGGCGGTTGAGGGTGAGCAGCAGGTAGTTCCCTTTCCGCAGGCCGAGGCTGGAGAACCACATGGGCTGCACCAGGCGGTGGCGGTTGAAACGGATGGTGTCAATCAGTATGTTGCCCACGTAGTGGATATATTCGGGTATCATGCCCTCCTGGTTGAGGTTGCGGTTGGCCACCATGCCGGCGGTGAAGAGATAGTCGGAAATGGCGTCCACGATGGTGCGGTTCACCTCGCGGGGCATGTTCATGTCGAAAGAGCGTGTGCCGGCTATGACGTGCGCCACCTTCAGTCCGCGCTTCTTGGCGACGATGGAGCAGCTCATAGTGGCGGTCATGTCATCTACCACCAGTACGACTTGTGCCGGATGCCCGTCCAACTCCCGCTCGAAGGCGAGCATGATGGAGGCTGCCACCTGCGAGTGGTTGTGTCCGGTGACACCGAGGTAGGCATCCGGTTTCCTCATGGAAAGGTCGGAGAAGAGCGAGGCATCCAGGCTGGTGTCATCCTGCGGACCGGTGTAGACGATGCGGTAGGAGATGTTCTTTCCTGCCTCTCTGGCGGCGTCGATGGCGCGGCAGATGGGGGCTATTTTCATGAAGTTGGGGCGTGCGCCCGATACGATTGTTATTCTCATTGTCGTAGTTGGTGAAAAATGATACGACAAAAATACGTTTTCTTAGGGAAATTATTTGTTACTTTGCCTATTATTTTGAGTACTTCTTGAAAATAGCAGTGTTTTAATTATTCATTCTTAATTTCAGTATGACAATGCCAACATTTGTTCAGATACTCGATTTCATTGGCACATTTGCCTTTGCCATCAGTGGCATACGCCTGGCCTCGGCCAAGCGGTTCGACTGGTTTGGAGCGTATGTGGTGGGTTTTGTGACGGCCATTGGCGGCGGTACGATACGCGACCTGTTGCTGGACGTCACCCCGGGCTGGATGACGGATCCCATTTACTTGATTTGTACCGGACTGGCCTTGTTGTGGGTCATCCTCTTCGGTAAACATCTCATCCATCTGCACAATACGTTCTTCATATTCGACAGTATCGGCCTGGCACTGTTCACGGTGGTCGGCGTGGGCAAGAGCATCGCGCTGGGCTATCCCTTCTGGGTGGCCATCATTATGGGCAGCATCACCGGGGCTGCGGGAGGTGTGATACGTGACGTATTCATTAACGAAATTCCGCTGATATTCCGGAAGGAGATTTATGCGATGGCTTGTGTGGTGGGAGGAACCTTCTACTGGATGTGCCATCTTCTGGGGATGGAGTCTTTCGTGTGTCAGATTGTGGGCGGTGTGACGGTGTTCGTTACCCGCATACTGGCGGTGAAGTATAGGATTTGCCTGCCTATCCTTTCGGGCAATGAAGAGGAGCAGGAAGGGTAGTCCGTTATCTGCTGTCTGAGAATCTCAGGGATTTTCCGGTGAAATTCCGGGCAATGTGCAAAAGAACTTCAGGTGTTAAAAATAAGATTCCCCGGCATTTGGAACCGAAATGTCGGGGAATCTTTCATATTCCTCGTTCCCCTGATAAGGGGGAAAGAGGATGGGATTGCTAAGGGGATAAAACAAGGTTAGAACAATGCATCCTTCGTGTTGAAAAGTTTGCGTTCGTTCAGTTTCACTACCTTGCCGAATTTTTCCAGTCGCTTCAGGTCAATGTTCTTTGGGTTGCCCATGATGGAAATGCAGTAAGGTTTGTCTTTGATGTTCTCTTCGTAGAATTTCACGATGTCGTCAAAGGTCAGTGCATCTACTTTCGGCAGGTTTTCCTTTGCTGGGTCGTCTGTGTAGCCTCTGTAGCCCAAGTCTACCAGTTCCATGGCTTTGTTGCGGAAGCTGGGGTGACTGGTCAGCATGGCTTGGCGGAGGTAGCTCTTGATGTTGTCGATACGTTCCGGATTTTTCGGCATGTCGTTGACGAGACCCATCAGTACGTCCAATGCATCGTTTGCCTTGTCGTTCTGGGTACCGATGTAGCCGCGCAGATAGCTTGCTTTTCCGGCTATGCCTTGCGTGCCGACGAATGCGTAGGCTGTATAGGCCATGGAGCGTTTTTCGCGGATTTCGTTCAGAACGATGCCGGTGAAGTCAAGACCGAAGTATTGGTTGAATGCGCTACGCAGCACGTCGTCCTTTTTGTCAGCCTTCTGCATCGGGATGTAGAGGTGGATTTGGGCTTGTTCTGCATCGTTGTTAGGCAGGAAGTAGACGGTGTTTTCGGTCACCGGCATCATGTCCTTTGCCTGTGGGGAGTTGGACGGGCGTTCGTTGGCCACCAATGGGAGGTTCTTGCTCAGGATATCGTATACTTGGTCGAAGGGGAGTGTTCCGGTGAAGAACACCTTTGCCTCGTAGTTGGAGGCGCGGTTGATGTCGCCCGTCAGTTCTGAAATCTGTAATTCGTAAATCTCCTTGTCGGTCAGTTCCTTGATGTAGTCTGATTTCTCTCCGTAGAGCATGTACTGCCGCAGTGCTTCGTTCAGGATGCTGACGTTGTCTTTGCGCTGCTGGCGCATACCCATTGCCGAACCTTTCAGACGTGCCAGTTGCTTTTCGTCCAGTTTTGGCATCAAAATCTGGCGTGAAAGTAGCTGGCAGGCTTGCGGCAGGGTGGCTTCGTAGCCCTCCATGATGATGTAGAGGTTGTCATCATCGGCTGTCACGTGGCAGGTTGCGTTCAGCTTGCTGAGTTCTTCTTTCAACTCTTGCGGTTCGTAGGCCCCCATGATGCCTGCGTTGTTCATCAACTGGGCGGCATAGCCAAGTTTTGGGAATTCGCGTTCACCGGCTCCGTATTGTACAACCAACTGGAATACGTTATTCTCCTTGTTGGGTGTGTAGTACATCTTTGAACGGTCGTTCAGTTGCTTGATTTGCACTTCGCCGTAGTCTGCGAATTTCTCCTCCATCTGTCCGATGGGCAGGTTTTTGAATTGTGTTGCATAGAGCGATTCTTTTCCTATCGGAGGTTCTACGGGTTTGTAACCCGGCTTCTCAATCTTGGCGTTCTTGTCAGGCTTTCCTTTTTCGATATATAGGGCCAGGTAATTGTCTGACAGATATTTCTTGGCTACTCGCTTGATGTCGTCAGTGGTGATGGCCATAATCTTGTCCTTGTAATTGAGTATGTCGCCCAAGTCCTGCTCGTTGTAGAAGGCGTTCATCAGTATCATGGCCTTGTCCTCGTTCGACTCCATTTCCAGGTCGAACTGGCGGCATTTCTCGGCTTTGATGGCATCAATTTTCCAGTCCTCGAATTCTCCGTTGGCGATTTGCTGGATGGCTTTCAAGGCTTTCTTTTCGGCGCTCTTGGTCGACTCGAAACGGCGCTGGTTTTCGTCGTAGAGGGGAATGGCCGCTACGATGGCGCGTCCTTGTTCGCGGAAAGTACGGGTGTAGGCTCCGGCGCTGGTCAGTTCACCGTCCAGTACCAGCTTGTCCATAGTTCCGGTCTGACTGTTGTTGTTCAGCAGTGCCAGAGCGATGTCCAGAGCGTCTTCGTCGGGATGTCCGGCAGGTACTCCATTGAATACCATTGCCACTTGCGGGTAGAATCCTACTTTAGCCGAATACTGTTTGCGGCCCTTTATTTCGAGGTTCTGGTAGACCTTGCGCTCGGGTGCGGGCTTAGCAGCCAGACGTCCAAAGGCGGCATTGATGCGTCCGCTGATTTGTTGGGCTTTGATGTTTCCTACGAGTACCAGTACCATGTTTTCGGGGACATACCATTGTTCGTAAAATTCAATCAGCTTGCTCAGGCGGGGATTCTTCAGATGTTCGGGCAGGCCGATGATGGAACGGGAGTAAGGATGTCCCTCAAAAGCTTTCTCCATCACGAACTGGTTCTGTGCACGTCCCTGGTCATCTTGTGAACGGTTATATTCTTCGTACACGTTTTCCAGCTCCGACTGGAAGGAACGGAATACGGGATGCAGGAAACGTTGTGAGGAGATTTCCAGCCATTTGTTTATCTGATAGGCAGGGAAGGAGCTGTGATAGAAGGTCCAGTCATAGTAGGTGCCTGCATTCACCCCTTTGGCACCCATGCTTTCCATCAGGTTGGAGTATTCGTTGGGAAGTCCCAATTTTCCAGCTTTGACGGTCAGCTCATTGATTTCCTTGCTGATGGCTTCTTTTTTTGCCGGGTCGGCTTCTTCGGCCATCTGGTCGTACTTGGCGATGATTTCCTTGTAGATCGGTTCTTCTTCCGTCCAGTTCAGCGCGCCTATCTTGTCTGTTCCTTTAAACATGACGTGCTCCAGGTAGTGTGCAAGTCCCGTGTACTCTTCGGGGTCGTTGATGGAACCGGCACGTACGCCTACCAGTCCGAACACGTCCGATTTGGATTCATCTTCCCATATATATACGGAAAGACCGTTCTTCAGCTTGAACGCCTTCAGTCCTTGTCCGAAGGAGGGCAGGGAAATGATGAGGGCAGCCAGCAGAAGAAGTGACTTAAATTGAAATGATTTCATAAAATAAAGTGTTTTTATGTAATAAAAGTGTTTTCCTATATGTAGGCAAAGCTATAAAAAAATCACGTAACATTTACGAAATCTTCGGAAAAATGATGGTTTTCAGTATATAATATCACCCGTAAACTATCAGAGAGGGGGTGTAAACTGTCAAATGATAGTTTTCACCCCTAATAAAAACCGTATTCCGTCCCCCGGGGCTTCAAATCTTCCTTATACTTGCAATCGTAAAACCTAAACCATTATTAACTATTTAAAAATTGAGCAAAGTATGAATACTTACAGTTTTAGAAAAGATTTGCTTGCAGTGCAAGAAGAACTGCTTCGCTTTGCATACAAGTTGACAGCCGACCGGGAAGAAGCGAATGATTTGTTGCAAGAGACATCTCTCAAGGCTTTGGATAACGAAGACAAATTTGAACCCGACACCAATTTCAGAGGTTGGATGTATACCATTATGCGCAACATCTTTATCAATAATTACCGGAAAATAGTTCGCGAACAGACTTTTGTGGACCAGACGGACAATCAGTATCACCTCAGCATGCCCCAGGACTCTGGTTTTGCCAGTACCGAGGGTGCCTACGACCTGAAAGAAATGCATCGCATCGTCAATGCCCTTCCACGCGACTATAAAGTCCCTTTCTCCATGCATGTGTCCGGTTTCAAGTACCGCGAGATTGCCGAACGCCTCGGCCTTCCGCTCGGAACGGTGAAAAGCCGCATCTTCTTTACGCGCCAGAAGTTGCAGGATGAATTGAAAGATTTCATCTGATAATAATTTGATAGTAGCAATATGATATATAACATATTGTCAGTGATGAATTTTTAAGGGTTATTCTTGACTATATGTCAGAATAATCCTTTATATTTGTATATGTTAAGTTAACCGAAGGAAAAAATCTCTTATTACTGACTATGATGAAAAAGGAAATTAAATTCAGTCTTGTTTACCGGGACATGTGGCAGTCGTCCGGTAAGTATCAACCCCGGGTAGACCAGTTGGTACGCATTGCTCCGTTGATAGTTGAAATGGGCTGTTTTGCACGCGTTGAAACAAACGGAGGAGCTTTTGAGCAGGTAAACCTTCTGTACGGCGAAAATCCCAACAAGGCTGTACGCGCCTTTACCGCACTTTTCAGAGAAGCAGGCATACAGACGCATATGCTCGACCGCGGGCTGAATGCACTGCGCATGTATCCTGTTCCGGCGGATGTACGCCGATTGATGTACAAAGTGAAGCATGCCCAAGGCGTGGACATCACCCGTATCTTCTGCGGACTGAACGAGACGCGGAATATAATTCCCTCCATCAAGTATGCTCTGGAAGCCGGCATGATACCGCAGGCCACACTTTGTATCACCTATTCTCCCGTCCATACGGTAGAGTACTACGCCGGCATTGCCGACCAGCTGATTGAAGCCGGGGCACCCGAAATCTGTCTGAAGGATATGGCAGGTATCGGCCGTCCGGGGATGCTGGGAGAGCTGACGAAGGCTATCAAGGAGAAACATCCCGAGGTGCTGATACAGTATCACGGGCATAGTGGTCCCGGACTTTCCATGGCTTCCATTCTCGAAGTCTGCGAGAACGGTGCCGACATCATTGATGTGGCGATGGAGCCCATGTCGTGGGGCAAAGTCCATCCCGACGTTATTTCCGTACAGGCCATGCTGAAGGATAAAGGATTCCAAGTACCCGATATAAATATGAAGGCTTACATGAAGGCGCGTGCCATGACGCAGGAATTCATTGACGATTTCCTGGGTTACTTTATGGACCCCACCAACAAGCACATGTCTTCACTTTTGTTGAAGTGCGGCCTGCCAGGCGGTATGATGGGCTCCATGATGGCCGATTTGAAAGGCGTGCATTCCGGCATCAACATGATACTGCGAAGCAGGAACGAGCCGGAACTCAGTTTGGACGACCTGCTTGTGATGCTTTTCGACGAAGTGGAATATGTATGGCCCAAGCTGGGCTATCCTCCTTTGGTGACTCCTTTCAGCCAGTATGTGAAGAACGTGGCACTGATGAACGTTATGCAGCAGGTGAAGGGAGAAGAGCGCTGGACGATGATAGACAACCACACCTGGGATATGATTCTTGGCAAGAGTGGACGTCTCCCCGGTATTTTGGCACCCGAGATTGTGGAGCTTGCCAAGTCCAAAGGCTTTGAGTTTGTGGATACCGACCCGCAGTTGAACTATCCGGATGCCTTGGATACATATCGCAAAGAGATGGACGAAAACGGTTGGGAGTATGGTGACGATGACGAGGAACTCTTCGAACTCGCCATGCACGACCGACAGTATCGCGATTATAAGTCAGGCGTTGCCAAGAAACGTTTTGAAGATGACCTGCAGCGTGCCAAGGATGCCGCCATGGCCAAGAGCGGATATTCGGAAGAGGAAATCAAGAAGCTGAAGCGTGCCAAGGCAGACCCGATAATCGCGCCTTCCAAAGGGCAAGTGCTTTGGGAGGTTTCCGTCGAAGGTCCTTCTTCTGCTCCTTTCATCGGACGCAAGTACCAGCATGATGAGGTGTTCTGCTACCTCTCTACGCCGTGGGGCGAATACGAGAAGATATGGACCGGATTTACCGGACGTGTGGTGGAAGTTTGTGCCAAGCAAGGAGATGTGGTCAATAAAGGCGATGTGATAGCCTATATCCAGCGGAGTGACATTTTTGCATAAATGAGAACTTGAAAAAGTGGAATTTCACTGAAAAGTGATAATGTAGTAGGGTGATAATGCGGTAGTTATCACCCTACAGTCTTTTCAGTCATCCTTTATCGTCCAGCCATTTCTTGATGGTTTCCTTCAGCACTTCTTGGGTGAAGGGTTTGGTAAGGAAGTCGTTGCAACCTGCTTTTAGGGCAGCTTGCTTGTCGTGTTCGTAGGCATAGGCTGTAAGGGCGATGATGGGGATGTCCGGTGCCAGTTCACGGATGATGCGTGTGGCGTCGATTCCGTCAAGGTTGGGCATTTTCATGTCCATCAGGATGAGGTCGGGGTGGACTTCTTCGAACATAGTTACGGCTTCCATGCCGTCTTTGGCATGTTTCAGCCGATAGAGACGGCCTAAAATGGCGTTAATTAGGATAAAATTGCTTTCTGTATCTTCGGCAATCAGGAGGGTCTTGGAAGGAGGGGTAGGGAGTGCTCCGGCCTCTTCATTCTTCGGGGAAGCTCCGGGGGCTGTATTTCTGCTCCTCTGCTCTGTGGAGTGTGCCTCTGCTGTCGCCTCCCGGTTGTTCTCTTCTTTCTTTTCCGCCTCTGTTTTGCTGGCGGCTTCCAGTGGGAGGACAAAAGTAAATGTGGTGCCTTTACCCACCTCCGAAGTGACGGATATGTTACCCCCCAGGCGTTCGATGATAGTCTTGCAGATGGAAAGTCCCAATCCGGTGCCTTGGGCAAAGTTGTTCACCTTGACGAAACGTTCGAATACCCGGTCCACCTTATCCGGTGCAATGCCCATACCCGTATCGGTGACGTGGAATGCTACATACTTGCCTTCCTGGTGATACCCGTAACTGATGTGCCCGGCGGTGGTGAACTTGAAGGCATTGCCTATCAGATTGGAAATGACCTGGAAAATCCGGTTCTTGTCTCCGTCAATCACGATATTCTCGTCAGAGGGTTCGTATATCAGCTCCACTCCTTTGGGACAGCGGAAAATATGTGCGTCGTGTATCTCCTTGCAGAGTGGATGGAGACGTACGGGCGTGATGGTGAACTCCACGATACCCGATTCGATTTTTGATAAGTCGAGGATTTCGTTAATGAGCTGGAGCAGGCGTTCATTGTTCGATTCCACTATTTCGTAATAGCCTAGCCGTTCTTCCTCGTTGGTGCTTTCGGCAATGATGCGCGAGAAGCCTACAATGGCATTGAGCGGTGTGCGTATCTCGTGGCTCATGTTGGCGAGAAAGGCGGATTTGAGCCGGTCGGAAGTCTCGGCTTTCTCCTTGGCTACGAGCAGTTCCCGTTTCATCTGTTCCATTTCCGTGATGTCCCATTCGATGTTCAGCAGGATGGGGGAGAAGTCGTTGCTTTCAATCTTCATCTTCCGTTTGTCCAGATAGATGGGATTTCCGTTTCCGTCGCGTTCTTCCGCAATCCAGTGCATCTCTTTGCCGGTTCTGGCTATTTCGATGTCTTGCGCCCTCTTTTCCTGAGCAGTCTCCAGAGGATAAAAATCGAAGTCGTCCTTTCCCAATGCCTCTTGTATGGGGATTTCGCGGTTATACGATTCGCGGTTGCGGTAGAGGTACTTGAAGTTGTTGTTGATGTCCTTCACAACAATGCCTGCCGGGAGGTTTTCGATGATTTTGTCCAAAATCTGGTTGAACTGTTTGATTTGCTGCTCATGCCGGATGCGTGTCGATACGTCTCTTCCGAATGTCCAGATGGTTCCTTCCCCTTTGTCGCTTGTCACCCAATAAGCGTTTCCTTCAATGGCGAGTACTTCCGGACGCTTGGGCAGCGGATGGTAGACGATGTATCCGTGGTTCGTCTCTCCACGTTTGACACGGTTGGCAAACTCTTTCCAGGATGTTTCATCCCTGCCGTATGAGGGCAGGTCGTATATCTTCATCCGGGTGATGTCTTGGCCATTACCGATGCCATGCCGTTCCTTGAAGCAACGGTTGCAGAATATCAGCGTGCCGTCTTCGTGTGCCGAATAAATGTCCTCGGTGGAGTTGTTGATGGCATGTGTCAGCAGATTGATGTCGTTGCGCCGTTTCTGTATGTCGGTAATGTTCTGTATGTATCCTTCTATAGTGACATTCCCGTCTTTCTGCCGTTCGCGGGCAAACGCTTTGAGGCGGATATAGAAAATGTTTCCTTTGAGGAAGATGCGGTAGTCCACGCTGTTTTCCATCTTGCCTTTCAGATTCTCTTTCATCCAGCCGGTAAAGCTTTTCCGGTCTTCAGGAAGGATAAGTTCCAGATAATTGTCCATATTGATGTGCTGCACCTCTTCCGAACACATGATACCCGTATGGCCTGCATAACAGAATATGCGGGTCTGGGTATCGTATTGCCAGTTTCCGATGAGGGCGGCCTTTTGTATTTCGTTGAGCTCGTGGTTTTTCTTTTCGAGTTCCAGTTTGCGCTGGCTGCGTTCTGTGATGTCGCGGTACTGGCAGAGGACCATGCCGTCGTACGGGTACATGATGCATTTAAAGTAATAGGTAGTGTGACCCAGTGTCATTTCGTAATTATGGACTGAACGTACCTTTTGCGTCAGTACCTTCTTGAACTCCGGATATACTTGGTAGTAAGTGGACGGCGGTATCAGTTGGAACAGATTCTTGCCCAGCAGCTTTTCTTCCTTCATGAACCAAAGGTTTACATTGTGCACTGCGATGTCCATGCAAATGCCGTCCCGGTTCAGAAGGAGCATGGTATCTGACGTCAGCTTCAATAGTCTCTCGGCGTTTTCAGCTTGTTTCAAAATGTTTTTCATTCTTACAGTATTAGTTTCATGCCCTTCTGGCCTTCTCCCATGCGCCGCTTGCATTGCCTTTGCGCTTGTGCAGGTAGTTGAATCCTCGTATGACGTTGACGTTCATGAAGAGGAAATAGTAGGGGATGAAAAGTATCTTGTTTTTTATATGCTTCATTGAAAGGTAGTACCCCCAACTTCCCATGAGGTAGAAAAGAGCTTGTAACAGCCAGATGATGGCATACAGTAATGGCGTGCTTGTCGTAAAGATGAGAATTGTGTTGAGGGGAAGCAATAGGAACAATAGGATAGGAGTGAGCGACCAGCGCAGCACCCGGTGGGAAATATATTGGAAACAGAATGTGCCGTAACGGAATGGGTTGAGCAACGGACGCAGCCGCCAGATGGACTGCAAGCCCCCGGCAGCGATGCGCACCTTGCGCTTTTCTTCCTCGCGCATGTCTGCCGAGCCGCTTTCTACGGCATAGGCATTGGCACAATAGGCAATGGTGTGTCCCTGCATGACGATGCGCAGGGAGAGTATGAAGTCGTCGAGCAGCGTATCTGTCTGCATTTCCTCGAACAGCTCGCGGCGCACGGCAAACAGTTCACCCGCTGCGCCTACTGCCGAATAGAGGCGTGCGTCGAGCGCTTTGAGGGTGGATTCGTATTTCCAGTATAGCCCTTCTCCCCCCGAGGCAGCATTGTCCTTGCTTTGCACGGCGATACGTTTTTCGCCTGCCACGCATCCCACTTTAGGGTCGGTGAAGGCGTGCACTATCTCCCGCAGGGCTTCGCGGTTGAGGTGAGTATTGGCATCGGTGAACACGACAAGGGGCGTTTCTACGAAATGTATACCGCGGTTCAGGGCGGCTGTCTTGCCTTGGCGTTGGGGTTGGTGGAGGACGATGGCTTGCGGCCAGTGGGAGAGGCGTTCGTTGGTATGGTCGTTGCTGCCGTCGGTCACCCAGAGGATGCGTAGCTTGTCGGCGGGATAATCCAGCTCCAGGCAGTTGTGCATTTTTTCATCCACTACATCTTCTTCGTTGTAGGCGGCGATAAATAGCGTCAATGGGGGTAAAGCATCGTCGGCAGGCATCGGACGGGGCGCAGGCTTACGGAAACATTCTTTTATCTTGACCAGGATATATAATAGTATACCATATCCTATATAAGTATAGAACACTATGAATAAACTTATCCAGAAGAGTACTTCAAGGGCTTTCATGTATCCGCTCGTTTGCTTTCTTTTTTGATAAAAAGAAATGTGATTGCCAAAAGTATGGATAATCTTTTACCGATGCAAGAAAAAGAAAAGAAAAATAAAATGTTTGTTTCTCAAGGTGTTCCGATGTTATAAGGAAGTGAGCTTCCTATAGAGGTGAGCTTGAATAACCTTGTGAGTGAGAGGCGATTAAAGGCTTTCAATCATCATTCTCCATAGGAAAGGGATGGGCAGGTAGGCAGGGCGTTACTCAAAACGCTTCTGTCATATTGAAGTAAAACAACATCTGGTTGTTTACCGTGTTTTTGCCTAAATCCAGGCGGACGTTCATGCGTGGCTGTACCTCAATGCGTAGACCTACACCATAGTTGGGCAGTACACCCTCTATCTTGCCGGGAGTGGGGCCCATGAAGCCGCAGCCGGTCCAGGCTACAAAACCTATGTGGTTGAGCATCCGCTTCACCCAAGTGCTGCGGTCGGTATTGAGCATCTGTCTGTACTCTGCCATGACCACATGCGAGGACTTGTCGCGATATTGCCCCATGTAGTAGCCGCGCAGGTCGAAAGGCGTTCCGGTGAGGGCATATTGCGTCAGAGGGACGTCACCGAACACGTTCTTGGTCTGTGCCGTCCACGCGAGCACCCTGCGCTTGCCCAGTGACTTGTATTGGCGGTAGTCTATCTCTAGGCGGTAGAAGGTCTGGTCGCTGCCGATGAACTTGGCGTACATCATGCCGCGGAAATCCAGATACATACCACGGTAGGCGTTGGCAGGGACGTCACGGCTGTCGTATGTCAGCAGGAAACCGAGGCCGGAGTTGAAGTTGTTATAGCCATTAGCCGTACCGCCTGCCTCTTTGTACGAGGGTTCGTCCACCAAGAACTTGCCGGGCTCCGTCAAGTGGTCGTAATTGATGTCGATTTGAGGTCCGGCAAAGATATTGCTGTTGCCCAGTCGGAAAAGGAACCAGGGGTTGATTTGCACGCCGCTGTACCGGTATTTGCTGGTACTGTCGCTTCGTACATAATCTTTATTGGTATTATAGCCGATGCCGTAAAAGTTTTCTTCCGTATTTTTATAGCTGAACTTTCCGAAGATACGGAAACGGTCGCCCTTAAAGAAGAGTTGCGGTTTGGAGAAGAGATTGATGCCACCGTTGAACATGAAGGCGATGGCCATGGGCACTACGGAGCGCAGCTGCGTGGTGTCGCTGGGGTTCATACGGAAGGTCATTAGGGCGCTTCCTCCCAGCACGGCACCGAAGTCGGGGGTGTAGCTGGGTCCGCCCAGAATATTGTAATGCAGATTCCGACGCGCTACCTTTTGCTTGCGTAGTTCTTTTTTGGTCAGTGCAGGAACGCTGTCGTTTGTGGCGGCCGCAGTCTGTTCCTGGGCATAAAAGGTGGTGGCGAACAGCACCAGTGCGATAATGCTTAGTATATATCTTTTCATGTCGTACGAAATGTGGGTGCAAAGGAAACTATTTTATCCCGAATAGTTTTCACTGTAATAGATAATAAATCTAAAGATGTCACTAAAATTATCAAAAAAGACATTACTTTTGTCTGCTTCACGAAGCAAGACATCAATAACTAAAAACACATAATCTGAATGAAGAAACGATTTTTATCTGTAATTGTTCTGAGTGCCGCACTGCTCTCCGTGCAGGCACAAGAGGGAAAAGGGGGTATCAGCCCCGAAATGCTTGGACAAATCAAGCAAAGTTATCAAGGCACGGCTGCCGACAAGGCGCTCCGCAATGCCATAGGCAATAATGACATCCGTAAACTGGCACTCAACCAGGAGAATATGCAGGGCATGGATACCCACTTCTCCATCAAGGTAGAATCCAAAGGTATCACCGACCAGAAGTCGTCTGGCCGTTGCTGGCTGTTTACGGGGCTGAATGTGATGCGTGCCAAGACCCTTGCCGAATACGGTTTCCAGTCTTTCGAGTTCTCCGAAGTCTATCCCTTCTTCTGGGACCAGTTGGAGAAGGCAAACCTCTTCTTGCAAGGCATCATCGACACCTCCAAGAGTCCCCTGACTGATAAGACCGTAGAATGGCTCTTCCAGCATCCGCTGAGCGATGGGGGTACCTTTACTGGTGTGGCCGACATTGTTTCCAAATACGGCCTTGTTCCCAAAGATGCCATGCCCGAAACAAACAGCAGTGAAAATACCTCCCGCATGGCCAACCTCATCTCTCTGAAGCTGAAAGAGTATGGTCTGCAACTGCGTGACATGGCTGCCGCCGGTGCCAAGCCCGAAGCTCTGGAGAAGGAGAAAACTACGATGCTCGGAACCATCTACCGCATGCTGGTGCTGAACCTCGGTGTACCTCCCACGGAGTTCGACTATGTCCGCCACGATGCCAAGGGTAATCCTGTGGAGACAGAGCATCACACTCCCATGTCTTTCCTTGAGAAATATGGAGACAAACAACTGCTGACCAACTACGTAATGCTGATGAACGACCCCAGTCGCGAGTATTACAAGTGCTATGAAATAGACTATGACCGCCACCGTTACGACGGCAAGAACTGGACTTATGTCAACCTGCCCGTAGAGGACATCAAAGAGATGGCCATTGCCTCCTTGAAGGACAGCACCATGATGTACTTCTCTTGCGATGTGGGCAAGTTCCTGAACTCCGAACGCGGTCTGCTCGATGTGAAAAACTATGACTACGAATCACTGATGGGCACCACCTTCGGGATGGACAAGAAGCAACGTATCCAGACTTTCTCCAGTGGCTCTTCCCACGCCATGACCTTGATGGCCGTTGACTTGAACAAAGACGGAAAGCCCGTAAAGTGGATGGTAGAGAACAGTTGGGGAGCCGCTTCCGGTTATCAGGGACATCTCATCATGACCGACGAGTGGTTCAATGAATACATGTTCCGTCTGGTAGTGGAGACAAAGTATGTTCCCGCCAAAGTGATGGAACTGTTTAAACAAAAGCCCGTCCGCCTGCCGGCATGGGACCCGATGTTCGCTGAAGAAAAGTGATGATAAGGATTAGGGGTTAGGGATTAAGGATTAGTGGGCTGCACTATGATTCCGCAGGGTATTAATCCTTAACCCCTAATCCTTGTTCTCGTGTTCGTTAACGAAAGGGATTACGGAAATTTCTCCGTAATTCCTTTCTTTTTTACTCTTTATTCACGTTCTTTTTTGCTACTTTTGCGGCAAATTAATGAAACCATTATTTTAAATAAACGCATGGCAAATGTAATTAAGTTACGTAAAGGCCTTGACATCAACCTGAAAGGCGCTGCTGCCCAGGAACTTGTGTCTGTTAAGGAACCGGGATTCTATTCGCTGGTTCCCGATGACTATACAGGCATCACTCCGAAAGTGGTGGTCAAAGAGCAGGAATATGTGATGGCCGGGGGACCCTTGTTTATCGACAAGAATCATCCTGAATTGAAATTTGTTTCGCCCGTTAGCGGCGTAGTGACAAGCGTGGAGCGTGGTGCACGCCGCAAGGTGCTGAACATCGTCGTAGAGGCTGCCACTGAGCAAGACTATGAGGAATTCGGCAAGATGGACCCGTCCAAGATGAGCGGCCAGCAAGTAAAAGAAGCTCTTTTGCAAGCAGGTATGTTCGCTTTCATCCGCCAACGTCCGTACGACGTTATCGCTGATCCGACGGTAACTCCGAAAGCTATCTTCATTTCGGCTTTCGACAGCAATCCGCTGGCTCCCGATTTTGAATTCGCGCTGAAGGGAGAAGAAGCAAACTTCCAGACGGGACTCGACGCTTTGTCAAAGATGGCAAAGACGTATCTGGGTATTAGTGTAAAACAAAAGTCTGCTGCTCTTGTGCAGGCAAAGAACGTTACCGTAACAGCTTTCGACGGACCACATCCGGCAGGCAACGTGGGTGTACAGATTAACCACATCTCTCCGGTAGTGAAGGGTGAAACGGTCTGGACCATCAGTGCCGAAGCCGTACTCTTCATCGGACGTCTGATGAATACCGGTCGTGTGGACATGACCCGTACGGTGGCTGTAACGGGTTCCGAAGTGTTGAAACCCGCTTATTGCAAGCTGAAAGTCGGCGCTCTGTTGACGAACGTTTTCAAAGGTAACGTGACTACCGACAAAGACCTCCGCTACATCAGCGGTAACGTGCTGACCGGTAAGAAAGTTTCTCCGAACGGCTTCCTCGGCTCTTTCGACAGCCAATTGACCGTTATTCCCGAAGGAGATGAAATCCATGAAATGTTGGGTTGGATTATGCCGCGTTTCAATCAGTTCAGCGTCAACCGCTCTTACTTCAGCTGGTTGATGGGCAAGAAGGAATATGTGATAGATGCCCGTATCAAGGGTGGTGAACGTCACATGATTATGTCCAACGAATACGACCGCGTATTTCCGATGGACATCTTCCCCGAATACTTGGTGAAAGCAATCATTGCAGGTGACATCGACCGTATGGAGGCTCTGGGCATCTACGAAGTAGCTCCCGAAGACTTCGCTCTCTGCGAATTCGTATGTTCTTCCAAGGTGGAAGTGCAGCGCATCGTACGTGCAGGGCTCGATATGCTTCGTGCCGAAATGGCATAATCGGGGCGTATGGCAAATCGTAAATTGTAAATCGTAAAATCGTAAATATATTAATGAAAGCGTTAAGAAATTATCTCGACAAGATAAAGCCGAACTTTGAGGAAGGCGGCAAATTCCACGCATTTCGTTCGGTGTTTGATGGCTTCGAAACATTCCTGTTCGTGCCCAATGCCACTTCGAAATCGGGAACGCATATTCACGACTCCATTGACAGCAAACGCATCATGTCGATGGTGGTCATTGCGTTAGTACCGGCGCTGCTGTTCGGTATGTATAACGTAGGTTACCAGCATTTCCACGCTACCGGTGCTGCCGGAGGCTTCTGGGAAATGTTCATCTACGGTTTTCTGGCTGTATTGCCAAAAATCATTGTATCTTATGTAGTAGGTCTCGGCATTGAGTTCGTAGTGGCTCAGTGGAAGAAGGAGGAGATTCAGGAAGGCTTCTTGGTTTCCGGTATCTTGATTCCGATGATTGTTCCGGTAGACTGCCCGTTGTGGATTCTGGCGGTGGCTACTGCATTCTCTGTAATTTTTGCTAAGGAAGTATTCGGTGGTACGGGTATGAACGTGTTCAACGTAGCTTTGATTACCCGTGCATTCTTATTCTTTGCTTATCCTACGAAGATGTCCGGTGATGCCGTTTGGGTATCGGGCGACAGTATCTTCGGTCTGGGACAGTCGGTAGATGGTCTGACGGTAGCTACTCCGTTGGGTGCAGCCGCTACCTCGGGCGCCGTTCCGGAGTTCTCCTGGGACATGGTGACCGGCCTTATTCCGGGTTCTATCGGTGAGACAAGCGTTATCGCCATCGCTCTGGGTGCCATTCTGCTGTTGTGGACGGGCATTGCAAGCTGGAAGACGATGTTCTCCGTATTCGTAGGCGGTGCCTTCATGGCATGGGTGTTCAATGCAATCGGTCCCGACACTCCGATGGCACAGATGCCTTGGTACGAACACCTCGTGCTGGGCGGTTTCTGCTTCGGTGCCGTGTTCATGGCTACCGACCCCGTTACATCGGCACGTACAGAGACCGGTAAGTATATCTTCGGATTCCTGATTGGTGCCATGGCTATCATTATCCGTGTGCTCAACCCCGGTTACCCCGAAGGTATGATGCTTGCCATCCTGCTGATGAATATCTTCGCTCCGCTGATTGACTACTGTGTGGTACAGGGTAACATCAGCCGTCGCGAGAAACGTGCAATCAAGTCTAACAATTAAATACCGGAAAAGAAATGAATACCAATAGTAATAGTTATACTATCATTTATGCTTCGGTAATGGTTGTTATCGTTGCATTCCTGCTGGCATTCGTAAGTTCTTCCTTGCGCGAGACGCAGAACAAGAATGTGGAACTTGACACGAAGAAGCAGATTCTTGCTGCACTCAACATCAAGGACGTGAAGGATGCCGAAGCTGAATATAATAAATATGTAAAGGGCGATATGCTGATGAACGTTGACGGTACTCTGACAGAGAATACCGGTGCATTTGCTACCGCTTACGAGAAGGAAGCCAAAGAAAATAACCGTCTGCACGTATTCGTGGCAGAGGTTGACGGTGAGAAGAAATATGTATTTCCCGTTTACGGTGCCGGTCTTTGGGGCGCTATTTGGGGATATGTTGCACTGAACAGCGACAAGGATACCGTTTACGGTGTTTACTTCTCCCATGCCAGTGAGACTCCGGGTCTGGGTGCCGAAATTGCCAGTGCGCACTTCCAGGGAGAGTTCCCCGGCAAGAAAACGTTGGAGAACGGCGAGGTAGTCCTCGGTGTTGTGAAGAACGGCAAGGTAGAGAAACCTGACTATCAGGTGGACGGCATTTCCGGTGGTACCATCACTTCTGTAGGTGTGGATGCCATGTTGAAGGCTTGTCTGAGCAGCTACAAGAACTTTTTAACTAATAATAATGAGGAGGAATAAGAATATGGGACAATTGTTTTCAAAGAAGAATAAAGAAGTATTCTCTACTCCGCTGGGACTGAACAACCCCGTTACCGTGCAGGTATTGGGTATCTGTTCTGCTTTGGCTGTTACTGCCAAACTGGAGCCTGCCATTGTGATGGGTCTTTCAGTGACGGTGATTACAGCATTCTCCAATGTAGTGATTTCACTGCTGCGCAAGACGATACCCAACCGTATCCGTATCATCGTTCAGCTGGTGGTTGTTGCCGCGTTGGTAACTATTGTAAGTGAGATTCTGAAAGCTTTTGCTTACGATGTAAGTGTGCAGCTTTCTGTATATGTAGGTCTGATTATTACCAACTGTATCCTGATGGGACGCTTGGAAGCATTTGCCATGCAGAACGGTCCCTGGGAATCATTCCTTGACGGTGTGGGTAATGGTTTGGGATATGCCAAGATTCTGGTAATCGTAGCCTTCTTCCGCGAGCTTCTGGGTTCGGGAACGCTGCTCGGTTTCAACATCTTGAACTATGAACCTCTGCAGAAGTTGGGCTATGTGAACAACGGCTTGATGCTGATGCCGCCAATGGCGTTGATTCTCTGCGCTTGCATCATCTGGTATCAGCGTGCACGTCACAAAGAATTGCAGGAAAAGCAGTAATAAATAAATGAAGAATGAAAAATGAAAGAATGAAAAATGGGCTGCTCTGCTGCAGTACAAGTTCTCATTGCTTTAATTCTTTAATTCTTTAATTCTTAATTTATCGAAGAGATATGGAACATTTAATAAGTTTATTCGTCCGCTCTATCTTTGTGGACAACATGATATTCGCGTTCTTCCTCGGTATGTGTTCTTACCTTGCCGTATCGAAGAATGTGAAGACTGCCGTAGGACTGGGTATCGCCGTAACTTTCGTGTTGGTGGTTACGCTTCCGGTCAACTATTTATTGCAGACAAAGGTGCTGGCTGCCAACGCAATCATTGAAGGCGTTGACCTTAGCTTCTTGAGCTTTATTCTTTTCATTGCTGTAATCGCAGCTATCGTTCAGTTGGTGGAAATGATTGTAGAGCGTTTCAGCCCTTCGCTGTATGCTTCACTGGGTATCTTCCTGCCGCTGATTGCTGTAAACTGTGCCATCATGGGTGCTTCCCTTTTCATGCAGCAGCGCATCACGCTGGGTGAGAGCGACCCGAAATTCATCGGTGGCATTGCTGATGCTGTCTCTTATGCGTTGGGCTCCGGTATCGGTTGGTTGCTGGCTATCGTAGGCTTGGCTGCCATCCGTGAGAAAATGGCCTATTCTGACGTTCCTGCTCCGTTGAAAGGGCTGGGCATCACGTTTATCACTGTAGGTCTGATGGCAATGGCATTTATGTGTTTCTCTGGTTTGAACATCTAAAAGAAAGGAATAAAACAATGGATATGAATATGATATTAGCAAGCATTGGAGTATTCCTCGTGGTTGTCATCCTGCTTGTTGTTATCCTGCTGGTTGCCAAGAATTTCTTGGTGCCTTCGGGTAATGTAAAACTGACTATCAATGGCGACAAGGAACTGGACGTAGCTTCCGGTTCTACATTGCTGAATACGCTGTCTGTAAACGGTGTGTTCCTTTCCTCCGCTTGTGGTGGTAAAGGTTCCTGCGGACAGTGCAAATGCCAGGTGCTGGAAGGCGGAGGCGAAATCCTGCCTTCTGAGACTCCGCACTTCAGCCGTAAGCAAATACAAGATCACTGGCGTCTGGGTTGCCAGGTGAAAGTGAAAGGCGATATGGCCATCAAGGTTCCCGAAAGCGTACTGGGCGTAAAAGAGTGGGAGTGCGAGGTTATCTCCAACAAGAATGTGGCTACGTTCATCAAAGAGTTCATCGTTGCATTGCCCAAAGGCGAGCACATGGATTTCGTTCCGGGTTCTTATGCGCAGATTAAGATTCCTAAATATTCGATGGATTATGATAAGGACATCGACAAGAGCCTTATCGGTGATGAGTATCTGCCTGCATGGGAGAAATTCGGTCTGCTGGGCTTGAAGTGCCGCAATGACGAAGAAACCATCCGTGCCTATTCTATGGCCAACTATCCTGCCGAAGGCGACCGCATTATGCTGACGGTACGTATCGCCACGCCTCCGTTCAAGCCGAAAGACCAGGGCCCGGGCTTCATGGATGTAATGCCGGGTATCGCTTCTTCTTATATCTTTACCCTGAAACCGGGTGATAAGGTAACCATGAGTGGCCCTTACGGAGACTTCCATCCGATATTCGACTCCAAGAAGGAGATGATGTGGGTCGGTGGTGGTGCCGGTATGGCTCCGTTGCGTGCACAGATTATGCATATGACGAAGACACTGCACACTACAGACCGCGTGATGAATTACTTCTACGGTGCACGTGCATTGAATGAAGTGTTCTATCTGGAAGACTTCCTGCAGATTGAAAAGGATTTCCCCAACTTCAAGTTCCATCTTGCACTGGACCGTCCCGATCCGGCAGCCGATGCAGCGGGCGTGAAGTATACTCCGGGCTTCGTACACAACGTAATTTACGAGACTTACTTGAAAGACCACGAAGCTCCCGAAGACATTGAATACTATATGTGTGGTCCCGGCCCGATGTCGAAGGCTGTTGAGAAGATGCTCGACGACCTCGGCGTTCCGGCTCAGAACCTGATGTTCGATAACTTTGGCGGATAATCTTCCTTGTCCGTCTTGAGATAAAAAACTCCGGCTTGTCCTTCAGGGCTTTGCCGGAGTTTTTTGTTCGGGGCATTTCCTCTCTAATGAAAGAAAGTGGAGTGGATTCTTCGTCGCTTTTTCTTTATTCCTTGATATGAATCAGTGCATTTGCCAGAATGGCTGTTACTTCTCCGGTGGTAATTCCTGTTGACACAGACCTCGTATGAATGGTTCTTGGTGAAGGAGAATGCGGTCTTTCAGAGTTTTCATGTTGGATGTTTTATTGAATGTTATCGTTTTCCTCTTCTGTTTCTTCTTGAATGGTATCTTTGGGCAGCAATCTTGGAGAAATGCGTTTCTTGGGAGTGAGGCTCATGCCTTTCAGCATTTCGGCCTGGCGTACTACACTGCCGTTACCGTCCGAGAGCTGGTTGAAGGCTTTGTCGTAATCCCTTTGCAGGCTGGCCAGCCGGTCGCCGATACCGAGGAAGGTGTCGGTAAAGCCTGCAATCTTTTCATATAAGATGGTGCCGCGCTTGATGATGGCCTGCACATTCTTTACCTGGTTCTCCTTCTTCCAAAGGTCGAGCGAGAGGCGCAGGGCGCTAATTAGGTTGGTGGGGCTCATCAGTACCACCTTTTTGTTGTAGGCATATTCCCAGAGGTGGGCATCGCTTTGGATGGCGAGGAGGTAGGCACCTTCGGTGGGGATGAACATCATAACGAAATCCGGTGATTGGGCGTCGTAATGCGAGTAGTCTTTATGGCTGAGCTCGTCGATGTGGGAGCGGACAGATTGCAGGTGTGCTTTCAGGAAGTGTGCCTGCTCCTCCTTGCTTTCGGCAGAGGTGTAGGCAGCATAGGCAGTCAGCGACACTTTGGAGTCGATAATCATTTCCCGTTCGTCGGGGTATTTCACGATGATGTCGGGCTGCATCTTCTGCCCGCTTTCCTCGTTGATGATGGCTTCGCCCCGTTCGTCTTTTAGAAACTCCTGGCGGAAGTAGTGTTCGCCTTCAATCAGTCCGGAGGCTTGCAACAAACGTTCCAGAATCATTTCGCCCCAGTTGCCTTGCATTTTGGAGTCTCCTTTCAGGGCACGGGTCAGGTTGTTGGCATCTTCGCTGAGGCGGTTGTTCAGTTCCACCAGTTCCTTGATGCGTTCACCCAGCGAGAAGCGTTCTTTGGCTTCGGTGCTGTATACTTGTTCCACCTTTTGGCGGAAGTCCTTCAGGTTATCGCCCAGCGGGCGGAGCAGATTGCCCAGGTGTTCGGTATTCAGCCTGGTAAAGTCTTCGGCTTTGCTCTGGAAGATACGGTTGGAGAGATTCTCGAACTCGGTGTTCATGCGCTTGTGCAACGCTTCGGCTTCTTCCTTCTGCAGCTTCAATAATTCTATTTCCTTCTTTGTCCCGCTGATTTCTGCCCTCAGTGCGGCAGACTTGCGGTCTGCCGCCAGATAGCCGACTACGGTTCCGATGATTATCCCTATAATCAGTAATACTATCTCCATAGGTGTTTTGAAGTGTCCGCCTTATTGTGTCAATATTTCGTTTCCGTCTTCAGTAATCAGGATTTGGCTTTCCCATTGGGCAGAAGGCAGTCCGTCGTCTGTGCAGACGGTCCATCCGTCGGCTTCGTCGATAAAGACTTCGTAGCTTCCCATGTTAATCATCGGTTCGATGGTGAACGTCATGCCCGGCACTATCAGCATGCCCGTACCACGTTTGCCGAAGTGTTCCACATCCGGTTCTTCGTGGAACTTGACGCCGCAGCCATGTCCGCAGAGGTCGCGTACCACGCTGTATCCGTTCTTTTCCGCATGCTCCTGGATGGCGGCGCCTACGTCACCGAGGCGTGCCCAGGGCTGTGCGGTCTGTATGCCTATGTCACGGCATTCTTTGGTGACCTGTACCAGTCTCTGCATGTCGGGGCTGACTTCGCCAATCATGAACATGCGTGATGCGTCGGCAAAGTAACCTTTGTAAATGGTGGATACATCGACATTTACAATATCACCGCTTTTCAGGAATTCCCTGGTGCTGGGAATGCCGTGGCACACTACATCGTTGATGCTGGTACACACACTTTTGGGGAAGCCTTCGTACATGAAGGGGGCGGGGATGGCGTCGTGGTCTGTGGTGAAGCAATACACCATATGGTCAATTTCAGCTGTGGACATGCCTTCGCGAATGTTCTCGGAGAGATAATCCAGCAGGGCAGTGTTGATTTTGGCGCTTGCGCGGATACCGGCCAACTGCTCCTCGGTGCGGAGTGCGCTTCGCATCGGCAGTTTATATCCTTCTTTCTTATAATGTTGAATTTTGGCTTCTACTTCGTCGGAATAGTTTTTAGGAGTAAACCGGACTCCTTTCATGAACTTTTTCATTGTCTTTTCTTTTTTATGAGACTGCAAAAATACACAATAATGCAGGTGCTTGTACTATCAAGAGCCGAAAAAACATTCGTTTTCTTTATCCCGATACCAGCTTAGAGGGTATTCACCACTTCTATTTCGCTTCTTGAACTGTCTATCCTCCGTACTTGTATCTGGGTCTTTATGCGCTCTTTCAGTCCTTCCACATGACTGATGATGCCTACCTTCTTGCCGCCCATCTGGTGCAGTTTTTCCAATGTGTCCATAACGGTGTTCAGGTAGTCGCTGCTCAGTGTGCCGAAACCTTCGTCGATGAACAGTGTGTCTACCGAGAGGCTCTGGCGGCTGAGGGAAGAAAGTCCGAGGGCAAGTGACAGAGATACTAGGAAGCTTTCGCCGCCCGATAAGGTGCATGCCGGACGTGCCGCACCTCCTTGATGGAAGTCGCGCAGCAGGATGGTGAGCGAACCGGCCTGGCATTCCAGTTCGTAGCGGTCGGTCAAGCGTTGCAGATAGAAATTGGCGCCTGCCAGCAGTTCTTTTAAGACGAAGCTCTGGGCTATGTTGCGGAAGTTCTTTCCCCGTTCGTCACCGAAGTGGTGGCAGAGGCGGTCCCACTTCAGATACTCTTCGCGTAGCCGGTCGGCACGTTCCTTTTCTTCCTTTATCCGGTCGATGTTGCGAGTGTTTTCTTCCAGGCGTAACTTCTGCTGGCCGATGGATTGGTTGCCGGCGGTTATCTTTTCTTCGAGATTTGCGATGAGTGCATCCAGGGTTTCGAAGTTCTCGTTTTCTTCTATTTCGGGCTTCCGGCTGATGTGCTCTTCCACTTGTCCGGTGGCCAGATGAAAGGCGGTCGATGCAGCTACTTCTTCCTCTTTAAGTGTCTGCAATGAGGCACGTAATGCTTCTATCCGGGAGCCGGACCAAGCGGATAGGACGGTGATACGATTCTCGTCGAGAGTGGGGTTGGCGGCATAGAACCCGGTTAAATCCTTTTGCAGCCTTGCCATTTGGTCTGCGGTGGAGGATATGCTTTGTTTCAGTCCGCTTGCTTGTGTATTCAGATTATTCCAGGCAATCCCCAGGTCCTTGATTTCCATTTCCTGTGTTGCTGCAGGTGCGTTGCGCCAGTCGGGGAATGCGGCATCGATGCTTTCCTTGTTGATGTTTATCCCTTCCAGCTCTTTGTGGATAAGGGCAATGGCGGATTTCAGTTCTCTTTGTTTTTCCTGCGCCAGACGGTAGTTGCGCGTAGCTTGCGTCAGGCGGTCAATAAAGGAGAGGGGGGAGTTCTTCCATTCCGTGTTCCATCCTTCCCAGAGGATGTGGGGAGTGACGCGGTCCATGGTGGCACGTATGTTCTCCTTTTCGTTGGCGGTGAGCGACTCGTAATTGACGATGTTGTTTTTCAGCTCATTCAGCACTCTGTCGGCAGAGTTGAAGGCTTGGCGTGCAGCGTCCACATGTTTTTGGCATTCGTCCTTTTGCCGTTGCAGAGTTATGATTTGTGCGCTGAGCTTTTGAACTTCAGTGAGCTTTTCGTTCAGTTTGTCTGCTTCCAGCTTGTTCTCTTCCAGTAGCTTCTTCAGGGTTTCGCCGGTGGTTGTGGAGAGGCCGATGCCGTTGCATTGGGCGCATTTGGCTTGTGCGTCAGTACGGGCAAGGTTGTAGCTCCGGAGCGCTCTTGCTGTGGACTGACGGGCATTCTCTGCCAGCGTTCCGTAGGTCTTGGATTCTGTCCGATTGTTGTTCAATGCCTGCTCGGCTTCCTTGTATTCTTTCTCTTTTGTTTTCAGGGAGGTGCGTATGGGAGCAAGGACAGACTGGAAATCTTCATCTTTGCAAAGCGATTTTATTTCTTGTCCGCACACGGGGCAAGTATCCCCGACGACAAGCCGGGAGCGTGTTTCCTTTGCCCACTCTTCTACGGCTTCCTTTTGCTTGTCGTAGAGGGTGCGGATGTCATCATAACTTGTTTTCCTGCTGTCGAATGCCGTTTGCAGGAGGACGTATTGCTTTTGGCACGCCTCCACTTTGGCGTTCAAAGCCTTTTCGTTTTCCTTTGCCTCGTTCAGTGTCCTTTCCGTTTCAGCCAGTAAAGACAAGGCGCTCAATGCTTGCAGCAGGTTCTCCCGTCCGGCATCGAGTTTGTTTTTCTTGTCTTGCAGGGCAGGGCGGTCCATGGTTTCAAGCTGCTTGTTCCGGAGGTTTATTTCGTTTTGCAATGTATGGTTCTCTTGTTCTTTCCGGGTGAGGGCAGCTTCCTTGTCGGTACGCTCCTTGACTTTTACGGGTTGTTGCGCGGCAAGTCTTTCAAGGTGCGCGTTGTAGGTGCCGATGCGTGTTTGGGCATCGAGTGCGGATTTTAGGCCGGTAATGATGGATTGGCTTTGCTCGAACATGGGCAGTAAGGGCGAATGCTCTTGCAAGTACTTCTCGGCACGATGCAGCTTGTCTTCTTGCTCTTTCAGGAAACCGCATAGCCACTTGCTTCCTCCGTCCAGCCGGGCAAAGGATGCTCTTAACATTCCGGCTTGTGCATAGTTCTGTTGTTGTTGCTGTTGCTGCTGTTTCAAGGTAGAGAGCCAGTTGCGGGCATCGGCGGTGGCGTTCCATTCCTTAATCAGCAGTTCTTTCTGTTTGAATTCGTCCGATTGCAGTTGCGCTTGCTTCCCTTCCCACATCTTCTTTTGCTGTTCACGGGTGAGGAGGAGTTCGGAGTATTTCTTCAGCCAGTCCCTTTTTGCGAGGGCGATGGTTTTCTGCTCATTGGCTTCCTTGACTCCGGCATTTTGCGTGGCTATGGCTTCCTTGATTGTGGAGATTTCTTCTTCTGCCAGGATGTGGATGCCTTCCAGCTTCCGGTTCTGGTTTTCGTATTCCGTCCGTCTTTCCTTGGTGGCAGCATATATTTCGGCACCTATTTCGGAGTAGATACTTGTACCGGTCAGCTTTTCCAGAATATCCGATTTTTCGCTTTCCTTGCTTTGCAGGAACTTGGTGAAGTCGCCTTGTGCCAGCATGGTGGTGCGGCAGAATTGTTCGAAGGTCAACCCCACTGCAGCTTGTATTTCCGCCTTTATCTCATTCTTTTTGTTGAGCTGTATGCCGCTTTTATTGTTTTCCAGTGTCCAGCGCACATCCTGCACGGCTCCTGAAATCTTGCGGTGTGCCCGCGCCACGTACCATCGGGCGGTGTAGGGCATTTCGTTCGAGCCGGTAAACTCCAGCTCCGTCCATGCTTCACTGGTGTTACGGCGCATCAGTTGCCGGCTGTCGTTGATGGCAACATCTTCCTTTTTGGCAGAGAAAGTCTGGCTCAGGTCTTTGTATTTTTCGTTCTCGGCATGGTCCATGCGGGGCGTTTCGTTGTAGAGTGCCAGGCAAATGGCGTCGAGAATGGTTGTCTTCCCTGCACCCGTCTCGCCGCAGATAAGGAAAAGGGATTCCTCGCTTAGCGGTCCGTTCTCAAAGTCGATGACGGCATCTTCTATGGAGGCAAGGTTCTTTATGGTCAGTTTCTGGAGTTTCATGGTTCGGACAAATGATTAGGAGTTGTTCTTGCTTTTCACTTTTTGCATGACAGTCTCCATCAGCTGGCAAAGTTCTGGGTCCATCTCTTCTCCTTCGGTTTCGCGGTAGTAGAGTCTGGCTATTTCCAGGGGAGACATTTCCTGCATCTCTTGGATGGAGATAGGCTTGCTCTCGTCAGTGTCGGCCTGTCGCTCTCGGGTAGTCTTGATGTAGCAATATTTGCATGCCTTGCCTTTGGCGGCGTTCGAGGCTTTTTCGTTGCAGTCGGGGGGCAGGTAGCCTTTTGTCAGCACGTTCAGGCGGAGGTATGCAGGTTTCTCTTCCGGATATTCTTCCAGCAGTTTCAAGGCGTCTTCGAAAGGTGTCGGGTCATGGGGAAGCGTGACGAGGGGAATCGGATTTTCAATTTCCCTTGTACTGATTTGTGGCTCTGCCCCTTTCTCCAACTCGATGATGGAGACGGAGTGCGGATAGGTTTCGTCGAAGCTGACGGGGAGGGGAGTGCCGCAATAGCGTGCGTGGTGATGACTGCCTTTGATGTCCTGAGGGCAATGGATGTGTCCGAGTGCCAGGTAGTCGTACCCTTCTCCCATAGCGCTGAGGGGAACATACTCTATTCCGCCGATACTCTCATCGTGCCCGCTACGGTCGCTGCCTTCAATAGAGAGATGGGCCATGAGGACGACGGGAAGCTGTGCCGTATTCCGTTTCTTCACTTCGTCCAGCAGTGCCTGGAAGAAGCGTGCCTGCCGTTGGTCGCGCGGTGTTTCAGTGTCCAGCAGGGGGAAGTTTTGCGGATAGACGTGGGGCACGGCAATGACGTAGCCTATTGTCTTTTTTTCATTGTTTATCTCGATGATGTGCTTGTACAGATTCACTTCCTCGGCTGTACGTTCGATGTTTCCCACAACGTTCAAGCCGAAGTGCTGCCAGAGGCTGCTGTCTATCTCCAGTTTCGAGCTGCTGTCGTGGTTTCCGGCGGTGACTACGATGGCCATTCCGGGGCAGGCTTGATGGATGTTCAGCATGGCGTCGGTGTACATCTTCTGCGTGGCGGCAGCGGGAGAGGAGTAGTGGTAGATATCTCCGCTTACCACCATGGCGTCGGGCTGCTCTTCGGTTACTATGCGGGTGAGTTGCCGTAGGAAGGCCTGCTGTTCGGCGGTACGGTCGTAGTTGTAGAGGGTGTGTCCCAGGTGCCAGTCGCTGGTGTGTAGTATCTTCATTGTTTTTATGGTTTCAATGGATGTGGGTTATGGTTTCCTTAGAATATAAATCTTGTGTGTTCCTCGTCCTTTGTAGTCGATGCCCGATTCGGGATTGGCTATCCATTCGCGCAACTCGCGGGAGGCGGCAGACTTCAATAAGCCGGTCAGTTGGCAATAGTCGGCTTGGGTCATGAAGCTGTTCTTTTCCAGGTATTTTTTTGCCCGTTCCAGCCGTTCCTGCGGAGAAAACACTTGTGAGGAGCGTTGGAATTTGTCGGTGGAACGTTTCAGGTGGCAATGGCGAGCGGTACGGTACAGTAGTTCTTTGTCCACCTTGAAATGTATGTCCTTCAGGCAGATGCTGACGGCGTTTCGCTTGGTGTCTCCTTCTTCGCCCGTCTCCCGTTCACGGTCTTGCCGCAGACCGAGGGCAGGGGTGAATACTCCTAAGTTGTCAATCTTCACGGAGTAACCTTGCCCCATTTGGTAGGCTATTTCGTCGGTGATGGCTTGCATCAGTCCGATGATGTCTCCTCGTGTGAAGGATGAGGCGTATGCTATCTTTTCGGTGATGGTTTCCAAGTCCACCTGCCCGTATAGTTTCATTCGTGGGTAGAGGATGCGTTTGCCGTCTTCTCCCGGCAGGTTCAGTTCCTGCATGTTGTATTCTGCCATGATGGTAGCGTTGTTATGAGGTTCGTTTGTTTATTGGGGCTTACAGAGTTTGTCCCAAGGTTGCGGATGTGTATGCCAAGGTTGGGGATTTCTATCCCAAGGCTTGGGATAGACAAACCAAGGGCGAAGGTAATTCTTTATCTCTATACTTGCAAACTTTACTATTAGTAGTTAGGAAGTTTTTTATTGGTAGTCGGGAAGTTTTTTGTTATAGGTTTGAGAGAGGAATTGAAAAAAACGTTATCTTTGTTACATAAGAGAAGTGCATGAATGATGAACAAAACTAAAATTAAGCGATATATGAAACATTATCCGGACTTATTATTGTTGTTTGCCTTATTGTCCGTTACCACAATGATTAAAGCACAAATATCGATAAGACCTTATAGCGAATGGGAAGCAACCCAGTTTGTTGCAGTGAACGGACATCAGCCCGAAGACTATGTAACGCCAGATAATAATTGGGAAATACTATACAATTTACGGACTCCACGTACTCAAGCCGAACTTCGTGAAATGGGTATTAAATGCTCTGATAGCCAATTATTGTTATTGGAAGTAGGTGGACTTGTCAGTAAAACAAAAGGAAAATGGAAAGCTACTATACCCATTCTCGACAAAGAACAGACCAATTCTCTAAGAAGCTTAAGTAAGGAGATTGCTGAATCCATGTATGTCAAAACAAAGGCAGACTTTATATCATTGGCACAAACTATCAGTGAAATGGGATTCAAGAACAATGTACTCTCACTTGTTTTTTCATACCTTCTGGATGGAAAAATGTGGACAAAGTTAGTCTTGTTTGAGGATGTTGACAATTATACAAGCTGGAGTGGCTGTTACTGGGTATTATACGAATCAAGAAATGGCTTTGCATGCGGTACGAATGGTTTCGGAGAACAGAATTTGATTTTGACTTACATCAATAGCGGCATTGCTCCTGACAACGACATTATGGACCATTGTGCTGATGAAATAGCACAGTTCGGAAAAGTAACAGATGCCAAACTCGTTTCTCAGTTAAAACCTTATGGGCTGGTAGATGATAATGGAGATGTATTATTTCCTATTATAAAGAAACGGCAAGACCGCTTTCATCAAATAACTGAAAAATTGGTAAACTCTATCAGTGCGGAACTAAAGAATAATTGTGGCTCCTTAGCAAGCCAATATGGTATTGACAATGAAAAAGTGGCAATGGTGATGCTGTACCATGAAGTCATGTGGGATTTGGTAGATAATCTGATTCAAGATAGGATAATCTTCACTCCAGCTATTTTCAAAGATGAAGAATCGAATAAAGAACGATTGAATGAAGTCGTTTTCTTCATAGAAGGAGGATTAATGCAATAATAATTCGATAGAGAAAAGGACATTTGACTTTGAAGAGTTTTCTGTAAATGTATTTCAAGTGCATAGAAAATAGCCAATTAAAAATAAAGAATTATGTACGAATGGGCCAATGAAATGAACTGTGCCGTAACTGTATGCGACACAAAGGGAATCATCCTATATATGAACGAGAAAGCATGCCGTACGTTTGCCAAACACGGTGACCTGATAGGCAAGAATCTCTTTGATTGCCACAACCCGCAATCGCAAGCCAAGATACGCGAACTGCTGGAGACGGGGGGAGTGAATGCCTACACCATTGAGAAGAACGGTGTCAGGAAAATGATTTATCAGACGGCATGGAAGCAGGACGGAGTAGTCGGTGGCCTGGTGGAGATTTCGATGGAAATACCCGGAGAGATGCCACACTATATGAGAAAATAACAAAATGATATATGATATGAAAACACTTTCTAATTCAGAACTGACAATTAAAGTCTCCCCACATGGGGCCGAGTTATGCAGTATCTTGCATGATGGAAAAGAATATCTTTGGCAGGCAGACCCCGCTTTCTGGAAACGGCATTCTCCGGTGCTTTTTCCCATTGTAGGCAGCGTTTGGGAGAATGAATACCGCCACGAAGGCGTTTCCTATGCATTGACGCAACACGGTTTTGCCCGCGATATGGATTTTGAATTGATGCTTGAACTGGAAGATGAAGTGCGTTATCGACTGGTTGACAGTGAGGAAACACGCAAGAAATATCCTTTCCCGTTTTGCCTTGAGATAGGCTATCGGATAGAGGGAAAGAAGATTGAGGTGCTTTGGAAAGTCATCAATACCGGAACACGCGAAATGCACTTCCAGATAGGGGCCCATCCGGCTTTCTATTACCCGGACTATGATGCGGAGACAACGGACCGTGGATATTTCGGCTTTGATAAGACGGAAGGTTTGCACTATATCCTTATCTCCGAGAAAGGATGTGCCGCTCCGGATAAGGAATATTTGCTTGAGTTGACAGATGGCCTGCTGCCTTTGGACATCCACTCCTTTGATAAAGATGCCCTGATTCTGGAAAACAGTCAAGTGAAAGAAGTTACATTATATAATAAGGAGAAGAAGCCCTATCTCAGTCTGTATTTCGACACTCCGGTGGTGGGGTTGTGGTCGCCTCCGGCCAAGAATGCTCCGTTTGTCTGCATCGAGCCGTGGTACGGGCGTTGTGACCGTGCCCATTATAAGGGCGAATATAAGGATAAGGACTGGATGCAGCACTTGGCGCCGGGAGGAGTCTTTAAAGGTGGGTATACAATTGATATAAGATAAAAAATGAAGAAGGATACTGAAAATAATTCGGTATCCTTTTTATTTGGAGAATGCAATGTCATTATCTTTGCGCCCGGTAAAAAATATAGGTTGTTTTTTAAGGTATGAAGAAGAGTCTTATTGCATTGGCGTTCGGCACATTGGGGCTAGGGATTGCCGAATTTACGATGATGGGTATTTTGCCCTATGTGGCTACTGATTTGGGAATCAGCATTCCCGTGGCCGGTCATTTCATTTCTGCGTATGCGTTGGGTGTTTGTTTTGGTGCGCCCATGCTGCTCCTGGCCCGTAAACGCCCGTTGAAGCAGATTCTGCTGGTCTTGATGGCATTAATGATTGTGGGTAATATTTGTGCGTCTATGGCACCCAATTATTGGGTCTTGCTGTTGGGACGTTTTGTTTCCGGACTTCCTCATGGCGCTTATTTTGGGGTGGCTTCCATTGTTGCGGGAAAATTGGCTGATAAGGGGAAAAGCTCGGAGGCGGTTTCAATTATGATAGCGGGAATGACTGTGGCCAATCTGTTTGGGGTGCCGTTGGGTACTTCGTTGAGCCATACACTGTCTTGGCGTGCCACGTTTCTGCTGGTAGGTGCCTGGGGATTGATAACATTGTACTACATTTGGCGTTGGGTACCGCAGGTCGAAGGACTGAAAGACACGGGATTTAAAGGACAGTTCCGTTTTTTGAAAAAGCCGGCGCCGTGGCTCATATTGGGAGCTACAGCTTTGGGCAACGGTGGTGTATTCTGCTGGTATAGCTATATCACTCCGTTGCTGACTGAGGTTTCCGGTTTTAGTGCGGACAGCATTACGGCACTGATGGTACTGGCAGGATTCGGAATGGTTGTCGGCAATCTGGTCAGTGGGCGCATGTCCGACCGGTACACTCCGGGGAAGGTCGGTACGGTGGTGCAAGGGATGATATGTGTTATTTTATTATTGATATTTTTACTCTCTCCCCATCCGTGGTGTTCGGCAATATTGATGACGCTTTGTACGGCAGGTTTGTTTGCCGTCTCCAGTCCGGAGCAGGTGTTGATGATTCGTGTGGCCCCTGGAGGAGAAATGTTGGGAGGCGCTTGTGTGCAGATGGCCTTCAATTTGGGGAATGCTATCGGAGCCTATATCGGAGGTCTTGCCTTGAGTGGAGGATACCGTTATCCCGCATTGGCAGGCGTACCGTTTGCACTGATGGGATTTATTTTATTCCTTGTCTTCTACAAGAAATTCCAGGATAAGTATTAAGTGTTTCATTTTTTTTGTGTATGTTTGTCCGCAAGTATTAACTAAACTCGATAACTTATGAAGACTTTGAATTATGTGAAGATATTGCTGTTGTGTGTATTTACGATTGGGCTGGCGTCTTGTGGGGATGATGTATATTATACCATGCAGAATAGCGACGACAAATTGTGTGGGAAGACGTGGATAGAAGAATATCAGACGGAAAACAAAGATGGAGTTGAAGTGTTATGCAGTCATCAGCTGAAGTTTGCCAAGGCTGATAATTCTGGACAGGAAATCTGGGAGTATTATCGCGGAGGCGAGTCCCGTCCCTATGAAACGACTTCACGTACTTTTACTTGGAAATGGATGGATAAGTCTATGGAGGGGTTGACTCTGAATTATGGTGCCGGTGAAATCAAGTACTTTGATAATGTATGGGTGCGCGAACATTATTTATCCGGTAAACTGGATGGAGTGGTTGTTATGATGGTAGATGCTAATTATAAATAAAGTATGGCTTATGAATAATATGTTGAAATACACAAAAATGTTATTGTTGTTTGTCCTTGTATTAGGATTGACATCATGTGATAGTGAGGAAGAAACGGAATATAATCTGCCCGGTGAATGGTATACATCTGAAGAAATAGATTTCGGGGCATATACTTGGGGTAGGGGGACGATTATGACCTTTAACGCGCGCAACCAAGGTACTATTGGTTCATATGGCGACCCGAATTATTTGCTTTTCAGATGGAATTGGGTTAGTGGGGCTTACAATCTGATGGAATTGGAATTCTATGATGGTGGCAGCATGGCTTACATTGAAGGAGCCATGGCTGATTCTTATTCTTTCAGTGGTACTTGGTATAATAGCTGGAGGGAATATCAAGATAATATTCACGGACAGCCTTTTCGTATGCGTCGGCAATGACGACATGCTTATCAATAAAAAACGGAGCAAATCAATTGCTCCGTTTTTTATTGTATGTCAGCTTTTTACTTATTCTTCAAAACCAATTTCTTGAACTCTCCCGGATAAGGTGTTTCAAACCGCATCAGCTCTCCCGTGACGGGATGATAGAAACAGAGTTTGAAAGCATGCAGGGCCAAGCGTCCGATAGGATTTACGTCTTCCAGTCCATAGCGTCCGTCGCCGATAATAGGATGCCCCAAATCCTGCATGTGTACACGTATCTGGTTTTTTCGTCCCGTTTCCAGGTTCAGTTCAACAAGAGAGTATCCATTGGCTCGTTTGATGGTACGGTAATGCGTAATGGATTCTTGTCCCCCGTCATCTGTCGGACTTGAATATACATACAGCTTGCGGTCCGTCAACCAAGAAACTACGGTTCCTGCATCTTTTTCCATCTCGCCGACCACTACGGCTACGTATCGCCGGTCTGTTACAATGTCATGCCAGTTATCGCGTAGTGTACGTTGGGTCTTCTCGTCTTTGGCAAACATCATCAAGCCGGAGGTGTCACGGTCCAGGCGGTGCACGATGTGTACACGGTGCTGCTTGCCCGAGCGTTGCACGTATTCATTCAAGATGGTATAGGCGGTACGTTCCTTTTGCCGGTCAGTGTTGACGGACAGCAAACCCTGCATCTTCTCTATCACGATGATATAGGCATCCTCGTATACAATCTTCATCAGTTTATGGTTGAACTCTTTACGTCCCTTCTCACGGCTGATTTGTACTTTCATACCCGGTTTCAGGGGAAAATTGTATTGTGTAGTGATAACGCTGTCCACATATATAATGCGTTTGCTCAGCAATGATTTCAGCTTGGTGCGGCTGGCGTCCGGCATTTTAGCTGCCAGAAACTCCATGAGCTCCATCGGTTCCTTCACCATGTAGTCCGTATATTGTGTGCGGGCTCTTGCTGTAATTTTTTCTTTTGCCACGACTGGTTTTAATTTACGATTAGACAATTTACAATTTACGATTGAAAACTACTTGGACTTTCAATCTTTTAATTCCAATAATACTACGTTTTCCACATGGTGGGTGTGCGGGAACATGTCTACCGGTTGAACGGCCTTCACTTTATATTTCGCATCGAGCAGTTGCAGGTCGCGCGCCTGCGTAGCCGGATTACAGCTGACGTATACGATGCGTTTGGGTTCGGCAAACAGAATGACATCCACTACATCCTGGTGCATTCCGGCACGGGGAGGGTCGGTGATGATGACATCGGGACGGCCGTATTGGTTGATGAAGTCTTGTGTCAGCATGTCTTTCATATCTCCGGCAAAGAACAATGTATTTTTAATTCCGTTAATCTCGGCATTGACCTTGGCGTCTTCAATGGCTTCGGGCACATATTCTATGCCGATTACCTGGCGTGCGTGCTTGGATACGAAATTGGCAATGGTACCCGTGCCGGTATAAAGGTCATAAACAAGCTCGTTACCGGTCAGTCCGGCAAAGTTGCGTGCTACTTTGTAGAGGTTGTAGGCTTGTTCGGAGTTGGTCTGATAGAAAGATTTGGGACCTACCTTGAAGCGCAGTCCCTCCATTTCCTCGAAGATGTGGTCTTTTCCCTTGAAGGTGTGTACCTCGAGGTCGGTGATGGTATCGTTGCACTTATTATTAATAATGTATAGCAGGGAAGTGATTTCGGGGAATGTATCTGCTATGTATTGCAGCATTTGCTTGAACAGAGCCATTTCCTCCTCTTTCTCTATCTTGCAGATAAGGATTACCATCAGTTCGCCGGTGGTAGAGGTACGCACAATCATATTGCGTAGCATTCCTTCATGCGTACGCAGGTTGATGAAGGAATAGTTGTGCTGGTAGGCATAGTCGCGTACCGCATTGCGGATGCGGTTGGATATATCGTCCTGCAACCAGCACTTTTCTATGGCAAGCACTTTATCGAAAGCATTGGGAATATGGAAGCCTACGGCATTCATCTGTTCGTACACTACATTCTGCTGAACCTCTTCTGTCGTCAGCCAACGTTTGTTGGAAAAAGTGTACTCCAGTTTATTCCGGTAGAACTGAGTTTTTTCTGAACCTAATATCGGAGAGATTTCCGGCAATTCGATTTTGCCGATGCGGGTGAGGTTGTCCGTTACTTGTTTTTGCTTATACTTGATTTGCTCGGAATAGGGGAGAACCTGCCATTTACAACCGCCGCATACACCATAATGTTGGCAGAATGGAACTGCCCGTACTGCCGAATATTCATGGAATTTCACAGCCTCGGCTTCAGCATAATGATGCTTTTTTCTCTTAATTTGCAGGTCAACTACATCGCCGGGGACGACATATGGTACGAAAATCACCAAATCATTGACTTTTGCGATGGCTTTTCCTTCGGCAGCCACATCCGTAATTGTCACCTTCTCCAGTAGGGGAAGTTCTTTTCTCTTTCTTGCCACTTTTACACCAATCTAATAAATTCTTCGGCAAAAATAGACATTTTTTCGGGATTTCTCTCTATGAAATGAAATATTAAAGATTGCAATGTCGAAATTGCATTTTAGCATAAAGTTTTTTCTGAAAAAGTTTTCTAGTCTGCGAAATATACTTAGATTTGCGAACAGAAAAAAGAGAAAATCACTATCAAAAACTTTAAATTTATATTATGGACAAAAAAAGAGTTTATACCTTTGGTAACGGCCAGGCAGAAGGAAAGGCCGATATGAGAAACCTTTTGGGTGGGAAAGGTGCCAACCTTGCAGAAATGAACCTTATAGGGGTTCCGGTTCCTCCGGGCTTTACAATAACGACAGAAGTTTGTACGGAATATTATGAAATGGGGCAGGATAAAGTCGTTGCTCTGTTGAAGAATGAAGTTGAACAAGCCATTGCCCATGTGGAAACACTGATGCGTTCCAAATTCGGTGATGTGGAGAATCCGTTGCTGGTTTCCGTACGTTCGGGTGCGCGCGCTTCCATGCCGGGCATGATGGACACTATCCTGAATCTTGGCTTGAATGACGAAGTGGTGGAAGGCCTGACGCGCAAGACGGGCAATGCACGCTTTGCATGGGACTCTTACCGTCGCTTCGTGCAGATGTATGGCGACGTGGTGCTGGGCATGAAACCGGTGAACAAGGAAGATGTAGACCCGTTCGAGGCTATTATAGAAGAGGTGAAACATGCTAAAGGCGTGAAGCTGGATAACGAGCTTGAGGTGGAAGACCTTAAGGAACTCGTGAAGAAGTTCAAGGCTGCGGTGAAAGAACAAACCGGAAAAGACTTCCCGACTTGTGCCTACGAGCAGTTGTGGGGTGCCGTTTGTGCCGTATTCAACTCCTGGATGAACGAACGTGCTATTTTGTATCGTAAGATGGAGGGAATTCCTGACGAATGGGGTACTGCCGTAAGCGTTCAGGCTATGGTATTCGGTAATATGGGCGAGAGCTCTGCTACGGGTGTTTGCTTCAGCCGCGATGCTGCTACCGGTGAGGACCTTTTCAATGGCGAGTATTTGATTAATGCACAAGGTGAAGACGTGGTTGCCGGTATCCGTACTCCGCAACAGATTACAAAAATCGGTTCTCAACGTTGGGCTGAATTAGCCGGTGTAAGCGAAGAAGAACGTGTCAGCAAATATCCTTCCATGGAGGAGGCTATGCCGGAAATCTATAAGGAACTGGATGCTTTGCAGACAAAACTCGAAAATCACTACCGTGATATGCAGGATATGGAGTTTACAGTACAAGAGGGTAAACTCTGGTTCCTCCAGACCCGTAACGGTAAGCGTACCGGAGCCGCTATGGTGAAGATTGCCATGGACTTGCTCCATCAAGGTATGATTGACGAAAAGACTGCATTGATGCGTTGTGAGCCCAATAAGTTGGACGAACTGCTCCACCCGGTATTTGATAAGACAGCTCTGAAACAAGCTAAGGTGTTGACTCGTGGTCTTCCCGCTTCTCCGGGTGCCGCTACGGGACAAATCGTATTCTTTGCCGATGATGCTGCCGAATGGCATGCTGCCGGCAAGCGTGTGGTGATGGTACGTATCGAGACTTCTCCGGAAGATTTGGCAGGTATGGCAGTTGCCGAAGGTATCCTGACTGCCCGCGGTGGTATGACTTCGCATGCGGCAGTGGTTGCTCGTGGTATGGGTAAGTGCTGTGTGTCTGGTGCAGGTGCCTTGAACATCGACTACAAGGCGCGTACAGTGGAAGTGGATGGTGTACTGTTGAAAGAAGGTGACTATATCTCCTTGAACGGAAGCACCGGTGAAGTATATAAAGACAAGGTGGAGACAAAAGCGGCTGAGCTGTCCGGTGACTTTGCGGAACTGATGGATTTGGCAGACAAATATACGAAGCTGCAGGTTCGTACCAATGCGGATACTCCTCATGATGCCGCAGTAGCACGTAATTTTGGCGCTGTGGGTATCGGTCTTTGCCGTACGGAACACATGTTCTTTGAAGGCGAGAAGATTAAAGCCATGCGCGAGATGATTCTGGCAGAAAATGCAGAAGGGCGCCGCAAGGCTTTGGCTAAGATTCTTCCCTACCAGCAAGCTGACTTCAAGGGAATTTTCAAGGCAATGGAAGGCTGTCCGGTGACGGTGCGTCTGCTTGATCCTCCTTTGCATGAGTTTGTTCCCCATGACCTGAAGGGACAGCAGGAAATGGCAGATACGATGGGCGTGAGCCTCCAGTATATCCAGCAACGTGTTGAGGCACTTTGTGAGCATAATCCGATGTTGGGTCATCGTGGTTGCCGTTTGGGAAATACATATCCTGAAATTACACAGATGCAGACGCGTGCCATCCTGGGTGCTGCTTTGGAATTGAAGAAGGAAGGTGTTGAAACCCATCCTGAAATCATGGTGCCTCTGACCGGTATCTTGTATGAGTTCAAGCAGCAGGAAGAAGTGATTCGTGCTGAGGCTGCCCAGTTGTTTGAAGAAGTGGGTGACAGCATCGACTTCAAGGTAGGTACAATGATTGAGATTCCGCGTGCCGCCTTGACTGCCGACCGCATTGCTTCCTCTGCCGAGTTCTTCTCATTCGGTACGAACGACTTGACTCAGATGACATTTGGTTATTCACGCGACGATATCGCTTCCTTCCTCCCGATTTATCTGGAGAAGAAGATTCTGAAAGTAGACCCGTTCCAGGTACTCGACCAGAATGGTGTAGGACAGTTGGTGCGCATGGCTACTGAAAAGGGACGTGCTATCCGTCCGGATTTGAAGTGCGGTATCTGCGGCGAACATGGCGGTGAGCCTTCTTCTGTGAAGTTCTGCCACAAAGTTGGCTTGAATTATGTCAGCTGTTCTCCGTTCCGTGTGCCTATTGCACGTCTGGCTGCGGCGCAGGCTGCTGTTGAGGAAGCTTAAGTAGCATAACAATATCAAAGAATTAGGCTGTAATGCCCTGTATAACAGGCGTTACAGCCTAATCTGTTTTCAGACGGTTCGTACGCTTTGCAGCAGAAATCGAGCAGAATGAATGGCTTTTGCTTACAAATAGCTTACGAATTTCAGAGGGTACGCTTACAAAGAACTTACAAAAGTATTAACCCTGAAAATCAAAGGATTATGGCAACTTTCAAAACAATGGTAAGGTACAAAAGAGCCGATGGCTTTTATCAAGTGTACATCCGCGTTCTTCATCGTTCAAAATCGGGCTACATCAAGACCGATAAGTATGTAACCGATAAGCAGATTACAAAGTCTGGCGATATTAAGGACGCTGTCGTGAATAGTTTTTGTTCACAAGAGATTCTGCGCTACACAGAACTGATTAACCAAAAGGATATTTCGCACTTTTCTGTAAACGAGCTGATTGACTTCCTTCAGAACTCAGATGCAGATGCGTGCTTCAGTGATTATGCTTCCCATTTTATCAGTCGTATGGAAGCAGAAGGCCATGAGCGTAATGCCAAGAACTATCGTTTGGCAGTCAATCACCTCCAGCGCTACATGGGTACCACTCGGTTGATGTTTAGTCATCTTTCGACCAATGTGCTTAACAAGTGGATTGATAGTTTGTCGCTTACAAACAGAGCAAAAGAAATGTATCCTACTTGTGTGCGTCAAATTTTCAAGAAAGCATTGATAGAACTCAATGATGAAGAACGTGGAGTCATCCGCATCAAGTATAATCCTTGGATAAAGATAGCGATACCTGAATCTGATACCACTGAAAAACGTGCCATCAGTGCAGAGGCGTGTCGTGAGTTTTTCAATCGCCCGCTTCCCAAGTCAAAGATGCTTTCACCTACCCCAGAATTGGGCAGAGATGTGGCACTGCTCTCTTTATGTCTTGGTGGTATCAATACGGTGGACTTATATTTGCTCAAGAAGGAAGATTATCATGATGGTATCATTGGTTATAAACGAGCAAAAACCCGTCACAGCCGTCGGGATGAAGCCTATATGGAGATGCGTGTAGAGCCATTCATCAAATCTACATTTGAGAAATACCTTTCTACAGACCCCAATGAAGAGTATCTGTTTACGTTTCATAGCCGTTATCGTAATTCTGACAGCTTCAATGCAAATGTCAATGGTGGCATCAAGAAAATCTGTAGCGACATGAACATGAAGAAGACTGACTATTATTGCTTCTATACATTCCGGCACACTTGGGCCACTATAGCCCAAAACGATTGTGATGCCAATCTTTATGAAGTTGCATTCGGTATGAACCATAGCCAGGGGCTGAATGTCACTCGCGGCTATGTTAAGTTAGACTTCACTCCTGCTTGGGAGTTGAATGCCAAGGTAATTGACTTTATTTTTTATAGCGACAAGAAGAGCAAGCAAGGCAAGGCCCGTAGTCTGGATGCTCCTGCTGAAAAGCTTTTCCGCCTATCGAGAAAGATGATGGTCTATGGACGGGCTTATTTCAAGGGAAAAGTTCTGTCGGAGTTTACTGATATTGGTTTCAGTAATGTGGATGAAGTGATTGAACGTCTGGCTAGTGGCTTGCCCACAGATATTCCTGAGGGCTGCGCTGTCCAGTTCCGCATCACCAACTGTGATTCCCAAAGAGAAGCAGTGTATGAACGAACCAAAGGAAAAGGATTTTAAGTAAGATGTGTTGTTACGTGGAAAGCCATCCATTTCATTGCCTCAAATGAAATGGATGGCTTTTGCGTAGTACTATGTATGATGGAACTTCCCCCTTGGGATTTTGGTAAGGTTAAGTAGCATTTAACCAGAGGGAAAACACTTGTTCCTTCCCCATAAGCCACACTACCCTTTGCGGTAAATGCAGCTCGTTTAACCTCCGGTTACCTGGTTCTATTTCGGTGGTGGAGAGGAACGCAAACTGGCAAAGACCAGCACAGCGATAAACACCAACAGCTTCCATAGCAGGACAAAGGCATGTTTCAACAGCCATACCGCCAACTGAAACAGATTAATGGCAAGCCACAGACCCAGCTTCAGCACGATGCAGAATACGAACGCCACCGGTATCAGATATATGAAGAATAACAGTAAAACCATATTAGTCAGTTTTAAATGATTGACTCCCCGTATATAGGATGTTTTCTATACTCAAATATACTAATAATCAACGAGCTAATGAAATTTTCCAACCTCTTTTTATGTGTTTTTGGTCACTTTTTCACTTGGTTCTCAGGCTGTTCCAACCTCCAAACCAAGGTGCAGACAACAGCGAAACATCGGTAGCATAAACATTCATGCAGTTGTTCTTCCGTCAATGCTTCAAATGCGCTTGGTCCAACAAAAAGATAACAAAAAATGTTGGACCACGTGTTGGACCAACTTCTTTTCCCTCTCGTTCTTGGACCATCGTTTGTCAGTGCCCAAAATCCTTTTCCCTTGAAGCCCGATACACTGGCGCAAGGTACATGAAGCGATGGTTTGCCGATACCCATCCCTCTGCTTTGGAAGTTTCATGAACCAAATGCGCAAGGCACTTTCAGAATGGGCAAACCCGAATACGCTTGTTTGCCTATACCTATATATAAATTGCTTCGTTCGTTCCAACTTGAGAATGTATGTTCTGATGTCGGAGCCATCAAGCTATGCTGATGGACTATATCACGGAAACAAAGTTGCAGCAAAGTTGCAGGTACATGTACTTTTTGTTGGTTTTGACCACGGACTAAAATATCGTAGAGCTGATGACCGCTATCGCTAAGTAACTTTGGAGAATGTATCTCATGGATGCCATTCTCTGCCGACCAGTCACCCAAGGTATGTTGAACCGACGATTCCCGAAACTGGGGTTTCATGGTGCATACGACCCGCATTTCATAGTACGCGGAAAGTCTGGTAATCAAGTAAGTTGTACAGAAGATTTCTTCAAAGAATGATGTTGTGCATTTTTGTGCTTCGCAAAATTTTGCGGTAATTTGGGTCGACAAATACCCGGGAAGCCGATGTGCCGTTTTGCAGACGGAGCCAAGCAAGTTGTACCCTTGTCATTACAAAACAAGTTTTGTCCTCACAAGGGTTACTTGCCGACTGCTGTGCAGCGGAGCGATGTGCATCGCTGTTTCGCTTCGCGAAAGAGGAGTCCGGGGAATCGAACAACTAACGTACAAAGGATATGAAACACCAACGAACCAAAGTCTTTCAGTTGCGGCTTACCACGGACGAACTCCTGAGCCTGAAGGAAAAATCCGTTCCCTACCAGTCCGTGAGCCACTTCATCCGTCAGGCCGTAGAAGAGTTCAGTCGGGTGGATGTCAGACAGCAAATCGGGATGATGCAGGACTTGTGTGCCTTTTATCAAAAGTTCCAGAACGAATTGTCCTGGGCAGGCAGCAACCTGAATCAGTCGGTCAAACGGGCCAACGAACTGGCGGTTGCTGGACTGCTGGCTCCCAGTTATGTGTATGAGGTGCTGTTTCCTACCATCCAGGATATGCAGGAGACCTTGAACAAGATGAAAAGCGATCTTGAAATCTTGAACCGGAAATCCCGGCTTATCAAGTAAACAGAGCCAGGCAATTCACAGCATGAAAGCCGATGAACCTTGGATTCCCCTGTCAGGAAATCCAAGGTTCTGTGCTGTCTGGACTTTCATTTCCTGTTTCATGATTCAATGTACAATCACTCACCAACCAACGCATGCAATATGATAGCAACCATTTTACCCGGAAGCGCAGACTTCCATGCCGTAGGCTATAACGAACACAAGGTCTATCAGGGCAAAGCCACCCTGCTGGAGATACAGAACTTCGGCGGACTAGAGAATGAAGAACAACTGACAGCCAGACAGCTGGTCAGATACCTTCAGTTATACAGTTCGCAGAACAGCCGGATTCAGAAGCCTCAGTTCCATGTGGCCATCTCCTGCAAGGGACATGAGTACACAGAAGCCCAGTTACTTGATTTTGCACACCGCTATCTCAAGGAAATGGGTTATGCCGAACCCGGACAACCCTGGCTCATCTATTCCCACAACGATACAGACAATGCGCACCTGCACATTGTGACTTCGAGAGTAGCACCCGACGGTCGCAAGATACAGCATGACCATGAACGCAGACGCTCGCAGGGCGTGATAGACCGGCTGCTTGGAACAGACAGAACACAGAAGACGGAGCAAGACCTTGAAGCGGCCAAGCAGTACCGCTTCGCTTCCTTCGCCCAGTTCAAAGCCGTGATGGGTTCCATGGGCTATGAAGTCTTTCAGAAAGACGGGAACGTCTTCATCAAGCAAGGCGGCAGGATTCAAAAAAAACTTCCTCAGGCAGAAATTGAAGCCCTGTTCAAGAAAGGCTATCAGGACAAGGCACGCAACCGCCAGCTGAGAGCCTATCTGAAAAAATACCGGGACGTATGCGCCAACAAGGAGGAACTGCAGAAGGAAATGAAGAAGAACTTCGGAGTGGATGTGGTTTTCTTCGGCAAGAAAGACAAGCCCTATGGCTATATGCTGATAGACCATGCCAACAAGACTGTCATTCATGGTGCCAAAGTCCTTGCCATAGAAGAACTGCTGGACTTTGCTACTCCGGAACAACGCTTTGACCGGATAGAAGCATTCATTGAGCAGTTGTTGAAACTCAATCCCAAGACTACACAGGGAGAAATCTTCCAAAAACTCAAGAAGCAACATGCCTATATAAAGAAAGGTGTTATCTACTTTGACGGCCAGAGCAGGCCCTTATCTCCGGAAACGGCAGCTGTCATCGACCGTAACAACCGCATCAGTTTCATCGAAAAGTTTCATCCCGTCAATCAGGCTGAAGTTGAATTGCTCTGCAAGGTATTTAAGGTGGACCGCCCTGATTTGGTGAACATTTCTACGGAGCGCAGTTCCAAGTACGCAGATGCCGTGAACAAACTGCATGGAATTTTCAATGATCCCGAAGTGAAATCACCCCGTAGCGCCATGTATCAAGAAGGCTTCATCATCCGTCAGGTGGACGATACTTACTATGCCATCAATTTCAAGGAACATATTCTCATCAACCTGAATGAAGAAGGCTTTGATGTGGTACGAGTGAAGAAGAAGTCCGGAAAGCGGAAACGTCAAGGAGTGCCGTTCAAGAAGTCCAAGAAGACGCTCAACCCGGTAAAGAGTCTGCAGCGGAAGTCTCATCAAGGACTGGGTAAACTCCGGAAAGAAGGGGAAGGCAGTCACAGCGCCAACCGCGAATGGGAAGTGGGTACCAAGAACCACTACGATGAAGTGGACAACGGTCACTCCATGAAATGGTAGCCTTCCGTTTGAAGGAAATAGAACTGACTGCTGACCTGTTCATGGGACTGGCTTCTGTAACCTTTTCGGGCATATAGACCGGAAAACAAGTGTAAAAGCGACACAATGACTTCTGTTTTTACTCAACCATGTACACTGATGTTGTGAATTTAGGTTTTCCTTATCCTGGAATTTATTTTTGCCAGTGAATTTAATAAACGGAAAAACAACCATGATACAGACCCCAGTCATAGTAACCTTTGCCAACCAGAAGGGAGGAGTCGGGAAAACCTCCCTCTGTGTCACCTTCGCCAACTACCTGGTGATGAAAGGAGTCCGTGTCGTCATCATCGACTGCGACTTCCAACACTCCATTCTGAAATGCCGCAAGGCAGACCTGAAGCACTACGGCGAAGAACAGATTCCCTACGAAGTATGGTCACAGGAACCGGACAGCAGCGAAGCCATGATTACGCTGGTAGAGAAACTGCACAACGACCCTGGGATAGATGTGGTACTGATGGATTCCCCCGGAAGCCTGAAAGCGGACGGACTGGTGCCAATGTTCGTAAACTCCGATATCATAGCCGTCCCTTTCCACTACGATTTGGTGACTGTCCCTTCCACCGCCAGTTTCCTGATGTTTCTGGACAGGCTGCGCAAGGCCGTCGGGTTACGGATGAAAGCCCGACTCTTCATCATTCCCAACCTGCACGACAACCGCGTGGGCAAACGGTCGGAACTCCTGCTTTGGGACAACACCCGGGACACCTTTTCCAACTACGGCTATGTCACCTCCAAGATACCTAGACGGGCAGACCTTCAGCGTTTCAGCACCATCGCCGGACTGGATCTGGCACAGGCAGCCGTCACCCCGGTCTTTGATAAAATCTATGACACCATCTTCGATACACTTGAACCGCTCCGGAAAGTGGAACTCACCGGCATCCAGCTGAGTGAAAACCTCTCTCCCAAGACAGGCAGGAAGAAGTATCAGGCATCTGACAGTCCGGCGGTTCTTGCGGAAGATGAGACGGAGGAAGCAGAAGCAGGCTGTCCTACAAATGAAAATCAACCTAATCAATAATCATCAAAAATCATTACGCAATGAAAAATGACATTCCGCCCCTCGATGCCTTGACTGAGGGCATCAATGATTCCGATCTTATGCTAGCGCAGGAATCATCCGGTATGCCGGAAACGGATTCCGAAGTCCATACAGAAATTGCCGAACATCCTGAAAAGAACAGCGGAAAGCAACAGGAAGAGGATCCTTACTGGAACGGTTTCCTACGGAACCTGGAAACCTCCGATGAGCAGCCCGACAAGAGCGAACGGCTGGTCTGCCGTCTGGATCGCGACCTGGCCGATTCGCTGGACGACTGCGTCATCTACAACCGCAGCCGTTCGGATATGGTCAATGCCATCGTCCGTACCTTCTTCGATGCCTATCTGCCGCAGCTTGCCGGGTTTCGGAGAGAAAAGAAATCCCTGTTTGCCAACTTCAACGAAGACAGTCATGAGAAAGCGAAGAACGAACTGGACTGAGCAAAAGATAGCCCTGCTCATCCAACTCTATCCCATAGAGACCACTCCCTATACCGCCTCCGTATTGGATATGTGCGAACGGGCAGTCAAGAGCAAAGCCAGTCAGCTCGGACTCAAGAAGACTGCCAAAGCCAAGTGGCTGGAACGGGTTGACTACATCCGAAACCACTTCGGCCACCGCTCGTATGCGGAAATCGGCAAGGAACTCGGCGTTTCCAGAGCCTATGTACGCCGACTGGCCAGCCACATGGGACTGCAGCGTACACCGACAGAAACCTTTCAGGTCTACTCCCGAATACGTTCCGACATGATGCGAAGGGAAAGACGCAGGGTCATCTTCGGGCTGAGTCCCATTACCCGCATCAAGGTTGTGTCCAACCGGGCACGGGTCAGACTCCGTTCATGGCTCAAGTCCAAAGGCTACATTGCCGGAGAGGAATACGGCATCCTTTATTATACGGATGACCTTCACCGGATTCAGGAATCAGAGTTGAGAGGAGCCAAACTGGGCTTCCGTTTTCTGCCTTATCCGTCAGAGGAAACCATTGTATTGTCAAACCTCTTATAACTACAGCTATGACCTACGGACAAGTAATCTTAATCCTCTTTGTGGTCTTGATAGGCTACTACGGCTTTCTGATATTCATGGACATCCAGCATCTGAAAGCAGCCGAGGCGGCAGCGCAGGAGAATCAATCCGAAGAGGAAATAGACATCACAGATGAAGCCCGTTCCTTCCAGCCCCAGCAGGTGACCCGGGACGATAAGAAGAAGGAAGAGGAAAAGAAGCAGGAAGAAGCAGGGAATGAAAATGATTCCAACACGGATAAACAGCAGACAACATCTGATGAACAACCGAATGAGAATGCTTCTTCTAAAAGTGGTGAAGAAGTTCCCAATTCGGAAGCATCAACAGCTACCGAGCAAACAAATGCTCCTTCTTCAACTGAGAATCCTTCATCCGAAACAGAATCACAGACTCAATTTGCTGAACCTGATAATAAAGAAGAAATATCTTCTTCCGAAGCTACTGATGAAGATGAAATTGAAGACACTTCCCATGCGGATGCCGAAACAGCCCCATCGGAAGCTGGAACTTCTGTCGGATCCAACTTCTCACCGAGCTATCGGGAACCCATCCTGACAGACGGCATCCTGGTGGATGACATCTTCAAAGCCATCGACCAGCTGGCAGAAACCGGTGAATGTGACCTGGGTACCATTATCTATCACTGCGAAAGCATGCGATATGCCGGGTAAATGCACCCGAAACCAACCGGACGAAAGTCCACCGTTCCTTTAGCGACCTCTGATACTTGAATGACCTCTGTTTCTTTGGCGACCTCTGTTCCTTTGGCGATGAAATCCATTATCAAAGAAAGATACAATGAAACAACTCAATCAACTCGTATGCGGAAACGAAAACATCTTCCGCTCTATCCAGCGTTTTTCTGAAAAAGCAGTCAACCGCCTCATGGCCTGCAGTGTGATGCAGAAATGCCTCATGTTCATCTTTGCCCTTACGGTATCGGTCGGTGAAGCGATGGCAGGCAGCAAGGGAGCCGCAGGTTTTACCAAAGCCACGCAGGAAGTGAGTTCCTACCAGACTCCGGTGTCAAATTTGATGAAAGCGATTGCGGCCGTTATAGTTTTAGTAGGAGCTTTTAACGTTTATTTTAAGATGCAGAACGGCGACCAGGATGTCAAGAAAACTATCATGCTGACCATTGGCGGATGTATTGCATTTATCGCTCTTTCTGAGGCTCTTCCGCTCTTCTTTAAGTAATCCAATCTGTCAACATTCTATCCAGAATTATGACGATGAATCAGGAGGGTTATCCCGTTTTCAAAGGCTTGCAGAAACCGCTGGAGTTCATGGGCATACGCGGTCGTTTCCTGACTTTGGCAGCAGCGGCCATCGGTGTGTCATTCGTGGGTTTTATCGGTTTCTCCATCGCTTTGGGAAAGCTTGCCGGGTTCATCGCCATGCTGGTGATGGCAGTGGTCGGATTGGTCACCATTTACGTCAAGCAGCGTGGCGGTCTCCACAACAAACGGCGGGCAAAGGGTATCTATGTTTACAAGAATCTGAGACGTAACTCGTAAAATAAAATGAATGATTATGGCACGTACCAAGAAAAGAATATTTGACGGCCTTTATGCGCAGCTGGAGGAAACGGACGGCAATGTCGTCCTTTTTTCAGCCAAGGGGGAACCGTCGGTTATTTTCGAGATAACCAATCCCGTGCAGCAGCTCTGTACCGATGCGGAGCAGTACATGCTTTTTCAGGATGTGCTCTCCAACGTGGTGCAGACGCTCGGCGAGGGTTATGCCCTGCAGAAACAGGACGTGCTCTGCAAGCAGTCCTACCACCATGAGGTGCCGGAGGATGCGGAGTTCCTGACCAAAAGCTACTTCCGTTACTTTGAGGGAAGAGAATTTACGGAGATACGTACCTACCTTATCTTCACGCAGGAGGCACAGCGCAGCCAGTTCGTTCAGTACGACCCGAAGAGGTGGCTGGACTTCCATTCCAAGGTTTCCAAGGTGAGCGACATCCTCAAGGAGAAGAACATCAAGCACCGAAAGTTGACCAAGGAAGAGGTGAACGAGTATTGCCACCGCTTCATGGCCTTCCAGTTCCGGCATGGTCCGTTCTCGATGACCAACTTCAAGGCATCAGACGAGTATCTGAAAATCGGCGACCGGGTAGTCCGTTCTTATCCGCTGGTGGATATAGACGAGATTAACCTGCCTTCGCTGGTGAAGCCCTATACTCAGATGAACATCAACGGCTACGGCATCGCTACGGACTTGTTCTCTTTTCTGACGAGTGTGCCCCATGCTGATTGTGTGGTGTTCAACCAGGTGGTACAGATACCGAACCAACGAAAATTGCTGAGAAAACTCCAGGCAAAGGCCAAACGTCACGGCTCCATGCCTGACCCGAGCAACAAGATTGCGAAGGAAGACATTGAGGAAGTGCTGGACCGCCTGGCTGTGGACAGCACGCAGTTGGTTTATTGCAACTTCAACATTCTGGTAAGCTGCCCGGCAGACAAGGTCACCCCGGTCACTTCCTATCTGGAAACCAAGCTGTATGAATGCGGCATCATGCCGTCCCGTACCGCCTACAACCAGTTGGAATTGTTTACCGACAGCTTCCCCGGAAACGGCTATGCCTTCAATCCGGACTATGACCTGTTCCTTACTTTATCTGATGCAGCTTTGTGCTTCTTCTTCAAGGAACACTTGAAAGGTTCGGAAGATACTCCCTTGACTACTTACTACACCGATCGCCAGGGGCTGCCGGTGTGTATTGACATCACGGGGAAAGAGGGCAAGGTGAAGATGACGGACAATGCCAACTTCTTCTGCATCGGGCCTTCGGGAAGTGGCAAGAGTTTCCATATGAACAGCGTAGTCCGTCAACTTTTAGAACAAAATACGGATGTGGTTATGGTTGATACGGGCGACTCTTATGAAGGTATCTGTGGCTATTATAAAGGTACTTACATATCCTATTCCAAAGAGAAGCCCATCTCCATGAATCCTTTCAAGGTAACAAAGGAAGAGTATGAATTGAACTTCGGGGAAAAGAAGAACTTCCTCAAATCACTCATTTTCCTCATTTTTAAGGGCAACGACTTTCCAAGTAAGATTGAGGACATGCTCATCAACCAGACCATCGTGGAATACTATGAAGCCTACTTCCATCCCTTCACCAAGTTCACGGAGAAGGAACGTGAAGGGTTGAGACAAAAGCTGTTGGTTGCCTCCAAGATGGAAGAAGACTACGACAAGTTCTCCCACAGCATGGAAGACATTGATGCCCAAATCAGAGAAGCCGAAATGGACAAGCAGGCGGAAAGCAGGGCACTCGTGCTTCCGGCAGAAGCCCGGCGACTCAAGCTGCTCCGCCAGTGCCGTTCGCTCTATGCCCTTGCCCAGGATGAAGCTGCCAGCAAAGGGGAAAAGGAACGTGCCCTGCAGATTATCGAGAACTACAAGAAGGAACTCTACAACAACTCCATGCTTATCAAGATAGACAAGCAGATAGACCACATCGAGGAGCAGAAACGCAGATTGAAAGTCAAGGAGCTGTCCTTCAATTCTTACTACGAGTTTGCACTGGAACGCATTCCGCAAATCGTGGCACAGGAGAAGATTCAGTTCAACATCCGCGACTTCGCAGCTATCCTGAAGCAGTTCTACCGGGGCGGCGAACTGGAAATGACCCTGAACTCCGATTTGGACGTGAACCTCTTCGATGAGCAGTTCATTGTCTTCGAGATTGACAAGATTAAGGATGACCCCGTGCTGTTTCCGATTGTGGTACTCATCATTATGGACGTGTTCCTGCAGAAGATGCGCATCAAGAAAGGACGCAAGGCGCTGATTATCGAGGAAGCATGGAAGGCGATTGCTTCGCCCACCATGGCAGAATATATAAAATATTTGTACAAAACGGTCCGAAAGTTCCATGGCATAGCAGGTGTTGTTACCCAGGAGTTGAATGACGTGATAGATTCGCCCATCGTGAAGGAAGCCATCATCAACAACTCCGACGTGAAGATACTGCTCGACCAGACCAAGTTCAAGGACCGCTACGAGGACATAGCCGCCATCCTGGGACTGACACCCATCCAGCGGCAGCAGATATTTACCATCAATGCCCTGAACAACCGGGAAGGACGCAGCTACTTCAAGGAAGTCTGGATATGCCGGGGACAAAACTCGGATGTGTACGGTGTGGAAGAAGCACCGGAATGCTACTGGGCTTATACCACCGAACGCACGGAAAAGGAAGCCCTCAAACTCTATCTGGCCCACTACGGAACCATGCAGGAAGCCATCACACATATCGAGGCAGACCGCAAACGGGACGGCGGGCATAAATACCTGGAATTTGCCAGAAAAGTCAATCAACATCAAAAAGTCATGTCATTATGGTCAAGTTAAGATTCCTGTTGATGGCGGTACTGATGCTTGCCGCTTCAACGCAAATGTATGCCGGATGGCGGGTTGTGGTCGACAAGAACTGCATCAAAATCGTATCGTCCAACCTTGCCGCCCAGAAACTCATCGAGGAACAGCACAATGCCCGGCTGGACACCATCGCCGCCAAGCAGCAGAAGGTGGAACTCTATTCGGTCAGCATGGCCACGATGAAGGAACTCTACAAGCTGTCAATGCAGAACATCTCCGGCTTCGGCACGGAGAGCCTGTACTACAAGGAAATCGGCAGCTGTGCCTTCGACATCATCCGGAATGTACCGGAACTGATAAAGACGGTCAGCAAGGCGAAGTTCACCAACCAACTCTACTGCCTGACGGAACTCGGAGGGTTGGTGATGGAAACACAGCAGCTGGTCGGCAACTTTGTGAATATCGTGAACAATGCCAAGATACCAAATCCGCTTAAGGGAGAAGGCACTGCCGAGAAGAAGAGCGACGGCTACAACATGCTCGACCGCTACGAACGAATGTCACTGGCCAATTCCATCTACACCAATCTGAATGAGATCCGCTACAAGGTGGACGGCATGATGCTCATGGCACAGTATGCCACGCTGAATGACCTCTGCTTTGCCATCGACCCCGAGGGATGGGCCAATGTGATGACCATGCGCAACCAGGTGGACGGACTCGTATCGGACTGGAACGGACTGGTGGCTGCTAACTAAAAGATAAAAAAGCTATGGAACACTGGAAAAAGAAATTGGGCGTTGTCTGCTTAGTACTGTCACTGATGGTGCCGGGTACGGCCACCGCTGTGGTCATACCCAAGGACCTGCCCACCATCGAAGCTTTGATAGCCCTGCACAAGTGCATCAAGAAGGATGAGGACCAGGCATTGGGCAGAGTGGCCGCCAGCTTCGGAGAACAGTCGCTGGTGACGAAAGGCGCCAACAAGTTCAACGAGGTGCGGACTACGCTGAACACCAAGATGAGCAATGCCCATTCCTACCTGGTACTGGCCGGAGCCATTTCCTCCACCGCCAACTCGCTCTACATGCTGGTGAAGGAGTACAAGGACTTTACCTCCAATACTTTCAAGCATGTCAAGAAGAAGCCCTTTGTGGGATGGTACTATGCCGATGCCAACGTGGCGATAGCCCGGGAAGTGAAGCACTGCTACAAGCTCTACGCTTTCGTGGCCGCTTCGGGCATCAACCTGATGAAGGCTTCCATGGACGAGAAGCTGAACCTGGTGATGACGCTCAAAGCCACCATCGACAAGGCCCGTTACATCGTGGACAATGCGAACCTCTACTGCTTTCTTATTACCGACTGCGGCTGGAAGCCCGACTACATCTGGGAAATACTTAACTCCAACGTGAAGGACGAGATAGCGAATCGTGTCATCAATCAATGGAACAAAGGATATGCGGTATAGAATTTTATTACTCAGCTTGCTGGGCATGACGGTGGCTTCCGGTCTGCATGCCCAGCGTCCGACCAAGGACAAGGAAAAGGCCCGGCAGTGGCAGTCCATGGAGAACGGTCCCTGGGACTTCGCACCGGACTGGTACTACTTCCTGCTGCACAAGAAATACTCGGGTGCAGAAATGTACTGGAAGTGGGCAGGATTCCAATCCGGATTCCGGGTGCGCTTCAAGGAGCACAAATCCAACGTGAAACGCATCATGCCTACCCGGGTAACGGCGGAAGAGACACAGCGACAGAAAATTAAGAAGGTGGAGGAAGAGCGGCAGAAGATGGAGGAACTCTATCAGGAGGAACTGCTCCGCGAGGCAGACCGCAACGTGGATCTGATGTTTCCTTCCTACAAGGACGAGTTCAACCGGATGCAAGACTGCATCACCGACGGACTGCTCTACTGCATGCAGAAAAGCAAGGGCAAGCTCCAGTACCAGGTGGACGAACTGAGCCGCCAGAATGAAATCCTCTGTGCCGACATCGCCTATATCCACAAGATGGGAGTCGGCTACGGACTGGAGAATGCCAAGCGGCAGAAGGCTTACGAGGAAGCCCGGCAGAAGATGGAGGAACTGGTCAAACGGACCGCCAACCTCTGTGCGGTGGCTTCCACACATTATTGATAAATGATTACATAATGAATAGTATTAAAGAAGTAATAACAAAGATAAATGTAACAGATTATGAATCTACTGTTAGTACCATTAACCATCGGATTGCCTGCCATTGACGAGAGTCTGGACAAGCTGCTGGTCGCCATGGAAACCTTTCCCAATGTGGCGGTGCTGGGTGATGCCATCGGACTGGCACGCATCCTCGGCCTGTTGCTGGCGCTCTGTGTAGGCTCCTACGAATGCTGGATGATGATGCTCGGACGGCGCGGTATGGACGTGATGAAACTCCTGCGCATCATCGGCATTTCCATCTGTATCTCTTCTTCCTCGTGGATCTGTCAGGCTCTGCAGGTTCCCGGCAAAGGACTGGAAACCGCTACCAAGGCCATGGCAAAAGCCAAGAACAAGGAGGTGGCCGCTTTCGAACTGAAGGTGGCACAGAAACAGAGTGAATACCTCGACCGCCTGCGGGAGGTGCAGGACTCCATTTCCACCGCCCAGCAGGTAGCCGCCATCGGACAGGATGCTGCCTGGTGGGACAAGCTCATCTACAACGTGGAGAATCTGGGCAACACCATCAACAACTATGCCCAGCGGGCAGCGGTGGCGGCTGAGACCAAGATGAGCGAATGGATCAACGATGTCATACGCTTTGTGGGGGAACTGATATTCCAGATGTCCTATTACGGCATTCTGGTGGCGCAGCGCATCTTCATGGCCATTATGATGATTTTCTGTCCCATCATGTTCGCCCTGTCCCTGGCTCCGCCCTGGAACTCGGCATGGAGCCAGTGGATGTCGAAGTTCCTTTCCCTCTCGCTGTGGGGCTTCGTCACCTATATGTGCATCTACTACATCGACTTCATTCTGCTCTATAACCTGCAGCAGGACCTCATAGCTTACAACCACCTGCTTCATGGTTCGGTAAATTCCTGGGAACAGATCGGTGCACTGGGACTGCAGGGCATCGGTTCCAACTGTATGTATGCCATGGGGATGCTGGTGGGTGCCTATATCATCCGCTTTGTGCCCGAAGTGGCTTCGTGGCTGATTCCGGGCGGTGTCAGCTCCGGTGCAGGTTCAGCAGCCGGCAGTACCGTGATGGGCATGACGGCGATGGCAGGAGGTATGGCAGGAAGTTTGGTCGGCTCTGCAGCCAGCGGTGCCGCTTCTCTGGTCAGACCGGGCAAATCCAAGAACAGCAATAACAAGAAGTAATCACTCAAACCATTCCCTATGCTTATAGAATCCTTAGCACAGAAAACGAAACTCGCCCTGATGACGGTGCTGGCCACGATAGGTGGCTGCACCCTCATCTGCGGGTTCACCGTCTGGTGCTGCATCTCGCTCGTGACGAAAGAACGGGAGCAGATTTACATACTGGACGGTGACATTCCCTTCCTGGCACAGCGTGCCCAGCTGGAAGCGAACTTCACGATGGAAGCCAAGGCGCATATCCAGCTCTTCCATCAGTATTTCTTTAACCTGCCTCCCGACAACGACTACATCAAGTGGACGGTCGGCAAGGCAATGTACATGGCGGACGGTACCGCCCTCAAGCAGAAGCAGGCATTGGATGAGAACGGATTTTACTCTGATATCATCTCTTCTTCAGCGGTGTGTACCATCATGTGTGACTCCATTCAGTTCGACGAACATGAACGGAAATTTACCTACTACGGAACGCAGCTCATCAAGCGCCGTACTCGGGACCTGAAACGCTCCATGGTCACTACAGGCTACATCGAATCAGTTCCCCGTACCCGGAACAATCCGCACGGTCTGATGATTACGAATTGGAGGACACTGGAAAACAAAGATTTAGATTACTAACCTATAGAGAATAAGTATCCCATGAAATCATTCAGAAAGACACTTCAGGAAAGCAGGCTCAAGACGCATCACTTGATACGCTCCTGGCTGCAACCCAAGCTGGGAGCCGTCGGCACCAAATACCGCCTGGCAGGACGCATCCGTCTGGCCAACATCTGGGCAAGGAAGCATCCTAGACGCACCTTTTCCTATGTCACAGGTGCGCTGTTTTTCCTGCTGGCAAGTACTGTGGCAATCGACAGCATGACCTTGTCAGACAAGCGTGAGCCGGATGTCAGCAGTATTGCCCAGTTGGAACCCGTGTTTGCCGGATTCCGCACCATTCAGGCAAACAAGAGCGTACACCGTTCCACGCTAAAAAAGTTGACCTATGAAGGACAGCTACTCCGGGAGGAACTGGACTCACTCATTGCGATACCACGTAAAAGCCATCAGGATTCCATCCATATCGTACAAAGCTACAACCGGCTGGAATCCATCGTTAAATCACTTCAAAACAATGACCATCCATGATCAGAAAAATCAATTTCAAACAGCCCAAGTACATCTTCCCGTTGGTGGTGTTCATTCCCCTGTGTGCCCTGGTGTACTTTGTGATGCAGACCTTCGGTGGCAGCGAGGACGCCCAACAGACGGTTGCCACCGACCGCATCAATACGGAACTTCACAATGCGCAGGCGGAGGAAGCTGGAGACAAGATGTATGAGATGTCGCGCCGCTTCGGGGACGAGGATGCCTTTACCGCCGTTGGTGCCATCGGAGAAGAACAGAAGAAAGCCGAGGAATTGGAGCATGGCTACAGCGAAGACGAACTCAACAAACTGGATGCAGCGGAAGCGGAACGCATCCGTCAGCAGCAGGAAATGGAGGAACTGGAGAGGTCATTGGCTGAGTCCAGAAGACACATCAACTCCTTTGCCTACGGGAATAATGCTACCGGTAGTACAGGAAATTCCCGTACAGGTCAAAGAGGCATTTCTTCTGGTACAACAGAAGGCTATACCTCACAGGATGAATTTGCTAAAGACCTGGAGGAAATCCAACGCAGGAGTTACGAACGTCAGAAGGCCATTGAAAGCGGTTTGGGTATCGGGCGCTTTGACGCAGATGAACGAGCAGAGAAGCAACGTAGGGATTCCATCGCCAAGGTCCGTCAGGCTGAAAAAGAACGCAACCGCCCCAAACTTGTCATTAAGTCCGGTGATACCAATGCGGAGAAGTTCCATACAGTGACTTCTCCTGATGATGTAGCTGAAGCCAAGCTCATTCGGGCGATGATTGACCAGACCACCAAGGCAAAGGAAGGAACCAGACTTCGATTCAAGTTGCTGGACGATATAACCGTCAGCAATACCAAGTTGAAGAAAGGCACCTACCTGTATGGGACAGTGACAGGCTTCGGACAACAACGTGTGAAGGCTACCATTACCAGCATTCTGGTCGGAGATAAGTTCATCAACGTGAAGCTTTCTGTATTCGACAATGACGGTATGGAAGGGTTCTATGTACCAGAATCTTCCTTCCGTGAATTTGTAAAGGATGCCAGTTCCAGTGCTGTACAACAGAACATCAGCTTTGAATCGGAAGATGGCTATGGCTCTGGTATCTCGGGTGAAGCCCTGGCACTGCAGGCCTTGCAAAACGTCTATAACTCAGCTTCTTCGGCCATTTCGTCCAACATCCGCAAAAACAAGGCGAAAATCAAGTACAACACGATTGTCTATCTGATTAACTCGGAGGAAGCAAGGTAAAAGGTTAAGAATGAAAATAGGTAAACTATATTACTAATCACAAAGTAAGTAAGGTTACAAGTAATAGAGTAAGCAAGATTACAAATAATAAAGTAAGCAATTCAACCAATCAGTAAATCATAAAAATTACCCAATATGAAAACGAAATTATTTTTACTTTTCTTCGGTCTTCTCGGTATTGTTGTACAGGCTGCAGCCAAGGAGAAGATCTACGTGAACAGTGAGGTCACTACCCACATCGTCATGCCCGAAAACATCAAATTGGTGGACATCTCTACAACCAAGATTATGGGCAACCAGTGTGCCGACAACATGGTACGCATCAAGCCTTATCTGGAACAAGATTCTGTAAAAACAGCGTTCAGTGAGAATGAACTCTTGGGCACCATTACCCTAATAGGAGAGCGCCATATCGCTCAGTATGATGTGGTTTATACCCATTATCCCAGCATGGCAGCCTCCATCTTTGAGGTAGCTTACAGCGATACCCAGTCCTATATAAACCCCGAGGTATCGATGCCCAAGGCTGAAATGGTACGCTATGCGTGGGCGGTGTATGGCAGCAAGCGCAAGTACAATCAGGTAGTATCGAATGCCCATGGTATGAAGGCCATCGTCAACAATATCTATACCATCGGTGACTACTTTTTTATTGATTATTCCTTACAGAACAAGACGAAGATTGCCTACGACATTGAGGAACTTCGCGTGAAGCTGACGGACAAGAAAGAGACGAAAGCCACTAACTCGCAGACCATTGAACTGACACCGGTTTATTCGTTGAATCCGGTCAAGAAGTTCAAGAAGAATTACCGCAATGTGCTGGTGATTGAGAAGCTGACCTTCCCGGATGAGAAGGTGCTCCGTCTGGAAATTTCTGAGAACCAAATCAGTGGCCGTGTCATTGCGCTCACCATTGAATACGAAGACATCCTCAATGCTGATGGCTTTGATTCGGACATTCTGAAGAATTCCTCGTGCTATCCATACTATTACATTTACCGTTAAAACCTACCCGATATGAAGAAGATTTTAATGATCATCTGTTGTGCGTTTGCCGTTCTTTCGGCATCCGCACAGGACAAGAAACTCACGCTGAATGCCGGTTTCCTGTTCCCGAATACCTTGAATGCGATGATAGGTTACGAGCATCCGTTGAGCTATGGCAATGCCGTGGAAATCTACGGCGAAGTGGGAAATCATTGGCAGGAACCCACCTGCTGTCGATTCTGGAAGGGTTACTACTGGGATGGCGGATTGGTCTATAAGCAGCGATTGGCACGCTACAAGAACGGCATGTTGCGCTTCCGTTTCGGTCCTCAGTTCGGAGCCACTCAGAAGAAGTTCTTCCTCGGTGTGGAAGCCGGTTTTGAATACAGCTATGTCTTTCAGAACGGCTGGGAGTTCTCGCTGATCCAAAAGAACAACGTCAACTTCCTGCATGGAGATACCTTTCGTAACGGACTCTTACTGGGTGTAAAGATTCCTTTTTAGTTTTCACTCAATCTGATGGCTTATGGCATTCGAAGAAACCCGGGAACAGCAACAGATGTACAACTACTTCCGCAGTTGCATCTATATATTTCTCATCATAGAGATTGTGATGAATCTTCCCATTACGGCGGATAACCGTGTCACGCAGTTTATACTGGACTTGTTGGCCCGATTCAAGGTGTTTAATTCCGTGTCGGGCTGCAAGGTGGCAGAGCTTATTTGTATCTGTGTAGTCTGCATCGGAACCAAGGCTAAGAAGGCGCTGAAGTTCAATGTCAAGACGATGGTCATCTATCCGGTGCTGGCCGGATTGACGTTAGTCGGCATGTGCTTTATCTTTCACGGCATGAATATCGGCATGAGCTGGTTCGGCTTCCCAGCCAACCGCATTCTTTACGCGCTCTGCTCGGTCGTAGGTACCATGCTGGTGCATCAGGGACTGGACGGCATTGCCAAGTACTACAACTACAAGGTGGGTGAAGACCGCTTCAACTTCGAGAATGAATCGTTCCAGCAGTCGGAGGATTTGGTGGCCAATGACTATTCGGTGAACATTCCGATGATTTACTACTGGAAGCAGAAGATGCACAAGGGCTGGATTAACATCATCAATCCTTTCCGTGGGACGATTGTACTGGGTACACCGGGTTCGGGTAAGTCCTTCGGTATCATCGATCCGTTTATCCGTCAGCACGCGGCCAAAGGTTTCTCAATGATGGTGTATGACTTTAAGTTTCCGACATTGGCCAAGACGCTCTTCTATCAGTATTGCAAGAACAGAAAGTTGAAGAAACTGCCTGAAAACTGCGGATTTAGAGTCGTTAACTTCACCGATGTGGAATACTCTAGTCGTATCAATCCGATTCAGCGCAAATACATTCCTGACCTGTCGGCAGCTTCGGAAACGGCTGCCACCTTGCTGGCTTCCCTGAACAAGGGAGGCGGTGAAAAGAAAGGCGGTTCGGAAGCGTTTTTTACCAACTCGGCAGAGAACTTTCTGGCGGCCATCATCTACTTTTTTGTCAATTTTCATCCGGTTGGATTCAAGAACGGCAAGAAGCTGAAACGTTATATTTCGTTGGCGAAAGAGCCGGAAGTACCCAAGGAAGAAACTACAACGGGTCAATCACAAGAACAGCAAACATCTTCTTCCAAAGAAACACCCTCAGAACAGCAGTCTGTGGATGCTTCCAAGGAGCAGACTAACTCCAAGGAGGAGTTACCGGAGGGAAATAAATTCGAGCTGGTGATACGCAACTGGGACGATTACCAGGCAATAGATGCCAAGAACAATGTCATCCTGGACTTTGTGGATGAGAACGGCAACGATGTGTCAACGGATGAAGACCGGATGTTCGTGGACTTGAACGGCTTCTCCTACAAAGATAGAACTGGCAAGCTGGTGAAGATTGAGCGGTGCTGGTATGAGGATGAAAATGGCCACGAGGTGGAACCGGACACCATCACCGGAGAGTATTCGGATATGCCGCATGTACTCTCTTTTCTGGGAAGACCCTACGACCAGGTATTCAACATTCTGATGCAGGACGACAAGATTGCCTCGCTCATGGCTCCCTTCAAGAGTGCCTATGACAACAAGGCGAATGACCAGTTGGAAGGTATGGTGGGTACGCTCCGTGTCAATGCTGCTCGACTGGTATCTCCGGAAGCCTACTGGGTGTTTACAGGGGATGATTTCGACTTGAAGATTTCGGACAAGGCCAATCCGAGCTACCTGGTGATTGCCAACGACCCAGAGAAGGAACAGGTCATCGGTTCATTGAATGCACTGGTGCTGAACCGACTGATTACCCGTGTAAACTCAAAAGGCAATATCCCGGTGAGCATCATTGTGGATGAGTTGCCCACGCTCTACTTCCACAAGATAGACCGCTTGATTGGTACGGCTCGCTCCAACAAGGTGGCGGTGACCCTAGGCTTTCAGGAACTGCCCCAATTGGAAGCGGACTACGGCAAGGTGGGGATGCAGAAGATTATCACGACCTGCGGTAACATCTTCATGGGTGCTGCCCGTAACAAGGAAACCCTGGAATGGGCGCAGAACGATGTGTTCGGCAAGGCGAAGCAGACTTCCCGCTCCATCTCCATCAACGACAACAAAGTATCGACCACCATCTCCGAGAAGATGGACTACCTGGTGCCTGCCGCCAAGATTGCGGACATGGCGACCGGTTGGCTGGCGGGTCAGGCTGCCCGTGACTTCACGGCTACGGACGAGCGGATGCTGAACCATTTCGACATCGAGCAGTCGGAGGAGTTCAAGACCACGAAGTACTTCTGCAAGACGCACTTCGATATGAAGAAGATTAAGGACGAAGAGGACCACTATGTGCCGCTGCCGAAAATCTATGAGTTCAAGAATGACCGCGAGAAGGAAATCATGCTGAACCGCAACTTCAAACGGGTGAACGATGAAGTGGAGAAAATGGTCAATGAACTGCTGGGTATAGCATAACCACCTTGAAGTAATACCTTTATAGAATAACGTAGTACATTGTAAAACAGTGAAATGAATATATATTATTCCACCAATACTTCAATTCGATTGAGTGGTAGCGCACTGAAGGTCATCGCCCTCGTTTCGATGGTGACAGACCACAGTGCCTACTACCTGATGGAACACGGCACGCTCCTTTACGAAGTCATGCGCTGTTTCGGTCGCATCGCCTTTCCGGTGTTCGCCTTCCTCATAGCAGAAGGCTTCCGGCATACCCGAAACCGGATGAAGTACTTCCTGCAGCTGCTGGGATTTGCTGTGGTCAGTGAGGTGCCCTGGTACTTGCTGAATGGAGCGGACGGGACGCACAACGTACTCTTCACACTGGCACTGGGAGTAATGGCACTGACTGCTTTTGAAACATTGAAAAAGGATGGCATCCTCTGTGGGGCTGTCATCCTTTCTATCGCTTATTTCGCTTCCTGGTTGGGTGTGGACTATGAGTGGCGAGGGATTCTGATGATGGTGGTGTTCTACCTGTTGGGGAATGTCAGCAATCCTTCTTTTCCCTCTGGTAGAAAGGCGCAGCTATTCTGTGCCTTTCCGCTGGTGATGCACTATGGAATAATCGGCGCTTTGCTGGCTTGCTTAACTATTGCTTGCTATGATGGAACGCGTGGGTTCATCCATGGCAAGGTGGCGAAGTATGTGTTCTATGCTTTCTATCCTTTGCACTTGCTGCTATATACATAGTTAGTTATCGCAACTATATTTGGTTGCAGTATTTTGTTTTATTTGTATGGTACAAGACTTTATCATTGTTTGAGTACGGAATTAGTATGATAGGATAGCATATATTCTACCTTCTATCCACTTCATTTGTTCGTGATAACGGACATTATGGCTATTTTTAGTACCTTTTATTTGTTAATATTCAGATTTCCATGAAATAAGCCCAAAGGTCTGCCATGATTTGGCATAGTTTATTATTACCTTTGCAATTATCTAAATAAAAATGGCATGGCACAGAGTCTAATAAGCAAATATGTCTGGGTAATAGACACTATCTATCGGGCTGGGAAAATATCCTTTAAGGAGCTTAACCAAAGATGGCTCTGCGATGAAATAAGCGAGGGTGTGGATATACCCAAACGAACTTTTGATAATTGGAGATACGCAATTCAAGATATGTTCGGTCTATTCATAGAGAACGAAGGTAAGGGTAAATACCGCTACTTCATTATGAATGAGGAGGATATTAGCCAAAACAGGCTTCGTTCATGGCTCTATAATACATTATGCGTCAGCAATACTTTGGTAAAAAGTCAAAATATTAAAGACCGTATACTATTAGAATATGTACCTTCTGGTCAGGAGTGGTTGAATCCCATTATCGAAGCGATGAAGGAGAATCATATTCTCAATATCTCATATCATAGTTATTGGAAAGACGAAGAATACAATTTTGATGTGGAGCCATTCTGCATCAAACTGTTTCGGCAACGATGGTATCTGGTGGGACGCAGTACATACACTTATTATCATACGAAAGCTCCAAGAATATACAGCCTTGATAGAATAACACACCTTCATGTAACCAGTCAGTCTTTTGAGTTGCCTAAGGAGTGGTCAGCAGAAGAGTATTTTAAAGGTTGCTTTGGTATTATTTCATGTGATAAGCCAAAGGAGGAGAATGTAAAACTGAAAGTAAATGCCGGACAAGCCAACTATATCCGTGACCTAAAACTTCACACGTCACAAAAAGAAGTGGAACGCAACGATGAATATAGTATTTTTACATACTTCCTACGCCCCACTTTCGACTTCATGCAAGAGTTGCTTTGGCAGGGCGAAGATGTAGAGGTGCTTGAACCACTGTGGTTTCGTAATGAAATTGCTAAGAAAATAGAGAGAATCTGGCGTATTTATAATAACAAAGATAAAATAGGAATATAATGAAAGTATATGCACATTATCTATGGTCTGAAAGAGATAAATTTCAATATCGTTGGAGAACACTCCTTCAATTTGGAAACTCTTGGAATGTAATCGGTTCTGTCGTCATGAAGAATCCGGGCAGTGCAAAGCCACAAAATGAAGTAAACAATGAGGAAACGCTACGCCAACTCTCTTGTTTTGATCAGCGTCCATATCCCTGGTATGTCTTTTCTGTTGACAACACAATGAGACTGATAGAAAGGCTGTTTACTATTAAAAATGGAGGGAATTCCCTTAATGGTGTTGTGCAGATATTCAATTTGTTCAATATTCGTAATGCAGATTTGGAGCAAGCACTAAAAGACGGAAAAAGTGCGAAGGAATCCGTTTATTCTACTATCGAAGAAGATATTGCAGCTATGAGAATATCACCGGCTTCTGTTTATATTGGTTGGGGTGCACTTGGAAATCTTCCGGAGTTCAAGCAACAAGCCAATCAATATTTTGCATTCATTAAAGATGACATGAAACAGGATTATCTATGGGATGATTTCAGCAGGAATTTATTCTATCATCCGCAATATCTTTTGGGACGAGGGAAGAATAAGAAACCATCCATGTGGTTACTAAATGCTTTCTGTTCCAATTCAACTGATGTTGGAGCAAATCCTGTCAATATTCCATTCTCTTCAATAGATGCTGAACAAATCATGGAAATTGTCAAAAATCAGACAGATGCGATCCATTGGTACGAGAAGCATCGTTACCAATTCTACAAGGGTTTACAAGTAACCTTCGACAAAAAGACTATCAACATCCGATTTGTTGAACGCTCCGGGAAGAAAACTTTTACGCCATGCGATTATGAGGATGAAGCATTCCAAAAAGCATCAAAAATACTATTGGATGAATTTGGATATGCAGGTCCTGAGAAATCGTGGATAGGAAGAAAGAAATACTCTTCATTTGGAGCAGATACTATAGGCATATCCTGTGGTATAATGAAAGAATTGGCCTCCATCAGTTCAATTTTAAAGAAAAATTTGATTTCACTATGAAAGACTTTGCAGCAATAGACTTTGAGACAGCAAATAACGAACGGTCATCTGTATGCTCTGTTGGTATCGTGATTGTCCGTAATGGTGAAATAGTCGATTCGTTCTACTCTCTCATCAAGCCGGAGCCTGAATACTATAATTATTGGTGTTCTCAGGTGCATGGATTGTGTAGCGAGGACACAGAGAATGCTTCAATTTTCCCTGAAGTTTGGAAGCAGATAGACCCCCTCATAATAGGACTGCCATTGGTGGCTCACAACAAACCTTTTGATGAAAGTTGCCTAAAGGCAGTCTTCCGTGTCTATCAGATGGACTATCCAGACTATGAGTTTTACGATACACTTTGTGCCTCACGAAGAGCACTTCCATACTTGGAAAACCACCAATTGCATACTGTTGCTGCGGCCTGCGGATATCAGTTAGAAAACCATCACCATGCGTTGGCGGATGCGGAAGCGTGTGCCTGGATAGCAAGAGAAATTTTATAAACATACATTTGAATTTATAAACATGGATATACCCAAACATTTATCACACTCACCTATTATAGGTGTTGACTATTCAGAAAAAGATGCGGATGCCGGAGATGCAAAATATCTTTCAATTGGATATTCAACATGGGACTCAAATGATTTTTCAGCCAAGATATGGCGAAAAAGTGGTAATTCTTGGTCACGTCAAAGTGAAGAACTTCCACTTTGGCGTGTTTTGGATTTGGCCGAACTTGTTATAGCAACACTTACTGGTCAGATAAGTTCTCTTGGAGAAGAGATTGTCAACACAAATAAAGTAGATGACCTCAAAGCTTTTTTACAAGAGAATATGCAACTGTATATTTCTCGTATTCATAACCTAAAGAAGTTATTGGACTACTCAAATACAGAGAGTTCAAACGAAGACTATCCCAATATATTTTCTTTTGCAACCAAGGAATTAAGCCAAGATGCCTTAATTGCATGGCTTCTTGCTTGGGGAGACGATTCTTATAAGACGAAAGATTCAGAGTTGCATCTCTTAGGAAAACAAGTTATATCTCTTTTTGCAGATATTCCTGTAGAAAACATTCATACAGTAGAAGTTGGTCGTCAGTGGGAGAATATAGATATATGGGCAGAGATTAATGATGACACATTTCTCGCTATTGAAGACAAAACAGGCACATCAATTCATGATGACCAGCTAAAACGATACAAACAAACGGTAGAAGAGTTCTATCGAGGCAAACGGCAGAATTTAAACTTTGCATATTTCAAGACAGAAAATGAACCTCTTTCTGTATTAAAGGAAGTCAGAAAGAATGGATATAAAGATATTGATAGGTTGCAGATTCTTGATATTCTCAATAATTACAGCGGCAGTAACGCTATTGTTGTTAGCTATAGAGACCACCTAATGGCGATTGAACATAAGACGCAAAACTTTCTCGCCTATCCTGTTCACAATTGGGACTGGTACGCATGGCAAGGATTCTACAAAGAAATTGAAAAACACATAGATATTGAATCATGGGGATATGTAGCTAATCCATCTGGAGGCTTTTTGGGACTTTGGTGGCATTTTTGTGACAATGATGAAATCTCTATGTATCTTCAATTTGAAGAATCAAAATTGTGCGTAAAAATATACTACGAAGGAGATGAAGAGAAATCAGAAATTCGCGATAAGTACTACAATATTTTGATGGACAATGTTAAGAATGCTTCTTTTGAGTTGACAAAGCCAGATCGATTCGGTCATGGGACTTATATGACAATCGGAGTTGTAAGAGAAAAAGATGTCTTTGGGGATGGGATTATTGATGTTCCGAAGATTGTTTTAATGCTTAAAGAACTGGAGAAAATTGTAGATAAGTGCGTCTGCTGATTTTTGGCATCTGAGATCTTTTTCTGACACCTCTGCCGTCATCTGGCAGAGGTGTAGGGTATTTTTGCACGATATTAAAAAAGCGTTGCAATGACGAACGACAAAGGATATTGGAGCCACAAGCATGATTATCCCATCGAGGAAGTTTGGAATACGTATAGAGTATTGGCACGAGAAATTGTACTAAGGCTTCAAGCATTTAAGGTACTCGATAAGCACGGGTATCCTGCTATAGGAATGAAAGATATGAGGCAGTGGAATGCTACCATACAAAAGATGATAGATGCTTTTGAACTGCTAAAATATAGTTCTTCCTATACTGAGGGAGAGAACAGAATCATAGAAGAAGGGTTAGAACTCTTTTGTAAGTACTACCGCAATTTGTGGGATTAACGTTAAACATAGATGTTATGACATTTAAAGAACTATTGAATGAGGTCAGGTTTGAGGATGTAGCACCTTATTTATTGAAGATGTACCCGCACATGGCTGATAGCCTTGGCTGGTTCAAGATTCATTTTGACATGCTGCGCGGTATGACTCCACAATACCATGAGGATGCTAATGACAAGGTTTGCCGTATCACTCTGACAGACTGGAAAGACGGAACCGGCTTTCATCTTGATGCTTACCCTATGGAGGGAGACCTTTGGGAACACTCCTTAACCAAGGAACTTGTTATAGGTTCTGACGTGAGAGCATCAGATGAAGAAATTGCTGCTTGTTGTCTGTGGCATACTTCGTTCTATGGGTTTGTGCCCAGGGATTTGGATGAAACGTTTGAGAAATTTGCTCGTAAAATGGATTCGAAGTCTGTCACGCAAAGGAACTGCAACATCATACGCAAGTATGGAGGAACAATATCGACTTTAGGGCAACTATCTGCCTCGAAAAAGCAAGAATTGATTAGGCAAACAAAGGGAAATGTTTCCTCTTCAAGTAGCCATTTGAATAAGTCCAAGAAAAAAAGACTATTCAGACATGAATTTATGGAACTTTATTATGATCGAATGGCTCATATCAGTGATTTTATAGTTCAGTCCATACCGGCTTTGGATAATGGCAAGAACTACCTTACAACTAAGCAACTCTGTGGGCTGTTTCATTCTGAAAAGTTTTGTTCTGAAAGAATCATTTCCTTTGCTAATGCAGAAGAGTCAGCCATCAACTATCTGCTTGATGTAATCTCACGATATAAGATGGTTCCAGAGATGGATGGCATAGTAATACATTTGATAACAGGCACTGAGCATGATACATTGTCAGAAGAAGAAAAGCGACCTTGTCACTACTTATCAGAGGGACGGAGATATTCAGATTTGATACTCAGTACGGATTCTATTTTAGGTAATCAGGCTACCATTCATTATGCTGTCTATAATTCAAAGATTTCCTTATTATCTTGAATAACAATTATCTATACATTCGCTTCGCATAGGGATTCTAATTTATAAATGCTACAGTATGACAGTTCAAGAAATATTCGATTCTTTGCTAATCAAAGAAATTGAGGAAGAAATGATAGATTTAGATGAATCTATCTCATATAGTAGTCGTAAGCAACCTATTGGTGAAGTAGAAACTATACGTACCTTGATAAGGATACGGCGTAACCTGATTACCGATATGTTTGTAATGGATGAGCATTATAAAAAACTACTCTTGGAATTTAACGACATCCTGAAGTCATAACTCATTCAGATGCGTAAAGAAACCATTAAAGCCGTACAGTCCGTGATGAATGCAGGGGTGACAGGTGAGATTCAGGGTGTGGGGAAATGCTATCTTGGTTATCGTTATTCCGAACTACACCCCGTGCAAACTACGAGGGCTAAGAAGGTTTGGGCTATTCTCAACGGAACAATTGATGATTATGTTCACTGTTACGAGGATGGTGTATTAGAAGGTGGGTATATGGTTCACGAATGTCTAAAACCTGATTCTGAGAATCAAATGCTTTATTTGAACGAAAAGACAGATAATTGGAACGATGGGCTTGACCGGGTACTAACAAAGGACATGAATCTTATATATCCGATACACCACCTTGTTTTCCATACCGATTTCTCTATCTTTGATTTGCTTTGGGTACGTGATTTCAATGTAGAAATACACATTGAGTCTGATTATAAAACTAATCAAGATGTGGAGGAGAAAAATTGATGTATAGTTTTGATAAGTGACAATTAAACGACTGAAACAATATAGAATATATGATTATGAAGGAAAAAAAACAAGATAAACTTTCGGTAAATGAACCGAATTCAATTGGAGAAGCCTTGTCGCATTCAAGGCATCAAGTGCCATCGTCGGCTTTAGAATCTCAGCGGCAAAAAGTCTCCAAAATGACAATGAAAGAGAAAATAGATCAGATGATATTGAACAACGAGTGTGTGCCTGATTTGAAGGATTGCTTATCCTATTCTTCAAGTGATCCGACAAAGTTTTTTTTCGTTAAGACTGATAATGCTTTCACCCGAAAAGCGCGAGTGTTACAAGCCATTCGTAGGTGGCAGACAGGTGCAGATTGCGGCTATATAGTGAAGAATGAAGTACGTTATTACCATCCCAATTTGGCTACTGACGGCAAAGAGATTAATCGAAATTTCCTACATCATGAAATTTTCGATTATGCAAAACAAAGGGTACTTCACAAAAAAAGATATGAAACCATCAATGAGAAACGTCTGTTCAACAACTTCCTTTCTAGTCAGCCGATGGTGTTTAATCTGTTTGTACCACTAATGGTTATGATGCAATCGGATGAAGGACAGGTGCGTCTGGCTAAAACTGTTTCTTCATTGATGGACAAGAGCTACTCGCTTGGCATAAACAGAATCACTGAGGTCGGCATTGAGTTCATTCCCGAATATTATAAGGAGTGTTTGAACGACAAGACAGCTATGGACGCTTACTTCCGTTTTGAAAAGGCTGACGGTGGAAAAGGCATCATTGCCATTGAAACGAAATATACAGATGTACTGGGTAAAAACCAAGCCTCCGACCCAGCTCCGGCCATTGAAGCTGCCACCAAGCGAGAAGGTATTTGTGGTTTGTTTACCAACCAGGGAAAAGAAGATATTTTGATGGGTAGGATTGAACTTTGTCAGGTATATCGCAATTTTCTGCTCACCGAATGTGTCAGGTTGCATGAGCATTTGGAGGATTCGCTATCTGTTGTTCTCTCCCCCAAAAACAATACGGCCAACACAGATGATGAACAACAATTAAAGGATATCCTGAATGCCAACTACAAATATAAGTTCCAAACCATAAATCTTGAAGATTTCACGGAAGCACTTATGGAGGAGTTCCCTGATGAGGATATATTCAAACGTTTTCATCATCGCTATCTGGATTTTAGACAAGCTGAGAGATTACTTGCAACCGAAAACAAATAAGATATAACCGAAAGTGGGTATAAAAGTTCGTATTAGAATACACAAAAAGTTACCGCAGGCATTTTGGGCTGCGGTAACTTTTTGCTTTATATAATTCTATTATTTAGAGATGTTTCGTAAGCGAAAGTTTTTATTCTCCCAAATACTCATCGACAAATCCGATGACTTGTAAAGCTGCCGTTTATTTTGATATAAGCTATAAGTATTCGCATAAAATGCGATTTACCGCATGAATATACCCAGAATCTTCCGCATAGCCAATCTTGTGCAGCCACAATAGGTAATTTCCTCCCTTGTACTTATACTGCACCTTGGTATAGTAAGCCCGTACACTTTCCGTCCAGTGATTGAACTCATAGTATTTCCCGGTTTTGGGATTCGTCAGTCCAAACAGGTTGTGCCGGTTCCGACAGAGCGGTGAACGGAACCAGCCCGTTTCCAGTATGGCTTGTGCCAGTACTATTTTCGGATGCCGGATGCCATTGCGGATGATTTCCTGATAGAGATTGGGAATAGTGAGCGCAGGAAGTTCTTTTCGTTCAGAAACCTCAGTTTTTTCAGTTCCCTTATCAGACGCTTTTTCGTGGGACACCCTTGCGTAAACTTTTCGGGCATATAGCTCCGAAAGCGGTTTCACAGGCACCTCTAGGGCAAGTGAGTCCTTTTCTGCCTTTTTGCAAGACTCATAAGCGCCCAAACTCCTCTGTAGGGTATCAGGAGCCACTTTTTGTTGCTTTTCAGGACGGATTCCCTTCTCTTTGGTAATCGTATAGAATTGTGCCGATGCTGAAGCGGAACCAAGAATCAGCAGTACGGCGGTCAGAATGATGTTGTGCATTTCTTTTCAATGATAGGGTTGACAATACTTTTGCGGGTGTTCAAGGCGGTTCCGACCGCAAATATATCGTTTTACTTAAACAATACGAAAATGCACAACATCAATCATTCTGAAAGGCTGCCCTACGAGAAGTTGGCGGCATTGGGCATTGACCGGGAAAAGGCCGACAGCCTCCCTCAAGAAGTGAAGGAGAAATTGGCTTCCGGAGAGGTCACACCGCTCTTGCAGGTGTCCATCAGTGCCCGTAACGGAGACATCATCACGCTTCCCCTCAAACTCCAGTTGGTATCGGATAAATACGGCAACCCGGCACTCATGGCTTACCCGGTACGTGCCGTGCTTGAAAAGGAGCGCAGTCCGGTATTGCGCTTATCCGAGCAGGAAGCGGAGCGGTTGGGTAAAGGTGAGGTAATTCAGAAAGCTGTGGAAGTCAACGGTGAGAAGACCCAGCAGTATCTGCAACTCGATCCCGAAACCAAATCCGTTATCCATCGTCGTGTGACGGATGTTCAACTGGAACAGAAACTCAAGGACATGGAGAAAGTCAACGACATCGAACTGGGCATGCAGCAAAAGCAGCAGGTACGCGAGGGAAAACCCATTGAGCTGAATGTAGGTGGCGAGAAAGTGTCGGTCGGTGTGGATTTGAAAGAACCGCAAGGTTTCAAGATCATCCAGGGCGACATGAAAGAGTGGGAACGACAGCAGAAACTCCGCTATGACGAGCAGCACCCTGAGTTTCTGGGACTGGTGATGACGGACAAGAACCTCTGGGAATACCAGCAGGTGGTGGACAAGCAGTCACAGGAAAGAGCCTTGAAGTTTCGTGCACCGAAAGCTGAACAATCCAAAGGTCTCAAACTTTAAATCCTTTTCCCTATGGTCAAGAAGAATGCAGAGAAGGATGTCGGCTTTGTCCGGCAGTTCAACGAATTGAAGAAGAAACATCCCGATGCGGTGCTGCTCTTCCGTAAAGGTGACTTCTACGAAATGTACAAGGAGGATGCGCTCAAGGCATCGGTGATACTGGCGCTGAAGGTATCAGACAAAATCCTTCCGCTGGAGAATGACCCCATCAAACTCCTGACCTTTCCCCGTCATGAACTGGACAAGCATCTTCCCAAGCTGATTCGCTCCGGTCAGCGGGTCGCCATTTGCGAGGCGATAGACCGTCCGGAACTGATGAAGAAGTCCAGGGAAAAGACCGGGGAAGATTTGAAAGAAACGAACATCTCTAACAAGAATACTATGGCGAAAAAGAAGAAAGAACAGGCTGTGCAGGAAGAGCCTACCAAGACTGTGAAAAGTGCAGTTGAAGAGAAGCCTGCCAAGGAAATGAAGACGGAAGTCAAAGCCGAAGTCAAGAGTGAACAACAGGCCAAGCAGAAAGCGGAAGCCAAGCAGGAACGCAAGCCACGTGAACCGCAGATGATTACCGCCAATGGCGAGAAAGTCAGTCACGGACATGCCTTCCAGAGCACCACCAATCCGGCGGACTGGTACTTCACCGCCAAAATGGACAGCGTACAGCTGAAACCGCAGAAGATGGACGCAGCGGATTTGGCTGCTTACCAGAAGAAGGAAATGACGGTGCCCCAGCTGATGGAGAAGTATTATCCCACCAAGCTCATGCCGAAGGTATCGGAAGAAGCCTACCAAATGCCGAAGCAGTTGTCCGGCCCTGATGGTGCCATCACCATCGACAAGTTCAATGTCTATAAGGAAAAGGACGAGCAGCGACCGGATTACGGCAAGTATAAGTTCTATGTACAGATGGGTGACACCAAGATGTCGGCAGTGGCTTCCCGTGAGGACCTGAATGCCTACTTCGACCGCGTGGTCAGTCCTACACAACTTGTGGAGAAGAACTTCGGGGAGCGTCTGCACCTGCAGTCAGCCTACGAGAAGTACCAGCTTCCCGAAGGAGTGGACCCCAAAGGAGTCCGTGTGGCCAAGGACCACTCCGACAACAAATGGAAGGTGTCGATGGACCTGGGTGATAAGGGCAAGACCAGCAAGCATGAACTCTCCTTCGATGACGGCTACTCGCTTTTCAAGGCAAAGACCGCTACCCGGGAACAGATTGCAGCCAAGTACCTCAATACGGAAATTTCCGGGATGCTTTCAGCTGTGACCAACAAACTGGAGAAGTCGGCTTCCATGAAAATGTAACAAAATCAAGAGAACAATCAATCAAACTGAAATTCTAAAAGTAAACGAATATGACAGCGAAAAAGATACACGAGGAGTTAGTGGAACTCCTTCAAGAGGGTAAAATCGGCTTCCTCCGCTTTGTGATGGATGGTGATAATGCAGAGGACTATCTGGAATGGTGCCAGACTCACGGCACGGATCCTTCGGATGAATCCGCAGAGTTTTATGTCGAACAGACGGACATCGACCAGATGGACCGTCAGGTAATGGATGACGAAAGCTATGGCATATGGAACTAACACATCCGGCAATGCCGGGCAGGTAGCCATCGACCGCTTTGCCGAAATGATGATAGCCCGCATGGAGCAGATGAAGGCTTCCGACTGGAAGAAAGGCTGGATTGGGGGTGCATCCGGATTTGCAGGTCTCCCGCAGAACGTGGGAGGCCGCAACTATTCGGGTTCAAACTCCTTCTTCCTCCAGTTGCAGACCGCTGCCCAGGGCTACCGCCTGCCGGTGTACCTCACCTTCAAGCAGGCGCACAACCTCAAGGCCCATGTACTGAAAGGTGAAAAAGCCTTCCCCGTGGTCTATTGGGACGTGCTGGTCAAGGACAAGAACGGCCACAAGGTCAGTTCGGATGAGTATAAGGCCATGAGCAAGGAGGAGAAGAAAGGCATGGATGTCATTCCCTTCTTCAAGGCTTTCCCCGTGTACAACATCGACCAGACCAATCTGGCAGAGGTGCAGCCCGAACGGGTGCAGAAACTCATGGAGAAGTTCAAGGTGCCCGAGCTTCGGGATAAGGAAGGCATGTATGTCCATGCTGCTCTCGACCGGATGATCGAGACGCAAGGCTGGCTCTGCCCCATACAGGCAGACAAACGGGTGGACGGAGCTTTTTATTCACCAGCTAAAGACATCGTGGTGCTGCCCATGAAGGAGCAGTTCAACATCGGCAATACCCCCAAGGAAATCTATCGGGGCGGCATGGAGTTCTACTCCACCATGCTGCATGAGATGTCACACTCCACCATGACCCCTGAACGGCTCAACCGCGAGATGGGCGGGCGCTTCGGAGACCCGAAATACGCAAAAGAAGAATTGGTGGCGGAACTGACGGCTGCCATGATCAGCCATTCGATGGGATTTGACATGAAGGTGACGGACAACTCCGCAGCCTATCTGGATTCCTGGATTGGGGTGCTGAAGCAGGAACCGAAGTTCATTGTTTCCGTCATGGCGGACGTGAACAAGGCTTCGGACCTCATTCTGGATCATGTGGACAAACAGCGGCTGGCACTCAATGAGCAGCCCTACCTGACGAAGAACGACCCGTTTGCCCCGCTGGGCGAAGGCGAAGAAGTGCCGTTCAAGAATGCAGCCATTGTGAAGACAAGGAGTGGCGACTACGCTATCCGTGCCTCCTACGACGGTGTGGAACTGGGTTTGAAGAAGGTATCGAAAGATACAGCCAAGACCTACTTCCAGCTGACGGACTACAAGGACAAGGCAGCCTTCCTGAACATGACGGCGCACAAGACCTTCGAGCCGGAAGTGGCCAACCTCAAGCGTACGCAGGCTGTGGGTGCGAAAATGAGTATGTAATCACACATTCAAATGGTTGTTTATGGCTGATTATAAAGTTGACTTTCAGGAACTCAAATCCAAGGTAGGCATCGATGATGTCGCTTATGAACTGGGCTACCGGCTGGACCGCAAGGCCGGTGTAGGACGTTACATCGAGATGGCATTGGGTGACGGAAAAGAGAAACGGGATGCCATCATCATCTGTAATCCGCACGACAAGGCGGCACAGCGTTTCTTCCGCAGGGACGGCTCCAAAGGGGATGTCGTGGCTCTTATCCGCGAGAACCTGCACACATTCCATGTTTCGGGCAAAAACGACTGGCAGAAGATAGCCAAGGTGCTGGCACGCTTCGCCCACATGCCCGAGCCGGAGTATCGCGAAGATTTTGAATACATCAAATCAACCGGACACACCAAAGACTTTGACTGCAGCCGGTATGTGGTGAAGCCGATAAATCCCGATAAGATTCCGGCCATCTTCGACCAGCGGGGATTGTCCGATGAAACGGTACGCACCTTCGCTCCGTTCATCCGGCTCATCCGCGACAGGAAGAACGAGAACTTTGACGGCTACAACATCGGCTTCCCTTATACCAACGGAGAGAACGACAAGGTCAGAGGCTATGAAATCCGGGGTTATGGCGGTTACAAGTCCAAGGCGGCAGGAAGCGATTCATCCACTTCCGCCTGGGTGGCTGACCTTTCAGGTGGCTATCCCAATATAGTCAAGCATGTCTTTTTCTGCGAATCCGCCTTTGATGCCATGGCTTTCTATCAGCTCAACCGGAAGCAGCTGGGAAAGAACATCGTGCTGGTTTCCCTTGGCGGAACCTTTTCCGATGCCCAGATTACCAGCGTGATGAACCGCTATCCGGAAGCCCGTCCGTTTGACTGTTTCGACAACGACCAGGCAGGTCGTGTCTATGGACTGCGCATGCTGTCGTTGCTGGAGCATATCCCGATGAACATCAACCGGACAGAAGACGGACTGCTGGTAGTGGAAGCCAAAAACCGCTCGGTAGCCTTGGAAGCAGACCGTCCGTTCAGGGTACAGCTACAGGAACAATTGTCTTCCCGTTACAAGGTCAGGCAATGGCTGCCACCCAAGGCTTTCAAGGACTGGAACGACTGTCTGCTTAACCGACCGATGGAAATCAAGGCGGATAAATTGAAACAGGACCAAATCAATAACCTGGCCGAACGTAGAAATGCAGGCCCTAAATTATGAACGTATGAATGCAAAACGATGGAAACGCTCCTTGTTAATCGCTGCTGTTGGCTTATTGATAGGCAAGACTCCGCTCTTTGCCCAACAGGCCGACCCGGCGCTGACTTCTGCCGTATTGGGTCAGACCGCAGCCTTGAAGAAGATCCACAAGGACCGCAAGAAGACGCAGGAGAAAATCATTGCAGCTGAAGTGGCAGTAACCGCTTCGCTGGAACGGATTCACCATGTGGAAGACAAGATGCTGGACTACCTTTCGAATGCGCAGGGCGCCATGCAGAACCTCTACCAGATTAAGCGTGCCGGGGAACTGGTGGCCAAGGAAATCCCGCAGAACTGCAGCCTGCTCCTCAAATCGGTGGGCGGCAATCTGAAGGGAACCGTCATTGCGGCCATGGTGTCGGATGAACTGACGGATGCAGCTACCCAAATGACGGCACTCTTTCCCTTCATGAAACAGTTGGTGACTTCAGGCAAGTATGACGTGACAGGAGATGATGGCAAGAACGAGAAGCACAAGGTAAACCTGCTGAACGCTTCGGAACGCTACTACATCGCCAACGAGGTGGTCAGCCATTTGGAAGCCATCAACACCGACCTGTTTATTCTGGCCTGGCAGGTACGCACACTCTCATGGAACGACCTCTGGTTCTCGCTCGATCCCGAAGGATGGGCCAACGTGATGTCCGGCAAGAACATCATCGGCGGTATCATCTCGGACTGGAACCAGGGCTACAGTCTGAAATGGTAAATAGGTAAACTAACTTACTAATCAGCTAATCACAAAGTAATCAAGTCAGGAAATAAGAAAGTAACCAAAGCAACAAGTAACAGAATCATATAGTAAATAAATCATCCAAAAACAAAAGCGTATGGAAAAGAAAATAATCGGTCGTTGTCCCTTGTGTGGCGGCAACGTGGTAAAGACCTGCAAGGGCTACCGCTGTGAGAACAACATCGCCGAACAACCTACCTGTGTGCTGAATATCAACGGCATTATCGGCAACCGCAAGATGAGTGACGAAGAAATCACCGAACTGTTGGAGCACCGCTTCATCCTGTTGGACGGCTTTGCTTCCAAGGAGGGAAAAGCCTTCCCTTCCGTGCTGGAACTGGCAGACAATGGTGCCATCAACATGCAGTCCGTCATCGGCAAATGTCCGCATTGTGGCGGTGATATTCGGGTGGGTACGAGAGCCTTCAACTGCTCCAATTACAGCAACCAGCTGGCGCCGTGCAACTTTGCCATCTGGCGCAACATTGGCGGCCACCAGCTGAGTCTGACAGAAGCCAAGGAAATCTGTGAAAAAGAAATCACCTCCAACGAACTGGAGATGTATCGTGATGACGGCACCATCTACCGCAAGCGTCTCGGCCTTTCTCCCGATAAACTCCAAATTGTGAAGATATGAAACCGGGAATGAAACTCATTATCCTGCTGGTGACCGCCGTCTGCTTCTGGAGCGGGCTGTTTTACTTCGCCAGCTGTTCCGGCCGACCCGAGAAACGGGCGGTGGAAATCGCAGAGAGAGCCTTGAAGGCAACCGTCGATAATCCGGAGTCCATCCAAATCAAGGGCATCAGCAAGGCAGATTCGGTATTCGGCAAGGAATATGTCAATCCGCACGAGAAGGCTGCATTATCCATGCACCTGATGCAGTACGGCCACAAGTTGATGGAAGAAACAGACTACTTCCAGAACCTCGGCAAGGACGATGCCGCTATGAGTGATCAGGTTACCCGTCAGCTGGATGCCATGACCACGCTTCGGGCTTTGATTGCTTATGGAGAAATGGAAGAAGCGAAAGCCGGGAAAGAAAAGGCCGCAAAGCCGTTTAACGGATGGAAGGTCAAGATAGATTTTGAAGCTAAGACCTTAAAAGGAAAGCCTTACCACTCGGAATACTGGTTCATCCTCGATAAGGAGGCGGAAATTGTAGTCAAATCATTTGAAATACCGCTGCTATGAAACTGAGAAAATTGAAATATTTACTGTACGCTACACTCACAGGAGGAGCCATGCTATTCACCTCCTGCGAAGATTGTGACCATGAAGGAGACAGGTCTATCGCTTCTTCCCTCCAGGTTGGTGATGTAGTCTGTTCGGATGGCAGTGTACTGTCCAAAGAAAAGTTCAGTTCCTCCCAAAAGGAACCGGTGGCCATTGTCTATCATGTGAACCGGAATCCGGAGATCAAAGCTTTGGGCTATGCCGTTTCCATCCGGGACGTCGCATCGGCAGCCTTTGCCGACAGTCTGGGTGTCGAACAGGAAACGTCAGCTTCCTTGGAGAAGGAAGACGGCAATGAGAACACCCATGCCATGTACCGCAACGAGGAAGTGAAATCTCCCTTAGCCGTTTATGTCTTCGACATGTGGCGCTACGGCCAGTCCGCCTACATTCCTTCGGTGAAGCAGCTCACTTACCTCTATCAGCAAATAGGGTTGGTCAACCAACGGATAGAGGCGGTCGGCGGATTACCCATCAGTCTGCAGCCTGGTGACTGCTGGCTGTGGACTTCCACCGAAGTGGAGGGACAAAGGGACAGCAAGGCCTGGCTCTTCTCGATGCAGTCGGGAACCATTCAAGAAACTCCGAAGGATCAGGCGCATAAGTTCAGACCGGTGATAAGTATCTATTAGCTAAAGTAACCTCTAAATTCAAAGATTATGAATGAATTACTCGTACAACTTCAGATGAAGATGGAGGCATTCCAAAAGGATGCAGTCCTTCAAGCCGAAAAAGGTAACAAGGCAGCCGGCCAACGTGCCCGCTGTGTTTCACTCGAAATGGAACCGCTTCTGAAGCAGTTCAGAAAACTGTCGTTGGCGGCTGCGAAGAAGTAGTAATTTGCTTTTGTAAGTTTAATTGTGATGTTTAAGAAGTTCCAACCGTGAAAGATTGGAACTTTTTTCTATTGCCTATATTTCATTAGAGGAAAAGGTGATTTTTATATATATTATTGATTGCTAATTTTGCGGTGAATGTATTCGTAAGTAAGTCTGGAGATTTCAGCAATGAGTTCTTCTGTTTTCTCTGACGACAGCTTACTATCTTTGCAAAATACGGCAATAGAGTAATGTTTTCCGTTCGGTAGTATTACGAAGCCTATATCATTTACAGCTACAATTGTGCCATCATCTTTTACATAACCAGTTCCTGTCTTATGATATAACTTTGTGCCTAATGTGGGTAAGTATTTAGCCAAACGATTAGGCCCGGTTTGCGTTCCTGACATAACTTCTGTAAGCCAAAGGAAATCCTGCTGTCTCTGAGTTCTATTATCAACAAGCATTTCCAACAAGAGAATTGCATCGTTTGGTGTTGTACTATTAAAATATGCACGGCTATGATCCATCGCCATCTCATCTTCTGTCCATTTTATTTGAGTATTTGTACACCCTAAATCCTGTATAACCTGATTTGCATAATGTGTACCATCGAACAGGTTAAAAAGAATATTGCTTGCATTATTGTCGCTTTGCGCTACTGAATATTCAATCAGCTGACTTACTTTTAATCGAATATCTCCATCTGGATATTTATCCCGTAGTGGACTATAGGTATCAGGTGACAACATATCCTTAGTAATGAGCATAGGCTTTTTCAATGTTAACGAATCTTGTTTCAAGCAATGAAGAATAGCTACTGCTTGATGGAGTTTAAATACGCTCATCATAGGAAAAGATTGATCAGCATTTTTTGTACAAAGCATCTTCCCCTGATAGTAAACTGCAATTCCAACTTGGACATTTTTTCCTTCTAGAAGTTGTTCAACTTGCTTTTGAAGCGAGGTGTTTACGTCTTTCTGTTTTGACAGGCATGTCAAGGGAGTTAAGACAGTAAGTAATATACTAAAGATAATGGTTAATTTTCTATTCATAAATAAGCATACCTGAATTCAAACAGACAATGCAACAGTGTCGAATTCATTGTTAGTTAATAA
>ERZ1036460.45-NODE-45-length-108921-cov-78.929298_pt1 | contig 108921 bp, 102 predicted proteins | sample MGYA00514229_ERZ1036460 | MGnify/ENA primary metagenome ERZ1036460 (study PRJEB33795, sample SAMN09464921) | human gut metagenome | host: Homo sapiens | place: USA: Stanford, California | collected 2016-08 | study: EMG produced TPA metagenomics assembly of the...
TGTAAAATGTACTTGGGTCATGTAAAAGTCCTCCTGGGTATGTTTTTGTCGTTAATAAAACAGCTAATACACCGGTTGAACCAGCAAACATAGAAGTAAACAATCCTACGTTTGTCATATCACCTGTTTTTACAGGGTTCTTTTGTCCGCTAGGCTTTGTTGGAGTAGTTGGCTTGCTCGGTTTCTGTGGCTGTTGTGGACTTACAGGTTTATTTGTTACTTTTTCTTTTACGGTAACTGTAATTGTTTTTTCAGTAATTGCACCATTTTTATCTACTACACGGAAAGTTACATGATAAGTGCCAGCCTTAGAAGTATCTACATCATTTGCAATAATGTTATCTTTTGTTAAAATAATCGTTCCGTCCTCTTTATCTGTTGCTGTCACATTTGCCAATGGGTCGAACGTATCGCCTACATTCAATGTAACATCATTTGCTGAAATGATTGGAGCAGAGTTAAGGTCGCCTGTATTTTGTTTCACAGTTACAGTAATCGTTTTTTTAGCAGAAGCTCCGTTTTTATCTGTTACTTTATAAGTCACATGGTAAGTACCAGCCTTAGAAGTATCTACATCATTTGCAACAATATTATCTTTTGTCAAAGTGATAGTTCCGTCCTCTTTATCTGTTGCTGTTACATTTGCCAATGGGTCGAAAGTATCGCCTACATTCAATGTAACATCATTTGCAGAAATAGTTGGTGCTGTATTATCTTCTCCTTGTGAGTTTAACGATAATTCTACTTTTAAAACAACGTTTCCGTCTTTATAAGTACCGCAATCATACTCATAAGTAACTGGTTTTTTTACATCATCTACCGTTATAATTCCTGTATCTTTATCTAAAGTTCCATTTGCAGTAACTTTTACTTTTGAAATATCTATTCCTTGTTCAACATCTTTTTTTAAGTCGATTTTATTCCCTTTAATATCAATATAACCGTTGCCTACAAAAGCATGATTATTTTCAAGAACTTTATTCTCTCCGACATTTAACCAGTATAAATCATCGCAAATTAATTTTTTAATTTTTGTGTTTTTACTTATATCAAGACCTCTTATCCCTTGTTCAAAAATTTCACCGCAACGTAGCATTTCAAGTTCTAAATTATTGCTTAAATCTAATTTTTTAATAGTTGTATCATGACAAAAAAGGCGTGTCAGTTTTGTGTTTTTTGTTACATCTAATTCAGCTATATTTGTCATATAACATGATAGTTGTTTCAAATTAGGGTTCTTACTTATATCAAGTGTTTTTACTTTTGTATCTCCTATATCTAAAGTGACTAATTGCGGATTATGTGTGACATCAAGTTCCATTAATCCTGTATTGCTACAAGATAGTTGTTCTAAGTTAGGATTGTTTGTTACATCTAAATTGGAAATAGAGGTACTATCTGCAAATAACGTATTCAATTTTTCATTCTTAGATACATCAAGACTGTTAATTGATGTATTATCGCAAACGAAAGCTTCCAAATTCGGATAACGTGTTAAATCAACGCTTCTTACTTTTGAAGAACGACAATCTAATCTTTTTAAAGATGAGTTTTTAACCGGACTTAAGTCTGAAACAGAAGTCGTAGAAACATCTAAAGACTGCAAATTTGTTAGATATTGAATACCCTCTAATGAAGATATCGTTTTCATATCATGCAAGTTTAAGAATTGGGCTTTTGATATTTCATCAACAGATAACACACTATCGCCGTCTTTATCAAATTCTGCAATGATTTGTTCTCTAAATACTTTGTCTGGAAAATGTGCTTCATCAATAGCAATGCTTCCAGCTTTTACTTCTGTATTTTTGCTTGCTTCAACGGTCTTATCTTCGGTAACCACTTCTTTTTCTGGTGTTGCAGGTGTTTCCTGTTTTGTACTTTCTTCTTTTAAAGTTTCTGCATTTTCAGCAGTTTCTTCCTGTTCCTTGTCTGTTATATTCTCTTGTACTTCTGCGTTTTCTGTTTTCTGTTCCACAGGAACTTGCTCTGTCTTGTTTTCTTCTACAACGGCTTCCTGCACAACTTCTGTGTTTTCCTGTGCCATGACAGGAGTAGGAAGCCCTGTAAGTGCAGTTGTTGTTCCAATCATCAATGCGGAACTTACTGCAAGGACTTGTTTTTTCTTCATAGTTTGTTCACTCCTTATTTTTCATAAATTCTTTGCATAGAAAAACGCACAAACTCCCCCTTATAACTGGATAATCTGTGCGTTCTGTTTATTATTGATAGAATTGAAAAAAGGGCAGAATTTACTTGTCTGTCTGTCTGTCTGTCTGTCTGTCTGTCTGTCTGTCGCAAGCGTAACAATGTGTGAACATGACTGTCAACCCTTTCTTTCAAAAAAATTCAATCCTTGCTTCTATACAAAAAACATTATACTGGAAACAAACACCTCTTTCAATCTTTTTATGCGTGCAAGATAAAAAAATTGAGACATCACACTTTTCCTTTTTTCCTCTTGAGTACCCACAACAGAAAAGAAAAAGCCCTGTCAAGAGCTTGCCACCATTGGTGGTGCTTTGCACTCTTGATCGGGCTTTTTGTTTGCTGTATCTTCTCGCAAGAGGAAAAAGATTACTCGTCCTCATCATCAAAATGGTTATTCCTTAATACTTCCCGTAACAGTTCCATATCCTCTTTTGAGTTCGGATTTATCATTTTCACGACTTGATAAGGTGTCCTATATTTATGTCCCTCTATGCTTTCCCCAAACATATCCATACTGTATAAATCATCATAGCGGTCTAGTAATTTTTGAAACTTCAAATGCTGGATAAATTCTTTGATTGGGTAAAGGTCGGACGCTTCAATGCTTTTCCCGTTGATATAGTCTGTAATGTATTCCCGTAACTTTTCCAACTCATATTCCAGCCATTCTTCCTCGCTGTCAAAGAAGTTATCATAGTGTCCGTGTTTCAGTTCTGCATTTAGACGTTCTTCTGTTCTTAAAAACTGACAGACTTCTTTTTCAGACTGATTGACATACTTCCATTCTCCCGATAATAATTCATTCGGCGTTACGTCCAGCACTTCCATTATCTTTTCCAGCGTTTCATAAGCAGGATAGTTCAACCCTCTTTCAATCTTGGAAAGGCTCTGCATATTGATACCGATTTTGTCCGCAAGTTCCTGTTGTTTCATTCCCCTAAATTTTCTTATGGTCTGTATATTATTTCCTAAATGGCTTATTTTCATTGCACAACCCTCCATATCTCGTTATATCTTCACTGTTATAAGTCTATCATGCTTAATATGATTTGTAAAGACAAAAAAAGATATTGACAAATAAGCATATAAGAATTACTATGCTATTGTGAGTGAATAAGCACAATAGCATGAAATACAAAAACATTCAAAAAGAAATACCCATCTGATTAAACCCGTAGATATGAATATTGGTTGAAATGGAACTTGTTAGAAAAGGCAAAACAGGACTTGCTGACAAAGTATTTCTGACACGGTGGCGGAAGCCTCTCAGGCTTACCGCCATGACACCTTGTGTCAAGGGGAAGAAATGCTTTGTCGGCTGGCGAGCCTGCGAGCCTTGACTGTGCCCCCGTTATCTAACAGGGGGGCACTATTTCACAAAAGACAAGTCAAAAACCATACAACCCCAAACCTGTGAGTAGTAATGAGAAGTTTTAAGAAGATAGTAATTTCACATTCTTTTGAATAGTGGTTTACAGGTATTTCAAGGCTGTTGTGGGATTGGAGGAATACAATGAACAATTTAGAATTTGCACTTGAAATGAAGAACAAACGTCTTGCAAGCGGTCTTTCACAAGGAGAACTTGCAAGTCTTACCCATGTATCAAGATATAGTATCAACCGCTTTGAGAACGGAAAAGCCAACGCAAGTAAAGAAACACAGAACATTATCCTGCGTTGTCTGAATTACTATGTCTGTGATAAGCCTTTTTATCTGCTCGTTGATTATCTGTCTGTCCGTTTTCCAACGACTGACGCATTAGAAGTTATCCGAAAGGTGCTTGGCATGAAAGCGGACTATTTTATCCATTATGACTATGGGTATTATGGCTATAAGGAGCATTATGCCTACGGGGAAATCAAGGTCATGGCTTCTGATGATGAACACATGGGTGTATTTTTAGAATTAAAAGGGGCAGGCTCACGCAACATGGAATATGTCTTACAGGCACAGAACAGGGATTGGTATTCATTTTTAAACCGCTGTCTTGACTGTGGCGGTGTTATCCGACGTTTTGACTTGGCAATCAATGATATGTGCGGTCTGCTGGATATTCCCGTTTTGTCTGAAAAATACAAAAATGGCGGTGCGGATTGTCGCTGTAAAAACTATGAAAATGTACAAGGTGGAAAACTAAGCGGAAAAAACCGTAATTTAGCAAGTACCCTTTATATCGGCTCAAAGGCAAGCACAAAATATTTCTGCCTGTATGAAAAACAAAAGGAACAGGCAACCAAAAAGAAACATACGGATATTATCAACCGTTTTGAAATTCGTCTGCGTGATAAAAAGGCAGTACAGGCAGTTGAGGAATTGTTATTGACATATAACCCTCATGGGTTGGTGTTTTACCTTATTACTGATTTTGTGCAATTTCCCGATTATCCGCTGTGGGAGATATTCATTTCCCATGACAGTTTACCTTTTGAAATGAACCCCGTACCTGTCAATATGGAACGCACTCTGCAATGGCTGGAAAGACAGGTCATGCCGTCAATCGTGATGATAGAGGAAATCGACAGGCTGACAGGCTCAAACTACATGAAAATGATTGATGAATGTACCAACCTTTCCGAAAAACAGGAAATGCTTGTAGAACAGATGTGTACGGATATAGCAGATGTAATCGAAAGTGAGGGGGTGTTTTATGAGTAATGCACAGGATATTCCCGTATGGGAAAAATATACCCTTACCATTGAAGAAGCGTCAAAGTATTTCCGTATCGGAGAAAACAAGTTAAGACGCTTAGCAGAGGAAAACAAGGACGCTGGCTGGCTCATTATGAATGGCAACCGCATACAGATTAAACGCCGACAGTTTGAACAGGTTATTGACAAATTGGACGCAATCTAATGCAAATGAGCCTTGTATGTGTTATGATGAACACAAGTCATATCAAGGCTCTTTCCAACAAGGAAAGGAGCAGACACCATGAAAGAAAAAAGACGGGATAGCAAAGGACGTATCCTGCATACTGGAGAGAGCCAACGAACAGACGGGAAATACTTATATAAATATGTAGACGCATTTGGAAACACAAAATATGTGTATGCTTGGAGATTGACACCCACAGACCCGACACCAAAGGGAAAACGGGAAAAACCCTCACTTCGTGAACTGGAACAGCAGATAAGACGGGATATTGAGGACGGTATCGACAGCACAGGCAAGAAAATGACGCTTTGCCAACTCTATGCCAAACAGAACGCACAGAGGGCAAATGTGAAGAAAAGCACAATAAAACAACGGGAACAACTCATGCGGTTATTGAAAGAGGATAAGTTAGGTGCTAGGAGCATTGATACGATAAAACCCTCTGACGCTAAAGAATGGGCGTTACGCATGAAAGACAAAGGCTTTTCCTACAATACCATTAACAACCATAAACGCTCGTTAAAAGCGTCATTCTATATCGCCATACAAGACGATTGCGTAAGGAAAAATCCCTTTGATTTCAAGTTAAGTGAAGTCCTAGAAAATGATACCAAAGAGAAAGTTGCATTGACAGAGGAACAGGAACAAGCCTTACTCTCATTCATCAAGACGGACAATGTGTATCACAAGTATTATGATGATGTGCTGATACTGTTAAAAACAGGACTTCGTATCTCGGAACTGTGCGGACTGACAGTAGCCGATATTGATTTCAAGAATGAAGTTGTGATTATCGACCACCAGTTACTAAAGAGCAAGGAACAAGGCTATTATATTGAAACGCCTAAGACGAAAAGCGGAATAAGGCAAGTACCATTAAGCAGAGAAACGATACAGGCATTTCAACGGGTTATGAAGAAACGCCCAAAGGCAGAACCATTTGTGATAGACGGACGGGGCAATTTCCTATTTGTCAATCATAAGGACAAGCCAAAAGTTGCGATTGATTACAACGCCTTATTTGTCCGTATGGTAAAGAAATACAACAAGCACCACAAGGACAATCCCTTGCCACATATCACACCGCATACGCTACGCCATACGTTCTGCACAAGACTGGCAAGCAAGAACATGAACCCAAAAGATTTACAGTATATCATGGGACATTCAAACATTAGTATCACAATGAACTGGTACGCTCATGCGTCCATAGATACCGCAAAATCAGAGGTTCAGCGTCTAATTGCATAGAAGTATTTACCACGATTTTAACCACGCTTGATAGCGAAAATATAAGAAGATAGACCTAGATATGTGAGGTTTACCACAAAAGCAAAATGCCCGTAGAGCCTATAAAATAAGGCTTTGCGGACATTTAAGGAGATATAAAAAGATAGTCAAAAAGACATATATAATTTATAAAAATAATTTGTTATATTATAACTAAGAAAAACAAGGGGGATAAAATAATGAAAATAGTTATTGCAATCGATTCGTTAAAAGGAAGTTTATCTTCAATTGAAGCTGGAGAAGCAATCAAAGCAGGAATAGAGCATGTATATGATGATGCAAAAGTAATAGTAAGCCCACTAGCTGATGGTGGAGAAGGAACGGTTGAGGCATTAACCGAGGGTATGGATGGAAATATGCGTTCTCTTGAAGTTACGGGGCCATTAGGCACTAGAGTAGTTTGTCAATATGGAATTATTACAGAAACGAAGACGGCAATTATTGAAATGGCGAGTGCTGCAGGAATTACTTTGGTAGCTCCAGATCAGAGAAATCCCTTACTGACAACAACTTACGGTGTTGGTGAAATTATTGCTGATGCAATTACAATGGGATGTCGGCATTTTATTATAGGGATTGGCGGTAGTGCCACAAATGATGGAGGAATAGGAATGTTACAGGCACTAGGTTACCGTTTTTTAGATAAATATGGAAATCAAGTAACATATGGAGCACAAGGACTGGAACAATTAGTTGAAATCGATGACAGTGGGGTTGTTTCTTCGTTGAACGAGTGTACTTTTAAAATTGCTTGTGATGTTAATAATCCGCTATGCGGTAAACTAGGGAGTAGTGCTGTTTATGGACCGCAAAAAGGGGCGACTGCTGAAATGATAAAAAAAATGGATAAGGGGCTTAATGATTATGCTAAATTAGCGAAATTAAAATATCCTAACGCTGATCCGGAACTACCCGGTACTGGAGCTGCCGGTGGTCTAGGCTTTGCATTTTTGACATTTTTAAATGCACAATTAGAATCAGGTATTAAAATTGTTTTAGAAGAAACACGATTAGAAGAATATATAAAGGATACTGATATTGTTATTACTGGTGAAGGGCGTCTTGATTTTCAAACAGCTATGGGTAAAGCTCCAATAGGGGTTGCTAAATTAGCGAAGAAGTATCATAAGCCAGTAATTGCTTTTGCTGGAAGTGTGACAGCGGATGCTAATGAATGTAATCACCAAGGTATCGATGCTTATTTTCCGATTGTTCGTGGTGTTACAACTTTAGAGGAAGCGATGGAGAGCAGTAATGCTAAAAATAATTTAATAGCTACTGTTGAACAGGTGTTTCGTTTGTGGAAGATAAAATAAGATGATATGATAAATGTATATAAAATTTGTTCAAAAAGGAGCGATGGGAATGGGGATCTGGATTAAACAGTAGCATGCAGGGCTTTACTGTTTATAGCCTTGCTCGATAAAAAATTCAGGAGGCAGAATATGATATATTTTAAATACAAGAAAAAAATGTTTATTGTTAGATGTTAGGGGAAGAGTAACCGCTATTGTTTTTGCATGGAAATACAGCATCAGCTGGAATGTTTGAATAAATTTTATCACTATATCAAGATGAGTATAAACTTATTTTAATTGATTTTTTAGGACATGGTAAATTACAGTGAATAGCGAGGTTTCCTACTGACTTATGGTGACAAGAAGCTGATCAGGTAATCGCTTTATTAGAATCCTTAAATATTAAAGATGTTACTTTAATCGAAACAAGTGGAGGTGTTTGGGGTGCAGTTAATGCTGCATTAAGACGCTCAGATTTAATCACTTGTGTAGTGGCAGATAGTTTTGATGGGCGAACTCTTCGTCGGGGATTTGCCAAAGCATTAATCGAGGAGTGGGTCATGGCAATAAACAATCTTGCAGCAAGACAATTTTATCAATGGTGTCAAAGTGATAATTGGGAGACTTTAGTGAATCAAGATACTGAGGCACTGTTAAGACGAATTGATTTAGGTTTACCGTAGAAGTACCTTTAAATACTTTAAAGGTACTATTGTTGTTAATTACTAGTGGGAAGGATGCGATGTTACACAGTGATATCATAGAAGAATATGAAAAAATTATATACGAGCATCCACCTGTTAAAATGATTATCTTTCCAACGGGTAAGCATCCTTCGTTATTATCAAATGCCGTGGCAGCATCCACTGCTATAAAAGAATTTTTGAGCAGTAGTAAACAAAGGAGTTAACTCCTTTGTTTTAGACTTCAGTTAATAAAAATAGTATTTATATTATAATTACAAATGATATATTCATATTAATTAGTAAAAGGAGAAACAGAAATGATAAAAGCGATATTTTTTGATATTGATGGAACACTAGTGAGTTTTAAAAATCATCAAATACCTGCCTCAACTATCGAGTCGTTAAAGAAGCTAAAAGAAAAGGGAATCAAAATTTTTGTTGCTACAGGACGGGGAAAGGATGGTTTAGATATTTTAGATGAGATTGAGTTTGATGGCTATATAACCTTAAATGGTCAGTATTGTTATGTTGATAATCAAATAATATATGAAAATACAATTAAACGAGATGATTTACAGAAACTTTTGAATTATTTAGAAGACCATCCTTTTCCATGTGGGTTCACGGAAGAACATAATAAATATTTTAATCTTCGTGATGCTCGAGTTGATGAAATTCATCGCATTACTTTGAATGATGATCATCCAGCTGGTGATTGTAGTGATGTAGTTAATAAAAAAATTTATCAATGTATGTGCTTTATTGATGAGCAGGAAGAACAAAAATTAATGCAGATTATGCCTAATTGTATTTCTGCGCGATGGCATCCACTTTTTTGTGATGTTTCTCCCAAAGGAGGAACAAAACAAAATGGAATTGATAAGTTTTTAGATTTTTACCATATTGATCGTAATGAAACAATGGCTTTTGGTGATGGTGGGAATGACATTGAGATGTTACAACATGTGGCATTATCAGTGGCAATGGAAAATGGTAATGATAAAGTTAAAGAAATTGCTGATTATGTGACTGCTGATGTAGACGAAGATGGAATTTTAAAAGCACTGCAGTATTTCAGTATTCTTTAAAATAAGATGATGACTTATCATTAATGATGAAAGTGATATTTCAAGGGAGTATAATATTGTTTGTAAGAGGTGATTAAAATGGATGAAATTAAAGTGCCTTCAACTAGATATCATAAAATAGTAAATCTTCTTTGTATAATAATGTTGACAGGAACACTAGTCTTTTTGGTAACTAATTGGACGATGATCCCGGATCAAATTCCAGGACATTATGATAGTGCTGGAGTAATCAATCGATGGACAAGTAAGTCAGGGCTATGGATAGTTTATTTTGTTGGAATCATAATGTTTGCGGGATTATCAGTAATAGAACATTTTCCTAAAACGTGGAATACTGGTGTAGCTATTACTAAGGAAAATCAAAAACATGTTTATCAATTAATAAAAGGAATGATAGTAACCCTGAAATTATGTATCACCACAATATTTATGTTTTTAACACTGTATACGACTTTGATGATTAATTTGCCAAAATGGTTTACACCGCTTTTTCTAATTATTACATTTGGTTCAATGATAGTTTATGGTATAATGATTTACAGAGCTCGATGAAATTACCTAATAATTAAGGGTGTATTAATCTCTTATTAAAAATACGAAAATGATATTTGTTTTTAATAATAAATTGAACTATCGCTTTTAATAGTGTTCTTCTGTAAAAAATTATTTCCGTGTCTAATACATTTTTTTCGTACAAAAATAATATATTGATAGCATTCCTTTATATTTTATGTCTTTTCTGTAGACGATAGTTTACAGAAATATATCCTTTTATCATAAATAATGGTTGACCTAAAGTTCACTTTAGGTAGTACAATGTATTTTGAGGTGGTAAAAGTGAAATATCGGGAATTAGGAAGAACAGGTTTAAAAGTTAGTGAAATAGGTTTAGGCTGTGAAGGATTTATGAAAATGGATACTGATCAAGTTAAGAAATTTGTTGCTCAGGCTTCAAAAATGGGAATAAATTTTATAGATTTTTTTTCATCAAACCCACATGGGCGGAGTGCTTTTGGTAAAGCGATAGCTGGTAACCGTGAAAAGTGGATTATTGAAGGGCATATATGTACTTTTTGGAAAAATGAACAGTATTTGAGAACTCGTAAAATGGATGAAGTAAAAGCTGGGTTTGAAGATTTGCTAGCAAGACTGCAGACTGACTATATTGATATTGGAATGATCCATTACATTGATGCTAAAAAAGATTTCGAAGAAGTTTTTAATGGTGAAGTAATTGAGTATGTAAAGGATTTAAAAAAACGTGGAATTATTAAACATATTGGAATTAGTTCTCATAATCCACTTATTGCAATTGAAGCTGTTAAGACAGGATTAGTTGATGTAATACTGTTTTCAATTAATCCTTGTTATGATATGTTGCCTCCATCTGAAAATGTTGATGATTTGTGGGATGATGAAAGGTATGCGGAACCGCTTTTTAATATTGATCCAGTCCGTCAAGAATTGTATGAATTGTGCCAAACTAAAGGAGTTGCATTAACTGTGATGAAAGCATTTGGAGGGGGAGATTTATTAGATGAAAAGTTATCGCCGTTTAAGGTTAAAATGACACCGTTACAGTGTATTCATTATTGTTTAACGCGACCGGGAGTAGCTTCGATCATGGCAGGAAGTCATAGTATTAAAGAGATGATGGAGGCATTAGCTTATGAAGATGCAAGTATGGTAGAAAAAGATTTTGCTAATGTTTTAGCTAATATACCAAAACATTCATTTGAAGGAAATTGTGTATATTGCGGACATTGTGCTCCATGTGTCAAAGGCATTAATATAGCTGATGTAAATAAATTTGCAGATTTATGTGTTGCTCAAGGGGAAGTACCAGAAACAGTTAGAGAACATTATGAAGTTTTAGCTCATCATGCAAGTGAATGTATTGAATGTGGGGTATGTATAAAAAATTGCCCATTCAATGTTAAGATTATTGAAAAAATGAAAGCAGCAGTAGCAATTTTTGGTTATTAAAGCTATTGCGTGAGGAAACATTATGGTTGAAAAGTTTGATATAGTAATCACACCACTTGGATTAGAGCGAACAATCCATGTATATTTACCAGAAGATTATTATGATAGTGATGAACAATATCCAGTGATGTATATGTTTGATGGACATAATTTATTTTATGACTATGATGCTACTTATGGAAAATCGTGGGGACTAAAGGAATTTCTTGATACCTATGATAAAAAGTTGATTATTGTAGGAATTGAATGTAATCATGAAGGACAAAAACGCTTAAGTGAATATTGTCCCTATCAAATAGAAAGTAAATATTTTGGTCATCTCAATGGACAAGGAAAGATATTGATGGATTGGGTTGTTAACGAATTAAAGATTCTCGTCGATCAAAAGTATCGCACTTATCCGTTTCGTGAATGCACAGGCATTGCTGGAAGTTCAATGGGGGGATTAATGGCGTTTTATACTGTTATTTATTACAATAAGTATTTTTCAAAAGCAGCTTGTATATCGCCATCGATTTCAATGTGTATGGAAGAATTGAAAAATGAATATACTCAAGCTAAAATCATGGAAGATACGCGGGTATACTTTAGTTTTGGAACTGATGAGGTCAAAGGGAAAAATGGGATTCAATGGATGTTGAATAATATCTTATATTTTAATGATAGACTGATTGAAAGTAATGCATCTAGTTATATAAATGTTGTGGAAAAAGGTCAGCATAATGAAGCATCCTGGCAGTTAGAAAATCAAATATATCTAGATTATTTATGGAAATAAAATATTTTTTTAGTGATTGCGATTGCAGATAAAATATATTAAATTAAGGTTATAGCTAAGCATGGTTGAAACCATGCTTTTATTTTTGATTTTACCTAATATGGCTTGTGTGATACAATTATTAAAGATACCAACAAACCAAACAGAAATAATCATTTATAGGGATAAAAAAATGAAACGAAAAAAGAGAAAATTTGCGATAAATGTAATGTCGTTAGCTGTAATACCGATACTGATTTTAGGAATGTTTGTAATCTTTATAACCTCAAGTTTAATTTATACTGCCTTAAAGGGCGAAGTTGCTAATAATCTTGAAGATTTGGCTAGAGTATCATATCAAGACTTTGACATGCAATATCCAGGTGATTATTACTTAAATAATAACCATTTATATAAGGGAACAGAAGATATTCAAAACGATTTTAATTTGGTGGATTTAATTAAAAATAATACCGGGGTCGATGCAACTTTGTTTTATCAAGATAAACGCATACTAACAACAATTCGTCAAGAAGATGGCAAAAGAGTTGTTGATACGATTGCACCAGATGAAGTTATCGAAACAGTTTTAAATAATGATAAAGAATTTTTTTCAGATTCTGTTGTAATTAATGATAGTAGTTATTTTGGTTTTTACATGCCCGTAAAAAATACTGATCAGCACGTCGTTGGAATGCTTTTTATGGGGCGTCCACGTGCTGATGTTATGAATCATATTATGCATAATATTTATCTTGTTTCTCTTTCAATCGTTACAATTATGATAATTGCAATTATTGTATCTTATTATTATAGTAAAAAAACGATTTTTGCTTTAAATACAACAAAACATTTTTTAGGAGCAGTAGCAAATGGAGATTTGACGACTGAAATAGATCCATATGTATTACAGCGTCATGATGAAATTGGTGATATGGGGCGTTTTGCGGTTATGATGAAAGAGTCTCTTAGTGATTTAGTTGGAAAAGATCCGTTAACGGGATTACATAATCGCCATAGTTGTGATGTGGTTTTAGCGAGTTTAATTCAGCGTGTAAAACAAAAGAACACTTCTTTTGCAGTGGCAATGGGAGATGTTGATTTTTTTAAATATGTTAATGATACATATGGTCATCAAGCAGGTGATGAAACTTTACGTCAACTTGCTAAAGTTATTTCGACCCATATGGAACACCTGGGATTTGTATTTAGATGGGGTGGTGAAGAATTTGTCTTGATCTATGAAGATATGGATCGGTATCAGGCTTTTAAGCATTTAGAAATCTTACAAGAACAGATTGATCAAGAGAGTATTTATTGGAAAGATGACAAAGTTAAGATTACAATGACATTTGGCTTAGCGGATTCTAATGAATACAATGATCTTGATGAATTGATCAATTTAATTGATGATAATCTTTATCGAGGGAAAAAAGAAGGTCGTAACCGAATTGTTTTTAATACTTTAAAATAGAAATTAAAACATGACCGTTAAGATAATTTTAACGGTTTTTTAGATAAAGATTTCTAATTGAGAAAATATCTTTAATGTTTCAAAAGATTAGATACAATAGAACTATAAACTTTATTAAAGGTATGAGGTATGAAAAATGATAAAATTAATTGTATCAGATATGGATGGAACACTATTGGCGCATGATTCATCAATTTCAAAGGGAAATATTGAAGCAATTAGGTATGCTCAAAGTAAAGGAGTGCAATTTGCAATTGCTACCGGGCGTGATTATTCAAGCCTTAAGGGGATATTAGAGGCACATGATTTAAAATGTTTTAGCATTTTAGGAAATGGAGCACAATTTTGTAATGAAAATGGAGAAATTTTATCAAGTGCATATTTTCCTAAAAAATGTTTTAAACAAGTTTTACAAATATTTGATGAACTAAAGATTCATTATATGATTTTTACTGCGAATGGTTTTTATTCAACAGCTGAGCCAAATGTTGTTCGTGATGCTTTTATTGATCGCTGTGTTGTTCAGTTCAAGCGCAAACGAGAGGACTACTTAGATGATGGCTGTAATCAAGATATGGCGTGTATGAAGTTAAAAAAAATAGGTGACTTAGATGATTTTATTAATTCTTCAATTGATATTATTAAGGTTGAAGCATTTAATAATGATGTATCATTAATTGAAAAAGCTAAAGAAAAACTTCAGGAAATTGAGGGGATAGCTTATTTATCATCATTTGATGATAATATTGAAGTTACCGATAAGGCAGCTCAAAAAGGATTGATTTTGGAAAATGTTATTGAAGAATTAGGTTATTCAAAAGATGAAGTAATGGTTTTAGGTGACGGTCTCAATGATATTACATTATTTGAGCGGTTTAAGTATTCTTTTGCGCCAGGTAATGCTAATGAGACAATTAAAGCAATGGCTTATCAGGTAGTTGGAGCATGTGAAGAAGACGGTGTTTCCCAAGCAATCTATATGATGTTATAATAAAGAGGATTGATAAGATCTTCTTTTTTTGATGGGAGGAATTTAATGATAGAAATTAAATTTTTAAAAAGTACGGATGAATATTGGGATACAATGATTGACTATGTTCAAAATTGTTCTTGGCGTGCTGGTAAATCTTTGGCTAATAAAATGAAGACAGGGTATTTTACTAAATGGCAGTGTGTAGTTGGGGTTTGGTATGATAATAAAATTGTTGGTTTTTCGACTTTTGTTGAAAGTGATAGTATAGATAATAGTGGCTATCAGCCTTTTATTGGCTATATCTATGTGAATCCGAATTACCGTGGTCAACGTTTAAGTGAAGTGATGATTAAAGAAATTATTGTATGTGCAAGAAAAATGGGTTTTAAAAAAATATATATACATAGTAGTGAATTTGGTTTATATGAAAAATTTGGATTTAAAATAATTGATTGTGGAAAAACGTGTTCGGGAAGATATGAAAATATTTATGAAAGGAAGATTGCTTAATGATTTTGTATTTTAGCGGGACTGGAAATAGCCGATATATTGCAGAGGTAATTAATTCAGTGATTGAAGATAAATTAGTTTCTATCAATGAATGTTTAAAAAATAATTTAATTGTTTCATTAGAGCAGCAGTATATTATTGTTTGCCCTACATATGCGTGGCGTATTCCTCGGGTAGTGGAGCAATTTATTCGGACTAATCATTTTGTTTCGGGAACTAAAATTTATTTTATAATGACATGTGGTGGAGATATTGGAAATGCTGCTAAATATATTAACCGTTTATGTAATGAAAAAAATATGATTTTAATGGGAGTCGGAGAGATTGTTATGCCAGAAAATTTTATTACTATGTTTAAGGCACCAGAAAATCCAGAAGTGATTATTTCACATGGTGTAGAAACTGCACTTTTACTAGCAGCTGAAATCAAAGCAGGAAAATATTTTTTAGAAACTAAACCTACGTTTATAGGACGATTTAATAGTGGCATAGTCAATAGGCTTTTTTATCCAATGTTTGTTAGGGCTAAAGGATTTCATGTTGAAGATACTTGTATTGGTTGTGGTCAATGTATCCATGCTTGTCCATTAAAGAACATTAGTCTAGTTGATTCTAGACCTATTTGGGATAAACATTGTACACAGTGTATGGCATGTATCAGTATTTGTCCAAAAGCTGCAATTGAGTATAAAAATAAGACAAAGGGAAAAAGACGCTACTATCTTAAAGATAGTTATAATAAGGAAATTAAATGAAAATTGTAATTACTCCAGCTAAACGGATGAACGATAATATTGATTATATAGACGTAGAAAGTTTACCTGTTTTTTTGCCACAAACGGAGGAACTGCTAGGAATTCTTAAGACACTAAAAGTCGATGAAGTAAAAAAGATGTTAGGTTGCAATGATCAAATTGCTCAAATTGCATACTTGAATTATCAGATGATGGATCTAAAAAAGGACACAGTTCCAGCACTGCTAGCTTATGAAGGAATTCAATATACTAATACGGCAGCTCATGTTTTAACTGATGATGATTATGAATATACAAAACAACATTTACGCATCTTATCTGGATTTTATGGTATTTTAAGACCGTTCGATGGTGTTGTGCCATATCGTTTAGAATTAAATAATAAAGTAAAGACAGAAAAATTTAAAAGTTTATATGAGTTTTGGAACAGTCGAATTTATGATGAATTGACAAAAGATGATAATCAAATACTAGATCTTGGGGCAAAACAATATACTAAAATCATAAAAAAATATTTAACATCTAGCATAAAATATGTTAAATGCCACTTTAAAGAGGAGAGTGATGAAGGGTATAGGGAAATAGGTGTTTATGTAAAGATGGCAAGAGGACAAATGGTTCGTTATTTAATTGAAAATCGAATTGATTCATTTGAGGCAGTAAAACAATTTAATTATTTAGGTTATCAATATTGTGAAGCATTATCAGATGTGGAAACATATGTATTTATACGGAAAAAGGGGACATGATATGAAAACATTAATTAAAAATGGAATTGTGATTCTTGATGGAATTAAACGGCTTAATAACGGTGCGGTGATGATTGAAGGTGGAAAGATTACAGGTATTTATAAAGATTATGAAGGATTAGAAGCTGATAGTGTTATTGATGTTCAAAATAATTATATTATTCCTGGTCTTTTGGATACCCATACACATGGGGCGATGGGATATGATTTTAATAAGTATTCATCAAAGCAGGAGTTAGAAATAATCAGTGATAGCTTATTAGATGAGGGAGTTACTGGTTTTAACGCTAGTATTGTTTGTGAAAGCCATCACGACACATTGAATCTTTTACAAATGTATGAAGGAAATACCCCAGATAATTTAATTGGTGTTCATCTTGAAGGACCGTATTTAAATATTAAGAATAAAGGTGTAATGAAAGAAGAACATTTACGTTTAGTAAATTTTGATGAATTTAATCAGTATATTTCAACTTGCAGAAAAGTGAATGCAATGACAATTGCCCCCGAGCTGCCTAATGCTTTAGAATTAATCAATTATGCAAGTAACCATGGCTATGTGATGAATGTGGGGCATTCAAGTGCAAGTGCTAAAGAGGTAAAAAAGGCACAAGCATACGGTGCAAAAGGAATTACTCATCTTTATAACGCAATGTCACAGCATTTGCACCGTGACCCTGGAGTTGTAACTGGTGCAATTTTATCAGATTTAATGTGTGAGCTTATCGTGGATGGCTTTCATATTGATGAAGATGTTATTCGTGCGACATACAAAGCAATTGGAAAAGAGCGAATTATTTTGATTACTGATGCTAATCCCTGTAAGGGATTGCCAGATGGGCAATATCATTTTTCTGGTAAAGATATTGTAATTGTCGGGGGACATGCTACAGTCAAAGAAACTGGTAGAATTGCAGGAAGCACATTAGGGTTAAATGAAGCTTGTGCTAATATGATGCGTTATTGTGACTGTTCAATCGATGATGCCGTACTAATGGCGGCAGTTAATCCAGCTAAATTATATGGATTAAAGCAGGGGAAGATAGAAATTGGTTATCAGGGTGATATTGTTGTCATAGATAAAGAGTTTACAATCTTAGCAGTTATCAATCGGGGAATTATAAAAAGAAATAAGTTTATTTAAATATTTAGTGATTTAACTTGACTTTAAGAAGATATTTGATAGAATATTATTCGCGGCAACGTCTAGGATATACGAGTACTCGACGTATAGCTTGGAGTTAGCTAAGTTAAACAACAGGAGGATAATTAGAATGTTAACTAAAGCAGAAAAAACAGCTATTATGCAAAAATATGCTACTAAAGAAGGAGATACAGGATCTCCAGAAGTACAAATCGCAGTATTAACAGCAGATATCAACAAATTAAATGGACATTTCAAACAACATCCAAAAGATAATCATTCAAATAGAGGATTATTAAAAAAAGTTGGTAGAAGAAGAGATTTATTAAAATATTTAAAAAATAAAGATATTGAAAGATATTCTTCTTTATGTGAAAGTTTAGGTTTAAGAAAATAATTGGACGCTTTGGCGTCTTTTTTCTTTACAAAAAAGCTGAATTGAATTCAACCCAGCTTTTAAGAGAGGGTTCACCCTTATTTTGAATAAGCTTTTTTAATGATAATCATGTAGATAACCAAGAAATAACCAACAAAGAGTTGCTGATAAAGAATAAACATAAAAAACGCCATAGTCAAACATTCCGCCAATAAATTCACTAACAACAATTAATGTAAAAATCATTATCTTTAAATAATTGGAACTTTGCTGTTTTACTTTAAATAATTTTAGAATAGATTTAAATGAAGCAATAAAAAATATTATAAATAGACTCGCTCCAGCGATTCCAGTTGTTACAAGAGTTTCCAAAAAGACATTATGACTATGAACAACCTGGATTTGTTTGACAACATTACTGTTGGTCAGGTGCCTACCAATAGTTTGAAAATTACCGGCACCAATTCCTAAAATAGGGTTGGTTTGCCAAATTTCAATTGAAGTATTAAATAATTCAATACGTCCACTGCTGATCTGATTAATTTGATCTAAACTTGGCTGAAAATCTCCTTGAAAAAACAATTCAATTGATTCAATTACTTTATTAATTTGAAAACGGCTGCTTGTTTCGTGATGATTACCACTTAAATATGATAGGCCGTTAGCGGTGATGATACTAGTAATGAAAATAATGATAGAAAGGCCTAAAGAAAATAGATATTTCTTTAACTTTGAATAATAACAATCTTTAAAAAAATAAGTATATATTAAACCAGTCAAAATGACAGCCAAAATAACTAGAGCTGCTCGGCATTGAGTCAAAATAATATATAATAGTTGGACAATGATATTTAGTTTATATAATCGTGGATGTGTATATTCGTTTTTTAATGCATAAAGTGCTAATAAAATAGTAATTGCACTCAAAAAGGCTGCAGGATTACAATTAAAATATACACCAAATAATCGATTTCCTACTAATCCGATTGGCCATCCATTTTGAATTTTCGAGAATTTAAATAAATACATTATTAAAGAACAGATTCCAGCTAGACCGGTTAATAGGTTGGTCAGAGGAATAATACTTTTTAATTCATCGTAGATATTGTTTGATGAAAAACTTTTTTGATTCCCGTAGATTAAAAAAAAGATCATTAGCTGTAAAAGTGCAATTAAATATGATTTTAAATTACTATATGGATTGATCGCTGTTGCAAGGAACAAAATTAGGCCATAGGTAATAATTAAAATAAATTTAATATCATGGTAATTAATTTGTTTTTGATAAAAGTCCCATCCAATGATAAGTCCTCCCCATCCAATCATGATAAATAACAAAATATTAAGATTGAAACCTAGGTAACCTAGGGCAAGTGTATTGATAAAAGCATAAATAATAAATGCTAATTTAAAATATTTTCTTGATAATAGATAAGTCTGCATAATCCCCCTCCATGATATTCATTCTAACAAAATATTGATATTAATACTACTTTAATTTGTTTGCTGCGATTTGCTTATTACAATAACTATTAAAATAGTTAAAGATAGTGTATAATTAATGAAGAATATTTAGAAATGAGGGACTTTATGAAGAATATTACATTGGTTATTATGGCGGCCGGAATTGGTAGTCGTTTTGGAGGTGGCATTAAACAATTGGCACCAGTAGGACCAAATGGTGAAATAATCATGGATTATTCCATTTATGATGCTAAAAAGGCAGGTTTTAATAAAGTAGTTTTCGTTATTCGTAAGGATTTAGAAGCAGAATTTGATGCTGTGATTGGATCACGAATCAAACAAATTATTGATGTTGAATATGTTTTTCAAGAACTAGATAATATTCCTGACGAATACCAAGAAACATTTAAACAAAGAACAAAACCATGGGGAACAGGGCAGGCAATTTTATGTTGCAAGGATGTAATTAATGAACCATTTTTAGTTATTAATGCTGATGACTATTATGGTAAACAGGCATACGAAGAAGCTTATAAATACTTAAATGAAAATCATGATAATACGGCTAAACAACAGATTGCGATGGTTAGTTTTGTACTTAAAAATACTTTGAGTGATAATGGTGGTGTAACACGTGGGGTGTGCACGGTTGATCAAAACAATCATCTTTGTGATATTGTTGAGACACATAATATTGAAAAAGGTGATAATTGTGCATTTGTTAAAAAAGAAAATCAAATTATTGAACTTGATCTCGAGGTACCGGTATCAATGAATATGTGGGCTCTACAACCAGAAATATTTGATATTTTAGATTCTAAGTTCAAATTGTTTTTATCTCAATTAGAGAATGATAATTTTAAAGATGAGTATCTATTACCAACTATTATAGGTTCACTATTAAAAGAAAATCAGGTTGAAGTGACTGTGTTAAAATCGTTAGATAATTGGTTTGGAGTTACATATAAAGAAGATAAACAAACAGTTATTGAAAGTATTCAAAAATTAACAGCTGTCGGTGTTTATCCACAAAAATTATTTTAATAGAAACCGAAGGAAGATGTGGGTATCTTCCTTTTGTCTTTCATCAGCATATACTCTTTGGTATAATTAATAATGATATGAAAAACGGGGAAAGTCGAATGGAACAAATTAAATTAATTGAAAAATTATTAGAAATAAGGAAATATAAGGAAATTAAAGAAATCTTAAAAGAAATGAACGATGTGGATGTTGCCGAAATGCTCGAAGGTTTTTCTGATGAAAATATGATACGTATATTTAGATTATTGCCAAAAGATGATGCTGCAGATATTTTTGCATATATGTCAAGCGACAGAGAACATGCGTTAATAGATTCGTTAACCAATAAAGAGTTAGAGAATATTATTAATGATCTTTATTCAGATGACGTAATGGAACTTCTTGAAGAGTTACCCGCTAATGTTGTGAAGCGAATTATTGCTGCTTCCAATCCTGAGACTCGTCGTGATATAAATCATTTATTACGCTATCCTGAAGATTCTGCAGGTAGTAATATGAATATCGATTTTGTTGATTTACGTGCAGATATGACAGTTAAGGAAGCGATTGCACGAATTAGACGTATTGGAGTAGATAAAGAAACAATCAATACTTGTTATGTAATCGATAATTTTCGTCATCTTTTGGGAATTGTTACTTTGAGAAAGTTAGTTTTATCATCACAAAGTGCTTTGATTGAGGAGATTATGAACGATAATCTTATTACAGTTCATACGATGGAGGATCAAGAGGATGTAGCACATGATTTTCAAAAATATGACTTAACTTCAATGCCTGTGGTTGATAATGAAAATCGTTTAGTTGGAATCATTACAGTTGATGATATTGTTGATATCATGCAGGAAGAAACAACTGAAGATATCGAAAAAATGGCCGCAATGGTACCGTCAGACAAGCCTTATATTAAAAATGGCCCGTTTGAAACATTTAAAAAAAGAATACCGTGGCTTTTGTTATTAATGATTTCAGCTTCTATTACTGGAAAAATCATTCAAGGATTTGAGCATGCTTTAGCGGGCTCTGTGATTTTAACGGCTTTTATTCCAATGTTAATGGATACTGGTGGTAATTCAGGTTCGCAAGCTTCTGTCTCAATTATTCGGGCTTTGTCACTAGATGAAATCAAACATAGTGATATCGTCAAAATTGTTTTTAAAGAATTTAGAGTTGCAATTTTAGTTGGGGTTACTTTAGCAGCATGTAATTTTATTAAAATGATGATTATTGATCATGTTTCAATCATGATAGCTGCTGTAGTTTGTCTAACTTTGATAGTTACTGTAATCATTGCTAAAATCGTTGGCTGCACTTTACCAATTTTAGCTGATAAATTAGGCTTTGATCCCGCTGTGATGGCTAGCCCGTTTATCACTACGATCGTTGATGCTTTGTCATTGTTGATCTATTTTACGATTGCTACTAATTTATTAAATTTATAAAGTCTCTGGAAGATTCCAGAGACTAGTTTTTATTTACAAGAATCATTATTGCGTAGGTCTTGTAATGCTTCAATAGCACAACAGGCTTTTTCTTTTAATGCGTTTTCTAGTTCCTTTACAGTACCAATTGTCTGTGCTGCTGATTCATTGATTGCAATTAATTCATCGATACATTTAGCTAAACATACTGCTTTTTTAATTTTTTCACTTTCAGCACATAAAATTGCAGCTAAGGCACCTTCTTGCATTGCAACTGATTGTAAAACAGCCGCTAAGGCACAACGTTCATCAACGCAACAACCTTCAATACAGCAATTGTCCATGCAGCAGTCATCGATACAAAAATCTCGATTACATGAATTCATGGGTTTCATCTCCTTCCATACTATAAGATATGCAAGGGGAATAGATTGTTAGTGGCTTATGTCTTGAAAAACAAAAAGAGCGTGATAACAACGCTCTTATATATTTATTCAACTGTTACTGATTTAGCTAAATTACGAGGTTTATCAACATCGCAACCTTTAAGTTTAGCGGCATAATAACTGATTAACTGCAGTGGGATTGCAACTAATACTGCTTGTAAAATTGGATTTACATCGGGCATGTAATAAGTTTCATCAACATTTCCAACCTCTTCACCGGTTAATGTAAATAAAATGACTTTTGCTCCTCGAGCAATTGTTTCTTGAATATTGCTAATTGTTTTTGAAGCTATATGTGGTTGTGTAGCAACTGCAATTACTACACTGCCTTCTTCAATCAAAGCAATTGGACCATGCTTTAATTCACCAGCAATATAAGCATCAGCATGGATATATGATACTTCTTTTAGTTTTAAAGCACCCTCTAGGACGGAAGCATAATCTAAACTTCGCCCAATATAGTAGGCATCTTTTTGATTTTTTAAATAGTTCGCATATTTTTCAAATAGTGGTTCATCTTTTAAAATATTTTCGATTTGTTTAGGCAATTTAGCAATTCCGTTAATAATGTCTTTATAGATATCATTTTCTTTTCCTAGGGTCTGTGCAACATACATTGCTAATAATAATAAGACAATAACTTGCGTAGTATAGGCTTTAGTACTTGCTACAGCAATTTCTGGTCCTGCACAAGTATAAATTGTTGCTTCAGCTTCACGCGAGATAGTTGAGCCAAGAACATTAGCTACGGCAATCGTAGTACAACCTTTATTTTTTGCTAAACGTAAAGCAGCCATGGTATCTGCAGTTTCACCCGATTGTGAGACAAAAATACACAGAGTTTTTTCATCAATGATAGGGTCACCATATCTAAATTCTGAAGCGGCTTGGGTAAAAGTAGGAATACCAGTTAAGCGTTCCATAATATTGGCTCCTGAAAGGCAAGCATGATATGCAGTTCCGCAAGCGACAAAATATACTTTATTAAAAGTTGTAAAACGTTCTTTCAATATTTCTAGTTCAGGCAAAATAATTCGATCATTACCTTCAACTCGGCCTCTTAAAGTTTCACTAATAGCATATGACTGTTCGTGAATTTCTTTTAACATGAAAGTATCGTAACCGCCTTTTTGAGCTGCTTCATTATCATAAGGGATATGTGTAATTTCTTTTTGAATTTCGTTGCCTTCAGCGTCATAGAAAGTTATTTTATTTTTACATAATTTAGCAATTTCAAAATCATCAATAAAATAGACATCTTTGGTGTAGTCTAATAAAGCAGGAATATCACTTGCCCCAAAACTTGCACAGTCACTTGTCCCTAATACTAATGGACTGTCTTTTTTAGTTACATAAACTACATCCGGCTCTAAAGTAGAAACAATGCATAAAGCGTAACTTCCATCAATGTGAGTAATGACCTTTTTTAATGCTTTCAGCATATCACCATCATAGTAAGAATCTAGTAGATGGACGACAACTTCACTATCTGTTTCGCTATGGAATTTATACCCCTTAGCTACTAGTTGTTCCTTTAATTCTCGATAATTTTCAATGATTCCATTATGCACTAGTGAAATAGTGTTTTTATTATTGGTATGGGGATGAGAATTAAGGTTAGATGGGACTCCATGAGTTGCCCAGCGAGTGTGACCAATTCCGACACAGCCAATTGGAGTATCTTGATCTAGTCGATCTATGAGATTTTGCAATCTTCCTTTCGTTTTAATCGTGAAAAGTTTATCTTTATCTACAAGGGTTACACCAGCTGAATCATAGCCACGATACTCTAATTTAGAAAGTCCTTGAAGTAAGAATGGTAAAGCTTCTTCTTTACCGGAAAACGCAGTAATTCCACACATAAAAATTCCTCCATAGTTTTGATTATTCAATTGTTATTATGTTATCAATGGAGGATACCGAATGAATTTGTTTAATGATTACTCATTATTTTTGTTCATTGTTTAGGTAGTATCATACCTCTAGACCATCCGCCGAATATTTCGATAAGTCTAGCCCTCGTCAACTAATTACTTAGTCCTGGCGCTATTTTGTATTTCTGTCTCCTTAATAACAGTTGCTATTATATACAAATAAAATTAAAAAAGCAACCCATATTATAATATGAAGTATTTGATAATAGATGCAAAGAAATAAAGCATAAATAATTAGTTTTATTATTTACATTGACTCATTTCCTGATAATTTTTAATTATTTTATGAATAAATTAAAAAAAATTGTAAAAAATAAAAGTGATTTTCCAAGTTTAGGAGTAAATGATAATAGGAGGGATAAATTATGAGTGTACATGAAAATTTAATTGAAATAAGTAAATCATCAGAGAATTTAGAAGAAACAGGTATTTATGACGTTGAAAAATACAGCTGTTCATTGAAACATTTGACAAATCAACTAGAATATTTTTATTGTCATCTAGTTAAAGAAAATGGACGTGATATTGACAGTACATATTATCATCTTTCTAATCGACCACAAGTTCATCAATTAGCATATTTCAATATCGGACGTGGTTTCCCTAAAGAATTAATGGATGGGCACTGGTGTTATATTTTAAAGGATCTTGGCTATAAAATGCTGATTATTCCATGTACTTCTATAAAAGGAACAAGTGCTAATCCAGAATTTGAAATGGATATTGAAGTGATGATGTCGGGCGTAAAGACTAAAAGTCGTTTACAGTTGAGTGAGATACGTTGCGTTGATATGCAGCGGCTTGATTTAAGAAAGACATTTTGTGATGTTTTGAGCAGTCATGATGATATTATAAAGTATGTAAAAGAGCATTTGTTAAAATAAAAATAGCCTAACAAGTAGGCTAATAAACTAAAATGAGTAGAGTTATCAAAAGTAATATACAACAAAATAACAGCGCACATTGTCCAAAAATATTAATTAAACCTGTAGCAATAATGGCTCCAATGATAAAAAAGAAGATAATGATCAAATAGCGAAAACAATGATGTAACGCATCTTTATCATGAGCGAATAAATATGCTGATAGTTTTTGACCGGCAGATCTCAAATTCCCAGTACACATTGTCGAGGCATACGGTAAACCATTAGTTGTTCTAAATGTATTTACTTGTAAAGAACAAACTAGACCAATTGTTACGTTGCAAACACTATAGGGAATCTCTTTAGGGATGAATGCAATGATCGTCAGAATAATAATTTCAATAATTAAGATTAAATGTTGCCATTCAACATATTGGACATTACTTAAACGATGCTTAATGTATTCACTAATAACAATACCTAAAAAGAAAGCTGATATTGGTAATAAATAATATAAAGCACCTAAATAGTTTTGCTCAGCGATTTTAAGTCCCATAAGAACCATGTTTCCAGTTTGGGCATTAGCAAAAACATTGCCTTTTAGAAGATAGGTATAAATATCTAAAAAGCCCCCAACGATAGCAAGCAAGATTCCTGTTAAAAGTGATTCATGAATCGTTGCTTTTAAAAAATTTTTAATTTTCATCACGTTAAAACATGTAGCAGGAATGCTACATGTTTATTTTATAAGTTTAGTAGACGTTTTGTATCGCGAGCAATTACTAATTCTTCATTAGTTGGGATAACGAATACTTTTACTTTTGAATTAGGAGTACTAATTAAACGATCTCCTTGACCATTAACATTTGCATCTTCATCAAGTTCGATACCTAAAGCATCTTTTAATAAATCACAAATTCCTTTTCTTGCAAAGAATGAATTTTCACCAATTCCTGCAGTAAAGCAAATTGCATCAACACCACCTAATGCAATAAAATAACGACCAATATAAGCAATAACACGACGATAGAAAATATCGATTGCAAGTTGAGCTCTTTCATTACCTTCTAAAGCAGCATTTTGAACATCTCTAAAATCACTTGACACACCAGAAATACCAAGTAGTCCAGATTCTTTATTTAACATCGTAATAACTTCTTTCATGTCCATTCCAACTTCTTCAATCAAATAATCGATTACAGAAGGATCGACGTCACCACTACGAGTTCCCATCATAATTCCTGCAAGTGGAGTGAATCCCATTGAAGTATTTACTGATTTACCGTCTTTAACAGCTGTTAAAGATCCACCAGCTCCTAAATGAGCCACAATAACTTTGGAATGTTCAGGATTTCCAAGCATTTCGATTGCTCGTTGAGAAACATAGAAATGACTAGTTCCGTGAGCACCATATTTACGTACTTTATAGTCTGTATAATATTTATATGGAATTGGATAAATATAGCATTTAGGATCTAAAGTTTGGTGAAAAGCAGTATCAAATACAGCTACAGCTCCAGCTTCAGGGATTGCTTCCTTAAATGCATAATATCCAGTTAAATGAGCGGGATTATGTAATGGTGCTAATGATTTTAATTCGTCAATTTTACTAACAACATCTTCATCAATGATTGCTGAAGAATCAAAGTATGATCCCCCTTGAACGACACGATGCCCAACACCTTTGATTTCATTTAACTCTTTTACAATTCCTTTTTCAATTAAAGTATCTAATAAAAGTTGTACTGCAACTTTATGATCTTTAATTGGGTTAGTTGTAACAGTCTTTTTTCCTTGATATTTAATCGTAAAGATTGAATCTTCTAATCCAATTCTTTCGATTACTCCAGATGTAATTACAGATTCGTCATCCATTTCAAATAATTGAAACTTTAATGAAGAACTACCTGCATTTACAGAAATAATTTTTGCCATTTTATAAAGCCTCCTTAATCTATCGTCATTATATCATCATTTTGTAAAATTTCTAGATAAAAGCATTATGTTTATTAATTTTAATATAGATTTTTTTAATCATTGGATAAAAAGAATACAAATTATTATTAATAGGTAGATTTTTAACTTTAAAGTTAGATAAAATATAAAAATATTTTTTATAAATGTTGTATTGTCGAAATATTGAACGAGTTTAGGCAATACTGCACTTGTAGAAGAAATAATTTATTATAAAGGAGAAGATTATGGAAAACAAAGTGTATGGTTATGCAAGAGTTTCAACAAGAGAACAAAATGAGGATCGGCAAATGATTGCCTTGGAGAATTATCCAATGTCAAGGAAACAAATTTATCTTGACAAATTAAGCGGGAAAGATTTTAATCGGCCGCAATATCAAAAATTATTAAGGAAAATTCGTGCTGGAGATACAATCGTTATTAAATCAATCGATCGGTTGGGACGTGATTATGAAGAAATACAAAACCAATGGCGTAAAATCACTAAAGAAAAAAATGTAAATATTGTTGTTTTGGATATGCCATTATTAGATACACGGAGTACTGGTGATAATTTAACGGGAACATTCGTGGCAGACTTGGTTCTACAGATTCTTTCTTACGTTGCTCAAACAGAGCGTGAAAATATTCGTCAGCGTCAAAGAGAAGGGATTGAAGCAGCACGAATGCGTGGTGTGAGATTTGGACGCCCTCGCAAAGAAATTCCCGAAAATTTTGAAATTTTGAAGCATCAATGGCAACAAAATTTAATTGCTTCACGGCAGGCTGCTAAAGAATTAGGCGTTTCACAGGATACTTTTTTAAGATGGGCTCATGGAAAATAACATTAGTACATTTATTTGTCCTTAAAAGGTAGACAATATCGTTCAAATGTATTAAAATAATATATATGTTTTTATAGTGTGAAATTTGTTATTTTATAATATTTTATTACGAATTTTGACCGCATAATAGATGCTTGATAATCTCTGATTTATCGTTCTCTATATGCAATAAAAGCATATGAATTTCGGTATATGCGTTTAGGGAGAGAAACGCATATATTTTATTTTAGAAAAGGAGAAAAGCGATGGGTCTACTTGAAAAAATAGCCGATATTATGCAGTGTACCTATATTTCTGATTTAAGAGGAAGATTATCGCTTGACCATGAACAGTTACAGTTTTTAAATGAATTAAGAGCTGAAACATACGCTTTGTCTGAATGGCAAGAAGCAGTAAGGTATATTACTGGTAATTTAGATTCTTTTAATTCGGCAGCAGAAGGAAAAAACATCTTATTGGATTACTATATTAAAAAAGAAGCTACAGAAATATCAATAAAATGATTTTTTTCTTGATATTATAATAAGATAATCTATAATAGTATACGAGCCAGGGGTGCAAAATTGCTGAGAAGGGCATAAGCCTGATCCCTTATCATCTGAACTGGGTAATGCCAGCGTAGAGAGAGCAAATTTAAAATTGTTTGCTTTTTTGCGTTCGCAAAGAAGCATTTTTTAATTTTGTTAGGCTCTTTCATAAGGAAGGGGAAAAACAAATATGAAAAACAAAACATTTAAGATTACAACCAAAACAATTGCTTATATGGCGATGTTTATGGCTTTACAAGTAGTTTTAGAATTAGCTTTTAAAGTCGTTCCGGGACAGCCTCAGGGAGGAAGTATTACGCTGTCATTAGTACCGATCCTATTAGCCTCATATTTATTAGGTGGATATTACGGTATTGTTGTTGGAGCCTGCTGCTGTGGACTGCATTTTGTTTTAGGGTTGGCTACATATTGGGGGCCATGGTCATTATTTTTAGATTATTTAATTCCACTAGCTGTAATTGGTATAGCATCATTTTTTAAAAACTTTGAGATTAAAGGTCATGTAGTTTATCCTGGAATTATTGTTGTAATGATTCTTAAGTTTATCTCACATTATTTATCTGGAGCATGGCTGTTTGGAGCATATGCTCCTGAGGGAATGAATCCATGGTGGTATTCATTTGGTTATAATTTAGCCTATTGCCTACCAACTTTAATTATTTGCTACATCGGATTTGCCTTAATATATCCACGATTAAATACTTCGATTAAACTGTAAAAGAAAAGTAGCTTGCTACTTTTCTTTTCTTCTGTCTTTAAAAAGGATAGTAATTTGTGTATAATAGTACTGTTATAAAGAGAGGTAGTAAAAGATGTCAGATTCTCTGGTAGGAAAAAAAGTATTAATTCACTGTTATAAGCACGATGGAAGTATTCATCGATGCTGGGCCAAAGGATTCATCTTAGATGAAAATGATGATCATTTTATTGCAATCAATAATCGCACCTTAGTAACTGAATCTGATGGTCGAATGTGGCATACAAGAGAGCCTGCCATCTGTTATTTTCCTAAAAATAAGTGGTACAATGTGATTTGTATGATTCGTAAAACAGGAGTTTATTATTATTGTAATATTGCTTCACCAACTTTATATGATGGTGAGGCATTGAAATATATTGATTATGATCTAGATTTAAAAGTATTCCCAGATAATAACTATCGGGTTTTAGATGAAGAAGAGTATAAGCAACATGCTAAACAGATGAATTATTCAAAAGAATTGGATAGAATATTAAAAAAACAATTAGAACTGCTAATTGATTTAGCAACGAAACGTGAAGGACCGTTTAGTGAAGATTTTACGAAACATTGGTATCATGTATATGAAGATTTGACACAAGGATAGGAGAATACAATGGAAAAAGTAATTAAAGTAAATAACCTTGAAGAAACGATTGCTTTGGGTAATCGTTTAGGCTTGTTATTACAACCAAATATGCTATTGACTTTAAGTGGCGACTTAGGAGCCGGGAAGACAACCTTTACCAAAGGAATTGGTCAAGGATTAGGGATTACCAAGGTTATTAATAGTCCTACTTTTACCATTTTAAAACAATATCAAGGTCGCTTGAATTTATCACATTTTGATGCTTATCGTTTAGAAGGACAGGATGATGATTTAGGATTTGAAGAAATTTTTGATAGTGATGATGTTTGTGTTGTTGAATGGGCTAATTTTATTGAAGATATTTTACCGGTAGACCGTTTAACAATTGAAATAAAAAAAATTGATGAAAATATTCGCGAATTTGTCTTTAAAACAAATAGTGAAAAATACGCTCAAGTTGTGGAGGCTTTAACATGAAGACAATTGTAATGGATACATCAAATGCTTATTTAGTTATTGGCTTATACGAAGATGATCAATGTATTGATAAGTATCAAGCAGATGGAAATCGGCGTCAATCTGAGTACGCTTTAACACATCTTGATGAAATGTTGAAAAAACATCATTGGGAAGTTTTAAATGTGGATGAAATGATAATTACGATTGGTCCTGGTTCTTATACTGGTCAACGGGTCGCTTTGACGATTGCCAAAACTTTGGCAGCAATTTCAAAAATAAAAATCAAGGCAGTTTCTTCGTTACATGGTTATGCTGGAGCTTCTAAGGCAATCAGTGTAATTGATGCTCGAAGCAAAAAGATTTTTGTTGGGGTATATGAGCATAATCAGGCCATAATTGATGATCAAATCATGTTGATTGATGATTTTGCTAATTTTAAAGAACAATATCCTGATTTTCAAGTGATTGGTGATAGTGATTTAGTCGGAATTAACAAAGTTAAACTCGATTTAAGTGATTGTATTTATCAAGCTGGTAAAAGTGTTGATTATTGTCAAAATATTGATAATCTTGTTCCTCATTATTTAAAAGATGTTGAGGCGAAAAAAATATGTTAATCAGACGGATGGATTTAGGTGATATTGAAGAAGTTGTAAAGTTAGAGCATGATTTATTTAGTTCGCCATGGAATGAAGAAGCTTTTAAATATGAATTAGAAAAAAATGCTTTTTCATCAATTTTGATTTTGGAAGATAATAATATAATTGTTGGTTATATAGGAATGTGGACACTAGGAGACCAAACTCAAATAACAACTATCGGTGTTAGAAAAGAGTTCCAAGGAAAAGGCTATGCTAAAATATTAATGACTAAATGTGATGAAATTACAAAGCATTTAGGCTATTCGAATATTAATTTAGAAGTCCGAGTTTCTAATACTAAAGCAATTAGTTTATATCAAAAATGTGGCTTTAAAATTGCCGCAACAAGAAAAAATTACTATCAGGATAATCATGAAGATGCGTATTTGATGGTAAAAGAAATGGAGGAATAACGGTGTCACTTATTTTAGCAATTGAATCAAGTTGTGATGAGATGGCTATGGCAATCTTAAAAGATGAACGAGAATTTCTTAGTAGTGTCGTGGCCTCACAGATTGATGTTCATGCGATGTATGGTGGAGTAGTGCCAGAAATTGCAAGTAGGAAACATGTTGAATGTGTTTCGCTAGTATTAAAAGAAACTTTGAATAAGGCTAACGTTATGATTGATGAAATTGATGCTATTGCGGTAACTAAAGGACCGGGGTTAGTTGGGTCTTTGCATATCGGTTTACAGGCCGCTAAAACGATTGCAATGGCTTATCATAAGCCATTGATTGGAGTACATCATATTGCTGGACATATTTATGCCAATAACTATGTTCAAAATATTATCTATCCAAGTCTTTGTTTAGTTGTTAGTGGTGGTCATAGTGAACTTGTCTTATTAAAAGCTCCTTTTAAATTTGAAGTAATTGGGCAAACCCTTGATGATGCTGTTGGAGAAGCATATGATAAAGTGGGACGAGTTTTAAATTTACCATATCCCGGGGGACCTATAATCGATAAAATGGCTGCTAAAGGTAATCATACTTATAATTTACCAGTGCCTTTGGATGATGAAAGCTATAATTTTAGTTTTAGTGGATTAAAATCTGCTGTAATTAATTTAAATCATAAAGCGATGCAGCGAAATGAAGAAATCAATCAAGAAGATTTAGCTGCCTCTTTTCAAGATGTGGTTTTATCGGTTTTAGTCAATAAAACAATACGTGCTACTAAAGAATATGGTATTAAACAAGTATTAATGGCAGGAGGCGTGAGTGCTAATCGTGGATTGCGAAATGCAATGGGTGAAGCGGTTGGCCAATTAGATGGAGTAGAATTATTATTACCGCCAATGAGTTGTTGTACTGATAACGCAATGATGATTGCTTTAGCAGCAAAACAGATGTACGATTTGAAATTATTTAGTGATTTGTCATTAGGGATTAAGCCAAATTTAGATTTAGAAAATGAATCGGTTAGCGGGGGAAATCAAAATGGATAAAAAAATATCAAACGCTACAATGTCTCGTTATCCTGTTTATCTTAAAGCTTTAAGAAAAATGCAGCATGAAGGTAAAGAAAATTGTTTATCAAGCGAATTATCTAGTTTAACAGGTATTCAAGATACGACGATTCGTAGAGATTTTACTTATTTATCAAAGACAGATAATTTTGGCCAACGTGGTAAAGGTTATGATGTAAAACATTTAATTGACGGATTAAGTGAGGTATTAGGATTAGGACTAGACGAATCAATTATTTTGATTGGTATCGGAAATCTTGGTAGTGCAATTTTAAAATATAACCGTTGGCAATATACAGTGGGAAAAATTGTCTGCGGCTATGATCAAGATAAAAATAAAGAGGGAGAGCGTTTTGGTGTTAAACTCTATAATATTGATGATTTAGAAAAAACTTTTCCTAAAGACTGTAAAATTGCAATCTTGGCTATTTCTGAAAACGTTCAACCAACAGTTGATCGTTTAATGGATTTAGGAATTAAAGGTATCGTTGATTTTACACATACACATTTTACAGTTCGTGAAGGAGTCGAGGTACAACAGGTAGATGTTGTTGTAGCAATTCAAGAATTAGTTATTAAGATGGATTCAAATCGTCAATAATACTTGAATAATGGATAAAATAAAGTATATAATAGGAAAAACTAGGAGGATTAATATGTTTGAATTTATAACGGTTAGAGAACTATATGAAATGTTTTTAAGTAACCAAATGATGGATTTAGAAGGTTACGAATATGTTGAACTTGAGGGATGGGTTCGAACTAATCGTAACAATGGGAAATTGGGATTTATTGCTCTAAATGATGGTACATACTTCAAAAATTTACAAGTTGTATATACAGAAGCAGAAATTTCTAACTATGAAGAAATCGATAAATTATCTACTGGTAGTTCAATTCGAGTAGTTGGAAAATTAAAGTTGACACCTGAAGGAAAACAACCATTTGAAGTTGAAGCAACTGAGATTGAAATCGAAGGTAAATGTGATGAAGATTTTCCATTACAAAAGAAACGTCATTCATTCGAATACATGCGTGAAATACCGCATTTAAGACCTCGTGCGAACACTTTCTATGCAATTTTTAGATTGCGCAGTGTTTTATCAATGGCTATTCATGAATTTTTCCAATCACAAGGGTTTGTTTATGTTCATACACCAATTATCACTGGAAACGATGGTGAAGGGGCCGGAGAAATGTTTAGAGCAACAACTATTGATGGAACTAATTTTGAAGATGATTTCTTTGAAAAAGAGGCTTTCTTAACAGTTACTGGTCAATTACATGTTGAAGCTTTTGCAATGGCTTTTAGAGATGTTTATACATTTGGTCCTGCATTTAGAGCAGAAAACTCTAATACTTCTCGCCATGCTAGTGAATTTTGGATGATTGAACCTGAAATTGCTTTTGCTGATTTAGAGGATGATATGGATTTAATTGAAGATATGGTTAAATATTGTATCGATTACGTTTTAGATAATGCTCCTGCGGAAATGGAATTCTTTGCTTCAATGATTGATAAAGATTGCATCAATCGAATTACTAAAGTTAAAAACAGTGATTTCAAACGGATGACATACACTGAAGCAATTGAAATTTTAGAAAAAGCAGATGTTAAATTTAAAAATAAAGTTTCATGGGGAATGGATTTAAATAGTGAACATGAGCGCTATATTTGTGAACAGGTTGTTAAAGGACCAGTTTTCTTGACAGACTATCCAAAAGAAATCAAGGCTTTCTATATGCGTTTAAATGATGATAATAAAACAGTGGCTGCTTGTGATTTATTGGTTCCAGGAATTGGGGAATTAGTTGGAGGAAGTCAACGTGAAGAAAGATATGATGTTCTTGAAAGAATCATGGATGAAAAAGGAATGTCTAAAGATGGTTTACAATGGTATATGGACTTACGTCGCTATGGTGGCTGTAAACATGCGGGATTCGGTTTAGGATTTGATCGTTTCTTAATGTATTTAACTGGAATGCAAAATATTCGTGATGTTGAACCTTTCCCAAGAACACCAAGAAATTTAAAATTTTAACAAAAAGGCCTATATTTTATATAGGCTTTTGCTTTGAATGGGTTATAATAATAGATAAGGAGGCGATCAAATAATGAATGAGTATGATTTAATAAATGCTTATCTAAATTTAATTTTTGATGATAGCATAACTTATTTTAGTCGCATTCTTGACGAATATCGTGGTTTATGCCAGTTGAGAAAATGGATGCGTAAACGTGGTATTAATTTAAAAGCCATTGAAAATATTGGTTATGATATGTTTTTAGCTTTTAGTAAAGCTAAAAATGCTGAACAAATCATGGAAAAAATGGATCCGACTCATTTAGAAGAATTAAAAGAGTATATTAATACAGAACGTAATAAATATCAGATCGTAGTATTATCAAGTTTTGATTATAGTGAGCCAATTAATGCGTATTTAACCTCAAATCAGATTGTGGATGATTTAGACAGTGATAATATTAGGGTTTTAAATTGTCATAATCTATTAAAAAAAGAAGATTTATCATTTTATGGACCTTTTAAACATTTTGTTACGGCCTTATATCAAATTGATCGCTGGCCTGGATTTTTAATTTTTAAAGGTGATGAGTGTGCATTTGTTCCTATTTATACTACTCAGGACATTGAAGAAGTCATTTTTAAAATTGAACATGATACAATTTTTTCAATTCGATATTTAAGTCCTTATGATAGCTTTTTTGTGCAGCTAAGTGATTTACACCTTGGTAGCAAAAAGAAGAATATCGGTCGTTTGGCACTTGAAGATAGTCTTGATCAAACTGTTAAACAGCTACGTTCTTATTATCCTTTAAAGTTTTTGATTACGGGGGATTTAATGAATTCACCAAATCGAAAAAATATGTATGAGGCATCAGGGTTTATGAAAGGGTTAAAAAATCGTTATAATGCAGATGTTTCCTTTATTTTAGGAAATCATGATGTAATTGTTAATGGTTTTAATATTTTTAAGCGTCAGAAAAGTAAAGTAATCGCCTTTTTGTTAAATGAAAGCATTAAAGTATTTGAAGAAGAAAAGATTGTTTTAATTAAGATTGATTCAACTGTAGAAGGTAATTTAGCGCGTGGTAAAGTTGGAATGAAACAATTAAACAATATTGATGAAGAGCTTGCCGCTATTAAAAATTTAGGAGATTATACAATTGTTGCAATGCTGCATCATCATCTGTTTCCAATTACCCGTGATGATTTTTTAAAGCAAAAATGGCGTGAAAAGATTTTTGTTGGGAAAATTATGGATAGTTCTAAGGCATTAGTAGACAGCCGTGATTTAGTAGAATGGTTAAGAAAACACCAAATTCAGTATGTTTTGCATGGTCATAAACATTTACCATTTTTTAGCAGTCAAGAAGGGATGTATGTGATTGCTGCTGGTTCTTCATGTGGCAGTGGAGCAAAAGAATCAAAGAGTCGATATTTAAGTTATAATGTATTAAAATATGACCATCGTTATAAACGATTTAAATACTGTTTTATCATTTATGATGATATGACGATGCAAGACCGTCAAAGAATAGTTATAAATATTTTTTAGGAGAGAAAAATGAAGTTAGTAGATGGAATGAAAGATGAAAAATTAGGGAGTGCTTTATTGTATTGCTTTACTAAAGGTTATGGAGCTGTACCGATGGATCTTTATAATCTTGTTTTACCATTATTATTTGATGATATTTTTAGAGAAGAGGTAAAGATAAGCAAAGATTTTAGTAGTTGTATTAGGGCTTGTATTCAAAAAAATTCTGAATTTGTTAATCAAATTCTAAATAGTGTTGAAGAATTAGAAGAGGTAACGAGTCGCAGTTTAGGAATTTCTTTATTAAATAAAGATCTTGATTTTCAAATCAATGATGGTGTAATGAGCGGAAATTGTCGACCATCAAAAATTCTTGATTTAAATGAAGCTATTATTTTAGGAAAAATGATACAAGGAAAAGGTTTTGATGAAGTAGTTACAATGATGAAAAGTGATTTTAAGATTGTCTTTTTGGATAGTGAGACACTGGGTAGTGATATTGATGTCAGCAAATTAAATCGATATGGTGATGTAACAATATATCATCAAAGTCAAGTTAGTGAGGTTCCTGAGCGGATTAAAGATGCGAGTGTTGTAATTACTAATAAGCATATATTGAAAGAGGAACAGTTAAAAGATGCTCATAAATTAAAACTTATTTGTGTTACTGCGACAGGTGTTAATAATATTGATCTTGAATATTGTAAGGCTGCCGGTATAACCGTATGCAATGTTAAAGGCTATTCAACAAATGCAGTAGCACAACATACATTCGCTTTATTATTAGATTTATACAATAAAAATCATTATTACCATAATTATGTTGAGAGCGGTAATTATGCATCAAGCTCTATGTTTACCCATTTAGGATACACTTTCCACGAATTGACTGGTAAAACTTGGGGAATCGTTGGAATGGGCGATATTGGCCGTAAAGTTGCTGAAATTGCAACCGCATTTGGCTGTCAGGTTCAATATTATTCTACAAGTGGAAAAAATAACCAGCAAAATTATCAACAGGTTGATTTTGATACATTACTGGAATCAAGTGACATTATTAGTATTCATGCACCTTTAAATAGTCAAACAGAAAATCTTTTTGACCAATCAGCTTTCGCAAAAATGAAGGATTCAGCATATTTAATTAATGTTGGAAGAGGAAAAATTGTAAATGAAGCAGATTTAGTTGAGGCATTAAAAGAACATCGCTTAGCAGGAGCTGGCTTAGATGTTTTTGAAAATGAACCATTCTGTTGCAACAGTCCCTTATTAGAAATCAAAGATGCAACAAAATTAATAATGACACCACATATTGCCTGGGCACCAATTGAAACTCGTAATCGTGTGATTGAAGAGGTTTGTTTAAATATTGAAGGATTTAAAACAAATAATTTACGAAACGTTTGTAATATGTTATAATTTAGTTCTAGTCGTGGTGAAAGATTCGCTTCTTTTATCATATATTGGAGATAGCTTTGCTATTTCCAATTTTTTGATTTATTGATTTTAAAACCTTTTTATAGGATTTAAACTGCATAATAAAAATGCATAAAGTCTTTTCTTTGTTTATAATATAAGTGTAAATAAAGGAGGAACTAAAAATGAAATATGCTGTAGTAGATGGAAAATTAACACATGTAAATAAGGTTCCTAAAGGAACAATTGCAAGAGAATTTGGTTATTCTAATTATCCTGTAATTGCCTGCAAAGGAAAATATCGCTCATATTGGAAATATGTAAGTGTTAATAAAGCAAACTATGCCTAATTCAAACTCTCATCTTTCGATGAGAGTTTGTTTTGATTTAAAAACAATTTATTGCATTTCATGTTTAACTAAGCTAGAATTATTAAGAAATATTAATAGAAGGGTTTAATTTCATGAAAGAAAGAGAAAAATTTTCATCAAGATTAGGTTTTATCTTGATATCAGCAGGGTGCGCGATTGGACTTGGAAATGTATGGCGTTTTCCATATGTTGTTGGTCAATATGGTGGGGCACTATTTGTATTAATTTATTTATTTTTTTTAATTGCTTTAGGAGCACCAATTATGACAATGGAATTTGCAGTCGGACGTGCAAGCCAAAAAAGTGCGGCATTAGCATTTCATTCGCTGGTACCTAAGAGAAAATTTTGGGGTGCAATTGGAAAATTTCAAATGGCTGGAAATTATATGTTGATGATGTTTTATACAACCGTCGGAGGCTGGATGATTGCTTATTTTTTTAAAATGATAAAAGGTGACTTTAACGGTATTACTCCAGCACAAGTTGGAGATATATTTAATAATTCGCTCCAAGATCCATTTATGCAAGTATTCTGGATGATTGTAGTGGTTGTTTTGGGATTTGGAATTTGTTCCTTGGGCCTTCAAAATGGTGTAGAAAAGATTACTAAGATCATGATGAGTTCATTATTAATTATTATTTTGATTTTGGTGATACGTGCTGTTACTTTACCTGGTGGTAGAGACGGTTTGGCGTTTTACTTAATTCCTAATTTAGCGGCAATTAAACAATATGGTCTTTTAGAGATTATTTTTGCTGCAATGGGACAAGCATTTTTCACTTTAAGTTTAGGAATTGGGGCAATTGCTATTTTTGGAAGCTATATTGGCAAAGAACGGCGTTTATTTGGTGAGACAATAAGTGTATGTACTTTAGATACGTTAGTGGCATTATTATCAGGCTTAATTATTTTTCCCGCATGTTTTGCTTTTGGAGTAAATCCTGAAAGTGGACCGGGTCTGGTATTTATTACGTTGCCTAGCATTTTTAATGAAATGTGGTTAGGACAAGTATGGGGATGCTTATTTTTTGTCTTTATGAGTTTCGCAGCTTTATCAACTATAATTGCAGTATTTGAAAATATTATTTCATTTGGGATGGATTTATTTAATTGGAGTCGTAAAAAAGCAGTTGTAGTTAATTTTATTATTATTTTAATTTTATCTTTACCTTGTGCCCTTGGCTTTAATATTCTTAGTGATATTACTCCATTTGGTATCGGAACAACAATTCAAGATCTTGAAGATTTCTTGGTTACATATAATTTCCTGCCACTTGGTTCATTAGCGTATTTGTTATTTTGCACATGTCGTTATGGCTGGGGATTTGATGGTTTTCTCCAAGAAGCTAATACAGGAACAGGAATTAAATTCCCAAAATGGACAAAAAATTATTTAAAATTTATTCTTCCTTGTGTGATTATTTTTATATTTATTCAAGGATATTATACGTTTTTCATTAAATAATTGTTTGATAAAAGGTGTTGCTTTAAGTAACACCTTTTATGCAAGTTATTTGTTGAATTTTGATAATATTTGATTGTTCTAACCGATAAAGAGTAAATATGCAATAGTTGCAAGAAGGCAAGCAATCGCATCAAGCCAAAGACCTAATTTTAAGGCGTATCGATTATTTTGAAGTTTTATACTGCCAAAATACAAGGTTACAACATAAAATGTAGTATCGCTGCCTGTCTGAATAATGGAGCCAAGAATGCTATAAGGATGATCAACCCCATACTTTAAAAAGATATTATTTAAAATAGTTAGTGATCCATTTGAAGAAAATGGTCTAACAATCATCATCATAAAGATATCAATAGGAATATTCAAAATAGCAAAAATACTCTTAAAACCGATTTCTAGTAGTTCAATTAGGCCGCAATACTGAAAACATGTGACCCATAGTGTAAAAGCCATCATTGTTGGAAATAAAGTAATTAGGAGTTTACTGCCTTCCTTTACCCCTTCGATAAATTCATTAAAAATATCAACGTGTTTAAAACTTGCTTCGACTAGAGCTATTAAAATGATAATTAAGATTACACTATCCATAATGTTCAATCACCTTACTTGCAATAATACCGACGATTGTAATGATGAAACCAATAGTAAGACTATAGCCAAAGAAGCCAAGGATGTCGTGGCTGCCATAACTTTGTCTTAACGTCATCATTGTTGTAGGAATGATTGAAAGGCCAGTAGTGTTTAAAATAACTAAAAGCATCATTTCTTTGCATGGAGTCTTTGGATCACGTTGGTATTTTGTCAGAGATTGCATTGCTTTTAAACCACTAATTGAAGCCAAAGAACCAACTCCTAATAAATTAGCAATAAAATTAGTTGAGAGATATAGATAAACTTGATCATCTTCGACCGTATTACCATAGATAAGTTTTAAAATCGGCTTAAGTAAAAACGATAATTGTTTAATAAGTCCCGAAGCTTTAATAATATTTAAAAACCCATTCCAAAGACAAGCACTTAAAACGATTACTTTGATTAAGTCAAAAACTTGTTGTGGTGAACTTAAAATTGCTTCAAACATTTTATTTTGATTATTAGTGCAAAAAGCAATTATCACAAAGAAAATTAAACCAAATTTAAAAACTTTAGCCATAGAATAAATCCTTCAGGACCATTTTGAAACCTAAAAAGTAATTGTATGGAACAACTTTTTGTTTAGCAATTGGCTGGTTATTTAATAAAATCACAATTTCATTATTATTTAATGAAACTTCAACTTTATCAGTTGGTTTTTTATTAACATAGACATCAAAGTCTAAATAGTACTGTTGCTGTTTAAATTCAACGATACCTTTTGAGAATATTTTAGTTGCCTTTAAATTAGCATAACATTCTTCAAATTTCTTTTGATGAAATTCAAAATCATTTCCACAATTAAAAGTAACAATAATTAAATCAAGATCATCTTTACGAGCCATGGTAATTAAGGTTCGTCGTGCTTTTTTGGTAAAACCAGTTTTTCCACCAATACAATATTCATAGTTGGTTAATAATTTATTTTTGTTATGCCAAGTCCCATTACCGTCTTCGCGTTTGTATTCTTTAGTACTGACAATTTCATTAAAAATTGGATTTTGATGGCAATAGGCCATTAATCGTGCCATATCATAAACAGTGGATTGATTCCCGTTATCTTCTTCATCTAAACCTGTTGGATTAGAAAAAGTTGTGCTATGCAACTGAAGTTCTTTTGCTTTGTCATTCATCATATCAACAAATTTTGGAATTTCTTTACCAACTGCTTTAGCAATCATTACAGCAGCATCGTTGCCACTTCTAAGCATCAAACCATATAGTAAGTCACGTAGACTGATTTTATCACCTATATGTATATAGACACCACTTCCCCAGGCTTTATTTATTGTATCATCAACTGTAATGATAGTATCAAGTTCCATGTTTTCAATCGCAATAATACAGGTCATAATTTTTGAAATTGAAGCAACGCTCTGAATGTAATCTTGATTACTGCCTTCGATTACGATTTGATGACTAGCTTCCATGACAATATAACTTTTTCCTTGGAAGGGTACAGCACTGACGTTTGTATTTACTAGTGTCATCATTAAACTTATAATTAATCCTAATTTCATTTTCTTCACCCCTTTAAACATATGTTGAACTTGGAAAAATAGAAGTTTTAGAGTAGAAAATAAAACTGTCAAAATATCCTAATATTTGTAATTATAATATTAATTGTATTAAATCTAGGTAAGATATATAACTATAAGCATTGAATTTGTTTCAATAACCTAAAATTTAATATTAGTCTTTGTGGCATGAGGAGAATCCCTACCGATGGTTACAGTTCATGACCCATATTTTATAATATGGCTGAGTTAGTAAAATTCTAATATCGACGGTTAAAGTTCAGATGAGAAAAGACATTTTCTAGAATTCTATCGAAGGCATTTTATTATGTTTTCGGTTTTTTATTTTAGGAGGAAGAAAGTTGAAAAGAGGAAAGACAAGGTGATTAGTGTTGAACGCAATTTTAGGGGCATTATAGGCGATGCTGATGGTATTTTGATTCCCATTACCTTTAATACCACCATTTTTATATTTTGATACAGCTTATGTTTACAGGTGAATTACAAAGTTTTATGGTTAAGTATTGCTTTGGTTTAACCAGCAGCCTTGATCTATCGTTATGATAAAACTAAAATTGTTACTTTTAAAGGAACGTGGGTTGAAATTATTATTAATGTAGGAGTTGTTCTCTTTAATTTAATTAAAAGTATTATTGTATATTTGATTACATTATTGGTATATAAAAAACTAAGTACTATAATTCATCATCATACAGGTGACTAAAAGAAAAGAGAGGTGATTTTTGAAGATGGAGCTGTTTTATTTTTTAAAAAATTAGGAAATTGGAAAATTATGTATTAGCGACTAGTGTAGATGATTATGTAACGATTCGTAATATTAGTTGTTTATTTTAAAACAGATAAAAATTTTAGAAAAACTCAACAATTATTTAAAAATCCTCAAGTTGCATTATGCAATGGAAGAATTCAAATAGAAGGGCTGACGAAAAATATAGGCTTAGTGATTGAAAAACTGGGACGTAAATTTGAGCAGTTATATCGTCAGTATTTATGACAAAATTACAATGCATATAGTTATGAAAAACAGAGATTTTAATTGAGGCTACACCTAAGTTCGTTGAAATTTGGGCTGAAAATGAAAATCATTTTACTTTTCAAACTTTTATTGATTTTGAATAAAAACAGTTACAATAAAAAATGTGATTAAAGGCTAAAAAAACAAATAATCCCTTGTCGTTCGACAAGGGATTATATCATTAAATTTTAGACTTTATTTATATTCTTCAATTAGTCGTTCCAAATAATCTTTATATTTAGAATCATTGGCATTAAGTTTATCAGAACTATTGGTATATTTTTTTACTGCGGTTGTAGCTCTAGTGATTGGTAATAAAGTTCCAGCTCCAGCAACACAACCACCGGGACAAGCCATACCTTCAAGTAGATAACCGTCATATTTACCACTTTTTGCTAATTTAAGCATTTTTTTACAATTTGCTAATCCTTCTGCTGATTCCACTAATACTTCACGTTCAGGCTCTTTAGCTTTAATACAATTTACGACTGCTTTAGCAACCCCACCGCTAACGGCAAAACCGCGACCATCACTACTAGCCTGAGTAAATGGATCAGCTTCATCTGGTTTTAAAGAAGCAAAATCAATGCCTTTAGCTTCAAACATTGCGCCAATTTCTTCAAATGTTAAAACAAAATCAACCTCACTTCGTACTGATTTTCTAGAAGCTTCTAGTTTTTTTGCTGCACATGGCCCTACAAAAACAACTCGGCTATTAGGATGTTTTTCTTTTATCAAACGAGCGGTTAATACCATTGGTGTTAAAGCCATTGATATATAAGATTTAAATTCCGGGAATTCTTTTTTGGCCATCATTGACCAAGAAGGACAACATGATGTTGCCATAAACGGTTGCTGAGCAGGTACTTTTTCTAAAAAGTCCTTTGCTTCATCAATTGTACATAAATCAGCCCCAATGGCAACCTCAACCACATCCTTAAAACCTAATTGCTGCATTGCTTTTTTTAAAACTTCTGGTGTGACTTTAGGACCAAATTGTCCAATAAATGCAGGAGCTACTGCTGCAATAATTTCATCGCCGGCCTTAATTGCTTGAATTAATTGGAAAATTTGACTTTTATCAGCAATGGCCCCAAAGGGACAGCTAACTAAGCACATTCCACAAGAGACGCATTTATCATAATTAATATGGGCATTACCATATTCATCAGTTTCAATAGCATCCATTCCACAAGCCTTAGCACATGGTCTTTCTCTTTTTAAAATTGCATCATATGGACAATTAGTTTTACAAAGACCACATTTAATACATTTATCTTGATCAATATATGCTTTCCCGTCTTTAAAGCTGATTGCATTTTTAGGACAAACTTCGATACATGGGTGCGCTAAACAGGCCTGGCAGCCACTACTGACCTCAAATTTCTTTTCTGGACATTTATTACAGGCAAATTTAATAATGTTGATTAATGGTGGTTCGTAATATTTGTCGGCAATAATACTTTCTTCAATCCCTTTAGATATTGGTGCTGGTTCATCAATAGGGCGCAATGATAATCCCATCGTTAAACGAATTCTTTCACCGACAATAGCTCGTTCCAAAAAAATACTGTCACGATAAGTTGCGACTTCTCCAGGAATTACTTTATAGGGTAAATTTTCGATACGACTATAATCATTCCCCTCATAGGCTAACTTTGCAACTTCAACAAAAACTTTACGTCGAATTTTAGTTAATGATGAATAAATTCCTCTCATAGTGTTTCCTCCATATTATTTATAACTATATTTTACTCCAAAGTGCAAGTTTATAAAAGTGAACTGTAGGATATTTATATAAAAATAAGTTATTCGTAAGATAATTGGTTGCTTTTAATTGACAATTCAGTATAATGATTACGAAGTAGGTGAAAAGACATGGAAAGATTACAAAAAGCAATTGCGGCAAGTGGTTATACTTCGCGAAGAAAAGCGGAAGACTTGATCGTTCAAGGAAAAGTTGAAGTAAATGGCAAAGTCGTTACTGAATTAGGAACCAAAGTAAAACAGGGAGATTTAATTACAGTTGAAGGAAAGCCGTTGGTTGGTGAAAATAAAGTATATTATGTTTTTTATAAACCTAAAGGGTGTGTTTGTACTTTAGATGATGAATTTGACCGACCTATTATTACAGATTATTTTACTGAAGTTAAAGAAAGAATTTATCCAGTTGGAAGACTAGATTTTGATACAACGGGATTAATTATTATGTCTAATGATGGAGAATTTGCTAATATGATTATGCATCCTCGTTCACATTTAGAAAAAATTTATGAAGTATCTATTAAAGGTTTAATTACTGGACCAACTTTAAATAAACTGGAAAAGGGTGTTTATTTAGAAGGGGTTAAAACTTTACCATGTAAGATTAAAGTCGTTGACAAAGATACCGAACATAAAACCACAATGCTGAAAATAAAGTTAGTAGAAGGTAAAAACCGACAAGTTAAGAAAATGTTTGAAAGTGTAGGACATCCGGTTAAAAGATTGCATCGTGTAAGTATTGGTGGAATTAATTTAAAAGGGCTAACACCAGGAAGATATCGTATTTTAAAACCGCAAGAAGTAAAAGATCTAAAAAAATTAGTTAATACGGATAAGTAGATCACTTATCCGTATTTATTTTGACAATTATTTTAATTTGTTTGGTGCATACTGTATTTTGGGTGATGAAAATGAGAATACAAATAGTTGAACCACAAAATAAAATTGAATGTGGAATATGCAAAGCCGAGGGTGATTGGATCAAACGAATAAATGTACGGGGGATTCAAGCTTTATATTGTATCAAGTGTGACACAGTGACAATGTTTAATAAGATGCCATCAAAGTTTGTTTATAAGGCATTAAAAAAAGAAACCGAAAATATTCGGATGGCTTATAATTTAAAACAAGACGAAAAAGTTAAATAAACAAATTAGTTGACTTTAATCAATAAATGAGTAGAATTAGTATAGTAAATAGATGCGATGATTTAGGATATGTCTAGATAATACTTTGATTCAGAGAAAAGACGGGTGGTGCAAGTCTTGATAAGGTTATTTAGGTACTCCCTAATATGCAACACTCGAAAGAGAATGTCGGTAGTGCGTTATAGCTTTGAGGTTATTTCGATAACAAATTAAGGTGGTACCACGATACTCTCGTCCTTTGGATGAGAGTTTTTTTATTAAAAAAACAGTAAAGGAGAAAAATAATGATTGATTTTAAAGAAGACGAAAAACTAAGTGTATTAAATCACTCTTGTGCTCATGTAATGGCACAAGCAATTAAACATCTTTATCCTCAAGCTAAATTTTGGGTTGGTCCAGTTGTTAGTGAAGGATTCTATTATGATGTTGATTTAGGAAATGATGTAATCAAAGATGAGGATATTCCTAAAATCGAAAAAGAAATGAAAAAGATTTGTAAAGATGGCAAACGTATTACTCGCCAAGAAATTTCTAAAGAAGAAGCCTTAGAAATGTTCAAAGATGATGAATATAAAATAGATTTGATCAATAATTTTGAAAATGATACAACTATTAGTTGTTATCGTCAAGGAGATTTTGTTGATTTATGTAGAGGTCCGCATGTTGAAACAGTTAAAGCTTGTAAGAACTTTAAATTGACTAAACATTCAGGTGCGTATTGGAAGGGTGACAAAGAAAATAAGGTACTACAAAGAATTTATGGTGTTTGTTTTGAAACTTCTGAAGACTTAGCTAAACATCTTGAATTATTGGAAGAGGCAAAACGGCGGGATCATAAGAAGCTAGGTAAAGAACTAGGATTATTTATGATGAGTGAATACGCTCCTGGGATGCCATTTTTCTTACCGAAAGGAATGATTTTAAGAAATACTTTAGAACAATTCTGGTACGAAGAGCATGCTAAAGAAGGATATGAATTCATTAAAACACCAATTATGATGTCACGTGAATTATGGGAAACTAGTGGTCATTGGGAAAATTATAAAGAAGATATGTATACTAGTATGGTTGATGACCGTGAATTTGCAATTAAGCCTATGAATTGTCCAGGAAGTTTGTTAGTATATAAAAATTCCTTACATTCATACAAAGATTTACCATTAAGAATGGGTGAACTAGGTCAAGTTCATCGCCATGAAGCTAGTGGAGCCTTGAATGGTTTATTTAGAGTACGTACTTTTACTCAAGATGATGCACATATCTATATGACACCTGATCAAATTGAAGGTGAAATTATAAGGTTGATTAATTTCATTGATCGTGTTTATGGAAGCTTAAATTTAAGTTATGAAATTGAATTATCTACCCGTCCCGAGAAGAAATATATTGGTGATTTAGCAATCTGGGAAAAAAGTGAAGCTGCTTTAGCTGCCGCTTGTAAAGCAGCAGGTAAGGATTATAAAGTAAATCCTGGAGATGGTGCTTTCTATGGACCAAAACTCGATTTCCATGTTAAAGATTCATTAGGGAGAGTTTGGCAATGCGGAACAATTCAATTAGACATGAATTTACCAGAGAGATTCGATATTACTTATATTGATGATAAAGGTGAAAAAGTTCGTCCAGTTATGCTGCATCGTGTTATCTTTGGATCGATTGAAAGATTTATTGGAATTTTAATTGAGCATTTTGCTGGTGTGTTCCCATTATGGTTGGCACCTGTTCAAGTTAAAGTATTGCCGGTTAATAATGAGTATCATTTAGACTATGCTAAAGAAGTAACTGAGTTATTAAAGGATAAAGGCTTTAAAGTTGAACTAGATGCTCGTGAAGAAAAATTGGGTTATCGAATTCGTGAGGGACAAATGGAAAAGGTACCTTATTTATTAGTATTAGGTAATAATGAACGTGATGAAAAAACTGTTACATATCGTAAACATGGAGAGCAAAAACAAATTACTGTTCCATTTGATGATTTTGTCGCAATGCTAAATCAGCAGATTGTTGATAAAAAATAGTAAACACTTAGCAAATTAAATTTGCTAAGTGTTCTTTTTGGTTTGATAAACTTCTATTTTATAGATGCGTAATTAAAATTATTAGAATAAATTTACATTATTTATATTTCGAAGAAAGATATAGATGTGATATAATTAAAATATTGAAAAGAGGGATAAAAAGATGAAATATTATTTAGCAATGGATGTTGGTGGAACGTCAATAAAATATGGTGTTGTCAATGATCAGGGAAAAATCATTAATACTGATAAAATCGTAACGCCCGATTCACTAGAAAAAATGTATCAGGCAATGGGTGAGATTTATCATAATTGTAATTATGAAGTAGCGGGAATTGCATTAAGCATGCCAGGTGCCGTTAACAGTGAAGTTGGGAATATTGAAGGAGCAAGTGCTTTAGATTATATCCATGGGCCGAATATCAAAGAGGATCTACAAAAACGCTTCAACACAAAAGTTTCAATTGAAAACGACGCTAACTGTGCAGCATTAGCAGAAGTTTGGAAAGGATCTGGAAGTGATGTGGATGACTGTATGTTCATTGTTAGTGGCACTGGGATAGGTGGTGCTGTTGTTAAGGATCGAATGATTCATAAAGGAAAACATCTTCATGGCGGTGAATTTGGCTATATGGTGGCCTTAAATGATCTTGATAATGATTCCTATATTTCTTGGTCTACTGCAGGATCTACAGTTGCAACAGTAAAAGGGGTTGCTAAAGAATTGGGAGTTGATTATCAAACTTTAGATGGTAAAGTGATTTTTGATCAAGCACAAGATAACCCTATTTATCAAAAATATGTTGATCGGTACTATAGTGTCTTAGCAATGGGGATATATAATCTTCAATATGTCTATGATCCTGAAAAAATTATTATTGGTGGAGCAATTAGTGTACGACCTGATTTAATTGAACAGATTGAAAGTCGTTTAGAAAAAATATATGATAGTATTCCTGTTGCAAAAATTCATCCTAAAGTAGTTAAATGCCGTTTTGGAAATGAAGCAAATTTAATTGGAGCAGTTTATCACTTTATTCATAGCTAGTCATTAAGAATTCATATTATTGTATTAAAATATTATTAAATAAAACAAGGGGAGGTAAAAAAATGAAAAGAGAAGCACCAAAAATCAACACACAGCTAAGAAGCCATACAATTATGGTACCAGAGTGTATCCGCAATGCCAGTGGAATAGTTATTAATGGCAAAAGAATTAAATCATTATTATTCTCAACAGATGTTGCAGTAATATCCAATTGTAATGCTGATGCTGTAATCGCGGTTTATCCATTTACCCCAACTATGCAAATTACTAATTCAATTATCGATGTAGCACAACGTCCTGTTTTTGCGGGCGTTGGCGGTGGAACAACAGCAGGACCTCGAGTACGGGAGATTGCTTTGGATGCAGAATTACATGGTGCAACTGCAGTTGTTTTAAATGCACCTACAAAAACTGAATTTATTCAAGAATTATCTGATTATGTTGATATTCCAGTAGTATTATCAATCGTTTCTTTAGATGAAAATCTTGAGGAACGCATGTTACATTCTGGAGCGACAATTGTTAATGTTTCGGGTGGTAAGAATACTGTTGCAATCGTCAAAGCATTAAGAGAGATTTCTCAAGATTTTCCAATCATTGCTACCGGTGGACCTAATCTTGAAACAATTCAGGCAGTTATTGAAGCAGGTGCAAATGCCATTACATATACACCGCCTTCAAATGGTGAAATTTTTAAAGCGATGATGGAGGACTATCGACAGCGTTGCCAACATCAATGATTTGTTTTGGGTAGATTGATATCTACCTTTTTTGTTGTTCAAACTGGTATTTTATTGTACAATAGTTGCTGAGGTGTAAAAAATGAAACAATATCTAGATATGTGTAAATATGTATTAGAAAACGGAGAAAATCGCGAGGATCGAACAGGAACAGGAACACGTAGTGTTTTTGGATATCAAACTCGTTATGATTTGAGAGATGGTTTCCCGTTGATGACAACTAAAAAAATGTTTTTGCGGCCAATTGCTGAAGAATTATTGTGGTTTATTAAGGGTGATACAAATATCAAGTATTTAGTTGATCGCAATGTCAAAATATGGAATGAATGGCCATATGAAGATTTTAAGAAATCACCTGATTTTAATGGTGAAACAATTGAAGAGTTTGTAGAAAAAATTAAGACAGATGATGAATTTGCAAAAAAACATGGTGATTTAGGGCCGGTATATGGCGCTCAATGGCGTGATTTTAATTATGAAGGGGTTGATCAGTTAGCAAAATTAGTTGATAGTCTGACTAACAATCCTTTTTCAAGAAGACATATTATATGTGCATGGAATCCAGCACAAGTAGATAATATGGCGCTGCCGCCATGTCATGCATTTTTACAGTTTTATGTTAGTGCAGATAAAAAATATCTGTCTTGTCAACTATATCAACGTAGTGCGGATATTTTTTTAGGGGTACCGTTTAATATTGCTTCGTATGCTTTAATGACGGAAATGTTAGCGAGAACTTGTGGATATGAAGCAAAAGAATTTATCCATACGATTGGTGATGCTCATATTTATAAAGATCATTTTGAAGTAGTTAAACAACAAATTGCAAGAGAACCATTACCAAAATGTAAATTAGTATTAAATCCAGATGTGAAATCAATTTTTGATTATAAGATTGAAGATATTAAGATAGAAGATTACCAAAGTCATGGTAAATTAGTTGGAAAGGTAAGTGTATAATGATAAATATAATTGTTGCAACAGATGAGGATCTGTTAATTGGAAAGAAGGATTCACGAAATGGAATGCCTTGGAATGTTCCGGAAGATTTACAACATTTTAAGGCAACGACTTTAAATAAAACAATTTTGATGGGATTGACTACATATCAGGCAATCGGACGTCCTTTGCCTAATCGTAAAACTATTGTTGTTAGTTTTGAACCGTTTGAAGATGAACGAGTAGAAGTGAGAAGCTCATTAGAAGAAGTAATAGAAGAATACCGTAGTAGTGGTGAAGATTTATTTATTTCGGGTGGAGCTTCAATTTATAAACAGTGTTTACCAATTGCAGACCAGTTGTTAATCTCAAGGATTCCTGGAAAACATGAAGGTGAAACATATTTTCCTAATTTTGATGAATACGGTTACAAATTGGTTGCTCAAAAACCATTTGAGACATTTACATTAGAAACATATAAGCGAGGATAATTAAATGAAGAGAATTGCATTGATTGTTATTCGTGTTATTTGGCGGTTACCATATTGGTGGGGATATAAAGTCAATAAGTATAAACATATTGATAAATATTCTGCTGATGAACGCTATGGGTTTATACATCAAGTTGTAGCAATTGTAACACGCAAAGCAAGGGTAGAGCTAGAGTGTTATGGGGTAGAAAATTTACCCAAGAAATCTGGTTATTTTGTTGCCCCTAATCATCAAGGATTGTTTGACCCGCTAGCAATTTTTCAAACCCATAGTCGTCCAATTCGAGCAATCGTAAAAAAAGAATTGGCATCAGTCATTTTAGTAAAGGATGTTATTAAGATGCTGGAATTTATTCCGATGGATCGCAGTAATGTTCGAGAAAGTGCAAAAATCATTAAATATGTTGCTAATGAAGTAGCGGCGGGAAAAAACTTTTTTGTTTTTCCAGAAGGGACAAGAAGTAGAGACGGCAATAATATTTTAGAATTTAAAGGGGGAACTTTTAAAATTGCGACTAAAGCAAAAGCACCAATTGTGCCGGTAGCTTTGATTGATTGTTATAAAGTATTTGATAATAATACGATAAAAAAAACAACAGCTCAAATTCATTATTTAAAACCAATTTATTATGAAGAATATAAAGATCTTCATACTAACGATATTGCCAAATTAGTTCATGATCGGATTGAAAAATGTATTAAAGAAAATGACAAAGGATAGAAATATCCTTTGTTTTATGTTATAATCTATTTAGAAAATATTCTAAATAGATTGGAGTGATGATTGTGGGGTTTGCAGAAACATTTAAGGCACTTTCAGATCCGGTTCGTCGTGAAATATTGGTGTTACTTAAAGATGGTAAACTCTCAGCAGGAGAAATTGCAGGATGTTTTGAAATGACTCAAGCAACAGTATCTTATCATTTATCAAAATTAAAACAAGCAGATTTGATTTTTGAAAATAAATACAAAAATTATATTTATTATGAAATTAATACTTCTGTTTTTGAAGAAGTAATGTTATGGCTTAGCCAATTTGGAGGATTTAAAGATGAAACTTAAAACGGCATTAATTACATGCGGAGTATGTTTGCTGCCGATTCTATTTGGACTAATTATTTATGATTGCTTACCAGCACAAATGCCAATTCATTGGAATATAGCAGGTGAAATAGATAATTATGCTAGTAAAGAGATTTTTGTTTTTCTATTACCGATATTGATGAGTGGAATTCAACTATTGTGCTTGTTTATGATGCAAATGGATCCTAAATACAAGAATTATTCATCTAAGATGTTAAAAATTGTTGTTTGGATAATTCCAACGATAACAATTGTTTTAGAAGCAATAACATATGCAATCGTATTTGGATATGAAATCTCAATTAATATAGTTGTTCCAATATTTTTAGGAATATTATTTGTTATTTTAGGGAATTATTTACCTAAATGTCGTCAAAATTTTACTATGGGCTACCGATTACCATGGACTTTGAATGACGAGGATAATTGGAATAAAACAAATCGTTTAGCTGGGTATGTAATGGTCCTTGGGGGTATTTTAATTATTATTATGAGTTTCTTTGATCTGGCTTTTTGGGCAGTAATTTTGTTTGTTGGAGCGATTTTAATAATCCCTTCAGTGTATTCATTTTTACTCTATCGAAAAAAATAATAAAATAGATGATTCGATACATTTTTATTTAAAGAATTAAATAGAAATGTATCTTTTTAGATGCTTTGTTTTTTTATTTGAAGTACAATAAGAGTAGGAGATGATAATATGGGAAAATTGGAGGATTTACCAAATATTGGTAAGGTAGTAGCACAACAGCTGATACAAGTAGGAATTGATGATCCGATAAAACTGAAAGAAGTTGGAGCAAAAGAGGCATGGTTAAAAATACAGCAAATCGATGAATCTGCATGTATTCATCGCTTATATGCACTAGAGGGGGCAGTTGAGGGAATTAAAAAAACGCAATTAGATTATGAAACGAAAGCAGAATTAAAGCAATTTTATAATGAGCATAAGTTATGAAAATATTAGTTAATGGTATTGAGTTATTTTATGAAATATCGGGTCAGGGACGGCCGCTTATTTTAGTTCATGGTAACGGTGAGGATCATCATATTTTTGATGCATTAGTGGCCAAATTGAAAAATCACTATACTTGTTATTGTGTTGACAGTCGTGGGCATGGTTTAAGTTCTAGTGTAGCTGTATATAGTTATCAATCAATGGCTGAGGACATAATTGAGTTTATTAAAAGCTTAAAATTATCGGAGGTTGCCTATTATGGTTTTAGTGATGGGGGAATCGTCGGATTATTAGTAGCGAGCCAAAGTAAACTGATAAAATATTTAATGATTAGCGGTGCTAATGCTGACCCTGATGGCTTAAAAAATTGGGCTTATTATTTGATGAAAATACAGTATTATTTAAAAAAAGATGTAAAGATTAAAATGATGCTGGAACAACCACATATTAATGAATATCAATTGGCTAAGATAACTGCAAAGACGCTAATTTTGGTAGGAAGTGATGATATGATCAAAGAATCTCATACGTTATATCTCGCTCACAATATAAGTGGAAGTCAACTAATGATCTTGCCTAATGAAAATCATAGTAGTTATATTATTAATAGTGCAAAACTTGCGCCAATTATTTTGGCATTTTTAAAAGTCGCTTAATGAGGTGAATACAATTTTTTGGACGCTAAGTTAGTTATATTATTAATAAGGATTGATTCTTGTTAAGTAGACAAATGAAATAAATAAAAAGTGTGAGATGTTTTACTGATTTGGTGAAATGTCTTTTTTATATCAGTATATAATTATTGTGTAAAATTCTTAAATTATCGAAATACTCTTGAATATGTATATCTTCTTTTATAGGATACTGAGTTGGTTCCTTGACTGTATCTAAAGCTATAAAGCGTACTTCTGGTGGTGTTATATTTTTGAATCGTTCTTGTAACTTTTGTTATTGTAGAAATTTATATAGGAATTAATGGATTCTTTTAATCCTTCATAAACATGAAATTTCTTTAAATCATGCACATTGTGCTTTCCTAGCTTATACCCTTTTGATAATGAAATAAGTAATATTCCTTGTATTTGTTTAATATAGATACCAATTTTTTGCTCTGTTGTTGGCTTTGCTATAATAAAAACCCCAAAAGTTGGTTATATCCAGCTTTCGGGGTTTGCTTCACAATGTGACTTTTTTAAATAGGTATTTAATTCTTCAATATTTGGTAAGCCTTCGTTATCTCCAAGTGTTTGAACTTGAATCGCGCCAATTGCATTCGCACGAATCAACATATCTTTACTACATAATGCTTCCAAATGACCTGAAATAATTCCTGCTGCAAAGCCATCTCCAGCACCAACTGTATCAATCACTTTTTTTACATTAAATCCAGGAACTGTTAAAGTTTCATTTTTACTGCTGTAATAAGCACCTTGGGAACCAAGCTTTATTACGAGTTCATCACAGCCTAGCTGGTGATAATATACAGCGATTTTTTCAGGATCATCACTGCCCATGAGAATTTTTCCTTCGTTATTGCCTGGTAAGAACATATTACAATATTTGGCCATTTCATTAGTGGTATCGATCATTGTTGTTTGATTAGGCCAAAGAGATGGTCTTAAGTTCGGATCAAATGAAATATAAAGACCGGCTTCACGAGCTTTTTTTACAAGCCTTAAACTAGTTTCTCGAGTTTTAGAAGACAGTGCTAGGGGGATACCTGTAATATGTAATTGGTCAAAGTCATTTAAATTGATTTGATCAATTAGATTAGTGTCAATATTCGAAAAAGCAGAACCTTGACGATAATAGTAAATATCAGGATCACCCTCAATAACTTGATTTTTCATCATCATTCCAGTTGGAAAAAGACTATTATAGTAAACTAATCTTGTATCAATTCCTTCTTGATAAAGCTTTTTTTTAATGTAATGACCCCATGGATCATCACCTAAAACAGTTAAATACGTAGCTTGATGCCCTAGTCTTGTTAATCCGATAGCAACATTAACCTCGGCTCCAGCTAGTGTCTTTTTAAACATCTCGGCTTCATCTAATGAATCATACGATGTTGTTGTAAGCAGAGCCATTGGCTCTCCAAATAGTAATATTTTTTTCATTTTATCCCTCCAGACATAAATGACATTTACAACCGCTTATTAGTTCATTAAAATAGATAAATTCGATTTTATTTTTATGGTTGTAACGAGCAGTTTGCATATCAAAAGTATAACCTTGTTTTTCTAGAAAGAATATTGCCCGTTCAATACTCTTGGTTGACAAACATAGGTGGTGGAGGGAACCACTAGGCGTATCAAACATAAATTCTATTTCATCTACCATTCTTGAAATAGAAAGATTTTTTTGATGAGGACTATTGATTAGAGCCGCTAATTGAGCACCTCGATCACCAGCTCCGATTCCAACATGATGAAATTTAATATCTAGCATGGTTTTAACTGCTTGTTTAGTAATAGCAGTAATTTCATCCCATTTATGTTCTTTAATTAATTCATCGCTGACCATCCAAGTCCCGCCACAAGCAATAATTTTATCAAATGCTAAATATTCAGTTAAATTACTAGTGTTTATTCCGCCGGTTGGCATGAATTTTAAGTTGCAATATGGCGCTGACATTGCCTTGATTGCGGGAAGCCCACCATTTGCTTGAGCTGGAAAGAATTTTACTACATCTAGGCCTAATTCAATCGCCTGCTCCATATCACTTGGGTTGGCACAACCAGGTAAAATAGGAATATCTTTATCAAGACAATATTGAACGGTCTTGGGATTAAGACCGGGTGAAACAATAAATTCACTACCAGCTTCAATTGCTGAATTTACTTGTGCTGGATTTAAAACTGTACCAGCACCAATAATCATTTGTGGACAAGCTTTCTTCATAGCTATAATTGCTTCTTTGGCACATGCAGTTCGGAAAGTTACCTCAGCAACTGGTAGACCGCCTTCGCATAAAGCTTTGGCAAGATATGGAGCATCTTCTAAACACTCTATTTTAATTACTGGAACTATACCATATAATGATATATCGTTGATTATTTTATTCATGTTATTATCCTTTCATTTTTCCGCCATTCATTGGTGAAGTAGCAAGTTTTGTGTAGATTGATAAAATTCCATTTTTATATTTTGGTTCTTTTGGCTTCCATTTAGCATGGCGCTCCTTTAATATTTTTGTAATTTCTTGTGAGGTACGTTGTTTTCCTTCAATTCCAATAATTTCTAATCGACGTTGAGGAACATCAATTTTGATCAAGTCATTTTCCTCGATTAAAGCAATTGGTCCTCCCTCACTAGCTTCTGGTGAGACATGACCAATAACTGGTCCTTTGCTAGCTCCAGAAAAACGTCCATCAGTAATTAGTGCAATACTCTTGGCTAGTTCCTGATCAGAACTAATGGCTTCACCAGTATAGAACATTTCAGGCATTCCACTACCTTTAGGTCCTTCGTAACGAATAAATACTGCATCACCGGGTTTGATTTGTTTTTTGATGATCGCGTCAATGGCTGCCTCTTCGCTATCAAATGGGCGGGCCCTAAGAACAGCTTGCATCATTTCTTGAGGACATGCTGAATGTTTGATTACTGCTCCATCTGGTGCTAAATTCCCTTTTAAAATGGCAATTGTTCCATCTTTTCCAATGGGATCATCATATGGTCTAATAATATCAGTGCTTTTTAGATTGATCTTATCCAAAAATGTTTGGCAATTTTCATAGTAACCATTATTTTTTAATTCTTCCAAATTTTCACCTAAAGTTTTACCAGTAACTGTCATTACATCTAAATTAAGATTCTCTTTAATTGCTTCCATGACCGCTGGAACACCACCCGCATAGTAAAAATATTCAGCCGGGTATTTTCCTGCAGGACGAATATCAAGAAGATAATGTGCATTTTGATGCATCTGATCAAATAAATCAGCATTTAGATCAATTCCAAACTCACTTGCAATAGCTGGTAAGTGTAACAGTGAATTAGTACTTCCAGAAATTGCTGCATGAACCATAATTGCATTTTCAAATGATTTCATGGTGACAATATCGCGAGCTGTTAAATCCATTTTGGCTAATTTAATTATTTGTTTTCCTGCTTTATAGGCCTGCTCTTTTAAATCTTTACAAGTAGCTGGCATTAATGCTGTACCAGGTAACATCAATCCTAATGCTTCGGTCATAATCTGCATTGTTGAAGCAGTCCCCATGAAACTACAAGCTCCACAGCTTGGACAGGCATGATGCTGATAATACTCAAATTGCTCTTTGGAGATTTCGCCACGTAAATACATGGCACTATATTTTCCGATTTGTTCTAAGGTTAGCATATCTGGACCAGCTTCCATTACACCTCCAGTTACAAAGATACAAGGATTGTTAATTCTTCCGGCTCCCATTAAGTGAGCGGGCATACCTTTATCACAACTTGCAACAAAAACACTGCCATCAAAGGGAGTTGCATTATTGTGAATTTCAATCATACCAGCAATCATATCTCTAGATGCTAGAGAATAATTGATACCGTCATGCCCTTGTGCCTCACCATCACAAATATCGGTAGTGAAAAATTTTGAGGCTTTAGCACCATGATCATTGATCCCTTTTTCAACCTCATAGACTAGATCTAAAAGACCAACACTTCCGGGGTGGGAGTCACCGTAAGTACTTTCAATCATAATTTGAGGTTTGCTTAGATCGGCAACACTCCATCCAGTACCAATCCTTAGTGGATCAATTTCAGGTGCAATTTTACGTAATTCTTGTGATTTCATTTTATCCTCCTATGACGTATGACGTCTTAAATATAATTTAATTCTAAAAGGCTTGATGATGTTTGTCAATAGCGTTAATTAAAATTGACAAAAATAATAAAATGTGTAAGAATTTATAGGCGAGGCGAGAAAATGAAAAAATTAGGAAGTAAAAAAACGCTGCCAGAGTTGGCAGTAGAGCAAATTATTGGCTATATAAACGAAAATGGTCTTCAACCAGGTGATCAATTACCTAATGAAGTTGACTTAATGAATAAACTTAAAGTTGGACGTGGAACGATCCGTGAAGCGATTAAAAGTCTAAATTCAAAAGGAGTCGTAATAATTAAACGTGGGATTGGAACTTTTGTGGCTGATCAGCCAGGAATCAGTGATGATCCACTGGGGTTTACTTTTGAAACTGATAAAACTAAAGTTTTAATGGATGCTTTGGAGGTCCGATTGTTGATAGAACCGCAAATGATTATTAAAACAATTGATAATATTAGTGCAAAACAACTTAAGGAATTATCAGACTTAGCTGATGAAATTGAAAGCTTAATTAACAAAAATAAAGATTATACTGTACAAGATATTGAATTTCATACTTTATTAGCTCGGGTTAGCGGTAATCGGGTTATTGGAAAATTAATTCCAATTATTGCTGGAGCGATTGAACAAGCTATCGATGTAACTGATAAATCCCTTGTCCAAGAAACAATTATTACACATCGTTTGATTGTTGAAGCTGTTGCTAATAAAGATAAAGAAGGAGCTAGTAAAGCGATGGCTAGACATATCCAAGATAATATTGATATATTAAAGACAATTTAAAAAAAGCTTAGTAAGGATGAGATATCGCCTAAAGTTAGATTCGATAACTAACGATCGGAGATTGATTGAATAAACTAAGCATTTTTATTTATAAGGAAATTACTTACAAATAGATAACTAATCAATGCTGCAAGGAATTTGAATGGGGCATAATAAAGAATAGGGATAACCAAGGGGAAAATATTTAGTAGTACATCGATAATTTACTAATTTATGATAGAAAAAATAACCTAAAGTAATAAAGAAAGAGGCACAGCTAGGCGGCATAAACCGTTGTTAATAAGGATATATAGATTAAAATTAAGTGGTTTGAATAATTTGCTATGAATAACAATTACTTTAATTGCTATGAGTCGGCGGATTAAATTAATACTTTTATTTTCTATGGAACTGATTCTCCTTTTATCTATTGTAGGCACAAAAAAGAAAGCAATTACTATTTGCTTTCTATAAGACGATTAATTCTTTTCTGTTTTTCACTGGTTAAAAGGGCCTCAGGATCATTAAGGTATTGGATTAAAAGGTCAGCATTTTTTATTAATTCGCTATATTTATCATCAATTCTTTCTTTATTTGAATGATTTTTTATTGCTGTTACAATAGTATCTATTTCATTTGCTGAAAAGAGTTCATCTTTTTTTAATAGTTCTGAGGCAATTAAACTACTACGATTAGCGTGATCAAAGCTAGAATTCAATTTATATGTAGCAAGATCATGTAAAATGCCGATTGTTGCAGCAATTTCTATATTTAGGTTATTTTGGATTGCTAGATATTTCATCATTGCAGCAACGCTAAATAGGTGTTCTAAACCATGTTTACGCTTATTACCAAAGCAATTAGTGTTTAAAATTTGATAAACTTCGTCCTTGATTATCTCATATCTTCTCATCGTCTTAACCCCTTTGGAAAAAGATTTTTTACTTGATTGTTACTTTCTTTGTAAAATGCTAATGGATAACCATCGACAAGAATCAAACCATAACCTTTTTGGTTATTACCGATTAGAGTTTCTCCGTGAAGATATTTGGAAATATTTAAATCATCAGCTTTAAAGTTATAATAGCGTTTAACATCTTCTTTTTTTAAAGAAAGAGCCAGAGAATGACTTGGTTCAAAACGCCCTTTTTTACATTCTCCTAAATATAAACCATTACGTAAGACTTTTGTCCCCTTTAGATCTGGGAATTGCGGTAAAATTGCATAAATATGGTTATTAGAATTATATAAATATTGGGGGACTGGAAGGTTTAAGTTATTGTGATAAAATTTAGTAACAAGATTTAATTGATCTTTAGTAACATTCGGTTTTAAGAAATTTATTTTTTTTGTTGAACCATTAGTATGTTTTTTCAAAAGAGCAATAAATTGCCCCTCACCTTTATTAAGATGAGGATACATTCGGACAACTTTATCATTCTGATAACCAGAAGCCATTCCTGGCTGTTTTTTTATTTCTAATAACTCCATTTGTAAATCATTGGTCATATATTTAACTTGATCTTCATTTTCTTCAAGCGAATAGGTACAAGTGGAGTAAATTAGAATACCTTCATCTTTAAGCATTTGATAAGCGCTGTTAATTAAATTTCTTTGAATATAAGCACACTCATTTACTTTTTCAATTGACCAGGTCTCTACTGCTTGATCAAGTTTACGAAACATTCCTTCGCCTGAGCAAGGAGCATCAAGGATGATCTTATCAAAAAAATTATTAAAATACTTTTCTAGTTTAACTGGGTCGCTATTAGTTACAATTGTATTTTGAAGACCAAAACGTTCAACATTTTCAGATAAAATACCAGCTCTAAGTTTATTGATGTCATTAGCAATCATTAAACCAGCACTACTTAACTTACTAGCTGTAAAGCATGTCTTTCCACCAGGCGCGGCACACATATCTAGTACATAATCGTCATGATCAAAGTCAAGGCAGTTAGCTACTGCCATAGCACTTGGTTCTTGAATGTAATATAAACCACAGTTAAAATAAGGATGTTTTCCTAACTGATAATTTTCATAATCATAAAAATAAGCATCATTGATGTAGGGATGTTTGGTTAAAAATGCTGAATTTAAATGTTCAATACTTCCATGCTTTAGGGGATTTAAATAAAAACTTTTAATAGGTTTTTGATTTAATGCGGATTCAAATGCAGGATAGTCATTCTGTAAAAGCTTTTGCATTCGTTGTTCAAATAGTTTGTTCATAGTTCACCTCTTTTTTATTATACAAGAATTATAAATAAAAAGACAAGCATCGCTTGTCTTTAATTATTTTTCATTAATAATATGACTTAATTCAGCCAGTCGATTTGCTAAACGGCTTAATTCTTGAATTGGGGCTTCAAGATATAAATCAACATCAATTTTCTTTATTGCTTCTTCGTGTTTAGCGTTTTCTTGTAAACCGACTAATGTTTCTGTTGTAGCGTCTAATGAAGTAGTAATTTCATTTAATTCGCTAATAATGTTTTCATATTCCATAATATTACTTCCTTTGTCCATAATTTTGTTCATCCCTATATTTTATACTAAAAATACGTTATTTTTATTCATTCGTCAATAGATATTCTAAAATTACTAAAACAAGTGAAGAATAAGTTTGATTAAATTTTTTTCTATGACGTAAAAAGTGTTGATATAGAGACAGTTTTTTTACTTGAATTTAATAAAAATATTTTTTTGTTAAATTCATTTAAATTTAGTATTGCTTTTATTAAAAGAATTCTTTATAATTAATTCTGTTAGTTGCCGTTGTAGGCACATGGTTATATGTGAAATGACAATTTTGCCAGAATGTCATATTTATATATAGCATAAATTTATTTTGCCCGAGTGATGAAATTGGTAGACATGAACGACTCAAAATCGTTTGGTTTATACCATGTCGGTTCGAGTCCGACCTCGGGTACCATTGAAATAATAGCCGATACTGCTGTATTGGCTTTTTTTTATAAATATGTATATAAGTGCACTATGTTTTATACAATAACACTAGTCATCTAATTAATTGGCCAATTGAATTGGATAACTTCTACATCTTTATTATTACATCATATGACAGTGATTTTTGTCGTTTTTTGGTTTAATAGGTTATTTTTTAAAGTTGTTTGGAAATGTGATTTAAATATGATACTATTAGGCTGACAGTGAAAGAGGGATAAATAATTATGAAAGTATTAAATGTTGGATCGTTAAATATTGACCATACATATCAGTTAGAGCGAATTGTTGCCCCAGGAGAGACAATTACATCTAAACAAATGAGCGTATATGCTGGTGGAAAAGGTTTGAATCAGTCAATTGCTATAGCTCGAGCAGGGATAGAGGTATATCATGCTGGTAAAATCGGGATTGATGGACAGTTTTTGATTGAACTTTGCAATGATAGTGGAGTGAATTCTACTTTTATTGAAACTGGCGTGATACCTACTGGTAATGCTATTATTCAAGTAACTTCGCAAGGACAAAATAGTATTATTTTGTATCCTGGAGCTAATCGAAGTTTAGATAAAGCTTGGATTGACAAAGTTCTGACTGAATTTAGTAAAGGGGATATATTATTACTGCAAAATGAAGTCAATTTAATCGATTATTTAATTATTGAAGGTAAAAAGAAAGGGATGAATATTTTTTTAAATCCTTCACCATACGATGAGTATATTGATAAATGTGATTTATCATTAGTCAATACTTTTTTAATGAATGAAGTTGAAGGTGCCCAAATTACTGGATGTTATGACCCCGAGTGTATTTTAACAAGAATGAAAAATCTTTATCCACAGGCTAAAGTTGTTTTAACTCTGGGACAAGATGGAGTATATTTTCAAGATAAGGAACAGCGCGTGTATCAACCCGCACGAACGGTCAAAGCGGTAGATACAACTGGAGCTGGAGATACTTTTACAGGATATTATATAGCTGCTGTAATTGAAGGTAAAAGTGCAATTGAAGCATTGACTTTTGCTACTAATGCCGCTGCATTAGCAGTCATGAAAGCTGGCGCTGCAAATGCAATTCCAAAACGTCACGATGTTGAAAAATACTAGGATGATTTGATGGATAGGTAATGAAGAAAGTAGTGAAATAAGATGAATAATAGTAGAACCAGAGAAGAATTATTTTTATTTAGGGATTTGGCAAAAACAAATATGACTGAATTCGAACAATTGATTTCTATTTCAATTGGAGCAGTTGGAAAAATTGTTTATGATCCACAGTTTACAGTAATATATTGTAGTGAGGGAATTTCTAAATTGATTGGAGTTGATTTTATTGGCAGTGGTGAAAGATATTTTTCGAGCAGTCAGTTTATTCATGACGATGATCGTGAATATGTATATCAAGAAATCGGCAAGTATGTTAATTCTAAAGAGCCATTTAGTTTGAAATATCGTTTAAAATGTTCAAAGGGTAAAGAAGCTTGGGTGCAAGCTAAAGGAATTTTTTTAGATGAATTATATGAGGATAAAGACCCTATAATGTATATGGTTTATACTGATATTACGCCATTAGTAGAGGCTAATGAGCGCCTAGAACAAGAAATTCAACGGTATCAGATTTTTACTGAGTTTGTTCAAGAATGCTTTTTTGATTATGAAATTGGATATGATAGTTTGATGTTTTATGGAAGTGATGTTAATGATAAAAATGATCAAGAAAACTGGTATAATATTTGGAGAATAAACAAACGATTAATTTTAGAACATTTTTACCAAAATAATCATCATCTTGATAATGATCTAGAAGTTGATTTAATCGATAAAAGTAAATGCTGGTGTCATTTTCGTGCGAAAGGAATTTATAATACTTATCACGATTTAGTTAGAATCGTTGGAACAATGAAAAATATCCAGTCGGAAAAAGAGCGGGAATCAAGACGCAAAGAGTATGAAGAAAAATTAAAAAATAAGGCACATTATGATCATATGACAGGTTTGCTAAATCGTTTTGCATGTGAAACAATTGTTAATCAAGTGTTAGATGAAGGATTGGAAAATGTAACAGGAGTAGTAATTGATGTTGATAACTTTAAAGAAATAAATGATCTACATGGTCATTATATTGGTGATCAAGTTTTGATTAAAATAGGTGAATTATTTCAAAAATATTGTCGCAGTGATGATATTGCTGCGCGTCTTGGGGGTGATGAATTTTTCTTGATGTTTCTTGGGCTTATGCAGCAAGATACGATTCGAGCAAGATTACAAACAATGCATCAAGAGATTCATAATATTGCTCGAGAGCTAAAACTAAAAGTACCAGTATCTGTTAGTATGGGAGTTACTAAAATATATTCAACGGATAAAACCTTTGATGATATTTATGTCCGAGCTGACGAAACAATGTATCAAGCAAAATTATCAGGCAAAAATACATTGATTTGTTTTAATGAGGAATAATAAAACCTTAACAGATAAATAAAATTATCGTTAAGGTTTTTTTCGAAACATCTTTTGTTGCTTGGCTAGATCAGACTGGCTAACTAATTTCTTTATTTCTTGAACAAATTCTTGCTGCTGAATCGGTGTGAGACGATGATAAATATTGATTAATTCATAATTATGAATATATATTTGAGATTTTTCAGCTTCATAACATTCGTCACCGATTGCGCTTAAATAGCCAGATTGACTTAATAGATCAACTAAACTCATTTCAAAAGCGTGAGCTATTTTAACAAGTGATGGTAAAGAAATATTATAAGAAACGCCACGATTTCCTAATTCGATATTACTAATGGAGGATGCTGATAAACCGGTTATTTTTTCTAATTTGGATTGCGACCAGCCTTTTGAAAGGCGAGTACTTTTTATATATTTACCAATTAATGCTATATCAATATTTTCCATAATACGCCTCCTTTTAACAAGATTATAACGTACTTAAACTATTGTGACCGCCAGAATTATGTAGACTTATATGGACTATAAAATAGAAATAAAAAAACTTTTTATTAAAAAAGATTGACATTATTCATTCTATTGTATACAATGTTTTCAACAACATCTGATATAAATACTGTGAAAAGAAATAGTAGGTATTCAAAATAGTTTAGAGAGCTCTTGGCTGGTGTAAAAGAGTCTATTAGAGAATATTGAATTCATCTTGGAGTAGAGGACTGAATCGTTAGTAGTAGGTCTCTCCGGCAACACCCGTTAACGTGTAAGAGTATGAACTATTTGATTAGCGTACTCGATGAGGTTAGTGTAGCAATACATTAATAAATTAAGGTGGTATCACGAAGCATAAGCTCTCGTCCTTTTATAGGAAGAGAGTTTTTTATTTATATACAGAGTTGAAATAAAACAAAAGGGGATAGAAAAATGATTATTGTAATGAAAATGACAGCGACAGAAAAAGATGTCGAAAAAGTATCAAAAATGGTTACTGACAAGGGGTTAAATGTTAGTGTTGTAAATGGAACTGGTCAATCAGTTATCGGAATTATTGGGGATACAACTCAAATTGATCCTAAAGCAATTGAAGTAGATGAAGCAGTTGATCATGTAATGCGTGTATCTGAGCCATATAAACTTGCTAACCGGGCTTTTCATCCTGATGATACGATCGTTGATGTTGCTGGTGTTAAAGTTGGGGGTGACAACCTTGCTTTGATTGCTGGTCCATGTTCTGTTGAAAGTGAAGAACAAGTAATCGAGATTGCTAAAGCTGCCAAAGCTGCCGGTGCTAATATTTTAAGAGGAGGCGCTTTCAAACCAAGAACTTCACCGTATGCATTCCAGGGAATGGGGTCTTCTGGTCTGGATATTCTTGTTGCAGCTAAAGAAGCAACTGGATTGCCAATCTGTTCGGAACTGATGGATGCCCAGTATTTAGAAGAATTCAATGAGAAAGTAGATCTAATTCAGATTGGGGCAAGAAATATGCAAAACTTCGACCTGTTAAAGAAAGTGGGAGCAGGAACAAAGAAACCAATCTTATTAAAGAGAGGATTAAGTGCGACATTTGAAGAATGGATCATGTCAGCGGAATATATCATGGCAAACGGGAATCCGAATGTAATTTTATGTGAACGAGGGGTAAGAACATTTGAGACATATACAAGAAACACGTTGGATTTACAGGCTATACCGGTAGTAAAGAAATTAACACATTTACCAATCATAATTGATCCAAGCCATGCAGGAGGGAAATGGTGGTTAGTGGAACCAATGGCAAAAGCAGCAGTAGCAGCAGGAGCAGATGGGTTAATGATCGAAGTGCACAACAATCCGGAGAAGGCACTGTGTGATGGACCACAGTCATTAAGACCGGAAAGATATGAAGAATTATTAAAACAAATTTCTAAAATAGCTGAAGTTGTTGGAAAGAAAGTATAATTAATTAGGAGGAAATATAACGATGGAAATGACAGTTTCATTAAAAGAAAATAGCTATCCAATCTATATTGAAAAAGGAATCTTAAACCAAGCTGATAAATATATCAAGGAGATATACCAAGGTAATAAAATCATGATAATTTCGGATGATCAAGTTTATCATTATTATGGTGATTTATTAACAAACGTTCTAAATAAAGAATACATTGTTGAGCATGTAACGGTTCCTCATGGTGAACAGTCTAAACGTTTTGATATTTTACCATCGTTATATAAAGCTTTATTAGATTTTAAATTAACAAGAACAGATTTAATCATCGCTTTAGGCGGCGGTGTTATTGGGGATTTAGCCGGGTTTGTTGCAGCGACCTTTTTACGAGGTGTTAAATTGGTCCAAATCCCAACTTCATTATTAGCACAAGTTGATTCTTCAGTAGGGGGGAAAGTAGCAGTTGATCTACCAGAAGGAAAAAACTTAGTGGGGGCTTTTTATCATCCGAGAATGGTTTTGATTGATCCAAATACTTTAAAAACATTACCAGAGCGTTTTATTAATGACGGGATGGGAGAAGTAATCAAATATGGCTGTATTAAAGATAAAAGTTTGTTTGATAAACTAAATAGTTATGATAACTTTGAACAGTTATACATGGATATCGATGAAATAATTTATCGTTGCATTGGTATTAAGCGTGATGTAGTCGAAAGAGATCAGTTTGACTTCGGGGATCGTTTATTACTGAACTTTGGGCATACACTTGCACATGCAATTGAACAATATTATCATTATGAGAAATATTCACATGGTGAAGCAGTTGCAATAGGAATGGTACAATTAACTAAAATTGCCGAAGAAAATGATTTATCACCAGTGGGGACTAGTGATATAATAAAAGAAATTTGTATTAAATATAATTTACCAGTTTATAGCGGATTAAAAACAACCGACTTACTGGAGGCAATAAGTCTTGACAAGAAAAATATTAATAAAAAATTATCGTTAGTATTGTTAAAGGAAATAGGGGATAGCTATGTCTATCAAAGTAATCTTTCATTAATTCAAGCAAAGGATAGGGTATAGAATGACAGCAGTAAAAATTACACCGACTAAATTAAGTGGTGTGGTCCAAGTACCACCGTCAAAATCATTAGCTCACCGAGCTATTATATGTGCTAGTTTAGCTAAAGGAATCAGTCGTATCGATAATATTGAATATTCTAAAGATATTCAAGCAACAATTAAAGCAATGCAATCATTGGGAACCAAAATAGAGAAATATGATGACTATTTAATCATTGATGGCACAACTACTTATACAAAGCAAAATAGTGAGATTGATTGTGAAGAATCTGGATCGACGCTAAGGTTTATGGTTCCAATTGCAATTGTTGAGGAAAATAAAGCTCATTTTGTTGGACGCGGTAATTTGGGAAAACGACCGCTAAATACTTTTTATGAAATATTTGAGCGTCAAAATATTGGTTATCTTTATAAAGAGGATATCCTTGATCTATATGTAATTGGTAAGTTAAAACCCGATCATTATAAGGTTCCTGGGAATATTTCTTCACAGTTTATCACTGGACTGCTATTTGCATTACCTCTATTAGATGGTGATTCGATTATTGAGATCACTTCACCGTTGGAATCAAAAGGATATATTGATCTAACTTTGCAGATGTTAAATCAATATGGAATTAAAATTGTCAATAATGATTATAAAAGTTTTATTGTAATGGGGAAACAAGAATACCAGGCTCATGACTATCGAGTTGAGGCAGATTTTTCTCAGGCGGCTTTTTATCTAGTTGCTGGAGCGATTGGGAATGATGTTGTATTAACAGATTTGAATCTTGATTCGTTACAGGGAGATAAAGCAACTTTAGAATTTCTTGAAGCCATGGGGGCTAAAATTTCTGTAGTTAGTGATGGTATCAAGGTTACGGGTGAAAACTTAGCAGCAACAATTGTTGACGCTAGTCAATGCCCTGATGTTATACCTGTGGTTTCAGTAGCTTTAGCTTTAGCTCAAGGTAAAAGTGATGTTATTAATGCTAAAAGATTGAGAATTAAAGAATGTGATCGAATCATAGCAACTCGTTCACAGCTTAATGAATTAGGTGGAACCGTCACAGAGTTACCTGATGGAATGACGATTCGCGGTGTTAATGAGTTTACTGGCGGTAATTGTTCTAGTTTTGCGGACCATCGAATTGCAATGATGTTAGCAATTGCTGCTACTCGCAGCAGTCAGCCTGTTGTTATTGATAATATGGAATGTGTAGAAAAATCTTATCCAAGTTTTTGGGAAGATTACCAGTCATTAGGAGGAATTATTGATGTCATCGACGTGGAAAAATAATATTGAGATAACAATTTTTGGAGAATCTCATGGAAAAGCAATTGGGATTGTTTTAGGAAATCTACCAAGCGGAATCAAGATTGATTTAGAGGAAGTAGCCAAAGAAATGAAACGTCGTGCTCCTGGACAGGATAAAATGTCAACTGCTCGAAAAGAAGCTGACAAGGTAGAAATAATGAGTGGGTTACAGGATGATGTAACGACTGGTGCACCATTATGTGGAATAATTTATAATAGTGATCAGCATTCTAAAGATTATTCATTATTAAAAGAAAAAATGCGTCCTGGTCATAGTGATTATCCAGCTTTTATTAAATATAGAGGATTTAATGATGTACGTGGCGGTGGCCATTTTTCAGGAAGAATCACTGCTCCGGTTGTTTTTGCTGGGGCTATAGCAAAACAAATTTTGGCAAAACAGGGGATTCAAATTGGAGCACATATTCTAAGTATTAAAAACGAGTATGATGAAAATTTTGATATGCGTTTATCAACTAAGACACTTGAATATTTACGCAGACAACATTATCCTGTCATTAATCAAGAAAAATATGAAAAGTTTGTTAATATTGTTGATGCTGCACGAATGGATCAAGACTCAGTAGGTGGCAAGGTTGAATGTGCGATTATTGGTTTAAAACCTGGTCTTGGTGAACCGTTTTTTGATTCAATTGAGAGTCATTTATCAAGTTTGTTATTTTCAATTCCAGCAGTTAAATCAGTAGCTTTTGGAAATGATAAGATTAGTGAATTATTTGGTAGTGAAGCTAATGACTGTTACTATTATCAAGATGCTCTAGTAAAAACTACTAGTAATAACAATGGTGGGATTACTGGTGGAATTTCTAATGGAATGCCAGTCGTTTTTACAGTTGGAATCAAACCGACACCTTCTATTTCTAAAGAACAAAAAACGATTGATGTAAAAAAACATGAAAATACAACATTAGGAGTTCATGGACGTCATGATCCTTGCATTGTTTTTAGAGCAACTGTAGTTGTCGAAGCTATGGCAGCATTAGCAATGTTGGATTTGGTGAGGTAATTTATGAAAGATTTAGAACAATGTCGTCGTGAAATTGATGAAATCGACCAACAATTGATTAAATTATTTGAGCAGCGAATGAATGTTAGTAAAGATGTTGTCACTTACAAATTAGCTCATGGATTAGAAATTTTTCAACCAGAACGTGAAAAAGCAGTAATTGAAAAAAATGCTGCACGGATGATGAATCCAGAGCTTGCTGATTATGCACGTAATTTTATGCAAGATGTTATGGATGTCGGGAAGAGCTATCAAGCTACTTTTATTCCTCTAAATAATCTTTATAATTTAGCTGCACCAAAACGAGAAAATATTAAAGTTGGATATGCAGGGGTGCCTGGGGCTTTTGCTCATCAGGCGATGTTAGAATACTTTGGAAATGTAGAAAATACTAACTATGTTAATTTTCGTGATGTTTTTGAGGCTTTAAAAAATGCGGAAATTGATTATGGGATTGTTCCTCTAGAAAATTCTTCAACTGGAGCAATTAATGATAATTATGATTTAGTTCGGGATTACGATTTCTATATTGTTGGTGAGCACAGTGTCTGTATTTCACAACATTTATTAGGGATTAAGGGGGCTAAAATTGAAAATATCAAAACAGTCTATAGTCATCCCCAAGGAATTCAGCAGTCAGCTGATTTTTTAAGAAATAATCCTCAAATGTTGTCTCAAGACTTTTCGAATACAGCTGCAGCAGCAAAGTATGTAAGTGAATGTAATGATTTATCTAAAGGAGCGATTGCTTCAAAAGTGGCTGCAAAACTGTATGATTTAGAAGTATTACAGGAAAACATTCATAATGAAAAAACTAATAATACTAGATTTATTATTTTTGCTAAACATCTTGAAGATCATCCTCAAACTGATCGGGTGAGTATTGTATTTACATTACAGCATAAAGTTGGGGCTTTATATGGGGTGTTAAAAGCAATTAAAGATCACCAAATAAATTTATCAAGAATTGAGTCGCGTCCTATAAAGGATAAACGTTGGCAATATTATTTTTATATTGATTTTGAAGGTAGTCTTCATGATGATAATGTCAAATTGGCATTAGAACAAATGAAAACAAATTGTCTTACCTTAAGAGTCTTAGGCAATTACCATCATGCATAGGGAGAAAAGATGAAAAATATTGTATTAATTGGCATTATGGGATGTGGTAAAACTACTTTATCTAGAATGCTTGGTGAAAAATTAAACAGACCAGTTATTGACATTGACGAATATATTGTTGAAAAATATCATCAAACAATTCCAGAGATGTTTGAAGTTAGTGAAACATATTTTAGGAATAATGAAACTGCTGGATGTAAAGATGTTTCCGACTTAAATGGGCATATTATTTCAACTGGTGGAGGGGTTGTTTTAAGACCTGAAAATATTAAATATTTAAAGCAAAATGGAATAATCATTTATATTGATCGACCTATTGATAATATTTTAACGGATGTTCAAGTTACAAGTCGTCCTTTGTTAAAAGAGGGCCCACAGAAACTATATGAATTAGATAAACAACGGCATCAGCTTTATCTTGAAGCTTGTGATCATCGTATTGTTAATGATGATACTTTAGAAAATATTACTGATAAAATTATTGAGTTAATAACTAAAAATAAGTTTGAGGATTAATCCTCAAACTTATTTTTTTCTTTATTTAGTTTTTTATTTGTATACATTTTAGCATCTGCGCGTTTGAATGTATCCTTTAAATCATGATCAATTTTAGGATCATAAACAGCAAAACCAATAGAGATTGATAATTTTTCATCAGTTTGTTTTGAAAGCTCTGTTTGAATTGCTGTTACAACAGCTTTGATTTGCTGTTTGGCATCATGATGAATAAGAATGATAAATTCATCCCCGCCAAAACGATAAACTGTATTTTTTTGGACATGTTTTTCAAGAATTTTAGCAACTTTTTTAATATATTCATCACCAGTACGATGTCCATATGTATCATTGATTTTTTTTAGATCATTAAGATCGGTAATAATTATTCCGGTATTGTGCTTATGTGTTGATAAGTTTTCAAAATCTATTTCAAAAGCATTCCGATTATGTAAATTTGTTAAGTAATCAGTATTAGCCATATCTTTAAAACGAGGATTTGAAATTCTTCTAAATGATAGAACGGCAATGATAGTAGCGATAAGACTAGCCATAATGGCAATCAACGGTGTAATAATTCGAATTTGTTTAAAGGCTTCAAATTGATGACTAGCATCAAATTCAATTCCTAGCACGCCAACTACTTTTCCTTCGTCGTGTATAGGGTAATATGAAACAAAAATGGGACCCCAGGTAGTTTCCTTAATCTGATCTGGCAAAATAATTTTATTTTTTAATGCTGCTTTAAGCTCAGGAATTATTTCTTTTTCAATTTTATCTCCAGGATAACGAAAATCTGGACTTGCAGTTGGCAGTCCATCGACAAGATAGATATATTCGCCTTCATCTGTCATTTTTGCAGTATAGAGATATAAAACATTTGTTGCATTTTTTACATCTTCTAATTTTTGTTTTATTTGTTTATAAGTATCATTTTTCATATCAAGAGAAAAATTATGATTAAAAGTATCTTTGTCTAAATAATTTTCTACATAATGATATATCGTGTTTGAACGTTCTTTTAGACTATAGATCATATCATCGTGAGTGATTTTATAATTAAAAATATAGACACAAAAAAAGGATGCACAAACAATTATGATTGTAATGATCGATACTTGATAATCTACCCGATCGAGCCGTTTAAATTTCATTGGTTTCAACCCCTTTCTTTGATTCTACCATAAATTGACTAAATTGTGTTTAGATATGCTGATTATAAAACCAAATATTGTCAGTCAAAGTAATAATATTCATCCTCATCAAAATGGTATTTATGATATAATGTGTTAAGGTGATAGAGATGCAGTTAGAAAAACAAATATATATTGATAAAGATTTACCAGCTGGCTGGAAACCATATTATATTTTTTTAATGAAAGTAAACAATGAAATTGTGGGGCGAATGACTTTACGAGAAGGTAGTTGTGAAGAACGATACTATGATGGACATATTGGTTATACTGTTGAGCCCGAATTTCGTGGGCATTATTATGCGTATCAAGGAGTCCAGTTAATAAAACCAATAGCCTTAAAACTAGGGTTTAAGGAACTGATAATTACTTGTTCACCAAATAATTTAGCTTCTAAAAAAACGATTTTAAAATTACAAGCACAATATTTAGAAACAGTAGAAATACCTAAAAAATATCGGAAAGATTTTGAAGCCGGTGAAACAATTAAAGAGGTTTATTTAATTAAATTATAAGGAGGAAAATAATGAGATTTGTTCATATTAGTGATATTCATTTAGGAAAGTTGTTATATCAACAAAATTTATTAGAAATTCAAGCTGATTTACTGAATCAAGTTTGTGATTATTTAGTCGATAACGAAATAGACGTTTTAGTCATGGCTGGAGATATTTATGATCGGAGTGTTCCTAGTAATGAAGCTATTGATGTTTTAAATGATTTTTTAACAAAAGTTATTTTAAAGTATCACAAAAAAGTTTTGATGATAGCGGGAAACCATGATAGTGCGAGTCGATTAAGTTTTGTTAGTGGATTGCTAAGACAAGAAGGATTGTATATTGAAGCATATCCGGCTAAACAAATGAAGCCGATAGAAATTGAAGGGGTTAATTTTTATTTAATGCCTTTTTTTAAACCATCTTATATTCGCTATTTGTATGAAGATGAACAAATTGTTACATATCAGGATGCTTTTCGATGTTATCTTGAACATCAAAAAATAGATTTTACTAAACCGAATGTTTTAATTACCCATCAATTTATTGCTGGAAATAGTGAAGTTATGCGAAGTGAAAGTGAAACAGTATTAAGTGTAGGTGGAACGGAAATTATTGATGTTTCATTAGTTAAACAATTTGATTATGTAGCTTTGGGGCATATCCATGCACCTCAAAAAATATCAACTGAAACTATTCGCTATAGTGGCAGTTTAATGCGTTATTCTTTTGACGAAGTTAATCAAACTAAAAGTATAGTTGAGGTAACGATTGATAATAAAAAAGTATCCTATCAGCTTGTATCATTACAACCTAAACAAGACTTAATTAAAATCACTGGGAGTTTTGATGAAATCATGGCAGATTCGTTTGCCGTTAATAATAATGATTTTATTGCAGTTGAATTAACAGATTCAATGTTAGTGCCTAATGCGATTGATTATTTAAGAACAAAATTTTCAAATGTATTGCAGATTACTTATCCAAAACTAATAAGTAATGAAACGAGTAATAATACTAAAGCTGATCCTGGATTTGAAAAACTTGATTCAGTTGCTTTATTTGAACAATTTTATCAAAAAATAAAAGGTACAGAACTAAGTGCTGAAGCCAAACAGATTGTTACAGAAATCATGATGGGAGGGAAAGAAAATGTTGCCTAATCGTCTTACTATGTCAGCATTTGGGCCGTATCATCAAGTAGTGACAATTGATTTTGAGCCATTTATTCAAGATGGTTTATTTTTGATTACTGGTCCTACTGGAGCTGGAAAAACAATGATTTTTGATGCTATTATGTTTGCTTTGTATGGAGTATCAAGTGGGAGTGAACGTAGTAGTGAACAATTTCGAAGTGACCAAGCTAATCATGATACTCCTACTTTTGTTGAACTTGATTTTATTTTACATAATCAGCATTATTTAATTAAGCGGTCACCACGATATTTATTAGAAGGTAAAAAAACACCTAAGTTACCCACTGCATTATTAACATTGCCGGGTGGTAAAATGATAGAAGGAATCAAAGAAGTTAATTATAAAATTAAAGAAATCCTGGGAATCGATGATAAGCAATTTAAACAAATTGCTATGATTGCCCAAGGTGAATTTACAAAACTTATTTATGCAGGGAGTGAAGAGCGAGAAAAAGTATTACGCAATTTATTTAAGACAGATAATTTTAGATGCTTAGAAGAACAGCTGAAATTGCGAGTTAAAGAATATAAGAGTAAATATGATTTACTTTTTAAACAAAGAGAGATGTTGTTAAAGAGTCTTGATGTAGAAGATGAGAAAATTGATTTAGATGAATATTTGGATTCACTAGAAAAAAAGATAAAGATTAAAGCGATGGAGTACCAGCAAAATGCACAATATTATGAGCAAAAGGCAAAAGAGCTAAATGTCATTGAGATAAATAATCGTCGCTTAGAATATCTAGATGATTTAAAAATCCAGCTATCGAATTATTTAAGCAAAGAGGATTATTATCGAGAATTAGAGAAGATGATCAAAGATTTAAAAAGAGCTAATCAACTTCAAAATATCTATTCACTAATGATTAGTAGTAAAACTAAATTAGCTAAGCTAAGAGAAAAAGAAAAAGTCTTAAATGAACGCTTATCATTTGCAAAAAATGATTTAAAAAAGCAGGAGAAACAGTATGCTTTAGTCTCTAAATATCACGATGAAGTTGCTCAGGGACAAATTGAATTAGAAAAAATGGTAGAACTAAAACAAAATGTTTTAGTATATCAAAAAGATTTAAATCAGGGAAATAACTTAAGGAAACAGATTAAAGTAATTGAGAGTAAAAATATCGGTTTAACTGATAGATTACAAAAAAGTGCTAAAATTATCGAACGAGATAGTAATAGTATTGCTCATTTAGATAAACTTAAGGGTGATTATGAGTTGATAAATCAAAATTATCAAAAAATTCATGCTCATAAACTTGAGATTCATAACTTAAGCTCTGATTATGATAAATTTTTAAGAGAAGAGGAACATTGTTATGAGCTTCGTGAACAGTATCAAAAAATTGAAGAAAAATATTTGAATGAAAAAAATAAATATGATCAAATGGAACATCATTTTAGATCAAGCCAGGCTGGTATTTTAGCAAGCAGTTTAAAGGAAAATGAACCGTGTCCTGTTTGTGGTTCTTTAAACCATCCACAATTGGCAGATTTTGATCAAAAAATAGTTTATCAAGAAGATTTAAAAAAAGCAAAAAAGAATTTTGATAAGTGTAGCGAAACACGAAATGATATTTATAATGCTTTAATATTAAAACAGCAAGAAGTTACTTTATTAAAGAAACAAATGGAAAATGATTGTCAGCGCTTAGGAATTGAAGAAGAATTGGGGAAAGAAGTTTTTATTAAAGTATTAGGAAAGATCAATATCGATGAAAATAAATTATTAAAACAGGCTAAAGAATTGGATAATGAAATTATTTATTTAAATAATTTAAAAATAAGTTTAGCTAATCATCAGAAGGATCTAGATTTATTAGAACAGAATATTCAAAAAAATAATGCACAAGTACAAGCTTATAAAGATCAATTAAATCAAGTCATTGGACGAATGGAACAAAATAAACAATTAAAAGATTTAACGCATCATCAGGTTGATCAGCAAATTGAAGAAAAGCAAAAAGAATTGTTAGGTTTGACTAAAATAATTAAAGATATTGAAGAAAAATACCGTTCTATAAATGAACAGATTATTCAATTGGAAGCTCAAAATAGGTCGTATTGCCAGCAAATCAAAGATGAGGAAAATAATTATCAGCAAGTACTAAGAGAATATCGTGGGAAACTGAATAGTTTATTTACAGATGAAAAGGAATTTTTAGAGATTATTAAAAACGTCAGTCAGCTTGAAAATAAAGAAAAGGAGTATCAGGCTTATTTAATTGCCAAGGATTCTTTGAATAAACAAATTCATGAATTGCAACTTGAATTAAAGGGAATTGAAGTTATAGATGTTGAAGTCGTAAAAGAAAAACTAATTATTTTAAAACAAAAATTAGATTCTGCTTTAAATATTTTAAATAATTTAAATGCCCAATTAATGACAGTAACCAGTACAATCAAGAATATTAAAAATATTGATCAGGAATTAAGTAATAGCCATGATATTTATCAATGTTATTTAGATTTAAGTGAGGTTACATCTGGAAAAAACAGCTATCGAATTTCATTTGAACGTTATGTTTTAGCGGCATATTTTGAAAATATTCTAGTTTATGCTAATACCCTGCTAAAACGTATGTCGCAAGGACGCTATCAGCTTTATCGTCGTGATAACCGCTCTAAAGGGGCAGGAAAGCAAGGACTGGAATTAGATGTTCTTGATTTAGAAAGTGGACTTTTACGTGATGTTAAAACATTGTCGGGTGGAGAGTCTTTTAAAGCGGCATTATCTTTAGCTTTAGGGCTTTCTAAAATGATTCAAGGTTATGCTGGAGGGATAGAATTAAATACTTTATTTATTGATGAGGGCTTTGGTTCTTTGGATAGTCAATCATTAGATCAAGCAATTGACTGTTTGATTGATATTCAACAAGATGGTAAATTAATTGGAATCATTTCGCATGTTAGTGAATTGAAAGAGCGAATTGATCATAAAATTATTCTTTCACGGAAGAACAAAGAAACAAAGATTGCTATTGAATAATCACTTTATTAATAGTAAAATAGGGAAAGATTATAATGAAATGAGGAGAAATAATGGCAAATAATAAGAAAAATGATGCAATAACGGCGATGGAAGACGATTTTGCTCAGTGGTATACTGATGTCTGTCGTAAAGCAGAATTAATGGATTACAGCAGCGTAAAAGGATTTATTATCTATCGACCATATAGTTATGCGATGTGGGAAGCAATCCAACAATACATGGATAAACGTTTTAAAGAAACAGGACATGAGAATGTTTATATGCCGATGCTTATTCCACAATCATTATTACAAAAAGAATCTGATCACGTTGAAGGATTTGCACCAGAATGCGCAATAGTAACGAAAGGTGGGTTAGATGATCTAGAAGAAAATTTGATCATTCGTCCTACTTCAGAAACACTTTTTTGTGAGCATTATGCTAAAATAGTTAATTCATATCGTGATTTACCAAAATTATATAATCAATGGTGTTCGGTAGTACGTTGGGAAAAAACGACAAGACCATTTTTAAGAGGATCTGAATTTTTATGGCAAGAAGGTCATACTGTTCATGCGAGTGAAACAGAAGCTCGGGCTGAAACATTGCAAATGTTAGAAATCTATGAAGATACTGCTAAAAACTTATTAGCAATCCCAATGCTAACGGGACGGAAAACTGAACGTGAAAAATTTGCAGGAGCTGAAGAAACTTATACGATTGAAGCACTAATGCATGATGGTAAAGCTTTACAGTCAGGCACTAGTCATTATTTTGGACAAGGTTTTGCTAAAGCGTTTGATATGAAATTTTTATCAAAAGAAAATAAATTAGAATATGTCTATCAAACATCTTGGGGAGTTTCAACAAGATTGTTAGGAGCAATTATCATGGTTCATGGTGATAATAATGGTTTAGTTTTACCGCCACGGGTGGCACCGACTCAAGTAATGATTATTCCAATTCAACAACAAAAAGCAGGGGTTTTAGATAAAGCTTATGAAATTGAAAAACAGCTAAAAGAAGCTGGAATAAGAGTTAAAGTTGATGCAAGTGATAAATCACCAGGATGGAAGTTCTCGGAAGCAGAGATGCGTGGCGTACCATTAAGATTAGAAATTGGTCCTAAGGATATAGAAAATAATGCTTGTGTAATTGCAAAACGTAATGATGGAACTAAAGAGAAGTATGCATTAGATCAAGAACTAATTAATACAATTAAAACCCTTTTAGACACAATTCATGATGAAATGTATCAAAAAGCATTAAATCATCGCAATTCAAATATTCGTCAAGTTAACACATATGATGAATTTAAAACTACATTGGAAACTAAAGGCGGTTATATCAAAATGATGTGGTGCGGTGATGAGGCTTGTGAAGTTAAAATCAAAGAAGAAACTGGAGCAACCAGCCGATGTATTAAAGAAGAGGAAGAAGCATTTGGTGATGTTTGTCCTATTTGTGGTAAACCAGCTAAAAAGGTTGTGTATTTTGCAAAAGCATATTAAGATACGAAAATTTCGTATCTTTTTTGTTGTTAGTTGACATACAACTAATGGAGGTGCAAAATGGAAAGAATTGGACGGATTATTCATCATTTAGCAATATTAAATCGAAATGATAGTAATCAAAGATTAAAAGAGTATGGATTAACAAGTAATGAAGGTTCTGTCCTAATGTTTTTGAGTCGTCATAGTAAGGTTTATCAAGAAGAATTGATTAAAGAGTTACAAATTGATAAAAGTGCTGTAACAAGATTGCTCCAAAATATGGAAAATAAAGGGTTAATCAAACGAATTCAATCGCCTGTTGATAAACGTTTTTATTTATTGGAGATGACAGCCTTAGGTCAAGAAAAACAGCAGATAGTTGACCAGACATTTGCTAAAAAAGATTTTATTTTAGTATCTGGGTTGAGTGAAAAAGAACAAGAAGAACTTCGAAGAATGTTAGATGTGATACAAACAAATCTAAAAGGAGGTAAAATAAATGAATGATGAGAGAATGGGAAATAAAAAAATCCTTCCATTATTAATAGAATTTAGTGTTCCAGCAATTATTGGGATGCTAGTTAATGCAATTTATAATGTGGTTGATCGAATGTTTATTGGAAATGCGCCACAATTAGGAGCGGTAGGGATTGCTGGAATTACAATAAGTTATCCAGTTACATTAGTATTAATGGCAATTTCATTAATGGTAGGAGTAGGTGGAGCTACTCGTTTCAGCATTTCTTTAGGACAAAAAGAGAAAGATAAGGCTTCAATCTATCAGGGTAATGCAATTGTTTTAACAGTTGTTTTTGGGCTGATGTTTACTGTATTAGGGAATATTTTTATAACACCCATGTTAGAAGTTTTAGGTGCTAGTAAAACAGTTTTGCCATATGCCAGCGATTACTTATCAATTGTTTTGTATGGAGCAGTATTTCAGTGTGTTGCAATGTGTGGGAATAATTTTTCTCGGGCACAAGGCAACCCTAAGAATGCAATGATTTCACAATTAATAGGGGCCGGATTTAATATCGTTTTTGATTATATTTTAATCATTCAGTTGCATATGGGAATGAGTGGTGCAGCTATAGCGACAATTGGTGGACAATTCTTAAGTATGATTTGGCAACTGTGCTATCTATGTTCAAATCGCTCTTTGATTAAGTTAGATATCGAACATATGAAACTAAAGCTGATCTATGCGTTAGATATTATTAAAACGGGAATACCAGCATTTTTAATGCAAATGGCTAATAGTGTTTTAAACTTTATTTTGAATAGTACATTAGGAATGTATGGTGGTGATATCGCAATTTCAACAGTAGGAATCATTACTAGTTTCCAAACTATATGCCAGATGCCTTTAACAGGTTTAATGCAAGGGCAACAACCATTGATTAGTTATAATTTTGGGGCAGGCAATTATCATCGAGTTAAAGAAACTTTAAAATATGCGATTATCGGTGGTACAATGATTGCAGTTGTAGGTTTTTTAGCAGTACAATTTTTCCCGGAAACTATAATTAGAATGTTTAATGGTGAGGCAGAAGTTGTAAAACTAGGCACAAAGGCAATTCGAATTTGGTTCTTATTTTTACCATTGTTAGGGGCTCAAATCATGACTGCTAATTATTTCCAATGTATTGGTAAAATTAAAGTAGCAAGTATTTTAAATTTACTTCGTCAAGTAATTATTTTGATTCCAATGATTTTATTGTTAGCGACTTTCTTTGGTTTGAATGGTATTTTCTGGGCTGTTCCAATTGCTGATTTAGGAGCGTTTGTAATTACAATTTTCTGTTTTATAAAAGCAATCAAAAAGCTAAAGTAAAAAGATTTCTACTCTATAGAATAAGACATGAAATAAAAAATGGATTATTCATAGAGTAATTTATTTTTTATGAAAAAATAATAACTTTATTAGCATTATTTCCTAAAATCGACATTAAATTCTCATCAGATAAAAAAGCCATGGATAGAAATCCATGACTTACATGCCTGATTATTTTAACATTTTAATTGAAGTAATTACAGGCTGGTTAGAAGCTTCAACAGTTCCATTATTATCAGTTACTGGAACAGTTGTAGCAATTTTGTCAACTACCTCGATTCCTTCATAAACATAACCAAAAACAGCATAATCCCCATCTAGTGAAGTAGTTGTTTGATGCATAATAAAAAATTGTGAACTTGCACTATCAGGATCAGATGAACGCGCCATTGAGATTGCACCGCGAGTATGTTTTAAAGGATTTTCAACACCGTTAGAACTAAATTCACCTTTGATTGTTTCATCAGAACCACCAGTTCCATTCCCTTTTGGGTCACCCCCTTGAATCATAAAGCCGTCAATGATCCGATGGAAGGTCAACCCATCATAGAAACCTTCTTTAACTAGTTTTACAAAATTAGTTACAGTAATAGGTGCTTCATCAGCTTGAAGTTCAACTTTGATTACTCCATAATCCTTAACATCGATTTCGATTCGATAATTACCGCTTAACAAATCTTTGGATGCTGTTTTCTTATCTTGTTCATCATTGCTTTTTCCACCACATCCGGCTAAGCTTAATGCTAATAGCATAACCATTGTAAATTTAAATAATTTCTTCATATTATCTCCTTATATCTATCTATTATTTATTATACAAAATAGTGGGTGGGATTGTCCATATAAAAATAATCAAAACTGTCATGGTTAAAAAATATAAAAATGTGATAAAATGAATGACAATGATAAGGGGATAAAATGAGATGAAAAGAATTGCTTTAATAAATGATGTAACAGGATATAGTAGATGTTCGATTGCAGCGCAGCTGCCGATAATTTCAGCAATGGGAATTGAATGTGTTTTTGTTCCAACTGCAATCCTATCAGTAAACACAATGCATCCAGAATATTATTTCGATGATTATACGGATCGAATGAATGATTATATTGAAACATATAAAAAAATGAAGGTTAGTTTTGATGGAATTGCTACAGGATTTCTTGGTTCAGAAAGACAAATCGATATTGTCATTGATTTTATAAAAACTTTTAAGAAAAAACATACATTTGTATTAGTAGATCCGGTAATGGGTGATCATGGGAAACTTTATCCGACTTACACTACTGCAATGCAAGATAAAATGCGTCAACTAATACCATATGCGACAATTATGACACCCAATTTAACTGAATTATGCGCACTTTTAGAGGTACCATATCCGCATGATATAATTAATCGGGATGAGCTGATTGAAATGTGTCGCCAATTGTCAAATTTGGGCCCACAAATGGTCGTTGTAACAGGGATTAGTATTGGTGACGAAATTATTAACTTTGCATATGAACAAGGGAAGGAACCTGCCATTATCAAAGTAAAGCGAATAGGCGATGATCGAAGCGGGACTGGTGATGTTATCAGCGGTGTTATTGCGGGAAGTTATTTAAATGGTTTGAATTTCTATCAATGTGTTGAAAAAGCTGCAAATTTTGCATCTAGGTGTATTGAGTATAGTCAAGCAGTTGGAGCTCATAATCATTTGGGACTATGCTTTGAGCCTTTCTTAAAAGAACTTTAGGAGGAAAGAAAATGGTGATTTTATATACGCTACATGGTAATGGATATATTGATTTAAAAGATCTAGATACGTATAAGGGAATAACTTGTTATGTTAACAGCACAAACAGATGTAGTTGTGCATGTACTTTTTGTTTACGTAATACAAAAGAAATGCTTGAATCAAATTCTCTATGGTTAAAAAGGGAGCCGACTGTAGAGATGATTATTGCGGAATTTGAAAAATATGATTTAACAGCATTTAAAGAAGTAGTATTTTGTGGTTTTGGTGAACCGTTAACTCGCCACGATGATTTAATGAAAGTTGCAAAATATATTAAAGAGAAAAGGTCAGATTTATCGATTAGAATCAATACAAATGGCTTATCATCAATTACGTTAGGGCGTGATATTGCGCCTGATTTTAAGGGAGTAATCGATACAGTATCTATAAGTTTAAATGCTCCAACTAAGGAAGAATATTATGAATTAACAAGAGCCTGTTATGGAGTTGATTCATTTAACTACATGCTCCAATTCACAAAAGCGTGTAAAAAATATGTACCAAGTGTTGTTTTGACAGTTGTAGATATAATCGGGGTGGAAAAAATTAAATTGTGTCAAAAAATTGCCGATGGTCTTGGAGTAGAGTTAAGAGTTCGGCCGTTTGAAGAATAATAAATTGTATCAAGATTATAATTATGATAGAATTTATAACAGTGAGGTAATTATAAAATGATGCAATTAAGTCGTGAAGAAAGAATGTTAGATGTAAAAAGTATGACTAATGTTCGTGATTTGGGTGGCTATGAAACTCAAACTGGTTTTTATACAAAAAGTCATAAATTTATTCGTTCAACCAATCCAAGTAAGTTATCAGATGATGAGAAAGAATATCTTTATGATTATGGAATTAGAATGCAAGTAGATTTACGAAGTGACTTTGAAGTCGAACAGTTACCAAGTCAATTAACGGGTTATCGTGATATTGAATACTATAATGTCAATTTAATGCAGTCTAAAGATTTAAATGTTCTCCCTAGTGAAGTAACAAATTATCAAGATTTAGCTGGTTTTTATATTTTTATGCTAGAGGCAAATAAACAGCAGTTTAAAGAAGTTTTTGAATTGTTTTATGATCATCCATACGGTGCAATTATGTTTAATTGTTCAGCTGGAAAAGATCGTACTGGGGTGATTGCGGCATTATTGTTAGATTTAGCAGGTTGTCATGATTATGATATTGTTAAAGATTATTCAGAATCATATGAAAATAATCTTAAAATAATTTCTGAATTGGAACGTTTGGTTGATGATGCTAATCGCGCATTTTTAGAATCTGCTCCACAAATGATGATGAAATTTTTGGACTATTTGAGAGAACATTATGGAAGTGCTAAAGAGTATTTGGTAAGTTGCGGTCTTGAAGAAGAAAAGATTATTGAAATTATAGAAAATTTTGTAATTTAAAAAAAGTAATTCTCCTATTTGAGTTGTATATGATAATAGGAGGATTTTTTTATGAGAAAAACAAATAAACTGACATTTAAACAAAAACAAGAAGCAGTAGCGGAGCTATTTAAGCAGTTTCACCGAGCTAAATTGAAATTGTATTGTTTAGAAAATACTAATTTCTATCCGCAGTTAAATATCGGGATGCTTCATGAAAAGAAAAGTGGATATAATGCTTCAATTGCTGAACGCTTAAATCAACGAATTGATGATAGAGATGAATTGGAGCGAGTGGTGGCAGCATTTGAAATTGTGATTCAAGCATTAAGTCCTGAGAGTCAATTAATTATTACAAATGAATTTGTTTTACAGAAGAATCATGAGTGGTGGCTTGAATTTTATAGTCGAGCAACTTATTATCGTTTAAAAACAAGAGCCTTGGAAGAAATATTATTTTATGTAAATATTTCATAATTGTCATATATTAGCGCTTTTTCCTTGAAAAGACTGGTATTTTAGATATAATAAAAAGGTATTTTTAAAAAGGAGAAAGACAATGCTTGAAAAGATTTTTAAATTAAAAGAAAAGGGAACAACGGTCAAAACAGAGGTTATTGCTGGAATTACTACGTTTTTAGCAATGGCTTATATTTTAGCTGTTAACCCGAACATGTTAAGTGAGACTGGGCTGTCTTATGATGGCGTTTTCTTAGCAACGGCACTATCTTCAGGGATCGCAACTTTGATCATGGGGTTATTAGCAAACTATCCAGTTGCTTTAGCACCGGGGATGGGAGTTAATGCATTATTTACATATACCCTTGTTTTTTCAATGGGGTATAGTCCTGCAGCAGCATTGGCAGCGGTTGTAGTATCAGGAATAATTTTCTTGTTAATTTCAGTTACTGGGGTGCGTAAAGCAATTATTAATGCAATTCCTCAACAATTAAAGCTTGCGATTGGAGCTGGAATTGGATTTTTTATCGCCTTTATTGGACTAAAAAATGCTGGAATCATTATTGGAAGCGAATCAACATTTGTGGCGTTAGGGAAGTTGACTGATCCAGTTGTATTATTAGCAGTATTTGGGGTCTTAATAACAATTATCTTAATGGCTCGTAAGACACCAGCAGCAGTATTTTATGGATTGGTGATTACCGCAATTGTTGGAATTGTAGCTGGTTTATGTGGTATCGAGGGAATGCCGGCAATGCCTTCAAAAATTGTTTCAATTGATTTAGATACTAGTGGGTTTGGTATATTTATGAATGGTTTTGGTGAGTTATTTAGCCATCCGGATTGTATTGTAGCATTATTTTCATTGTTATTTGTTGATTTTTTTGATACCGCAGGAACATTAATTTCAGTTGCGAACAAAACTAATTTAGTTGATGAAAATGGTGAGTTAGATAATATTGAACAAGCATTAGTTGCTGATTCTACAGGAACAGTTATTGGAGGAATTCTAGGAACCTCTACTGTTACTTCTTTTGTTGAATCAACAGCTGGGGTTGAAGCTGGAGGAAGAACAGGATTAACTGCTTGTACTACAGCAATATTATTCTTCTTATCAATTTTATTTGCTCCAGTACTTAGTGTTGTAACTAGTGCGGTTACTGCTCCTGCTTTAGTGGCAGTTGGAATTTCCATGGCAACTCAATTAGGTGGAATTGATTGGGATGATATCGTTTTCGCTGCATCTGGTTTCATCACAGTGATCATGATGATTTTAACTTATTCAATTTCAGATGGGATTGCATTTGGTTTTATTGTTTATGGTATTACTAGTGTAATTGCTGGTAGATCTAAAGAAATCAAACCGATTGTTTGGGCTTTAATTTTAATCTTCGTAGTATATTTTGCTTTAATATAGTGAAAAGATACTTGTGAACTATTTTAAGTAATAGTTTATCAAGTATCTTTTATTATTTAATAAATATGATTTAATTTAAAGTTTTATTAATAATATATGTGGGTTAGCCCCTTGCTGACTAAGATTATTTTTCAATACTTTCTAGTTTTGAATTGATTCAATCAGCTCGGTAATAAAGCAATTTGAGTGACAAGGTCAATCGTTGCAATTAAACCTGTGCTTCGTTAGTATAAAAATGTAATCAACTATTTTGATTTTTTACTATCTAAGTAATCTTGTTTATTAATTTACCAAAAGTAGTAACATTTATAATTACTATATTTCTTATTTTATTAATCATTTGATATTAGAGAATAATATTATTTTTTCCTAATAGCTATTCAATTATATCAAGTGTCCAATTTGACAAAGCAAAGTAATTGTCAATGGAAACTTACTTTAAAAAAATAAACTTAGTTTCTCGGCAACTATTTCTAATATAATATTCAAGACTTTAATTATTTACAAAAATCCAAAAATTTAAATATAAGGCAAAAAGTATCCAACCCATGTAAGGAAGTAATAAAAAAGCTGCTAAAGGACGGATTTGATAAAATAATTTGATAAGAATAGCAACTAGAATACATAGTGTAATCAATATTGCTAGTGCTAATAAAAAACTTTGGTAATTAAAAAAAGCGATAGGCCATGCAAAATTAATCAGTAGTTGAAAATAATAAATAATAAGAGCAGTTTCTTTATTTTTACTATTACTTCGATGAATTAGATAACTTGCTAAACCGATTAAAATATAAAGAAATGTCCAAACGATTGGGAATAGATATCCAGGCGGAGAGCACTTAGGAAGGTTAACTGTTTGGTATACATCCATTGCATTCATTGTAAAAATTGCACTTAAAGCACCGATTCCCAGAGAGATTGATAGATTTAATATAATATATTTGTATTTTTTCAATTTTATCACCTATATTAGTATAGACAGATTATCGAAAAATATTAAAAATCTTAAGAAGTGATAAAGAATGATAAATTTTTTTCTAATATAGAAAAAAACACTTCTATAGAAAAGCGCTTTCATGTATAATAATAGAGTGAGGTAAGAGAATGAAATTAGTATCATGGAATGTTAATGGAATTAGAGCCTGTATTACAAAAGGGTTCTATGATGTTTTAAAAGAAAGTAAAGCAGATATTTTTTGTGTCCAAGAAACAAAGATGCAAGAAGGTCAAATTGAATTAGAAAAGCATGGATATTATACTTATATGAATAGTGCTGAAAAAAAGGGTTATAGTGGAACTTTAGTGTTTTCTAAAGAAAAACCATTAAATTATAGTTATGGAATTGGTATCGAAGAACATGACCATGAAGGCCGCGTTGTTACGCTTGAGTATGAAAAATTTTATTTAGTCAATTGTTATACTCCTAATAGCCAAAATGAATTGAAACGATTGGACTATCGGATGCATTGGGAAGATGATTTTCTTGCATACTTGAAGTCTTTGGAGAAGAGTAAACCGGTTATTTTATGTGGTGATTTAAATGTAGCCCATCAAGAAATTGATTTAAAGAATCCTAAAACGAATCGTAAAAATGCAGGTTTTTCTGATGAAGAGAGAGCTAAGATGACAAATTTATTAGAAAATGGTTTTATAGATACGTATCGATATTTATATCCTGATCAAGAAGGTGTTTATTCTTGGTGGTCATATCGATTTAATGCCCGTAAGAATAATGCTGGATGGCGGATTGATTATTTTATTGTTTCAGATTGTTTAAAAGAAGGGATAAAAGAAGCGTTTATTTGTACTGATATTTTGGGCAGTGATCATTGCCCCGTTGGATTAGAAATAGATTTATAAGATATGTTAAAGGAGATTGTGTCAATGGCACCAGTTACATTATTATCATTTCTTACTCTTTTAGGAATAACCGTATTTTTCTTTGCATGTGTAGCGTACAATAAAATAAAAAACAAGTAATGATTTATTTCATTACTTGTTTTTTTAAATTGAAATAATCCCCATTGTTGATAAGACTGAACTAATTAATATTATTAATAGGCCAGGGACAACAACATATTTCATACAAAATAGATAAGCTTTTTTACGCTTGAATTTAGAACTGTATTCAACTTCGTCAGTAACTGTTTTAAAACCGGTTACTTTGATGATAAGTAGACATGTACAAGCTGCAGAAATTGGCATCATGATTGAGTTTGTCATAAAATCAAAGAAATCAAGAATACTTAAACCAAGCGGTGTAATGAAATCTAAAACACCAAATCCAAGTGAACATGGAATACCTAATAAAGCAATTCCTCCAAAAATAAGAACACAGCATTTTTTTCTTGAAAAATCATATCGATCTTGAATAATTGAAACACAACATTCCATTAATGAAATTGCTGAAGTTAATGCTGCGAACAGTACTAATAAAAAGAATACTAATCCAATAATGTTACCAAATGACATACTGGCAAATACTTTTGGCATTGTAATAAACATTAAGGAAGGACCGGCGTTTAGTGTATCTGGATTTCCACCAGAAAAAGCAAATACTGCGGGGATAATCATTAAACCTGCTAGAAAGGCAATTAATGTATCCATTATCTCTACTTGAGTAATTGATTGTTCCATATCAATTTCACGTTTCATATATGAACCATATGTAAATAAAATTCCCATCCCGATAGACAACGAATAGAACATTTGTCCCATAGCCGCTACTACTGTCATGATTGAAAAACGCGAGAAGTCAGGAATTAAATAGTATTTAACCCCTTCAATAGCACCAGGTGTAAATAATGCATATAAAGCAATGAATAGAGCCATTGCAACTAAAGCAGGCATTAATACTTTACTGCATTTTTCAATTCCTTTTTCAACACCTAGCATAACTACGCCAAATACCATTCCAGCAAAGACAAGTAACCAGATGACAGGCTGTAGTGTTGAAGATGAAAAACCAGTAAAATAGGTATCACTAACTAAGCTGGCAGAATTGTTTGTAATAAATTCAAATAAATATTTACAAACCCATCCCCCAACAACACAGTAGTAAGGTACGATGAGCATTGGCACGATGGCATTTAGCCAACCACCAAATTGAAGTTTTTTTGCACCCAATTGTTTATAGGCTGCAATCGGGCTCTTTTTTGTTTTTCTTCCCAAGGCAGTTTCACTAATTAGCAAAGCAAAACCAAAGGTAATCGCTAAAATAAAATATGTGAATAAAAAAGTACCTCCACCATATTTAGCTGCTAAATAAGGGAAACGCCAAATATTCCCGAGCCCGACAGCAGAACCAGCTACTGCCATAACATAGCCCAGGCGACCAGAAAAGCTACTTCGCTTGTGTTTTGTTTCCATTTTTATCTCCTATTATTAAATTTTCATGCCTTTTCATTATAATAAAATTTGTCTATAAAAGTCAATTAAATGGCACTAAATAGGATGTTTTTGTTATGATTTTGTTAATGCTGAGTTAAATTAGATCAATAGTGTTATGATATAAATATAAATAAGTAAAGAAGGGATAAAATATGGCACGAATAATTGCAATTATTATGGCCTTATTTGGTCATAAAGGGCATTCGTAATTTCGGTATTAAAAAAGATATCTACGTTTAGATATCTTTTTTATATATTGTAATACCATCTTTAATTGTCTCAATGATCTTAATCTGACGAATTTCCTCGATTGCAACTTTGCAAGGATTACGATCAAGGATTAAAAGATCAGCTTTTTTTCCTTCTTTAATAGACCCTTTCAAGTGTTCTTCAAAATATTGATAAGCGGCATTAATTGTTACTCCTTTTAATGCGTTGTAGACAGATATTTGTTCATCTGTCCCCAAAGTAACCCCGTTTTTGGTTTGGCGTTTTACAGCACACCAAATCGTTTCTAACATGTTTGGCTCAATAACAGGGGTATCTTGATGGAAAGTATAAGGTAAATCTAATTTTAAAGCACTATGAACACAAGAAATAGATTCAGCACGTTGTCCAAGATTACGGCGGTGAATATCACCCCAATAATAGATATGAGCAATGAAGAAACTAGGAATCATTCCAATGCTTTTTAGCCGCGGTAGTTGATCTGGTCTTAAGGTTTGACTATGAATCATTACAGGGCGTAGAGGTGTGTACTGATCATTAAAGGCATCAAGTAGTTGATTGGAAGCAGCATCACCGTTACAATGAGTTAGTAGTTGCGCTTTATCATTAATAGCCATATCTACGAATTTTTTAACATCTGAATCTAAGTAGATCGGATATCCACAATAGTCACCACTATTTTCATATGGCTTAGATAACCAGGCGGTTTTTCCTTGTGGAGAACCATCTAGAAATAACTTATAACCGCCTAGTTTAAAATGATTTAAGTAATGATGATATTGTTGATTATCCCGATATAAAGAATAATTATTTTTAATATCAACATAACCTACAACATCGAGAAATAATTTATTTTCTGTCGCCAAAGAGTTCAATAAATCAAATTCATGCTGTTTCATATATCCCTCTTGCACAGTTGTGATTCCATAGCTAGCATAGATTTTTAAGGCATCAAGGATTTGTGTTTTTAAATTTTTATTTTCCTTGCTTCCTTGGCTTGCAATCGTAATAAAAGCTTGTTCCTCAAGATAACCATTTAAATGACCATCCTCATCACGTCCGTATTTACCACCAACAGGATCGTTAATTTGATCAGTTAGTCCTAGTAGCTGCATTGTTTTAGTATTGACTACACCCATATGACCTGATGCATGAGCCATCATAATTGGATTAGTGGTAGAAATTTTATCTAAATCACTTGCAGTAGGATGGCATTGTTCTTTGAGAAAATTATGATCATAGCCAAAACCTATTAACATTTCTTCTGAAGTAGGATTATTTTCTTCAATATAATTTTTAAAACATTGAATAATTTGAGCAATACTTGTTGCTTTACTTAAATCAACAAGTTTAAGTGTACTTGCTAAAGAAACAACATGACTATGACTATCAATAAAAGAGGGCATTAAACATTTTCCTTGTAAATCAATGAACTCAGTATCAGCACAGACTAGATTTTTTATTTCAGAATAATTACCACATTTTTTAATCACACCATCTTCTACATAAATAGCTTCATAATCACTATTTTCCATCGTTAGAATATCACCATTATAATATATTTTTTTCATATAAACCTCCTATTAATATTATAGCCATTGCAAATGAAATTAATATTAAGTTAAACAAAAAATCAGTTTAAAACTGATTTTATAAATCTTGACTTTCTATTAAAACACAATTTTGATAATAATTAAGATTATTTTCATTAATCAAAGAAATCAAATCATCATTATAAGTACCTGGCTGTAACCAGATATGTTTGATATTAAGCTGGTTACATTCTTTAATATAATCTATTCCAAATTTTGGACTAACAACAAACACAGCAACGTCAATTTTATTTTTAATGGCAGTTAGATTGGGAAAAGTTGACTTTCCATCAATTTCTTTATAAATAGGTGAAACCCCATACACAGTTTTTTCTATTTCATTTAAACGTTGATAAATCTTGTAGCCAAATTTATCAGGATTTGTCGTTACACCGATTACTGCAAAATTTTGATAATGAGTTAAGATATCTTTAGCATTCATAATTTCAGCTCCTTTATTTTGATAAATATATTATATCATGATAATGGCAAGATATAGTGATAGATGCTTCTTTACTTATAAAAGAAGCTAATTTTATAATACTAAAAAGATTATTTTTAGATGCTATACTCACTAATTTATATTGATAGACATACTACTATTTATTATATAGCAGTACTTAGCATTACTGAATACATGGACTTATAAGTAGGGAGGAGTAGTTGACTTGAAGGATATAACAGAGATATTAAAAGGAATATTAGAAGGCTGTGTTTTAGAAATAATTAATCAAGAAGAAACATATGGATATGAGATTACAAGACGACTCAATCAGTTAGGATTTACAGAGGTTGTGGAAGGAACAGTTTATACTATATTAGTTAGGCTTGAAAAGAGTGGATTAGTTAAGATTCAAAAAAAGTTGTCTAAAATGGGACCTCCAAGAAAATTTTATTCTTTAAATGAAAGTGGACGTGAAAAATTACGACTCTTTTGGACAAAATGGGAATTTATGACTGATAAACTTAATGAATTAAAGGAGAGTGGTAAAAATGAATAAATTTTTTGATGATTATTTTAATATTAAAATAATGATAAAAAGTAAAAAGGAATATCGAACGCATATGAAAAGGGTAGAGCAATTACCGGCTGATTAGCAGTGTGTTTAAAAAAAATTCAAGCATATATGTGGCAGTTTGTATCCGGGTCAGGATATGATATGCTTGAAATTCAATGGGGTTACTTGAATTATTTGAAGAAGGGCAGCAGTACGAAGATCAATTTTAGAAATAACTGGAGATGATGTTGCTGATTTTGTAGAAGAGCTTTTAAAAAATACAAGAACTTATCCAACAGATTGGAAAAGTGAATTTAATCACGAAATTCAAAAAAGCTTAAAATAAAAGCTTCTAAACAATAAACTTTTATAATATAAAGTAATTGATTTGATAAGTTAATTGTTTTTATTAGATACTTTATAAAGTAAAAAGATGTTATATCTCTTTATTGTGATATAACATCTTTATTTAATAATTGTTTATATAAGGTGAGATCTTCTTTAAAAGTATTGATTGATGCTTGCCAGAATGACTTATCTTTTAAATTAATATTAACACTTGAACAAACATCTTCTAATGACATTTTCCCTGTTAAGGATAATAATTTTTCATAAGTATTGCTAAATTTTGAACCTTCTTTTTGGTAAATAGTGTATAATCCTTTAGCTAAAAGAAGACCGAAAGCATAAGGAAAATTATAAAAAGAACAATCTGCATAATAATAGTGTGGTTTCCAGGTCCACATATATGGATGAAGATATTGATGATCTAAACCATCTCCATAAGCATCTTTTTGAGCCTGAATCATTAGTTCTTTGATCTCTTCTACTGACAAAGCACCAGTTTCTCTTTTTTCAAAAAAACGACTTTCAAATAAGTATCTAGAGTAGATATCGACGATTACTTGGGTAGCTCCTGATAATTCATCTTCTAATAAGCTTAGTTTCGTCTGATCATTAGCTTTTTTTAAAGCAGCTTTAGTTACAATTGTTTCGCAAAAAGTTGAAGCAGTCTCTGCAATTGGCATAGGATAGTCACTATTTAAAATAGATTCATCATTTAAACATTCACCATGAAAGCCATGACCTAGCTCGTGAGCCATCGTAATTGCATCAGAAAAGCTGTCACCATAATTTAATAAAAAACGACTTTCCTTGATACTATGAAGATTGCAACAAAAGGCTCCGCCAACTTTACCGCTTTGGGGATAAACATCAATCCAATTATTTTCAATTGCTTTTTTCGCAAAAGTACCTAAATGTTCAGAAAAGGTACTAAATTGATCAATAATAAATTGGCAGCTTTTTTCGTATGGATGACTGTCATGATCTTCGATAACAGGGGCATAAAGCTCAAACCAAGGTAATCCGTTTTGATATCCAAGGGCAGTAGCTTTAGTTTTTAGATAATCCCTAAAGACACTAAGGTTTTCTTGCATCACAGTTAATAAAACATCTAATGTTTCTTTTGACATTCGTGCATTGATAAGGGTTCTTTCTAGTTCATTTTCATACCCTCTTAATTTAGTAGTATAGAGTACTTCTCCTTTGATTTCGTTTAAACAAGCAGCAATAGCCTGTTCTTTATCTTGATAACTGTTTATTTCTGCTTGGTAAGCTTTTTTACGTATTTCGCGATCCTTATCATAGGCCATATTTAAAACCGAAGTTAGAGGGTAGGTTTGGTCCTCGATAGTTACTTCAATTGATGAAATTAATTGATCTTTTAGTTTGCTAAAAGCATTACTACCAGTATTTTGCATGTGTGCAATGATGCTCTCACTCTTTTTATCTAAAGTGTATTTTTGATTTTGCTGAATTTCTTTTAAAATAAATAGATGTTCCTTGATTAAGTTTGATTTTAATGAATCAAGCTTAAAAGTACTGATCCATTGTTGATTTAAGACTTCATCTTCAACAAAAGAAGCTAAAAGGTTATCTAGCTGATCGCTATATTTTAAAGCAATGCTATTTGTTGTATCGACTGATAAAGTTAAACTAATATAATTAGCTACTTTTTCAATTAGTTGATTTAATTTTATTAAATCGACTAAATAATTTTCTAATGATTTTTCATCATTGTTATTACGATATGTATTTATTTGTTTTTGTAATTTAATGATTTGGTTAAAATCAGTAGTAAAACTAGAATCATCAAATGATTGATACAATTTCGATAAATCCCATTCTTTCATTTTCTATCACCTCGTATAATATATTTTGTAAAGATTACAGCACCTTTACAATCTTAATTTCATATTGGATTTTCCTAAGTAATAATATTCTTTTTCACCTTGCTGCATTCTACTTAATGAGTCTGTCTTTCAATTTTAGAATGAATTACCTCATCGAATATTGTTTATTCAATATATTTTGATGCGTAGCCTTGATTAATATTGTTTTATTCTTATGGCGAGATTATGACATATCTAAAGAACAGAGGTTAGTCAAGTATTTATTTTTAGTTATATTTCAATTGAAAGGTGCTGATTTTATGAATACACTCTATGTAGATATTGATGAATCAACTCAAAACAATCAAGTTTATGCAATGAACTTTAATCAGGACATTTTTAATATAACTTCCCTAACAATCCTGATAGATGTGATAATCTTATCTTAACTGTTAAGACTTTTGTCGATAAAGAAAAATTTGATTCTATAATCATCTTAGCTAATCTACTTCTATATACGACTATCATATTTGGGCTTATTTAATAGAGCAGTTCAATTGTTATTATACCAAAATATTGAAATAAATTAACAAACTTTATGCTGATAATGATTTAATTGTTTTCAGCAAGAAAAAAACTGATTAGCAGCAATGTGCATAATTTCTCATCATGTAAATCAACATTGGTAAGTTCCTTGATCTTTTCTAAACGATAAAGTAGTGTATTGCGGTGGATAGCCAATTGTTCAATTGTTTTATGAGAGTCACCAAAATTACAAATATACGATTTTAAAGTATGATAATAATCATTCTTAGTTGATTCATCAATTTGTTTTAGTTTTGTAATAAGTGGATGGAGATATATCTTGTATGAACTAGTAGTAAAAAATGATTCTAAAGCAATATCTTCAAAAAAAGTAAATTGCTGTTTACTTAAATCGTAAGCTTTCAGTGCTTGTTGTTTATAAATATTAATATCTAACAGATTATCGAAAATATAACTAATACCAAACTTTAATTTATAAATATTTACAGCAGTTATTAAACTTTTTACTTTATTAATAATATTGTTTTTTGTTGCTCTATTAAGCCCGGTAATTAAAATATATAAGCAGTTATCTTGGAGATAAGAATATGTATTTGGTAAAGTAATAATATGCTGATGAAGTTGATTTAAATACACTATCTCATTGCTTTTTAAGCCTACCTTTGTAGTAATAATACAGTAATCTCTGCTAAAATTATTGGGTTGTGCAGGTAATAATTTTTCTAAATCATGTTTATTTATATTGTCATTTGAGAATAAGTAATTCATTATTGCAAAATATTCGTAACGATTATAATTATAGCCGGTTTTGCTGTGACAAATAATAGATGCGATAGTTTTAGCTAATTTACTGATAAAACTGAATATTTCAGATGATGGCTTGCCATCTGCAAATAAAATGCATAAGTAACCAATAATATTATCATTGTCTGTTATTGCTGCAATAATTCGTGGAATTGTCTGCCCAACTCCGTAATCGACATAGATAACATTATTATTTTGATCCAAATCTTTTTGATAATTACCTAATTGGATAAATGGGAGCATCTCAACTGCTACTTTTTGATGTTCTTGCATGTGATCAAAGAGCATATCTCCAATTTGTTGATTTGGATGTTGTGCCAAAACTACATAATTCACATCACATAAGACCATTGGATGATGGAAATATTCATATAATTGTTTCATAAATTGATGCAGATTATGATTTATTAATCCATTGAATAGAAATTCATACATATCTTTCATAAGCTCACCTCCTTTATATTATAAATGTAGTTGTGCAATTTGCACAACCAGTAATTAAATATTTGTATTTTTGCCCATGGTATTTTTTTAACAAGAAAGATAAAATTTAATTATTGACGGAGGTAATTTATATGAAATACGATGCATTATTTACACCTTTTAAAATAGGTAATATGGAAGTGAAAAATCGTTTTGTTATGGCACCAATGGGAACTAATTCTTCACATATTGATGGATGTATTGCTAATGATGAAATTGATTATTTTGAAGCGCGAGCTAAAGGTGGGGTTGGATTGATCATTATGGGATGTCAATTTTTAAATCCTGATTTAGCACAAGGATCATTAGAAGGAGTCTTACAAAATAGTTACGTTATTCCTCAATTGACAACTGTAGTTGAAGCGACACATCGTTGGGGGGCAAAAATTTGTTGTCAAATTAGTTGTGGAACTGGAAGAAATGCTTTTCCTAACATGTATGGAGAACCACCATTCTCTTCAAGTGATACACCATCAACATTTAATCCTGAAATGAAGTGTCGTCCATTGAGTAAAGAAGATATTAAAAAAATTATGACAGAGTTTGCTAATAGCGCAATAATTGCTAAAAACGCTGGTTTTGATGCAATAGAAATTCATGGACATGCGGGCTATTTGGTTGATCAATTCATGTCGCCTGTATGGAATAAGCGAACTGATGAATATGGTGGTAGTGCTGAAAATAGAATGCGTTTTGCTACAGAAATTGTGCAATCTATAAAACAGGCAGTTGATTTACCAATTATATTTAGAATTGCTTTAGATCATCTATTTGCAGAGGGTAGAACCTTGGATGAAAGTATGGAATTAATTGAGATTTTAGAAAAAGCTGGGGTAGATGCTTTAGATATTGACGCAGGATGTTATGAACGAATTGATTATATTTTCCCAACTGCATATTTAGGTGATGCTTGTATGGATTATGTTTGTAGTGAAGCGCGTAAACATGTGAATATTCCAATCATGAATGCTGGAAATCATACACCTGAATCAGCACTTCGATTAATTGAATCTAAAGATGCTGACTTTGTTATGTTTGGTCGTCAATTTATTGCGGATCCAGATACAGTAAATAAATTAATGAATGATCATGAAGAGGATGTTCGCCCATGTATTCGCTGCAATGAAGAATGTGTAGGGAGAATTGTCGGACGTCTTACTAAGTTGAGTTGTGCAGTAAATCCTCAAGCATGTGAAGAAGAACGTTTTGCAATTAAGCCATGTAGTCAAGTAAAAAATATTGTTGTGATTGGTGCAGGACCTGCTGGATTAGAAGCTGCTAGAGTAGCTGCTGCTGAAGGACATAATGTGGAAATTTATGAAAAGACTAATATGATTGGTGGACAATTAAGTGTTGCTGCGACACCAAAATTTAAGGATCAATTAAAGAAATTAGTTAAATGGTTTGAAGTACAATTAAAAAAATTGGATGTAATAATACACTTTAATTATGAAGTAAAAGCAGATGATCAAATTTTAAAAAATGCAGATCAAATTATTGTGGCCTGTGGAGCAGATGAAATTATACCTCCAATAAATGGTATCAATAATGAGAATGTAATTAGTGTAATTGACGCACATATGCACAAAGGTATGATTAAAGGTGAAAATGTCATTATGTGTGGTGGGGGATTGTCAGGTATTGATAGTGCCATTGAACTTGCTAGTGAACATGGTAAAAATGTTACAATAATTGAGATGGCTGATAGTATTGCTAAAGATGTATTATTTATTAACCAGGCTTCAATTTTTGCAAAGATTGATGAATATAAAATTAATGTGATTACCGGTGCTAAAGTTATTGAGTTTAATAATGATGGCATTATTTATCAAAAAGATGAACAAGAAGTTGTTTGTAAAGCGGATACGATTATTAGAGCATTTGGAATGAAACCAAATCGCGAATTAGCTGAAGAAATTAGAAATATTTATCCAACTAAAACAAGAATTGTTGGAGATAGTGAAAAGATTGGTAAGGTCGCTAATGCTATACGTGATGGATTCTATGCGGGAATGTCTTTATAAAAATATAAAAGTTCGTTATATTAGCGAACTTTTTATATAGCTGTTTTAGGTATTGTCTAGTAAAAATTTCATATAATTATTCTATTTTTTATGAAAGTATAAAAATCAATCTTTACTTTTAATTTTGTTGTTGTGTAATTTTCAAAGTAATTTTAATAATTGTCATTGCGTGAAATAAAGATTATATAAGCAAATTATACATAGATGATATAATAATGGAAAAATAAAATGAAACTATGAAAATTTATAAAAAATATATTAGGGAGTTTTTAAAAATTGAAAGAGTAAATATGTGATTAAATAAATATCATCAATTAATCAAAATGCTTTCAAATGATTATGATGAGATTGAAGCAAGGAAGATTTTTTTAATAATATTAAATTTATCATTAATTTAATATTATTTCTTTAGTCATAAGCCTATTTTCAAGTGTAATTTTAAATGTAATGTAGTTATGTAAAATAACGATTAGATCAAATAAAATCTAATCGTTATTTGTTATATAGTCGTAAATATCTTTTCTTATCTCATTTTCCAATTTATAAGTAAATTGAACAACATTATTGTTTGTATTGGACATAGTTGTTTGAATTGGTTCGCCATAAGCGTGCATTAGACCTAAATAGTAAAATTCTTTAGAGGCTTCATCATCTTTATTTTTTCTAATAAATAGATGGATTTTAACATGATTAGTTTTTTCACTATATATTTTAACTACATCTTCGGATTCAATCGTACGCCTTGGCTTAGAAAAACAAATTATAGTATTTTGATCTACTAATCTATCCTCGTATTTGATAGATTCGCTAATGCCTTCTTCTTTATCATAATTAATAAACACAGGAAAAGTGTTGGTATGTTTATCGTACTTATATCCACCTATATTAAGTGGAACTAAATTTTTTTCCCAATTTAATAAGCGGCAAACATCTTCATAAGTGTATTTTTTATATAGGCATAGTGAGGTATCTTTATATGTATTCGTATAATTTTGTTTATAACGATTTATTCCAAAATCGAGTAATTCAATTATTTGTTTTTTAAATTCTTGATCAGCTAATAACATTTTAAATTGTGCAGAAGTATTGAGGTTTTCATCAATAAATATAGCATCTTTAAATGTTGCTTTTGATGAGCCAGTAGCAAAATTTTGACTTAGAATATTAATGATTGTCTGATAAGTTATTTTAGGTAAATTAAGATTATAGTTATTCAACAAAGATTCTTTTAAATTATCAAGTAAATTAGTATGTTTTTCAATTGCAATTTTAATTGCTTCTAATTCATGAATTCGTTTTCCTGATGCAAGTTTGGTTGAGATATAAGTAAGATATTGTTCTTGAACAGAGCTGAATTTAACATTATATTCTTTTTCGTATTTTGTTAGGAATTTATGATATGAACCTAAATTTTTATTTTGAAAAATTCTTAAGACATCAATAGATTCATATTTATCAAAATCTTTTAAACTAGGAATTTTACCTAGTTTTTGTTTTAATTGTTGATAACTTTCCTTAATGATTTTAATATCACTAAAATTTGCTTTATCAATCGATTCAAAAATTTTCTTTTTAGAAATCAAATCAAAATTAACTGTTGATGCACCTGGAATAATTAAAGAACCTTCACTTACGAATCTTCTTAAAGTATCTTTGTTATAGCTTAGACTACCGCTTAATGCAATAGGAATCAAAAAGTTCTTTTCATAATTTCCAATAAAATCAATAATAACAACATATTCTTTAGAAGGATCTTTACGTAGACCACGTCCTAGCTGTTGAACAAAAACAATTGCTGATTCAGTTGGACGTAGCATGATAACTTGATTAACTTTAGGAATATCAATTCCTTCATTAAATATATCTACTGTAAAAATATAATCTAAGCAATTAACTAAATCATCACTTTCAAGTCTGTTCATCGCATCACGGCGTTGTGCTTCAGTATTTTCACCGGTTAAAGATATAGTCTTGTAACCACGGGTATTGAATAAGTTAGATAGTTCCGTTGCTTCATCTTTACGACTACAAAAAACTAATCCCCGAACACGATCGCCTGAATATCCATAACGATTTATTTGTTCTATTATATGCTTAACTCGGTCTTTGGAAACAAGATTGTTAAAATCTGTTTTATCATCCAGTGATTCTCCATTAACTTGAATATCTGTAATACCATAATAATGAAAGGGACATAATAAGTCATATTCCATTGCTTGTTGTAGTCTAATTTCATACGCAATGTTATAATCAAACATTTTATAAATATCGAAATCATCACTACGCTCTGGTGTTGCAGACATACCTAACATGAATTTAGGGGTGAAATAGTTTACTAACTCTTGGTATGAATTAGCTCCAGCACGGTGAACTTCATCAATAATGATATAATCAAAATCATTTGGATTAAACATTTCACGATATTCTTTTTTATGAATTGTCTGGATTGTCGAAAATATATAATCAGCATTAATATCTTTATTGTTACCTGTGAATACACCGAAACTATGATTATTTATTATTTTTTCAAATGACAACATTGCTGTTCTAGCAATATTTTCTCGATGGACAACAAATAACATTCTTTTGGGATTAACATTTTTCACATCAAAAGCACTTAAAAATGTTTTGCCTGTACCGGTTGCAGAAATAAGTAAAGCCTTATTTTTATTTTCGTTTCTAATTGATTTTAATGAATCTAATGCAGCTCGTTGCATTTTATTAGGTTTTATTTCTTTTTTTATAATATTAGTAACTGATTTAATAGGTTTAACATAATTTTTTTTATATTCTTCAATCCAATCATTTGTTAAAGAAATAGAGTTTTCCCATTGTTGATTAAATTCTTTTTTTATTTGTTCAACAATATTTGTATTATTGGTCGATGAAAACTTTAAGTTCCATTCTTGGTTTATTGATAAAGCAGATTGGGTTAAATTTGAACTTCCTACAATAATATTAAAAGTATTTTCCTTTTTGAAAATATATCCTTTTGGATGAAAACCAGCCTTTTCATCATCATAAATTCTAACATCTAAATTTTTAAATTTAAGTAATTCTTGAAACGTACGGGGCTCATTAAATCCTAGATACGTGGAAGTAATTATTTTTCCAGGAATATTCTTTTCTTCCAAATCTAATAAAGTTTGTTTGATTGTTGCAAGTCCTGACATGCTGATAAAGGCAATTGATAATTCAAAACTATCACAAGAGTTTAGTTGTTGTACAAGTTCATGAGATAGTTTCATACCTTGTTTATAATCATTAAACAACAATTGGGGTTGGTATGTTTTATCAACTGTATTTAGCGCATGTAAATTTTTATGATAATCAATTGTTAGTGTCATGTAAAATTCCTCGTTTTTTTAATGTATCAAATATTTGTATGTCGGCGGGAATCCAATTAATATTTTGTTCATCTAATGAAATCCATCTTATACTGTTATGATCATTTAGTTTAATATGATTATCTTTTAAAGTACATAAATAGCAATTCATATCTAAGATAAATGTTGGATATTTATAATTCACATTCATAAAAAATTCTTCAATAATAATTGTTGTTTCTAGTTCTTCTTGAATTTCTCTAATAAGAGCTTGTTCTCCAGATTCTCCAGGTTCAATTTTTCCTCCAGGAAATTCAAACATGCCAGCAAACTCCCCTTTTTTTCTACTGGCAATTAGTATTTTGTTATCTTTTTTTATAATCGCAGCTACTACTTTTACTGTTTTCATTTAATTCACACTCCTAGAAGCTATTATATCAACAATAGGATTTTATTTAAAGAAAAGAGATATAAAATATTAATATGTGTACTTTCTTTATATTTAGATAGTGTATAATAAAGCATACTTATTAATGTTATCATTACATAAACTAATGATAAAATACATGTTTTCATTATTGTAACCTTTTTGTTCCAGTGATTTAAAAAAGTCTACTATTTCTAATAATGAAAAATCTTTATTAATATTAAATATACTAAAAACAATATTTGTGTGGTGATTTGTATAAGGAATTTTATCAATAAGTTCGTTATATGTGTTCCAATTTTTATAAACACCATCAAATTCCCATATTTTATTACCTAAACTTTTTAACAGCTCTTCATCGAGTTCCATAATTTCATTATCAGGAAAAGTTTTTAATAAATGATATATGTTATTACAATTTTTATTAAAAAATAGTGTTGCAATAGAGTTGTTACGTTTTAACGTAATAGTATTTTTATACAAATAGTTGATAAATATCCAACCCGTAAAGTTTTAATTGAGGAAATGCAAAAGATTTTATAAATAAAAAACTCAAACACCAAAATAGGTCGATGTTTGAGTCTTAATAAGATTATTCCATATTCTCTAATAAATTATTAATAAAATTATCATAATTATAACTATGAATAATACTTTGCTGTAACTTAGCATTATTAACAATTTCAATAAAGATATCATAAAGGTGCTCAATGTCTTGTTGGTCACCTTGTTTTATTGCTAGTAAAAAGATAATCTGAACCGTATCTTGTTGATACCAGGTTAATGGTTTATCGATGATAGCAACAGCAACTTTAGTATCTTTAGCACATAGGCGCATAGGATGTGGTAATGCAAATACTTCATTCATATTAGTTTTTGCTAAATTTTCACGTTCCATAACACAATCAAAATAATTGCTATCAACAATATTTTGTTTTTCCATTAATTGACACATTTGTTTTAATAAAGATTCTTTAGAGTCTATTCCATCTAAATGAATAAAGAGGTTTTTATCAAAAAATTTATTTGATTTCTTCATTTTATTTAAAGAAATTGATGTTAGAAATTTAGAGATTGCTTCGATATCTTGATTATTTAAAGCAAAGTCAACAGTAATGGTAGGAATATGTTCACTCTTTAATGGTATTGTAGAAATAACAAAGTCAATATTCAATAATTCTCTTTTTGTATAATTAATAAATTCGTTATATGAAGCTTTACGAACAATTGTTATCTTATCTTTAAAGAAAACATTTAATCTAGCTTCTAACATTCTTGTTGTAGCTTGACCAGAACCACAGACTAAAATAACACTTTTGTTTTGAAGGCTTCCTGAAAAACAACGCTCAATCGCAGCTCCGATATGCAAAGAAACATAACCAACTTCATCTTCAGTTAAAATATAGGGTGGCTTATTAAAGATTTTTGCGGTACACGTTAAAGTAATATCAAATGCTAAAGGAAAATTAGTTTTAATGGTATTTAATAATGGATTTCGTTTATTTAACGCAAATGATTTAGTATTTAAGATAGATTTAAAATGTAAAAAGAGGTCATGTGACAAAATTTCATCATTACGCAAATCAAAATTATAATCAAAATATATATTATTCAATAATTCTTCTACTAACTCCTTGATTTTATTATCATTATCGACTAAGTCGTTTAATTGTGTATTGGCTACTAAATGTGAATAAATATATTTTTTTTCACCTTCACTAATCGTAATATTAAAAGTATACTCAATTTCATTTGCAATATCATCAATAAAATCAGTATAATTATCATCAATTTTAATAGTATTGTTCGTATTGATATAACAGTCAAATTGAATTCTTGAGATCATTAAAGCAAAATGGATGATTAGGTTTTTAAAATTAAAATCATTTGTTTTTATATGTGCATTTTTTAATTTATTAGAGATAATTTGTTTAAGAAGATCTAGATCAATTCCCTCAAAAAGAGTATATTCATCTTTTGTAAAGCCGGTAACATAGTTTTGAAAGTTGTACGATAAAACATTTTCAACTAGACATTTGCGTTTATCATCTTCATTACCAATTATTTTGACCCCGACATTAGTTTTTGAGATATATTCAAGATTATATTTTGAAAAAATAGCTTTTAAAGTTTTAATATAGTTTTGTAACGTATTTTTACTCACATAGATATTATCAGCCAAATCATCTAGACTCATATATTCATCACTATATAATAATAAATTTAATAAATATTTAATCCGATCTTGAGAACTGTCTAATTCTAAATTACTAGTTCTTGTTTGTTTTATTGAGCATAAAAAAGTATTATATTTTTCTTGATCATTGATCTCAATATAATATCCAGCTTTTCTTTTTAATTTTATTTTTGCTCCATTTTTTTCAAGAATTTCATTAATTGCCTGAATATCACTACGGATCGTTCTATCTGTGATGTTTAATAGAACTGATAACTGACTTGCAGATACTATATTATCTTGTCTGACATAGTCAAATATTTCATTTAAACGATTGTATGGAAACATCATTATCACGATTCCTTCCTTATTATGTCTATATTGTATAGATAATTGTTTTTTTATGCAAATAAATTATTTCCAAAATAAAATGGAAATCTTGATGTTTATAAAGTAAAAGTTTCCGTTAATAAGTGGAAATAGCATTGATTGAAATAAATTTAGATTCGAGATAGACTATAGTTGTAGCAAGGAGGTAGTAACGGAATGCTTAATGAAGATTATATATTTTTAGATGTGAAAGTGACGAATAAAAATCAATTATTAGGGTTTATTGCAGACAAAGCCCATGAATATAATATTTGTGACAATCGAGAAGGACTGCTTGAAGATTTAATAAAACGTGAAGCAGAATTTCCAACAGGATTGCAAGATGGATTCGCAATTCCACATGCACGTAGTAACCATGTCAAAAAGGCTGCAATTTTATATTTAAGAACTGATGAAGCAATTGAGTGGGGAACTATGGATGATAAAAAAGTGAATTATTTATTTTCATTGTTAGTTCCTGAACAAAATGAAGGAAATCTTCATTTACAGATGATATCTAAATTAGCTACTTGTTTATTAGAAGATGAGTTTAAGAATACAGTAAAGTCGGCAACTAATAAATTAGAGCTAAAAGATTATATATTAAAAAATATGGAGGTAGATTAAATGAAAATCGTTGGTATTGCCGCTTGTCCTGCGGGATTAGCACACACACCTATGGCAGCTAAAGCCTTAGAAAAAGCAGGAGCTAAATTAGGTTATGATTTAAAAATGGAGCAGCAAGGAAGTATGGGTCAGGTCAACAAGATTACTGAGGAAGAGGCTAAAGAAGCAGCTTTTGTAATTGTAGCATCAGATCAAAAAATTCTAGGAATGGAGCGTTTTGAAGGAAAACCGGTAATTAGAATTGATATTACAACTTGTATCAAAGCTCCGGAGGCGGTCATAAAAAAATGTGTTCAAGCAACACAAAAATAAAAAAGCAATTTAACTTGGCGGAGTCAAATTGCATACACAAAACTATAGTGAGTAGTGTGTACTCTCATTATAACATAAAATATGAAAAGAGAGGTAAAACGAATGAAAAAGTTTTTAAAAGATGCTAAAGGACATATAATGTCAGGAATTGGTTATATGCTACCTTTAATTATTGGGGCATCACTAGTTGTGGCTATTCCAAAATTGATAGGGGTAGCGATGGGAATCAATAGTCTTGATGCTTATGCAACAAAAGATGGGTTCTTACACATCTTATATTTATTAGAGCAGGTAGGTTGGACAGGTATTGGCTTAGTTAATACTGTATTAGCTGGTTTCATTGCCTTTTCAATTGCTGACAAACCTGCTATTGGAGCTGGTTTAATTGGTGGGGCATTAGCTAGTAATACAAAAGCCGGTTTTTTAGGAGCTGTTATTGCTGCGTTTATCGCTGGATATATTGTAAAATGGGGTAAAGAACATATCAAATTACCTGATTCAATGCAGCAAATGATGCCGTTAGTTATTTTACCATTTTTAGCAACTGGTGCCGTTGCTATAATTATGGGAGTTATTCTTGCGACTCCACTAGCCTCAATTAATGATGCTTTAGTATCGTGGTTAAGAGATATGTGTAGTGGTGGAACTAGCCAATTGATCCTTTCATTAGTTTTAGGAGCAATGATTGCTTCAGATATGGGTGGACCAATCAATAAGTCAGCATGGATGGCTGGAAATGTTTTAATGACAGAAGGAATTTATCAACCAAATGTATATATTAATTGTGCTATTTGTATTCCCCCATTAGCATATGCAATTGCTACTGTAATTAAGAAAAATCGTTTTTCACCAAGTTTTAAAGAAGCCGGTAAAGGTAACTGGGTTATGGGATTTATTGGTATTACCGAAGGAGCGATTCCTTTTACATTAGTTAAGGCTAGCCGTTTAATTCCTATTAATATGATTGGTGGAGCTTTAGGAGCAGGAATCTGTTGTTTACTTGGAGCAACTGCTGATATTCCGCCAGTTGGAGGAATGTATGGATTTGTTTCAATCACTGGTGGTTGGGCTTATCTTGTTGGAATTATTGTTGGAGCTTTATTTATTGCAATTGTAGCACCAATGGTTGTTGATTTTAATGATGATAAAGATGAAGAAGAGACAATATCAGTTGATGATATTGAAATAGTAATTGAATAAAAAATAGGAAGATGAAAATCTTCCTATTAAATTAAAGGAGTTAATATGAAAAGAAAAGTACATGTGATCCCTCATTCACATTGGGATCGAGAATGGTATTTTACAACTTCAAGATCAAAAGTTTATTTAATGAAAGATCTTAAAGACGTTTTAGATACATTAGAGACAAATAATGATTTTAAATATTTTATGGTCGATGCTCAAGGTTCATTATTAGAAGATTACATTAAATGGATGCCACAAGATAAACAAAGAATTAAAAAACTTGTCAAAGCTAAAAAATTAATCATTGGACCTTGGTATACTCAAAGTGATCAACTAGTAATTTCTGGTGAAAGTATCGTTCGAAATATGTATTATGGAATGAAGTGTTGTGAAACTTTCGGAGAGTATATGAATGTGGGTTATGTTCCTGATTCATTTGGACAGTCAGGTAATATGCCTCAAATATATCGCCAGTTTGGAATTGAAGATACTTTATTTTGGCGAGGCGTTAGTGATGATATGGTCAAACATACCGATTATAATTGGCGTGGTGATGATGGCAGTGTTGTTTTTACTACCCAAATTCCTTTTGGTTATTATATTGGTGGAAATATACCCGAAGATGATAAAGCAAGTGATGAGTTTTGGCAAAAAGAATGTTTTGAAAAAGCCGGCAGCCGTAGTGCTACAAAACATATTTACTTCCCTAATGGTTTTGATCAGGCTCCTATTCGTAAAAATCTTCCTGATTTGATTAAGGAAAGAAATGAAAAAGATCCTGATAATGAATACATTATTAGTTGTGTTGAAGACTATATTAAAGATGTAAAGAGTGAAAAACCTGATTTAGAAGAAGTGAGTGGTGAATTAGTAATTGCCAAGCATATGCGGATTCATAAATCGATTTTTTCATCGCGAAGTGATTTGAAAGTGTTAAATACGCAAGTACAAAATTATGTTACTAATATTTTAGAACCGATGTTAACAATGTCGTATCATTTAGGTAATGATTATCCCCATAGTGCAGTTAGTGAGATTTGGAAATTGTTATTTGAAAATGCAGCTCATGATTCAATTGGATCATGTATTTCTGATAACGCTAATGAAGATGTGTATATGCGCTATAAACAAGCTCGGGATATTGCGGTTAATTTAGTTGAGTTACATTCACGTTTGATTGCAACTAAAATCAAGAATAAAACTAATAATGAGATCACCTTAACATTATTTAATACATTACCAAAAAAACGTAATGATACAATTGTTTTTGAAACATATTTACCAGCTGATAATTTTGCAATTAAGGATAATCATGGTAATCATGTTAAATATACTGTAATTGAAAAAACAGATCTTACTGACTATGTTTTATCACAAACAATTCGATTAAATCCTAGTAAAAATATCTATCTGCCTAGTGTAGTCTATCAAGCAAAGATTACCATCGAAGCTAGAGATGTACCAGCATTAGGTTATGTGCAATATACAATTGATTTGGATGATAAATCTAATGACGATCTTCAAGAAATAACAAGCATGGAAAATGAGTATTATCAAATTACAGTTAATAAGCAAGGAAGTCTTGATATCTATGATAAACTAGCTGATTATCATTATCAAAATCAAGCTGTTCTTGTTGAAAATGGTGATGATGGTGACAGCTTCAATTACTCGCCGCCACGTCAGGATTTAGAAATATTTTCTATTAACAGTGAATTTGATTACCAGATAACTGGCTCTAGTCTTTATCAAAAGACAACGATCAATTATAAAATGGATATTCCTGCTGATTTACAAGAACGGGCTAAACAACAGACAAGTATTAAGTTACCAGTAACTTTAGAACTGGTTTTAAGAAAAGGTTCAAATATAATTGATCTAAACGTACATGTCGATAATCAAGGATTATCACATCGTTTATGCATCTTATTTGATAGTGCGCTGACGACTAAATTCAATTATGCTGATCAGCAGTTTGGTTTGATCAAACGACCAAACACTTATGATAAAGAAATGGAGTTATATCTTGAAGGGTTAGGAAACCAGGAGAAGGCAGAAAAACCAAAAGAATTAGCTAATTGGGTCAATGATCAATCTACTTGGCAAGAACCACCAATATCAATTGAACCAACGCAAAGCTATGTTGCTCTTGCTGATAAAAATAGAGGAATTGCGGTTATTCCCCAAGGGGTTCGCGAATATGAAATCATTGGTGAGCAAGGAAATCAAATTAGATTAACATTGTTTAGAACATATGGTTTTATGGGTAAAGAAAATTTAGTTTATCGCCCCGGTCGAGCTTCAGGCGAAAGAATCATTGCAACTCCAGCTGCCCAGTTATTAAAAGAAATGGATTTTAAATTAGGATTTACAACTTTTAACTGTGATATTAATAATGCTAATATTGATACTTTAGCCAAAGAATATAACACCCCAATCGAAGTATATGAATATGCTGATTTCTTAAATGGTAGATTGATTTTTGCCCAAGAAGATGAGAAACAAATTTTACCAGTTACTAATTCGCTATTTGAAAGTGAAAATAACTTAGTTGTTAGTGCAATCAAAAAAAGTGAAGATGGTGAAGGATATATAATTCGTCTATTTAATGGTAAAGATCATCAGGATATTGGTGATAAACTAACTTTTAATTTTGATATAAGTGAAGCATATTATACTAATTTAAAGGAAGAGAAGATTGAGCAAATAGATGTTGTTGATAATAGTGTAGTAATTAAATCAATATCACATTGTAAATTTATTACGATATTAATAAAATAATTATAATAAACCTATATAGAAAATTACAATCATTATGATTGTAATTCTAATAGGTTTTTTTATTATAATCACATATTTTTTATTAGAGCAATGATTAAAAGTAATAGTAGGTAGTTGATTTTTAAGGGGCTAAGTTAATATATTTTTAAATATAAAATGGTAAAAGTATTGATATATATTTTTTTATTAAGATATGAAAAGGGGAAAAGTGCGTAAGTGAGAATAAAATTAATCAAAAAATAAAAATGTAAATATAGATACTATAAATATTAGTATTAATCCTAAAAAAGACGCCTATTTAATATAGTATTAAACATAATTAAAAAATATTTTTACTAGAAAATAATAACAGTTAATTTTTGTTGTTATTAATGTAAGCGCTTTTGCTTATGAGATAAATATATATTATAATAAAAATATGTAAAAAAATGGAGAGTATAGAGATGGATGTCTTCAATTCGTAAAGTAATAAAAATTTAAGAAAGGGGGTGAAATAATGTTTTTAG
>ERZ1036460.59-NODE-59-length-99312-cov-178.947732_pt1 | contig 99312 bp, 84 predicted proteins | sample MGYA00514229_ERZ1036460 | MGnify/ENA primary metagenome ERZ1036460 (study PRJEB33795, sample SAMN09464921) | human gut metagenome | host: Homo sapiens | place: USA: Stanford, California | collected 2016-08 | study: EMG produced TPA metagenomics assembly of the...
CCCTATCATCTTCATATGCCATCTTATTTTTTAGAGACATTTACTGAATATCCCTCTTTAGGGATAATGAATGTAGTTGATGAAGATATTGGTGATGGAGTATCTTGATGTTTATTGTGTTGGCTTTTTGAAAAAAGTTCCTTTATTGTCTTTAATCTCTATCATTCCATTATCGGCATCAAATAGGAAAGGAGGAAAGCTGAAAAATATGTATATTTCAGTATCTTTTAATTTATAGAGTTTGGGAGTTATTTTTTTGCTGACACCAGATGGGAATACTTGGTCATCCATTTCGGTGAGGATATAATAATCTGCTCCCTCCCTCAATACATTTTTGCTAATCTTGGCTTCTGCTTTTGATTTGGCAATAATATAGAATCCCTCTATATCATATTTTTCCCAATTTTTATACTCTTGTCCAAGCACCATACTTATGTTTAAACATAAAACCAGTAGTAATAATATTCTTTTCATATCTATCTGTTTTTAAGGTTATTCCAAGTTGGTATTACAAATATAAGAATTCTTATTGGTTTTTTCAAGGAATAAGAAAGAAAAATAGAGAGTGGAATTTTAAAGAAAAGTAATTCCTATCCATATCAGAACTCCTGCTATTAGAACAATGCCTAACATGATTAATTTTATTTTGAAGAGCTGGTGGGTTTCCGCTTCTTCTTTTTCTTGCGTTTTTATTCTGATCTCTTCTAATTGCTCAAGGGATAGATGGGAGGAGTGCCCTTTTTTGTTCAAATCAATCAGTCGGTTTCTGGTTTCATTCAAGCGTTCCTTTCCTGCCTTTCGTAGTTCACGATTTTCTTTATCTCTTCTCATCATGTCATTGATGCAACCTAAAGTACCCATAATCTAACTGTTTAATTTGAATTCATTTCCACAAATATAGTGTTTTTTGCAGTTGCTTTTCTTCATTTGCTAATTTAATATGAATTTAAAGGAGGAATATTACTTAATAAACCCGATGTTCCTTGACTGCCGGATATAAATATTCTGCCAATGGATTTGTAATATAAAGTTGTATGCCATTATGCTTTCATACCATTGCTTATGGGGTAATATGTTGATAATGAACTGTATTTATATGGCGTGGTATTTTCCCCATTGAAACAGGTAAAAAGTAGATGTATTTATCTTATCATTGAAAAAAATGTGAATATAAAGTTTAGGTGAAAGTGATTTTATTTGTAAATTGTATACCGTCATGTAGGTATCTCCGATCTATGTATAATTTAGTATATACCTAGAAATGGGGATTGTGCCGAGCTTTTATGAATTGTAATTTTGCAAACCAATAGAGAATGAAATGATTTGTAAGATTGCATATATTTTTTTATTTATAATTTGTAGCAATGTGTCTCTTTTATGGGGGCAGACATTTGTATTTCGGGGAACTGTACTGGATGAGCAGACTTATAAAGCGTTGGATTACGCTACAGTTCAATTGTTTGTGGATAAGCAGATTGTTTATGGGGGAATAACAGATGCGAATGGACATTTTGAACTTCTACATATCCATCCTGGAACTTATCGGGTTATTGTATCCTATTTAGGATATGATTCTACAGAAAAAGAAGTGAAGGTCATTGGGGATATTTCAGCAATCTTTTATTTAAAACCTTCGGTCATGGCGCTGAACGAGGTAGTGGTGACCGCTTCTGAATCAAAACGCGCTACCAGCGCTTCTATCGTTGACCGTACAGCCATGAAACATCTTCAGCCCAGCAGTTTCAGTGACTTGATGGAATTAGTACCTGGAGGAAAGTCGGCTGATCCTCAGATGGGGCAGGCCAATCTGATCCGGATACGTGAAACAGGTAAGACGGAGGATATCTCTTCATTGGGAGTTGGATTTTATATTGATGGTATCTCCCAGAATACGGATGCGAATCTGCAATATATGCCAAACAGTACTTCCGCAGTGAATGCAACGAGCACAATGTCAAAAGGGATGGATATGCGTACCATCTCAACCGATAATATTGAGAAGGTGGAAATCATTCGTGGCATTCCTTCCGTGGCTTATGGTAATGTGGCAAACGGTGCGGTAATCATTCAGCGTAAAATGAATGAGAGCCCCTTGTCTGCGCGTTTTAAGGCTGATAAAACCAGTAAACTGTTTTCTGTAGGCAAGGGAATTCGGCTGGATGGGAACGGGCGTTATGTGTTGAATGCTGATTTAAACTATTTGGAGTCCAAAATAGATCCGCGTAACAGTGTGAAAAATTACACTCGCCTTACTGCTTCCGCCCGCTTGGATGGCAAATGGTTATGGAATGAACGTAATATTCATTGGAATATCAGTTCCGATTATACCGGCTCGTTTGATGATGCGAAGAGGGATAAAGATGCGACAGTAAAGGAAGATTCTTATAAATCGGACTTTAACAGCCTGAAGATAGCGGGGAAATGGAGCATGAAGTTTCCGGCCCATTTATGGATTCGTGAGGTTGGTGTGGCTACTTCTGTCAGTCAGCAGTGGGAGAAGATGCGTGAAATAAAGTCCGTTTCTCTGAATCGTCCGGCAGCTATTGCTACTCAGACAGAAACCGGAGAGTTTGATGGCATCTATCTACCTTATAATTATGTGGCACAGATGGATATTGATGGTAAACCTTTATATGTTACGGCTTCCGCCCGTACGCGGTTGGCTTTCCCGTTGGGGGTATTACAGAATGCGATGAATATGGGGATGGAATGGAATTATCAGAAGAATTTGGGAGAAGGCCAGGTATTCGATGTGACACGGCCCATCAGTGAAAGTTTGAGTACACGGCCTCGCCGTTTTAAGGATATACCGGAACTGCAACCTTTCGCCTTCTATGCCGAGGAGGTGTTGAATCTTCCTGTAAATAGACATAAATTGGCTTTTACGGCTGGTATCCGTTTGCAGTCTTTATTGGGGCTGGACACTAAATATAAGATGCAGGGCAAGATATATCCCGATCTTCGTCTGGACTTGCAATGGAGTTTACCGGTATCAAACGGATGGGATGTTTCCTTTTCGGGAGGTTTGGGCTGGATCAGCCGTATGCCGACCACCGCACAGCTATATCCGGATTTTAAGTATGTAGATTTGATTCAGTTGAATTATTACCATACCAATCCGGATTATCGCCGTATCAATATGATGACATATAAATGGGATAATACAAACTATCAATTGGAACCAGCACGTAACATGAAATGGGAAGTGCGGGCCGACGTCAGCTATAAGGGAAACCGCCTGTCGATAACTTATTTCCGCGAACGGATGAATAATGCTTTTGATGATATCACTTATTATAGGTCATTGGCATATAAACTATATGATCCTGCTAGTATCGACGGATCAGCATTGACGGCTCCTCCAGAACTTTCTCAGTTGACTTATACAAATGAATATAATCTGGATGTGTATTCCACACAAGGTAATGTAATGAAGGTGTGTAAAGAAGGAGTGGAGTTTCAGTTCGCTTCCAAACGAATAGAATCGCTCAAGACTCGCGTCACTATGTATGGAGCCTGGATAAAGACAATTTATAATTCGGATTCTCCTCAATATAAGGCCTCTTCTATATTGTTGGACAATAAACAGCTGAAATATGTGGGATTGTACAATGGGGACAACGGAACAGAAAGCCAGGCATTCAATACGAACTTTATGTTTGATACCTATATACAGCGTTTGGGACTTACTTTCTCTACGTCGGCACAATGCACTTGGTATACCAACAGACGGAACTTGTGGAATAATGGCGTGCCAGTAAGCTATATAGATCAATCCGGTGAAACGCATCCGTTTCGCGAAGAGGATAAAAACAATATTCAGTTACAGCATCTGGTGGAGAAATATTCAGCCACTTATTTTGAGCGTACTACCGTGCCTTTTTATATGGATATCAATTTGAAGGCGAGTAAACGGATCGGTAAGTATCTGAATCTGGCTTTTTATGTAAACCGGCTTTTGGGTATTTATCCTGATTATACGTTACGGGGCGTACTGCAACGGAGAACGTCCGAATCGCCTTATTTCGGTATGGAAATGAACTTAACCTTTTAGTAAATGAACAATAAAATAGAGATGAAGATGAAAAAGAATCAATTGACAATGTTAGTCCTTTTTGTGACAATGCTGGGATTTACCGCATGTAGTGATGATGACAAAGTGAGCATATCCACTGTAGGTATTACCACTACTGTAGATACAACTATCGAGGGGCTGCAACTGACCGGTGGAACCTATACTTTTGAAAATGTAAATACATCTGTCAAGACAGACATTACCTATCCGGCTCAGAGTATTGAACTGGCGGACGGGTTGTATAATGTAACTTTCATTGGTAAGGGAACTTACTCACAGAATGGAACTCCGGTGGAAGTCGATGTACAGGGAGTACAACAGAATGTGGCCGTATCTGGAGGGTCGTACAAGCTGGAACTGAAGGTTCATGTACTCAATACAGGTGATCCTGATTTTGTGATTGCCGAGATATTTATTCCCGGAACCTATAATGAAGCAGGTAAGCAATATAATGGCGACCAGTATATACGTATCTATAATAACTCGGATAAAGTTTTGTATGCGGATGGATTGATATTTATGGAATCACAATTCCAAACTACTCAGAAATATCAATCGGTAGATCCGGATATCATGGATGAAGCTATTGCGGTAGGCTCTGTTGTAGCAGTACCGGGCAGTGGAACAGATTATCCGGTACAACCGGGAGAATCCTTTATCCTTTGTGACAATGCGATCAATCATAAAGAGGCTAATCCGAATTCTATAGATTTAAGTAAAGCCAATTTTGAGTGGTATATTGAATCAAAGCAAGATGTGGATAATCCGGCTGTTCCCAATCTGGATGTTTATTATTGTTATTCCAAAACTATCTGGGTGTTGAATAAACAGGGAAATCGCGCTTATGCTATTGGCAGATTACCCAAAAGTATGACTAAAGAAAAGTATATTTCAGACTATGCATACAACTATACGTATATTATGCAAAATGGAACAGCCAGTAAACCGCAAAGCAAATATAAGTTCCCCAATGAATGGGTGATTGATGCTGTAAATGTAGGTGCTTCCAATGAATGGCAGTGGAATGTAACCTCTACCGGGCTGGATATGGGGCATACTTATATCGGTATGAACAATACCGTTGCAGAAAACATCGGAAAGTGCGTAATGCGTAAAGCCGCCTACAAGGATGGTGATCGGGAAGTATTGCAGGATACAAATAACTCTACCGTTGATTTCACACCTGCGGCTACTCCGAGCCTGTTTAACAAATAATTGAATCCGTCTTATTGATATATAAATCTTTATTATTCATGATGCTAATCCGAATTATCATTATGTTGCTGATTGCTTTATTTGTGGAGAGTCGGCAGGAAGCCTTCGGGCAGACTACCGACACACTCTCCCTGTCCGATAAGGTAATCCGTACCGCTTCATTTGCGACTGGATTTCGTGGCGAGATATGGCAGAATCCGGCACTTTATTATTACTATACTCCGTATACATGGACAAGGCTGGACGTAAATGGAGCTTATCATGATAAAGGAAAAGCATCTTTGAAACAGGAAGGTGATAAGGATACCCGTATCGGGGTAGATGTCAATTCCTTCGTTATTCTTTCGGAACGTGATCGTGTATTCGGTTCAGCAGGATACAGGAGTGAGAAGCAGGAGAATGTGTTATGGAATGAAAATATAGACTGGAAATTGATCGCTCCTTACGTGACTGGTGATTCCATTGGTGGTTTCCTGAAGGGAGAAACTTATTATTTCAATGGAGGTTACGCCAGTGAGTCAGGTTCCTGGACATGGGGAATCACCGGTGGTTACAGAGCGTTTCATAATTATCGGGATAAAGATCCGCGTCCACGTAATACAGCTTCCGATCTCTCTTTTGCTTTGGGAGCAGGATATCGTCTGGGGACATATCGTTTGGGAGTTTCCGCAGATTTCCGGCTTTATCAGCAGAAAAGTGAGATTTCATTCCTTGCAGATAAAGGCTCTACTTCGGTATACCATATGTTGGGATTGGGCATGGATTATGTGCGTTTCGCCGGAAACCAGACCGGGACGAAGCATCAAGGCATCCGGTGGGGAGGAAGCATAGGCATTCTGCCAGTTGATACGGAAAAGGGGATATCGGCCACAGTTTCAATTGACCGTATGTCAATGGACAAGAAATTGAGCAATGCCAATAATCTCACTTTGCTGGAATTGAATACGACTGATTTGAAAGGAAACGTGACCTGGATGCGGGAACTTCAGCAGGCAGAACACCTTGCTGTGAAACTGGATGCAGGCTATATAGTTCGTAAAGGAATGGAGAATATTTACGGAGAGGCGGGCGGAAGCTCCTATGGAGCATTAATTAGTACATCTCCGGGAATGAAGGTCACGAATAGTCGGATTGCCGTAAGTGGTTTGTGGGAGAAACTTTTGACTGATAAAGGTGTATGGGGAGGAGCAATTGTCCCAAACATAATCTACCATCGGTTGGAAACGGATTACAACGCCGTATCCCGGTTTGTTCACTTGTCTGTTTTGGAGAGTTCTTTGCGTGCCCGTTTGCTGTATCAGAAGAGGCTGCTACGATTGACCGCAGAAGCTAACGGTGGATATTATGCCAATTTATCGGCTGAATATTCTTTACCGGGATTGAATACCGCGAAGTCGTCCGCCCAGACTTTATTGGCAAATATTGACTATTTATCTGATAGTTATAGTATGGTGGGGATTCGTCTGCAAGGGGATTATCCCATCATGAAACAATATAACCTGTCTTTGTCTGTTCAATGGCAGGCGGCATATTATAAAAAATGCGGAACGGCCCAGTATGCCGTTTGTTCATTGGGCATCTTTTTTTAAAAAATAAAAACAATTAGCATATGAAAATTAAGTTTATGGTCGCTGCAACCTTAATGGCAGCTTTAGTAACTACTACTTCTTGTGGAAACAGTAACAAACAGAGCCAGTCTGAAAAAACGGAGCAGGCGGCTCCGGCGGCATTGAGCATCGATAATCTGCTGGTGCATGCCGATTCACTGGCCAACAAGGAGGTGACTATCGAAGGAATCTGCACACATACCTGCAAGCACGGAGCTACAAAAATATTCCTGATGGGCAGTGATGATACCAAAACGATTCGTGTGGAAGCCGGACCTTTGGGCTCGTTTGATACCAAATGCATCAACGCTATTGTCACAGTGACCGGAACGTTAAAGGAACAGCGGGTAGATGAAGCTTACTTGCAAAACTGGGAGGCTAAACTGAAAGCACAGACTGAAAAATCTCATGGAGAAACTGCTGCCGGGTGTGATTCGGAAAAAAAAGCACGCGGTGAAACAGCCAGCACCCCTGAAGCCCGTATTGCGGACTTTCGCGCAAAGATAGCAGAAAGAAAAGCTGCTACCGGAATAGATTATCTGTCATTCTACTATATGGAAGCCAGTTCTTATGAAATCGCAGAATAAAGGTACTGCATTCCACAAGTGGAGCCGGATCATCCATCGTGATCTGTCTTTCTTCTTTGCGGGAATGATTTTGATTTATGCTATTTCGGGTATCGTGATGAACCATAGGGATAGCATAAATCCCCATTATACAGTTACACGAACGGAATATAAAATAACAGAGGATCTGTCGGACAAGAGCAAAGTTAATGAGAAGATGATTTTGACTTTGTTGGAACCGCTGGGCGAAGCCGGAAATTTTACTAAATATTATTACCCGGAACCGGATCTGATTAAGGTTTTTCTGAAAGGAGGCTCAAGTCTGGTGATTAACACCCGGACAAAAGATGCTGTCTACGAGGGGGTGAAGCGCCGTCCGCTGATCTCTTCCATGGTACAACTCCATTTCAATCCGGGTAAGTGGTGGACTTGGTTTGCCGATGCTTTTGCTGTCTGTCTGATTATTATCACTGTCAGCGGTATAGTGATGATAAAAGGTCCTAAAGGATTGTGGGGCAGAGGAGGAATCGAGTTGGTGGCCGGTATCTTGATTCCTATTCTTTTCCTGGCGTGTTTCTAATAGCAAACGAAAAATGATTTATAAAGCATGAGTGCAATTATAGAATGTAAGAACCTGACCCATTATTACGGTCAACGCAAGATTTATGAGAACTTGAGTTTTGAAGTTCCTCAAGGGCGTATCTTGGGGTTGTTGGGTAAAAATGGTACAGGGAAAACGACAACCATTAATATATTGAGCGGTTATCTTCAGCCGCGTTCAGGCGAATGTCGCATCTTTGGTGAGAACATTCAGACCATGAATCCTGCTTTACGCAGGAATATCGGTTTATTGCTGGAAGGTCATGTTCAATATCAGTTTATGAATATCACACAAATAGAAAAGTTTTATGCTTCTTTTTATCCGGGACAATGGAAAAAGGAGGCTTATTATGACTTGATGAATAAATTGAAGGTAGCTCCGGTGCAACGTATCTCAAGAATGTCGAACGGACAGCGTTCGCAAGTGGCATTGGGACTGATCCTGGCACAAAATCCGGAGTTGTTGATTCTGGATGATTTCTCTTTAGGACTTGATCCGGGCTATCGCCGTCTTTTTGTGGATTATTTACGTGATTATGCCCGTTCCGAGAACAAGACTGTTTTCCTGACTTCCCATATTATTCAGGATATGGAGCGGTTGATTGATGATTGTATTATTATGGATTATGGCTCTATCCTTATTCAACAGCCTATTGAAACGTTGATGAAAGAGCTGAGAAGATATACTTGTACTGTGCCCGAGGGTTATCAGCCTCAGTTGCCGGCAACTTGCTATCATCCGGCTGTCATTCGTCAAACCTTGGAAACGTACTCCTTTTTGCCTCCCGTGGATGTGGAGAAACTGTTGAAGGAAAGTCAAGTTCCCTTTACTGGTTTGCAGCACGAAAATGTAAGTCTGGAAGATGCCTTTATCGGTCTTACCGGAAAGTATTAATATGTAAACTAAATAGAAGAAATATGATACAAGCCATATTTTATAAAGAGTGGATAAAAACGCGTTGGTATTGGTTGCTGGCAACTCTTTTTATGATAGGGATCACAGGATATTCCATGCTTCGTATTGGCCGTACCATTGCCATACAGGGAATCGATCATTTATGGGTAGTGATGGTCCAGAAGGATGCTATATTTATTGATTTGTTGCAATTTGTCCCTTTACTTATCGGTATCTTGCTTGCTGCCGTACAGTTTTTCCCCGAGATGCAACGTAAGTGTTTGAAGCTTACTTTGCATTTGCCTTATTCACAGAAGAAAATGGTCATGTCAATGTTGGCCTATGGCGTACTTGCACTGGTGACCTGTTTTGCTATGAGTTTTATTATGATGGGAGTTTATCTGCCACAACATTTTACAAGTGAGTTGGTGCAGCGTGTTTTATTATCTGCGGCTCCATGGTTTTTTGCCGGATTTGCCGGTTATCTGCTTGTTTCATGGATTTGCCTGGAACCCACATGGAAGCGCAGGGTTTTGAATCTGATTATTGCGGCATTGATTTTCCGTGTCTACTTTCTGGCTCCGGGAGCGGAGGCATATAATAGTTTCTTGCCCTGTCTGACACTTTATACGTTGCTTGCCGCTTCTCTTTCGTGGATTTCTGTGGTACGGTTCAAGGCCGGTAAGCAAGACTAATTGAATGTTTATTATTAAAAAATCAAACAAACATGATTCGATTCAGCAAAATATTTTTTTATATTACCGTAGCTGTCCTGCTTGTATGGCAGTTGCCTTGGTGTTATGCTTTTCTCACACTGAAGCCTGTCAAAACTCCTTTTACTATGTATAGTTCCGTACTTGGTGATTTTGTTATTACACAACTAGATGAGAATAAGCAACTTCACCGCTATGATACGAAAGGCAATACATATACACAACAGCAGGTAGACAGTTTGTTGCCTTCTCTCTATGTGCGCCAGCTTACGGCGGACGAACGTTTCCCTGATACCATTTGTGGTAAGGCAGTTAGTCCGAAAGATATTCAATTGACAAACTTTACTTTCAAGAGTGTGCCGTCAGCCATCAATGCTCCCCAGACAGGACTCTATTTTCTGATGGAGTCCATGTCCAAACGGGTGGATTTGAAAATGCCCGAAGATGCATTCCGTTTTACCGATAAAGGTATAGAATTTATTCGTATGGAGACGAATTGTATCGATGAGGCGAAAAGCAAATTGTTTACGGATATGCTGGTTCAGAAAGGGTTTGCTTTTCCTGCATGCTATGCTTCGGGCAATCCAACTACTCGTAAAGACTATGATGAGGGATATCTGGTTTTAGATGCCAACCATAAATTGTTCCATCTGAAGTGCACCAAAGGACGTCCGTATGTGAAAGCTATTCAGTTGCCTGAAGGAGTCTTGCCGGAATATGTGTTTATTACTGAATTCCGTAGCCGTCGGACTTTGGGGTATATGGTAGATAGCAAGCATCATTTTTATATTATCAATAGTGATGGAAGTTTGGTGAAATCAGCTCTCCCCGGTTTCGATCCGGCAAAAGATGAGTTGACCATCTTTGGAAATATGTTTGACTGGACTGTAAAGTTATCGACAGATAAAGATGATTATTACTATGCTTTGGATGCTACAGATTATTCACTGATTAAAGAACATGCCTATAAAGATATCCGCCGTTCTGTTCCGGGGTTGTCTTTTACATCTCCAGATGACAAATTTGTAAAACCTCGTTTTTGATGTGAATTTGGCAGGGGAAGTCTGATATTAAAATGTATATTAGTTCGAACAGACCGAAAACAACTAGGTAAAGGGGCTATCATGTTAGGCATCAGCTAACTCTACCTTCTGTGAGATACTGCAAATACGGGATTATATAATTGTGCGGACAGACAGGAGGGCGTGAAAACAGCCTTCCTTTTTTTGATAATATTTAAGATACAGGGATTTGATCTAGTTTTTCTTGCTCGTCAATTTTATATTATGATAATCGTTCTTTGAGTATATGCAGGATAAAACAGGTTGTTGAATTTTGCTTGTTTTTAAATTTTCAAAAATGCCAGATTGCATATAAATAATCTTCGTTTTGACCTCCTTTCATCCTAAACCAACTCTTAATTGTATAACCGATTTATGATTTAAAGAACCAATTTCATTCCGTAATTTTAGACAATTATTTGCAATACTTTTGATTGATATTGAAAAATAGGAGGGGGTGGGTCATCAGTTAAACGAATGAAATTACTGGAAATAAAAATCCCTATAACTGCAATGGTTATAGGGATTTATATATTAGCAATGTATTATATTACTTGCTCAAAGCAGTAGCTACGTCAACCGCACAAGCCACTGTACATCCTACCATCGGGTTGTTACCGATACCCAGGAATCCCATCATTTCCACGTGAGCAGGAACTGATGAAGAACCGGCGAACTGAGCGTCTGAGTGCATACGGCCCATAGTGTCGGTCATACCGTAAGAAGCAGCGACACAGCATCCCTGTAACTTCTTCCTTATTTCTTATAGATGATTGTGTTACAGTCAAATATTCAAAATATTTTAAAGAACTCTCCAGTTTGTTAGTTACTGTTTTATTATAAAGTGGTCGTGAATAAGTCACAAACATTCTATATTTATATATTTTTAATATATAATAAATGCATTTGTTTATTCTTTCTCAAATATTATTATTGCATCTCGCTTTTCAGATTGGTCATAATCAGCCCTATCTTTATATGCATATTTACCTGTAGAATAATTAGTTGTTCTATAATTTAATTCAACTACTTTATATCCAATATTTTGTACTATATCTATAAGTTTTAAGTGAACAGGTTCTAGTTTTCCTTTTATAGAACAATCTCCTATAATAATTGCAAGTTTGTCTCCTTTCTCTTGAATTTTATGAGTTATTTTATAGCTTGATTTTAATCCTTCATAATAAGATTGTACTATTTCTTCTTTTGCTGGCCATGATTTTAATTCTAGTTTTTTTATAGTTTTAAAATTCTCTGATTTCCATAAATTCTCAAATCCAACACTCCATTCCAACTCCAGCTTGTAGACAGAGATATAATCAAAGCAATTTAGGTATGGAGGATGTGAAATTATTAACCAATAATGCCATTGGGGTATTTCTAATGAATAATCATTTCTAGTATCAGCTAAAAGAGTTTTAGCTGTAATTGTTTGAGGGTAATCTTCATTAAGTTCATCTATTGATGTGAGCATTTCGAGAACTTTCTTCTGGAAGAAAGTAAAAGGTGCTTTAGCTTTCTTATTTTTGTTCAAATGAGGTCTGACTTCTCCATCATAGGCTTTTGATAAACGTCTAATTATAGATAAGAATGCTAATGTGAAAAAATCAATATCTATATTGGATTTTAAGTCTAATATAATGGTTTTAAGTTTAATAATATCGTTAATAGTTTCTTCAAAGAACCACTTCTCGAGGAATGAAGAATTGGGAATGAATTCACACTTACTATTGTAATTAGGATTATTAAATAAGTTCTCAATTTCTTTTAATTCTGTTTTTAGTTTATTAGTATTATATAATGTTGTTTTTACGGTTCCTGAGAGACAAGCAAGTGGATTGATGTCTATGCCTACTGCTGGTATCCCTCTTCTAGCTGCTTCTACTAACGACGTTCCTGAACCAACAAAGTTATCTAATAAACCTCCATTTTCAGGGCATGGATATTTATTTAATAGATATGATGCTATTGTAGGAGGAAATTTACCATAGTATCTAAAGAATCCATGTGTTAAATATGATAGTTCAGATATTGTTTGGTCGATTTTCCACCAATTTCTTCTCAATTCATCTGTTGATTCATTAATGTTTTCAACTATAGGTAATAGAGCATTATATCTGTCTGATAAATCGAATTTTAATTTCATTATAGTGATTAATTGTTTATGCAAAGATAGTATTTTATTGTTGTTTTCTCAAACAGATAAGCTTTTTTATATCTTTTGTTTGGATATGTCATTCACTTTTGCTACTTTTACACAAAAGTGAATATTGACAAAACTGAAGAAATATGCATTTATCTAATATTTTTAAATTTACTGAAGGATTGAGGCAGGATGGTCATCAAATTGGTCGAAAAGTTGGTGATGCTCTTGAATTGCTTACATTTGGTATGATTGAGAAAGATTCAACTCTTATAGAACATTTAGTGATAGAGAATGGCATTGAAGGTGCAACATCTGCTGAGCATAAAGTTGAATTTTCATTTTATCAGAAAGGAGGGAATGGCTTTCCAAGTAAGAATCCAGATGAATTATTTGGTTTGGTAGAATGTAAAAAAGTTGGAGTAGAGCAAACAATAAATAGCACATTCAAAAAATGGAGAACTCAAAATCCAGTATTCTATTCGACTGTTGGGTACAATTTTTTGATAAATCCCGCTACTGGAAATTATAAATGGGATTTGACATTATCTCCATTAACAGGAGAAAACAACTTGCGTTGTGCTATTAAGAAGAAGGATGTAGTAGGAAAAGTTGTAGAAAGCACAAACCAAGAATATAAACTTAATGCTCAAGAAAGGATATTAATTGTTGTTGATATTGATGGTAATTTATATGTTAAAGGAGTTGATGAATATTTGTCTTCTATTAATAGTGATATTCAAACGTGTAAAATAGTAAGAGCCACTCTCCTCGAATCAAATAAAATCAAAGAACTCATTATTGAAGATGCTTTGTCTGGACCTCAAACACCAGAAAAAGCAAAGCAAGCTTCTTTTGTATCATTAGATGTGAGGAAAAGAGTTTTAGGGCATTTTGATAAACTTGATGAGGATATGGATAAATTTGTTTCTATTCTTGTTATTGGAGAAGCCTCACATTGGGAAGAAAAGAGTAGGAGTATGGTTCGATTGTGTAATGATTATAATTTGTTAGTTCCAGATAATGCTATAGTTCTATTATTTGAGAAATTTAAAGAGGCATTTGGTGATAGTTATCAAGACAAGATAACAAAATCATTATATCAGAGTAATGGTGATGTTAAGAGGTTGACAACAGAAGTTATTGATGAATTTGATGAGCATATCTTGAAAGATATGGCTACGGGCCACTGGGTTAAGTTTAGTTGTCATGTTGCAGATGGAAAGTCTAAATTGCAAGTTGTTGACATTGAATGAAAATAGATTTATTAGAAAAATATCCAAGAGAACAGTAATTTATAAATGCGCTCTCTTGATATTATTTGTTTACTTTTGACGTTTAAATGTAAATGCACTATCATCACCTAAATCCCAAGTGAGAGAGTTTGTATCTAATTCTAAGATGTAATAAGTAGGAACAAAGTTTGTTTCATATCCATCATCAGTATCAATAAAGGTTGGAGCTAATATTCGTGTATCCTTGTAATAAACGAATGTGCCATTTGGTTTGTTATAAACTTTTCCATCTTTGTAGTCTGTCTCACTCCACGTGTTGTCTCTATTAAAAGTAAAGACATCTTTTCATGGGTTCTTGTCATAGTCTAAATATTCTCTAACCCCAGTTCCATAAAGTAAATTTATGTCAGGAGAGCTAGTAATATGAGCACTGCTATCGTTGTCTTTGTTATAAAATGATAGACGAACACACAAACAGCCACCATAAGAGCTGCTAAAATTTTAAATATTCTCATTCTTTTAAGTTTTTAGTGATTAATATTTATGTGAGTAATAATATATCTACTATTTGCCTAAACACATCACCTGCCGTCAGTCCACCACTTACAGGTAACTCCATCTTATTAATGGAAACTATTATCGTGTATTGTGGATTGTCAGCAGGGAAGTAGCCACAAAACTCTACAATATAACTGCCATCTTCAAGTTGTACCATTCCTGTTTTACCTGCTACCTGTACCTTATCAGACTTGGCAGGTTGCCCCAATCCATCAGTTACCACATATTCCAATGCCTGTTTCAGACTGTCAATATTGGCTTGATTGTTCCTATTGTTCGCTATGGAATTGTAGGCAGTAAGCATTTGCAGGGGAGTATCAAGATTACTAATGCCTATCTTCTTTAATTGGTCGTAATATGTTTGGGTGTACCCATTAAAAGCCATTTCCATAGCTTTATAAACAGCAATCTCAGAACTGCTTGCCAATCCTTGTTTGATGGTAATTTTGCCATATCCACCTCTATGCCAATTATGGTCTTTGATGGTATCTCCCTTACAAATATAAATGCCATCACCAACATCTACCGTATCAGTTAATTTGATTTTACCTGTTTCTAATGCAGCCAATATGGATATAGGTTGTATCAATGCTGATTCATGTGCTTGGGAGAAGTTCTCACAAAGTTGGTAGTCTGCACTGTCTTTCCTTTCAAGTCCCACCATAGCCTTTATATGCCCTGTCTGGACTTCCATAATGATGGTTTGTCCAGACAAAGCATTGAGTTCAGATAGTTTGTTCTCTAAGATAGAGGTGGCTTTAACTTGTAAAGTACTGTCTATAGTGGAAACTTGTTTATCTTCCTGCTGTTTGGATTGGCATGAGAAAAGACTTATGCACAAGACGCTTAGTAACAATATATGTACTCTCATAGTTATTATAATCTACTTAATTAGTTCTTAGCTGTAATTACGATGCTTTTATTATTGTATAGCCAATATTTTTCATTTAATCCTGTCCAACTTGTTTCAGGTTTAGCTTCTTCATATTTCTTAAAGATTGCAAGATTTACATCTAACTCTTTTTGAGCATTGATGTTGATTACAATAATATTACAGGTTAATGTTTCATTAATGACTGCATCTATTCCATCACCAGAATATTTGTTGTTACCTTTATAGTCAAGAATAAACTCTTTGCTCTTATTAGTATCAAGAATCTCAATTCTGATAGATTTGTCGTAATATGTAACTCTTACCTTTTGCCCTAATCTTTTCAATCTATATTTCTCTAAATCTTGTTTATTGTAAATAGGAGTTCCATAGTCATAATTCATGTACTGAGGTTTGTAAATATTCTCTTTAAAATGCACATCTGTTATTTCAAACTCATTATTATTACCTTTGCATCCATAAAATATTACAAGAATGAATATTGTGCGTAATAGTGTTCTCATCTTAATTGGCTCTGTGTATGTAGTAATTAATAGTGAATAAGTAATGCTTATGGCTTAAAATTAATTGTCACACTTTGGTTTCCATTCTTAGTAGTCATAGTAACCAAGAATATATTGTTAGAATTTGAGCTTCTATAAGCTACTATTTTTAATTCTATATTTCCTTGACGTGCAATAGCTATATAAGTGTCTTTATTATATTGGTTAGGATATAATGTCATTTTGTCCCCTGCTATGGCTATTGACACAGAAGTCCTGTTGTCAGTAACCAACATGACAGAACAGTCAAAATGTTCAGACGTATAACTCCCTTGACTATCATTAATTGTGGCAGACGTTGGTTTAAATATTAATGCTTGGGCAAACATAAGAATGGAACAGCAAGTCTGCAATAATAGGAATAAGGCTAATCGTTTCATTATAATCACTATTTAGTTGTTGCTGAATCTTTTTTTAGCCCTATTCCTTGCATTGACAGTTTCTTCATGTAAGTTCTTTGTCTTTTTATATTCTTCCCAATCACGTGTGCTTTCGTATTCTTTAATTTCATCTTCTGACAATTTACTTGACTCAAATTCAACTCTTTCCTCAAATTCTTTGTGAATCTTTAATGCTTCTTCTTTGGTTTGAGCCGCATCCATATCCTTAACGTACTGTTCTCTAAGGTTCTCTACCTTTTTTGCTGCATTCTTTGCTTTAGAGCCACAGCCATATAATAGAATGGCTAAGAGTGACACTAATAATAATTTCTTCTTATTCATATTATTTTTAATTAGATAAAAGATAGTATTGGTTTTATTTAGAAAGAAAATCATTAGGATTAATGAACAATCCAATAATGAAAGTGATAACATAAAGAGTTTTTACAAGTTCGTTTGAACCTATTAAAGCTAATATAGGACTTGCTATGAGTGCTACACATAACGTGATTATAGCTGCCACTACAACACGTATCAAAAGCATAAATATGAAATTTATCATATTATTATGTACTATGCCTACCTTGTTCCCTATGGTAAGCCATAAATAAAAAAGGTGTGGGAACTATATTTGTCTTATCCTGTAGTACGGCTTCTCGCATTGCCTTGGCATGGATAAAACAATAGCAACCCACACCAATTTTGACAATATCTAAAGCCTTATAAAATAAGGTAGGTATATATCAAATGGTGGGGTGCTATTGCTATCATCTTCATGCCAAATAAAATTTTGCGAGAATTTTACTACGAAGATAATTTCAATAACACCTTTCGTTAAATATGTCCTTCCAACTCCCTAACACATTAGTTCATTGGAATTGGCTGCAAAGATAGCGAAAGGTTCTAAATTAATAGGTATGAAGTGAGGATAAATAGTAAATATCCTGCCCTCAAACATATTCTGAATGGGATATTTAATAAGAACTGTATCTGAACTCTATAAATCCATGTGGGTATCAAAATGAAAATTCCCCTTATAAGAAGTGAATTTTAGAAATTGCTACCCACATGGATTTATAAAGCTAAAGTTAATTTCTCCGTCTGAATTTAAGAGTAGGACAAATTCAGATTGGGGTGTACAAGACTGACCTTGCTCTAAATTTGTCCTGCCTGTCATTAGAAGCTCAAACAGTCATAAGTCTGTAAGATTTCCTCTTGTCTCAATCCCAAGTATCTTTTAGTAATGGCAACAGAACTATGGTTGAATAGCTCCATCAGCTTTACTAATGCCAACTCTGCGTTATCGCTGTTCATGTTATAGACCTGCCTACCAAATGTCTTTCTAAGAGAATGGCAGCTAAAGTTCTTAATCTTTAACCTGTACTTCTTCTTCACCTCTTTAAGAATGATATTGATTCTCTGAACTGTGAAGATAGTGCCTTTCTGACTTATAAGAATTGGCGCATTAATTCCAACTGGATTTATATGCCCGTAGCACTCCTTAATATGCTGTTGTAATTGTGGATTCAGTCTGATAGTCCTTACCTTGCCTGTCTTTTTCTCAATTACTGTAAACTCGTCAGCACCTAATATCTGCTTCCACCTTAGAGATAGAATATCAGATATTCTTAATCCTGTGAAGCATCCCAAAGCTATGAGGAGTGAGATTTTATAATTCTCGTCTTTGGCTAACTTCCTTATGAGGTTCATTGCATCAGACCATATAAGATAGTCTGCGGTTGTACTTGAATATTTAAGTGACATAATGTTCTGTTTTATAAGTAAATGAATATAAGTGAATATTAATTCTGAGTTGGATTTATTAACTCGCTGATTACTAAGGAAACATTTATTTTTATCCAAAGTGAATTTAATAGAGGTGGGAACGCCTTACAAGGACATTCCACACCTTATTATATATGGTATTCCTTAAAATGGTCTGTTTCCATATTGGTATTCCAAAATAGAGTTACACACCCTTTCATAAAAGGAAAATCCACAACCTGTATAGAAGTAGCTTAGATATATTGCTTGGTATTCCCTTTGTAATGTGGTATTATCTTTCAGCATATTATCCAACTTCTCTAAAGAGTGTTTCAATGCTTGTACCACCTTTATATATCTAAGGTTGTTATCCACTTCTCCCAAACGGGTTTCCAATTCTCTGATATGCTCTATAAGTTTATCTATTTGTTTATTCATAATTCTAAGTTTTAATAAGTTGGTAGATATAAAGAAAGGACAACTAACTGAATAGCTGCCCTTTCCTCTCTCAATCAATAAGCCCATTTAATCAATGAACCACTTATATCTCTCGTCACCATGCAAAGCCGCATTGATTCCTGTTGCCATTTCAGTAGCATTTAATGAGCGGTCTAAGAATGAATCAATATAGCTTGACTTGTTAGCCCCTGTAAGCAAGTTGTAGAACTTCCACATATTAAGCTCATTTCCAAAGCCGCCAAAATTATTGTCGTGAATGTATGCTTTGGCTACAGAATTAATCTGTGTATCTGTAAGCAACATTCTTGGCAGTGCCTTTTGATAGCCTGTTGGCAAGCATTGGTAAAGTCGCATCTTGCCTATAATTTGTGCAAATTGGTGTTCACTCATGGAAGTGTTGCCTAATTGCTGCATCAGATAAAGATGTTTGGCTGGATTGTAGTTATTGAACAGTTCCAATGCTGCACGATAGAGTTCTGTTGTATTGCTTACTCTTAAATCGTCCTTGTAGCCATCTGTAAAGATGCACATATTGCAACAGACTTGATTCTTGAAGCCAATCGCAAGACGGAACAACTCTGGAACTTTTTTGCTGTATAAGTTCATCTGATTATAAGCCCTCACACCTACGATAGAAAGATTGAGCTTGTTTTCTCCAACTGTTTCATAGATGGTTGGAACATCAATGCTGAAAGCTGCCCTCTCGTAGTAGATAGTCTTATCAGATTCCAACAGTTGGTTGGCTGGCTTATGGATAGCTTCAGGGATTCTGCCTTTGATAATATGGCTCACACGAATGTCTGCCTGTTCCACTTTCTCACCACTAAAGAATGATTGTGCTGCATCCTGTATGGTTTCCACAAATGCAGCATGGTTAATGGTAAGTTCGTTGTCTTTAGAGAACACAGGAGTAATGCAGTCATGTTTCAGATGATGCAAAGTTACTTCCTGTGTGTTGGCTTCAATGAAATGGTTGGCAGGTTTTACAGGTTCATCCACGATGATGGTTGCTTCCTCTGCATATTCACCCAAATTCATTCTCTCACGATTGTTTGCCATAGCTGGCATGATAACTAAATTTCTCATAATGATAAACTGTTTAAATGATTATTGATTGATTTAATTCTGGAATTGGCAAAGTCCATATCGTCTTGGATTACTCCATAACGATTTGAACTTTACTACAATTCGCTGAATTACTTTTAAGTGATATTACAATTAGACTATATTACCATTATGTCTATATTGTGTATCTCTTTAAGAAGTCCATGAATGATGTGAGGTGAATAGTAAAATTTATAATGGTAGAGGGGGTGGGTGGCTATCTATCAATTCTCATTTTCCTTTTACTTGGTGAGAGGGGGGCTAAATTAGTGGTATGGTATCGCGTGCAACATTTTGGAGATTGGGGCTATAAAATCCATTTTTCACCTTAAATGTTGTCATGTCATAAGTATAAATCTGGCAGTTTTTCCTTGTCCTTTGCCTTCTGCTTCCTGCCTACCAATCCACTTGACAATGATTTCATAAGAGCGTGCATATCCTTAACTCCCTCAAAGTTATTCTCCTTGTACTTCTTGTAAATCATGCATTCTCTTGAAATGGGGTTTCCTCTGCTCTCGTTAAATGCTATCATGTGTTCAAAGTCGGTTTTCACTTCCTCCACATATTTATCTTTGGGTAGGTCTATTATAAGACCTTTGGCTTTTAAAATGATTGAATCTCCAACTTCATCTAACAAGTCCATATCCCTTAGTTGGTCTATGTAGCTGGAGATAGTACCATGCCCCATGTGGATTAGTTCTTTCAGTTTTCTTGCAGATAAGGTAATAGTATGGCTGTGTGGCTCTGCTGCACTGAACAGTTTAAGGATGAATCCTCTGAGTTTTAAATCCAAAGTATTATTATATGAATCGTAGAACTCCCTGTCAATTCTTCTGTAATGCCCAAAGCTGACAGGAGAGAATATATAATCAGTCCAAGTCCTGTCATTCCTGCCACTATCCTTATTCTGTATGGAAACTTCCCCTGTGGCTCTTAACTTGTCATTGAATGATTTGGAACTCTTACCACCTTTATAGTTGGCAGGTTTATCACTAACGAATGATGCAAGTTGGTCTATCGTGGTGTCAGTAGTCAATGTATATTTGTCTGCTGTCAGTAGTAGCACGTATGTCCTGTAAACATCAGCACAACCCAATTTCTGAATCAGATTATTGCTCATTACTGTATATTTCTTGAATGGTAGCTTCATAAGGCAATCGCTCAATATGTTTGATTAAAATAATTTGGTTGGTCTTTAATAAGAATCTCATTTTAGAGGAGCTTAACCTGTTGGATTTCCTAAGTTCGCTCAGCCTGTCATAAAAATTGTTGTTATAAATCCACATATTATTAGTTTAGGTCATTCCCAGCTTACAAATTACCTGTGCGGTGTCCTTTAGGACATTGCATGGGTCTTATTGGATTGTAGCGTAGGAATGTAGAGAGGGGGTGTTTAGGCACGGGGCAAAAAGTGAATAAGCACACCTCCCAAATTTAACAATATGAATCTCTCTACTTCAATTTTTATCTTGTCAGTAAGCCAGTTTCTGCAATGAGATATAATAGGTAGTAACCTTTCCATTCTTCTTTCTTTTTGTCTTTAGATAGTTATTAAGATTAGCCCACAATCCAATGTGAACTTTGTTATCTTTCACTCCCTGTTTAAGAGCCTTAGCCCTTATCTGCTCATAAGTAAATTCTTTCATTTTAGATATTCTGAATAGTTTGTAAGTCTGTCAATCTATGTGGTGGGATTATCTTTCTGTGGTACTGTAAAAGTAGTAATTCCATGAGTGGGGAACTAATGATAAGACCACACATTTAAGAATCAGACTTTATGCTATTCAGAATGTCTAAAGACTTGGGGAGAGGAAGCCCACCTGTCACATGGGCTTCGCTGTTAATGGCTTATGCAGCCTGTTCTTCCTTAATCACTCCATGATTCTTTAGGTATTGAGTGAGCATTTCAGAATAGATAGCGTTCACATGGTCTGACTTCACTTCATTTATAATCTTAATGCTGCTCTCATTCAATGTCTTTATGGTACTTAGAGTTTCATCCAATCCAATCTTCTTGTTTCCACCATTCGGTGCGTAATTGGCAAGTTGGGTGATTGCATCAATCACGTAGCGATGTCTGATAGTGTCCTTAGAAATCTTCATGTCAGTTAAAGTCTTGATAATTGTATCGCCTACTGTCAAATCATATTCTTCAAGTTGGGCTTCATGAACTCCCTGCATGGCACTGTTCCAGACTTTCAAACTTAGTGTCTTACCAAAATTATAGTATTTGGTGATTACGCTGATGTTTGCTTTCAATTCTAATGCCTTTTGGAACACCTTGCTAAAGAACTCCTGTTGGGTGGCTAATGCTGCGTTACCAGCTTTCTCCAATCCGTTAAATCCACGACTTAACACATTGTTCACTCCTCTGTACTTACCAAACTCTTGTAAAGATGCGAACTTTTTGATTCTCACATTTTCTATAATGAGTTTTGTATCATCCTTGACTATGGCATTGAGGTTGTGCTCATGGTAGCTTGCCCATTGCCAATATCCGTTTGCTGTATCAACAGGAACGTAAACATTGGGAGTATCTTTAGGTACTATGTTCCCGTTAAGGTCTTTCAGCTCAATGTCCGCGTTATAAAACAGGGTGGCTTCTGTGATGTAGAGAGGAACTTTATCAAATTTTTCATTGGTTATCAAGTCCTTGCCACATTCGATGTTTACCTTGCTTGCTGCCATGCTGTAAACAGATGTGGCGATGATGATTTCCTTTTCCTCTTTAGTGAAGACTACCTGCTTGCCTGTATTCTTGGTTTCGTTCCACAATTCCACTTTAGCGGTTGGCAACTCCACCTTTTTGAGTGCTTCAAGATATGCGGTTTCAGCCTTACCTACATTGACCTGTGCGGACTTCTTGATATTGGCTTCTGCATCCTTGTTGGCTTCAAGCACGCTCTTGGCTTTCATCAAATTCTGACGGGCTTCTTCTACTGCTTGCATCTTAACTTCTGCTGATGTCATTCTTACTTCTTCCATATTATTGTTCTGATTTAAAGATTCAACTTCATTCTTCACTCTCTCTTCGATTACATTTGTTAATTCTGCCATAATTTTAATCTTTTAAATTGTTATTATTGATTCTGTGTAACCGTCAAACCTATGCGCACTTGGCTTTCTGATTACGCTGCAAAGGTAGGGGCTTTCTGTCCTCATTATAGGGAATAAATTTCAGTTCCATTTTATTACCCTTGTCTTGGAAGTCTGCCATTTTTCCTTTGGCGGTGCAAATATAGAGTGGTATGTGGGTAAGGTATAGGTAATAAAAATCCCACTACTTTTATTCCCCTTAGAGAATAGAGTAATGGGATATTATAAATTGAAGAAGTAGGTTACATTCTGAATGAGGGGTAAACACTATTTATAGTGTTTGGTTCAAAGTCCTTATATTGCTTTAGGAATGCTTTAAGTGTGTCATTTTCTGTTCGTGTCCAACAGTCTTTTGGGGAAAGTTTTGTAAAAGCTATCAACTGGCAGATAAGGTCAGTTTCCTTTTGTGAATATTTAGCCCCTTTCTTTCTTTTAATGATAACTTGGGATTGTGTATTAAAGAAGTCAAGGAACATCTGTGCAAAGAAAGTGATAAATGGAGAATCTTTAGTAGAAGTGGAAGTTTCCAATCTCCTTTTATGGCTCATTATTCCAATATTGCCTAAATCGTCCTGTTGCATCATTTTAAAAGTGGAATCAGCTATGTAATGAATGGCAGTAGGATTATCTATTATAATGTTGCGTTCTCCCTCCACACATATCTTTAATGTAGCGGATTGGGCAAATATGCTTCCTGTCTTTTCATCAAAACTTTCCACATTGTCTATAATGGCTTTAGTGAATTTACGAAGCTGTTCGTTGGGGGATTCTCCTATGTCTGTTCCCTTCATATAATAATGGTAGCTGTAATCATAGGCAAACAGTAGGAGCATCCAAAACTTATCTGCATCCAAATCCAATCCTCTTATGAATTGCTGTATTAAATCATGCTTGATGTAGTTGGTATAATTAAAGTATTCTGCAATCAGACCTTTGTTATATCTCTCTCCAAATGTCTGCAAAGTTTCTGACACATTTATATAAATGGGCTGGCTACTCATTTCTTCCCATTCTTCTGCACTCACTGCTGATTTATCTATTCTGTCATAACCATAATAATAAGGGCTGTCTGTGTTATAGTCAAAGTCTGGAATATATAGTTCTTCCAATATGGAGATATATTCTAATAAATCTTTCTCCTGTTCTATGTTGTCTTTCCATTCAAATTTAGCTATGGGATTCATATCTCTTTATATGTTTAAGTTCCTTAGACAAAATTACAAAATAATCCCCACCTGCATTGCTACAAGTGGGGAATTTGTGAATAATAGAGTATGCTTTAGTAATCAGAATCTCCTGTGAATGTATCCATCAGTTTATCCATCTGCTCACCAATGCACTTGTCTATTAGTTTTGCATAGTGAGCGGTCATTCGTGTATTGGTATGTCCCAACATCTTAGAAACGACTTCCAGAGATATGTTATTGGCTAAAGTAACCGTACTTGCAAAGGTGTGCCTACTTGTGTGAAAGCAGATTCGCTTATTAATTCCACATAGTATAGCTATGTCTTTCAAATATTTATTAATATCCGCAGGGTCTTGAATAGGGAGTAATTTCTCTCCACCCTTGTACTTATCCAATATCAACTTAGCGATGGGGAGTAGTGGGATGCGTGATAGAACTCCTGTCTTAACTCTACGTTTCTTAATCCATATTCTGCCTGCACTGTCTTTTTCAAAGTGTTCTGGTGTCAAGGTCTTAATGTCAATGTAACTAAGCCCAGTGAAACACCCAAAGAGGAACATATCTTTAGCTCGCTCTAAGCGTGGTAGGGGAGTGTCAAAGTTGATAATCTTCCTCAATTCTTCTTCATCCAAGAAATCTATTTCTACGGGTTCACGTTCTACCTTATAGGTAGAGAATGGGTTGAACGCCATATAGGAGTTGGCTACTGATAGGTTAATAATCTTCTTCAATAGCTTTAGATGTTTAGTGGATGAGTTCTGTGCCATGCCCTTATCAATTCTTAGGAATGAATGAAAAGATTGGATGAAGTTTAGATTCAGTTCACGTAAGTATAAATCTTCTCGTTTGTACTTCTGTTGAACAAACTCCCTTAGTAATCTGATGGTATAGACAGACACCCAATGAGTAGCTTTAGAAACTCCATTGCCTACCAACTTCTCTTGTTCTTGGTTGTGTTCTTCAAAGACTTCAAACAGACTTCTTTCTTTAATGGATTCCACTTTATCAAAGTAAGCATCACGCAATAACTCTGCTGTGATTATGAAACCTCTGTCTAAGAGTTCTGCTTCTTTTTGATATAGTTTAGCCTTAATAGCCTTTAGACAGTTGTTGAGGCTTTGAGCTTCTTCATCCTTGCCTTTTACTTGTTGCTTAACCTTATCCCAATTGCAGGATTTAACTCTCTTACCTGTTGAGAATGCACATCTTTCTCCGTTTACTGTAAGCACAACTTCTATTGAAGCTGTACCATCTTTCCTAATTCTGCTATCTCTTATGAAGAATAGGATAGCAAATGAACTTCTTACCATTGTTCAATCATTTAAAATTAGACATTTGGGAAGTCCTTTAATTTTGATATATCTATTTGTTTAATAGGTGAATAGATGAAACTTTGTGTGCAGTTTGGTAAAAACATGAAATTGCACACAGATTGCACACAAAATAGCTTCATTTTAGCTCCATTTTAAGGATAATCAGCCACGCTTAACCTTAGAGATTCAAGCTCTATTTAAGCTATAATCTGCATCAATTCCACCACACACTCACAACCCATTATAAGAAGAATAGCAAGAGAAAATAAGTATCAGAATAGGGGATAAGCATTGTAGTATAACTAAAATAAAAATCCCCATAACCATTACAGTTACAGGGATTTATATATTAGCAATGTATTATATTACTTGCTCAAAGCAGTAGCTACGTCTACAGCACAAGCCACTGTACATCCTACCATCGGGTTGTTACCTATACCGAGGAAGCCCATCATTTCCACGTGAGCGGGAACTGATGAAGAACCAGCGAACTGAGCGTCTGAGTGCATACGCCCCATAGTGTCTGTCATACCGTAAGAAGCAGGACCGGCAGCCATGTTGTCCGGGTGAAGAGTACGACCTGTACCACCACCTGATGCAACTGAGAAATAAGGCTTACCTGCAAGAACACGTTCTTTCTTGTAAGTACCTGCAACCGGATGTTGGAAACGAGTCGGGTTAGTAGAGTTACCGGTGATAGATACGTCTACACCTTCTTTCCACATGATAGCTACACCTTCGCGAACATCATCGGCTCCGTAGCATTTTACTTTTGCACGAGGACCGTCAGAATAAGCGATTTCACGAACTACTTTCAGTTCACCTGTGAAATAATCGAATTCAGTCTGAACGTATGTAAATCCGTTGATACGAGAGATGATCTGTGCAGCGTCTTTGCCCAAACCGTTCAAGATACAACGCAGAGGTTCTTTACGTACTTTGTCTGCTTTTGCAGCGATTTTGATAGCACCTTCGGCAGCAGCGAATGATTCGTGACCTGCCAGGAATGCAAAACATTTAGTTTCTTCGCGCAGCAACATAGCAGCCAGGTTACCGTGACCGATACCTACTTTACGGTCGTCGGCTACAGAACCCGGAATACAGAATGCCTGCAGACCGATACCGATAGCTTCGGCAGCTTCGGCAGCGTTTTTGCAACCTTTCTTCAATGCAATGGCAGAACCTACTACGTAAGCCCACTTGGCATTTTCGAAACAGATAGGCTGAGTTTCTTCACAAGTTTTATAAGGATCAAGTCCGGCAACTTCGCAGATTGCGTTAGCTTCTTCGATGTCTTTGATGCCGTTTTCGTTCAAAGCAGCAATGATCTGTTTGATACGACGGTCTTGGCTTTCGAATTTTACTTCTCTAATCATATTCTTTCCTCCTTATAATTATTCGTGACGTGGATCAATTTTCTTAACAGCTCCCTGTTCTTCAGTTACACGTCCGTAAGTACCTGTAACTTTCTTCAACGCTTCGTTAGCATCAGTACCCTTCTTGATTTCGTCCATGAACTTACCCATGTGAACGAATTCGTAACCGCAGATTTCGTCGTTCTTATCCAGGAATACGTTCTTGATGTAACCTTCAGCCATTTCAAGGTAACGGGGACCTTTAGCCAAAGTACCATACAAAGTACCTACCTGGCTGCGAAGACCTTTACCCAAGTCTTCCAGACCGGCACCGATAATCAGACCGCCTTCTGAGAAAGCCGACTGAGTACGTCCGTAAACGATTTGAAGGAATAGTTCGCGCATTGCTGTGTTGATAGCGTCACAAACCAAGTCGGTGTTCAATGCTTCCAATACAGTCTTGCCCGGAAGGATTTCAGCAGCCATGGCAGCCGAGTGAGTCATACCTGAGCAACCGATAGTTTCTACCAATGCTTCCTGGATGATACCTTCTTTTACGTTAAGGGTTAGTTTACAAGCACCCTGCTGAGGAGCACACCAGCCAATACCGTGTGTCAAACCAGAGATGTCTTTAATTTCTTTTGATTTTACCCACTTTCCTTCTTCAGGAATAGGAGCCGGTCCGTGATTGGGACCTTTCTTCACAACACACATGTGTTCTACTTCGTGTGAATAAGTCATATTCTTTACGTTTTTTGGTAATAAAATAAATATTCGTAACCACGTGAAAAGATTGGTTATTCTTTTCGCCTACAAAGTTAGTCGTTTTATTCTTTTCTGCAACTTGTTGCCCGTCACTTTTTATCTTTAAATAAAATAAATTTATTGCAGGACAGCATTTTGCAAACTAGAGTTGCCAAAATGTTTTTTCTTTCCGATGAAATTTCTATCTTTGTACCTATATTATAATGATAGGAATGGAAGCAAATAAAATAGCAATTACGGACGAAGCTTTGCGCCGAGGTGCGGAAGAGGGCATGGATGGTTTCTTGAAGGTGTTTATAGATAAATACCTGGAGGTGACAGGAGGTGTTGTCAATGCGGAAACAATGCCTTTGCTCAATGGTTACCAGCATTCATTGTTGGGGTATCATTTCTTGCGTGAAGAAATAAATGAAGGTGGTTTTGTACAATTGATACAGAATGGTTTTGGACCTTATATCTTTGATAATCCTTTTGCAAAAGCAATGCGGCAGTTTGGAGCGAAAGAATTTGCCAAATTGATTTATAGCGCGAAGAAAATATATGATGAGAACCGTGCTGATTTGGAAAAGGACAGGGATGATGAGGAATTTATGGCAATGTATGAGCAATACGAGGCCTTTGATGAGTTGGAAGAGCAGTTCATGGATATGGAAGAGTCGGTAACTGCCCGGATTGCAGAATATGTGGACAATCATATTGAGGAGTTTGCGGAGATTGTATGACAAGGACTTTTGCGTACTTTGTCGGGTATAAGCTCATGCGTTTTGATATAAAAAAAGTAAGTTGGCTTCAATAGCTAAGTAAGATACGTTCGTTGGCTGACGAACCTATGTTTCTTGGTCAAGCAAGTTGACTTACTTTTTTTGTCTTGTTATTCCGGTGTCATTCCATTTATTGTTTCCTGATAAACCAACCTTTGATATAGGCGGTTGCCAGTACGGCAAGTCCTGCCGCCAGGCAGATTCCCGTAAACACCAGCCCGTAACCGTTCAAGAAAGCTACCGGAGCGAAAGTTATCAGAGAAATCTCTACCGGGGCGATGAACAAGTAAGCCAGTGCATAGTTATCCAGGCATCGGCTGCGCATTTTAGGGTCTGCAACGCGGAGCAATGCGATGCCCATAGCCATAGTTCCTGTAAACCATCCCCATGTGAAGATAGCTTTCTCGAACCAACAGTCTTTCATTAGTTTGCGGGCCATGACCAGAACATAAATCAGGGTTGCGATTAATCCTGAGACTAACAGAATTAATAAGGGTATGATGTACTCTATTACAACAGATATTTTAATGGAAGCAATTCCAAAAGCTACCAGAAAATCGGTAAAGGCTCCGCTGATGTGGCCTATGGTTTGCGGGCAGACATAATCACTGGTTCTTGTTTTGTCGAATATCTTTTTGATGAATATACCTACCACAAATGCACAACTGAATACCGGCAGTTCAAACCCCGGCATAAAGTGGGATACTGTTTTGCTGATGCAGTATCCGCCTAATGCTATCACTGCTACAATGATAAGATTGAAGGTCAGCGGGTCAATGGAGATGGAAGAGCAAGAACTTTCACCCATGCTTTCCCGTTTGTCGCCGGGCAACAGGCCTGTCTGTAATTCGTGAGGAAGGTCATCATAATTGGCGAGGAAGGAGGTGTGCCCTTTCTTTGTCCCCCATTTTATGATGATCAGTCCGATAATGACTGCCGCTACGATACCGAAGGTGGCGGCAGTCATGGCCAAAGTTAGAATTTCGTCATATCCGAACTGGCTGAAAGCCTGTCCGATGGCTGCTGCTGTACCGTGCCCGCCACAATAGCCGCTTGGCATAGTGATGCCGAAGGCAGGGTTAAAGGGCCATATCCGGTTCAGGACAAGCAATCCCAACAGTCCTCCAAAAGCCCATTGCAACAACATTCCTGCCTGTGAATATGCCCACATGCTGCCTATATTGTCTGCATCTCCTTTGGCTGCCTTTTGTGAGGTGAGGGGGAGAGCGCCGAAAATGAAGGCTATCAATATGCCGGCATAAGTTCCTGTTTGGGTGGAAAGAGGTATGATGCCGAAACCGTGAGGTCCCAAGGACAGTCCTATAAACCCGGCCAACAGGCTGGGGGGGATGAACAGCCTTTGGATGAATCTTATTTTTACTCTCATGAGTTTGCCGAGCAGTAGCAGTACTGAGATGATGCCTGTATCGACAAAGAGTGTCCACGGGGTGAAATCGGTCATAAATCTAGGGCTTGTTTGGATGTATTCGTTGAAGAATACAGCGTTCATAAATAGTTTATTTTACCGAATCGGTTAGGAATGGAAATTGATCTTATCGGCAAAAATAATGTATAAGATCATGTAGATTGCATATTTAACTATATATTTATCCCGATTCTTTTAGTCATAGGCTGATTAAAAAAATGTTTTTGAAAAATATAGGATAGATGAGGATTGGTTATGCTGTAGTCCACTTCATTACCCTATATTAGATTCAAATGTTTCATTTTATATCTTTAAGAATATAAGTAACCTTGGAACCTTTATTGAATGCTCCTTTCCATTTGCCACTCATCTCTATAGTTTCTCCTTTGTCATTTTCAAAAATAGCCAAATAGGTTGCTGTATATTCTTTGATATATATTTTACATTCAGTCGTTACTTTTGTATGTGGAGAAAGTTTTAGTGTTTCTTTTGATTTATATAGAGGGGAAAGCACTGTTTCGTTAAGGGACAGAGGTGCATGTAAATCGGATGATAATTTTCTATATTCAGAGCTCAAGGTACTGGCATTAGCTGTAATATCAACCAATATATTCTCTTTTAAAGTCAAAGAATTGAATAGTTCCGGGTCGTCACTGTAAAATTGTGATGTTTCTTTTATGTTTTCTTCAAATGAAAAAGTGATAGACATAGGTTCTTCTGTATTGTTGCTGGTTGTTTTAGGAGGCAACTCAATTGTATCGACTTTCTCGGCATCATCTGCACTAAGTTTCCATTGAATAGATTGCAACTGATAACTGTTGATATCCAGTTCATTATTGCTGCTGCAAGAGTATATAAACAATGTACATAGGGCGGTGATCAATGCTTTACATGATTTCTTGAGTATTAGCATAATATTCTAGATTTTATGGTTAATGGGTGTTTTGTTTCAAAGATAGGAAATAAAGTGATACTATAGCCAAACTGCTTGTTCTTTTATGTATTAATTTTTATTAATGGGTTAATGGCGGATAGGCTACAAGTGAATTTCAGTGAAAAAAATAGTTAAAACAAAAGATAAAGCAAGTCTTATCAGAGGATGAAGCATGAATAAAAAATAATGTTAAAAGACAAGTGGCGACGCAGTATTTAAGCCAATTTTTCATTTAATCATTAAAACAATAAAAAGAATTAAGTTTCTTTCTTGGAAACCGATTCTTTTATTTAATTTTGCAAACCCTAATAATTATAAAGAAGAAAATGAAAAAAATGAAATTGGCAGCAATATTTGCTGGGTTAGTATCGGTGTTTACTTTTAGTTCTTGTTTGAATGATGGTGATAGCGGCCCCAATTATGATCTTTATGAGATCGTTACTGTGGAAGATGGTAGTATTTTTGGTGAACCTGTCCTGAAAGGAGATGCATGGGGATATACTTATACTCCAGTGGCTTCAAGTGTATTGGCCGGTCTTAAGGCATCTGATGGCAGTTATTACAAGCGTGTGCAGGTAGGGATCAAACTGATGGAAGGAGAAGCGATTACAGAGGGGAAAAAGTCTTATAAGGTAAGTGAAATTGGCCTAATGGCTGTTTTGAATTATAAAGATTTTAATGTTCAGGCTGATACATTGAAAAATGAGTATGCACTAGTGTCATTGGAAGATTCTAATAATAAGATATGGGCTATAAATGGATATGTCAACGTACCTTTTACCTTTAAAACTAAAGAACAGCTGAACATGAATGATTTCCATTTATATGCTGTAGAAGCCAAGGAGGATACATTGGTGACAAGACTTCGACAGACCAAAGGGGCTGATGATGCTTATCAGACAGGAGGTGCTTTGATTAGTTTCCATATGCCTTTTAATGATATGGAATTTTACGAAACTTTCAATAAAGTAGTACCTAAGAGTGATACTATTGTAGTTAAGGTGACTGCAAAGGGAGAAAATGACAAAGAACTTGTTTCTACAGTGAAATGTAGTGCTTCGAATATGCGAGGAAGCTATTAATAATACTTTATTATATAGTGAAATCCCCTTCAGTTACGGTTGAAGGGGATTTTTATTTAATGGAACTATGTGGTTCAATTTATAAGATAAGGGGGGAAGAAATTTAACGGGGACTACTTCTTATTTTCCTGTTCATATCTTTCTTTAGATTCAGTATATACCTCCTGCGTGTGAAAAGAGTTGACATGATTTTTTAAACGGTTCGATCTTTCTGCTGCCGTAATAACAACATATCACATTCGTTCCTGTTGCATAAGCCTTTTCTCTTCCCTGATTAAGCCTTTTTATACGGATGTATTCTATCTCCATAGCCTTTGGAGTTATCTCCCAAGGCTATGGAGTTAACTCCAAAGGCTTGCGGAGATAAAGCAAACAGGAAGAAAACCCTTAACCATAGGGCAGGAAAGGTTTAGAGATATGGATAAGATCTTTTAAGGATGAATCTGATTATAAAGTTACGAATATGTATCAAAAACTTTGCAGGAACATGAAAGAAACGCCCTCTGATCATCTCCCGCAATGGGTGTAATTCCCTTTGACGGACTTATTTTGGTCTGTCATACAAACCATCCCTAAAAAATGACGAGTGTTCATACAGGGTATCACAAACAATCGCATGAAAAAAATCTCCACTAAGTTTCTGCTATTCCGAAACAAGATTGTTTCAAGACGATAAATAATTAAAAAGCAAAAAACGGACGTACATTCCAATAAGCTTTTTTATCATATCCTTGCAAACAGACTCTATCCCAATTAGGATATTCAGGATCATCAATGTGCCAAAGTAACATCCAGCATCTGTCTTTATCATATTGGGAACTGCAACTGAAGCCAAGTCTGTAGGTATCACTAAACTGCGGTAACGAATTACCTACTTTAGATAACTGTATAGTCAATTTATCCAGTGTTTCTTGTCCCCATCCTGTGTCGTTTAGGCCGTTACTGGTTTCATTTCGAAAATCTCTTGGAGATTTTCCACAAATATTCACCAGCATATCAAACCATTGTCCGATACTCGGTACGAACCATGGACTGCGATTAAGTCCATCAGGAATTTTGTTACTGTCTCTATATTTTCTTATTGATTCAAAAGCACTGTAACTACCCTGTACATTAGCAGTATAATTCTTCAACATTTGTTCTGTTTCAGAATAACCGTTCATATTCTTCTCAATTTCATCATCTTTTGTCATTGGAGTAATCCCTTCTTCGACTCGTTCCATTCCCCCCCAACGACCGGTCCCTAAATTTTCAAACCCCATTACATAAGCATGATTCCAACCGTTTTCATTGCATTTTATATCTGTCATTTTTTTAGAATCGCAAGTAATGACCATTCCAATAGCATTCTGATAATCATATATTTTCCCGTTTTCTTCCAGCATGCCGTCTCCGGGATGTATCTCTATTCGTTTTTCGGTTTCATTCTGAAAGACAAAATCTCCGGGATAAAGTTTTCTTTCTGTGCTTCCTTTGCCGGGTACAGGGCTGATTACTTTCAGAGTATAGCATTTCCCAGAAGCAAAAGTGATGGAACTGCCCGAATAGTTTATCTTTGTATTCGTATTATTTCTGCCGTCGGCGGTCACATAGCTTCCGGTAATTCTGGCATTTTTTTGTGATGGGACAATGGCGCAGAATTTTACAGAATCGATCTGATATGGAGTAATGCCATTCAAGTTCACATTGATAGCTGCTGAGTCTGTTCCTAAAATTCTTGATTCTTTGTGGTAAACAAAACCTGCATTTTCGGGTGCAAAACAACCTATGTATGCTTGTGGTTGCAGCACAAGCAATGTAAATTGGTGTTTAAACTGCAGGTTCAGGATTATTCCGGAAGAATTGCCGGTAGTAGGTACGCCGGTAGCAATCAGCAGGTCGCTCACAGTATGCTTTTCTTTTGTGGATTGGTCTTTCGAAGGTTGCAGTTTTTCATTCCCGGTCAACGAAGCAATAGCTTCATCTGTATCCTTTGAAACATCTAGTGTGATATTCTTCCTATATGGATAGTATGCGATGTAACTCGCTCCATCATACCAATAGAGTGTCTTGCTGTTTTCAACCGGATTCCAACTATCATTTGACACGTTATAAACCAATGGGATATTGTTAATGTCATCCACTATTGTGCCATCTTTTATGGAGAATATACCAATAGAATCACCGTCTACAAATTCTGTTTTAAGATGTTCATCTGTCACAGAAGCACGTGTGGAAGGCTTTTCGGAACCGGGAATGTTTTCAAACCCGGTTGCTGTAGCTCGAACAGTGAGAGGAGTTCCATTGTAGCAGTCCGTTCTTTTTCCATTATTTGTTTCATTTTCGTCGGTGCATGCACTACAAATCAAGAGGATGCTCCAAAAGATTATGCCGGTGAAAGATTTCATTTTTCTTTGTTATTATCTTGTTTAAAATTAGCACCTTGGTACAAGGCTGATTTTTATTTGTCCCATTAATTCGTTATCTGTTTCTCTTCTGTTCCATTTACCGTTTCAGAATCCGTGCCTCCTTCCCATGATGTGATATCATTTTCTGACATCACGGAAATAGTTTTTCTTGAGATACCGATGGTATAACTTACAGAAGCTCCCGGATTCCAAGTGTCAGTAGAAGGTAAAGATTGATTTTCTATGCGGATAGCTTGAGTAATGGCATTATTATTTCCGTCTTTTGCCGCATATTGATAAGTGATGCTGAACTGACTTCCTTTTCCGGCAGGAAGCAGGAAAAAAGTAGCTAACAATTTCTTTTCTTCCGCAATAGTATTCGGTACAGGGAAATTGGTTATGTCAGCGGTAAAAGTTTCTTTCTTGTCAGGTGATGGGAATGCCCACAGCCAGCCTTTGTCGCTATCAGTCGTAGGAGTATGATAGGTCAGTGTTCCGCTTTTTATTCCCGTAATGGAGAAAAAGGTTACGGACTTTCCCTCCGTATTATCATTACTTTTTACGTAAACATTGATCTTGGTTAGTGTATGGCGCAGTTTAAAACTTACATTGCCATTGTTTTGATTCATTACCGGAGTTGCAGCGAGAAAATCTATCTGTTTGTTTTCGGCTGTGGGAACGGTATAACTTAACATCGGAAATCCATTTGAACTCTCTTTGTCTTGAACGAAAAAGTTGCTACCTGTTGTTTCATTTATATAAGGAGCATAAGCAAAGAAACTGATTTTATCTGTTGTTGAATTGTCCGGCCAGAACTTGACCGGACTATAAGACCATGTGCCGTCTGTTTGTTTACCAACAAGCTGGTTATACATGAAATTCGGTGTTGCGGCATCTTCATTGAAATTTCCGTGTGTGAAGTAGGCAAACACACCGATCGTTTCAAGATCACTTGTTGTGCTATACTCTTTAACAGATCTCATTACCGGAACGTTTCCTGAAAAGCTGATAGGGATATTTTCTTGGGGAAATTCGTTCGTACATTCTTCCTGGGTACAAGCTCCCAATAACAAAGTTGCAGCAAGGAAAATGCCATACAATTGTTTCACCCTTATGCTTTCTGTTTTTCGATTCATGCTTCTTTTTCTATTTTATTGTACGTCCGTGCTTTTTTGACCGTAGTGACAGGGAAGAAACATTCAACCCTGTCCGGTCTGTTTTCTTTCCATAGCCAGTATGTATCATGTTTTGGCTGCAAAAGGAAATTATTTCTCTACATTAATATCAGAGTCGCTATCATCAGTCCAACCTTCCATATTATCCTCCACCGTAATCTTAATGGCATTCATCTTGATAGTCAATACGTAGGTATGTTTCGTTCCTTTCTTGAACGTATTTTTCGGTAGTGAAACTTCTTTGTTTGTTATGGTACTTGTCAGATTACTTGTGTCGGTCACTTTGGTCACGATGTCATAATTGATTTTCAGTTTTAAGTCACCTGCGTTGGCGGTACCGTTTTTGTTATTTACCGGAATAAAGTAAAGAGCTTCTGTATCTGAGAATAACGCGGTTGCATTCTGGTCATCACTTACATTGATAGAACTTTTATTATATCCCCATTGGTCGGTGGTTGTTTTATTTAAAAAATCACTCAGGTCTTGTTCTGTTGAAAAATAAGATGCGTCAGGAGATATGGCTTCCCAAGTGTCGTTATCGAATTTATAAACAGCCTTGTTGTAAAGTGTTGTACTTCCTGGATCTAACTTTAATCCCGTTACAAAAATTTTGGTATCAGTACCTAAGTTCACATCTGGCTTCACCTTGATATTGGCTATTTGGGTAAGTACGTGACTAAACTTGAACTGAACCGTTCCCTTATTACTTTCACTAGTTTGGTCTTGTATGGCAGCATGGCAGTCTGTTACCAAATCTATCATATCTTTCCAGTTATTAGAAGTCTTTACCTCAAAGGTGATTGTCGGAGCGCCTTTGGCATTCTGTCCTGATAAGGTTATTTTTTGGTCTGTTCCAACTTCCGGTTTGGATTCATAAGGCGCATAAGCAAAGAATGTTATTTTCTTATCATCTATTGGCCAAAAACGTAAATTAGTATACCCCCAACTATCAGAAGTCCATGTAGCATGTTCATTGTACATGAAATTAGGTGTTGTGTTTCCTTTTTCACTATTCCATCCCGCACTGCTTGTCTGATAGGCAAAAATACCGAAACCGGCATTTGCTTTCAATGTGGACGTTGTAGTTTCCGTTCCTCTGGTCTGTACTTCCGTATATACGTCCAACCCGATTGTCCGGTTCGTATCCGGATTCATTTCTGTCATTTCATTCTGTGAGCAACCAGCTATAGTCAGTGTTGCCATCACCATCAATAAACTTTTCACTTCCATTTTCTACTTTTTTTTAAATTAATATTATAACTACCCATATCTGTCATATATCTATATCGCTGTTCACTTCATCGTCCCATTTATCTACATCGGCGTCAAATCCTGAGCTACCTTCTGTTTTTACATTCGGCACGGTCTTTTCACATGCCATGTCAATAAAAACGCTCATAGTTCCGTCTTCTTCATCCAACCGTCTTATTGCCAAATCGTTAAAACTTTCTTCAAATATGGTCTTCCCGTCTACTAACTTTGCTTTCAGATGTAGGTTGTGTGGAATCTCTACATCGAAGCCGAACACACTAATAGTAGTGCTCAGCGTTCCTTCTGTTACCGAGCCGGAATCATAAACGGGATTGCTTAAGCGTAGCACTTGTGTTACTGTCTTTTCCGAATTTTGTCTCGAAACGAGAAATATGGATTCTGCAATGCCGTCTAGTGTGCAGGTGGCTTTTCGTATGTTGTTCATTCCTTTGATACGGATTTTAACCGTTATTTTTTGAGTCAGTTTTTTGGGGGTGAAGCGTAAGTGACAACTATTTTCGTTCCTGGTGGAATTTCGGTTACTTTGTTGGGTGATGGCTGATGAATAGTTTTCCGGCATATCAGAAGTCACTTCAAAGCCTTCGATATAATCAGCGGCAAGTTCGTCAGGACTTTCCATAATAATTCTTTCAGAGGATGATTCGTTCCTTATTTCCATCTTCTTTACATAGGCTTCTAGCGTCTGGTAGTTTTCTTCTCCTCTGAAACAGAGGTTACCAAAATCATCGAATGAACGGTTGAAAAGGACGACGTTGTAACATCCTTCTTTCAAGCATAGGGTCTTGTATGTACGGTCACCCATCAGTGCTACAAAAGGAGTGCTGCCATCGGTAGGGTAGAATATGGCGGTAGCACCATAATCCTGCTCTTTTTCATTCAGTCCTGACTGACTCCAATCGGCACTGATTGTTATTGTTGCTTCGGGCGAATAAGTCAGTTCGCGTCGGTTACAGGCAACCAACAAGAAAACAAAAAGGTAAAGGATATATAATGTCGGGGATATTCTCATTTTGCACCTCCTTTCTTTGCCTTGTGTTTGAGTAGCCACACCAGTGTATGGTAATTCCTAGAAACGGATGTATAACGATAAGTGGCTATATTTATGGTTTGAAGTACGTTCAATAGGGATATTTGCAATAATGGGCGACTAAATTCATATGAGAAAAGGATTCTTGTTTCTTTGTTTGGTAAAAGGCGGATGAGTTTTACTTTTTCCAGCTTATTAAGTAAATCTTTCCATTCTTCGTTTTGAAGGAGGAATTTGACCGGTTGCAGAACTTTGCTAGAAGAAAGGTCATGCAGTACGGCGATGGCTATTTGTGCACGTGTATATACGGATAACATGATAAACTTACTTTGTTAAGTCATTACTTACCAAGTAATAGCTTATATTTTTCTCACAGGGTGAGGAAAAGCGTTTCCTTATTCTGTATTTAATAAGAAAAAACATTTCGTCGGATAGAAAAAGATGTAAGAAATATGATTCCGTTTTTGAGATGTCAAAAATGGAAAGAGGTGTCGTGTAATTTTGTAAATTAGTTAAAGTACTGACAGATGCAATATTGTGCTTGTGCTTATGTGTTTTTCTATAATTGAATAAAATATAGTGGATTAATACAGATTTATAAGCTTTTTCTTTGGATTTATGAGGAAATATTCCCTACTTTGTGAAAGTAATCATCCATTACTTGGTAAGTAATTCTTCTTTTATTTGAATGGCTGTCATATGATATTCCTCATGCCACTTCCTTTTCTCCATTATGTGCTACTACCGAGATTATCAGTTCGTCATTGGCTATATCTACCTTTTCGTTTTCAAATGGTTTCAAGTAAGTTTCTGTCACCTTAATGGAAGAGTGTCCCAATGCCTTGCAGATAATACCGATATTTACTCCTGCATGAAATGCTAATGTCGCCCATGTATGGCGCGGCGTGTATGAACTGAGCTTTGCATCAGGCAGTAACAATGTCGCTATTTTTTCTAGCTTCAAGTTGAAGTTGCGCAGTACTCGGAGATAGTTCATATATAGCTCTTTATCTTTTTTTATTTTTCCATTTTTCTGACTCTGTTCCTTTGCTGCGTTTTTTTTGTCTAGAATCGGAAATAGATAAATGGAATCATAATTCATATTCTTGAACTTCTCTATCAGTTTTATTGCTTCTTTAGGAATGCGCACTGTTATCTGTCGTCCTGTTTTGTGACGGCTATATACAATATATTTTCCTTTCACATCTTGTTTTCGTAGATGGGCAAGGTCAATGAATGGCATTCCCCGGAATAGAAACATTAGTAAGAAATATGCCAATGCACATTGCATCTCTTTGGGCAATTTTTCTATATCGGTGTGCAGTAGTGTATTCATTTGTTTTGTATCCAGTGCTCGTTTGGTCTGTGATTCTACCTTTGTGTATACATTATCGAATAGCTTCGGGTTATAAGGCAGTATTTTTTTATCGGCAAGTCGGTTATATACAGCTTTCAGGGTTCGCATATAGGTTGATATAGTATTCAAACTCAGGCCTTTCGGTACTCCATGTTTTCTATCTGACCTTTTCTTGTCGGTCTTTCTGTTTCTTGTTCCTTCCAGTCTCATCCATTCCTCATACTCTTTTAACCTGCCAGATGTGAAAGCTTCATCTATTGGCACAGGTGTTCCTTTTCCTCCGTAAAACTCCGTAACGGATTTCAGTGTATAAGTATATGTATGTACTGCTGACCATTTTTTGTCTATTTCCAACTGTTTGATTACTACTTGCATGTAAGATGCCAAGTCTGGTAATTTTATGGCTTTTGCCACTTCTGCATTTTTTTCTTTGTCATCCATAATACTTTGATTTTAATTTCGCATCGTGCATAATTTCTGTAACAGCTGTGCCGATGGGAAAGTTTTGGGATGCGAAATTTTTATTTTGACCTAATGAATTTAGAATATCACTGGTTGAATATATCGAAAGATAAGCATATATTCTCCGGAAGTTATCTTTCTTTTTGATTAAGGTATAGAAGAATTTCTCTAAATGTATTATTATGAGATGAAATAATCTTCGAATCAAATAAAGAAAGTCTGAATCTATAATAAAAGTAGGCTTATTTTTTTGATTCCCCCAAGAGAAGTATGCGTTTTTTTATTCGTTTATTCCAGTGAATTGATTACCTTTGCATTTCATTGAAGTTGAACTGAGGTAAATAGATTAGGCATTGAATTACAAAGATTTATTTAAACGAGTAATATCGCTGATTTCATCTCCGGCAAAAGCATGGGAGGAAATTGGCAAGGAAGAGGATAGGCGTAAAGTGCTGGGAGCATTTGTTTATCCCATGATAGGTTTATGCGGATTGTCCGTTTTTATAGGTACATTCATTGGGAATACGGCAGGGGGCGCTGCTTTCCAGATAGCAATGACACGATGTTGTGCTATATTTGTATCCTTGTTCGGAGGATATTTTTTGGCGGCATACGCCATAGACCAGTTGGGCAAGAAACTGTTAGGACGTGAAGACCAGTATGAACTAAATCAGCAGTTTGTAGGTTATTCTATGGTAGTGACTTTTGTGCTCGATATTGTCAGTGGGTTGTTCTCTATTTCCATTCTCCATTGGATATTGCAATTTTATACTATATTCGTGGTGTTCGAGGGTGCGCGTACCCTGATGAAGGTAAATGAAGAGAAACTGACACGATACACCTTGATTGCTTCAGTTATTATAATTGTTTGTCCGGCATTGATTGCCGCTGTGTTTAATGAGTTATCTGTTATTTTAAATTAATGAAACCGACTCCTATTAATATAAAGAATAAGCGTGCATCGTTCGATTATGAATTTATCGATACGTACACGGCAGGTATCGTGCTCACGGGAACCGAGATAAAGTCCATCCGTTTGGGCAAAGCCAGTCTGGTAGATACCTATTGTTATTTTGTGCAAGGCGAGTTGTGGGTGAAGAATATGCACATAGCCGAATACTTTTACGGCTCATACAATAACCATTCTGCCCGTCGCGAACGTAAATTGTTGTTGAATAAGAAAGAACTGCGGAAATTGGAAGAAGCCGGAAAGAACCCCGGTTTTACGATTGTCCCTGTCCGTCTGTTTATTAATGAGAAAGGACTGGCGAAGCTGGTTGTCGCATTGGCTAAAGGTAAGAAACAATATGATAAGCGCGAGTCATTGAAAGAGAAGGACGACCGTCGCGAAATGGACCGTATGTTTAAAAGGTAAGTGAAATCCGTGTTATCCGTACCCCAAAAATAGACTTATGGCTACATTAAAACAACTAATTGACGAGAGAGTTCTCATTCTTGATGGTGCAATGGGAACTATGATACAAAGGTATAATTTGTCTGAACAGGATTTCCGGGGAGAGCGTTTTGCTGAGATGCCCGGACAGATGAAGGGCAATAATGACTTGCTTTGTCTTACCCGCCCTGATGTGATAAAGGATATCCACCATAAATATCTGGAAGCAGGGGCTGATATTATTGAAACAAATACGTTCAATGCCCAATGGGTTTCGATGGCAGATTATCATATGCAGGATTTGTGCCGTGAGATTAATCTGGCCGCTGCCGGACTTGCTCGCGAAATGGCTGACGAATATACCGCGAAGACCCCTCATAAACCTAGATTTGTAGCAGGTTCGGTAGGTCCTACCAACAAAACTTGTTCCATGAGTCCGGATGTCAATAATCCGGCCTTGCGTGCTTTGACATACGATGAACTGGCCGCTGCCTATCAGGAACAAATGGAAGCTTTGCTGGAAGGAGGAGTGGATGCGCTTCTGATAGAAACCATTTTCGATTCCCTGAATGCCAAAGCGGCCATTTATGCTGCGGAAACGGCAATGAAGAAGGTAGGGCGTGAGGTTCCTCTTATGCTTTCTGTTACTGTTTCGGATATTGCAGGACGTACTCTTTCGGGGCAAACATTGGATGCTTTTCTGGCATCCGTACAGCATGCGCCTATTTTTTCTATCGGCCTGAACTGCTCGTTCGGGGCGAAACAATTGAAACCTTTTCTGGAAGGACTGGCTGCACGGGCACCTTATTATATAAGTGCCTATCCCAATGCCGGACTTCCTAACAGTTTGGGACAGTACGACCAGACTCCGGAGGAAATGGCTTCAGAAGTGAAGGAATATATCGATGAAGGATTAGTAAACATTATCGGTGGTTGTTGTGGTACAACGGAGGAATATATTGCAAAATATCAGGAATTGATCGTTTCCGGTTCTGCCTGGGTATCTCCTCATATCCCTGCCACCACTCCTGAGAGGCTGTGGCTTTCCGGGTTGGAGCTGTTGGAGCAGACTCCCGAAATGAATTTTATTAATGTAGGCGAACGGTGCAATGTGGCCGGATCCCGTAAGTTCCTCCGTTTAATCAATGAAAAGAAATATGAGGAAGCGCTAAGTATCGCTCGCAAGCAGGTGGAAGACGGTGCTTTGGTGATTGATGTAAATATGGATGACGGTTTGCTGGACGCCCGGGAGGAGATGACTACTTTCTTGAATCTGGTCATGTCCGAACCCGACATAGCCCGTGTACCTGTTATGATTGACTCTTCCAAGTGGGAAGTCATTGAGGCCGGACTGAAATGCCTGCAAGGAAAGTCCATTGTCAATTCTATTTCTTTGAAGGAAGGGGAGGAGATATTTATAGAACATGCCCGTCTGATAAAAAAACTGGGAGCTGCCGTTGTAGTGATGGCTTTCGATGAAAAAGGACAGGCAGATACTTTTGAACGTAAGATTGAAGTCTGTGCCCGTGCTTATAAAATATTGACAGAACAGGTGGATTTTAATCCTCATGATATCATTTTCGACCCTAATGTACTGGCTGTGGCTACGGGTATTGAGGAACATGATAATTATGCGGTGGATTTTATCAAGGCTACCGGATGGATCAAAAAGAATTTACCCGGTGCACACGTCAGTGGTGGCGTGAGCAACCTGTCGTTCTCCTTCCGTGGAAATAACTATATCCGTGAGGCGATGCATGCCGTGTTTCTTTATCACGCTATCCGTCAAGGTATGGATATGGGTATTGTAAATCCTGCTGCTTCGGTGCTCTATACGGATATTCCTGCTGATGTGCTGGAACGGATAGAGGATGTGGTCTTAAACCGTAGACCTGATGCTGCCGAACGTTTGATAGAGACTGCTGAGGCGTTGAAAAGAACGTCGACCGGAACAGAAGCGGTGAAACAGGATGTGTGGCGTGAAGAACCGATGGTAGAGAAACGGCTTCAGTATGCCTTGATAAAAGGCATTGGCGATCATTTGGAAGAGGATTTGGCAGAAGCGGTTAAACTGTATCCTAAAGCAGTGGATATTATTGAGGGTCCGCTAATGGAAGGTATGAATAAAGTCGGAGAATTGTTTGGAGCAGGGAAAATGTTTTTACCGCAAGTTGTGAAGACTGCCCGTACCATGAAAAAGGCGGTAGCGATTTTGCAGCCGCTTATTGAGGCCGACAAACAGGAAGGTGTCCGCAGTGCAGGAAAAGTATTGATGGCTACCGTAAAAGGGGATGTGCATGATATTGGGAAGAATATCGTATCAGTGGTCATGGCTTGTAATAACTATGAAATTATAGACCTTGGCGTGATGGTTCCTGCCGAAATGATAGTCAGGAAGGCTATAGAGGAAAAGGTGGATATAATAGGATTAAGCGGGCTGATTACTCCATCATTGGAAGAAATGGCGCATGTGGCTGTAGAGTTAAAGCGTGCGGGGCTGGACATTCCCATTATGATTGGAGGAGCCACTACTTCCAAGCTGCATACTGCCTTGAAAATAGCACCTGTTTATGGAGGTCCGGTCATTCACATGAAAGATGCTTCACAGAATGCCTTGGTAGCCGCCCGTTTGCTGAATCCGGAATCTTCTTTTGAGTTTGTGGAAAGGCTGAACAAAGAATATGAGGATCTTCGTCTGAAAAACAGTGCCAAGCAGGTAAAAACGGTATCTTTGGAAGAAGCTCAGAAAAATAAATTGAACCTTTGGTCATAAAGAAGTGCCCCCCAAAAAAGTTAAACACAAAACTTTTGGGGGGCACTTCATAAAATTACGACTTTTTTTATCTGCCCATTTTATTCGAAAGAATAAGAAGCTATTTGCTAGCAAACAAAACAGTATCCCGCCTGAAATAATGGGTTATTTTAGGCGGGATACTGTTTTATGTTATGGATATATTTTTAGGACTGCTTAGAATTTACTGAGAAACTCTTCCGCTTTTTCCAGATTTTCGGGTTTGCCGATATCAAGCAATTGCAAGTCATCTTCTACATAGCACTGGATGTCGACCCTGTGACATATGGAGAGATAGAAATCGATAATGGAATATTTTCCTTTGGGAAGGAGATGTAAAATTTTAGGGGTGGTCACTTGTATTCCGCTATAGGCGTATTCCTGGTATTCCCCTTCTCTATACCGGAATCCTGCCGGTTTGGTTTCCATGGTGTCCTTATTGACCCAGCCACATAACAGATTGTCGTCATTAAACAACAGGTAACGGGAGGTCTTGCGCTGGCTGACTAAAAGGGTGGCATTGATGTTAGGACTATGCTGGTGATAATACATCAGACTTTCAAAATCGCAATTGGAAAGGATATCTACGTTGTGGAGCAAGTAGCATTCTTTCCGCATAACTCCTAAGGTTTTTTCGATTATCTCTTCCTCATCCATCCCTTTGTTCAGATTTTCGAATATCAGTTCATACGGGGTTTCGCCTTTTTGGGTAAACATATTCTCAGGATGGTATAATAAATGGTATGCTTTTTCCAAACCGCCGCCGGTATCAAGCAGGCAGTCTGTTTCGTCCGAGATTTGTATGTTGACTCCAAAGTTCTGGTTAGCTTCCAGAAAAGCAAGAATCTGATTGGAAAAGTGGTGTACATTGATCACTATTTCATCAAATCCTGCTGCTTTCAGCTTTAAGATGATGTGCTCTAACATGGTTTTTCCACCTACCGTAACTAAAGCTTTGGGACGGGTGTCTGTTATAGGTTTAAGTCGGCTGCCTAGTCCGGCGGCAAAAATCATTGCTTTCATAATGTTCTTTCAAATGTTTGTTCTATATTCTGCTCACGGTGTATGAGTTCTACTTTTACACCGAATTTTTTATTGATATGTTCTGCCATGTGTTGCGCTGAATAAACAGAACGGTGTTGTCCGCCTGTACAGCCGAAACATACAGACAGATTGCTGAAACCTCGTTCCATGTATCTTTTTACTGAAGCATCCACTAAAGAATAGGCAGCATTTAAAAATGGGAATATTTCCCCGTCTTCTTCCAAAAAACGAATAACAGGCTCGTCTAACCCGGTGAAAGGTTTGTAACGTTCATATTTTCCGGGATTGTTTACGGCACGGCAGTCGAAAACATACCCGCCACCGTTGCCTGTGGGGTCGTTGGGTATTCCTTTTTTGTAGGCAAAACTCATAACCTTCACAGTGAGTTGCCGTTTTCTTAAGTCATCTTTAAATTGTTTCAGTTCGGTCAGGTCTTTTAGTACGGAACACAGGTAGGAATATTCGGGGTATTCATTATGAAGCAATTGTCGCAGGTTCTCGATGGCGTATGGTACACTTTGGATGAAATGTGGCTTCTTTTCGAAATAGCCACGGAAACCGTAGGCTCCCAATACCTGCAAGGTGCGGAAGAGTACGAAGTGACGCAACTGGCTAAAGAAATAATCACGGTCTACTGGTTTGTATTTGGAGAGGGCGTCTATATATTCTTCCAACAGTTCGTTGCGCAGGGTTTCGGGAAATTTAGCTTTAGCCTGCCATAAGAAAGAGGCTACGTCATAGAAAAACGGTCCTTTACGTCCTCCCTGGAAATCAATGAACCAAGGTGCCCCATCCTTTATCATCACGTTTCTGCTTTGGAAATCCCGATACATAAAGGTGGCGGAAGAGCTGCGTAACAGTACATCACTCATTTTTTGAAAGTCATCTTCCAGCTTGTCTTCTTGAAACTCCAGGCCGGTAGCTTTCAAAAAGCAGTATTTAAAATAGTTCAAGTCCCAAAGGATAGAACGTTGGTTGAATTCGGCTTGGGGATAACAGTGTGAAAAATCAAAGCCGTCTGCTCCGGCAAATTGGATGGAAGGCAGTAGGCGGATGGTCTTGCGCAGCATTTCTTTCTCCTCTTCGGAGAAGACGCTGGTCGCCCGCCCTTTTTCAATAGCGTTGAACAACAGGATATCTCCTAAATCTTCTTGCAAATAACAATTCTTGTCTTCAGAACAGATGTATACTTCTGGAACAGGAAGACCTTTCTTGCGGAAGTGTGCTGCCATATAAAGAAAGGCTTCGTTTTCTTCTTTGGAAGTGCCGTATACGCCAATCAGTTTTTGGGTTCCGGTCAGCCGGAAATAACGCCTGTTGGAACCGGATGAGGGTAATTCTACAATCTCTTCGGGTACTTCTCCGAGATAGGTTTGATATAGGTTCTGTAAATCCTTTGTAATCATAATCATATTTTGGAACAAAGATATATATTATTCTCCCTTTCTTGGCTGATTTGCAAAGAAAGTTAATGCTTTAGTTCCAAATTATGAGAAAATTACTTGTTTTTACTCTTTCATCCGTATCAGTGCATTTGAAATGATGGCAGTCACTCCGCCTGTTGTAATGCCGGATGAGAAAATATTCTTTATTGATTCCGGAAATTGACATAGTATTTCAGGAACCATTTCTACACTTAAACCTAAAGCGAAACTAAGTGCGATGACTAATGTTGCTTTCCGGTTGATCTTCTGTGCTGCGATAATACGAATGCCTGCTGAAGCTACTGTTCCGAACATCAGTAAAGTAGCGCCTCCCAATACAGGTTCGGGCATTAGGGAGAAAATTAATCCTACACTGGGAAATAATCCTGATAGAATAAGAAAACCTGCAATGTAATAGCCTACATATCGGCTGGCTACTCCTGTCAGTTGTATCATACCGTTATTTTGCGCGAAAACGGAGTTTGGAAAAGAGTTGAGAATACCTGCCAGCATCGAATTGAATCCGTCTGCCAAAATTCCTCCCGAAGCACGTTTGATGAATGTTTTTCCTTCTACAGGTTCTCCTGATATCAGTGAGTTGGCAGTAATGTCTCCATAGGCTTCTATGGCTGTTATCAAGAATACTAACCCCAAAGCTATGAATGCGGAAAAGTCGAAATCCAGTCCGTATTTAAATGGGAGGGGAATATTGAAACCACCAAAACTTTGTACTGCCGAGAAATCAATTCTACCGAGTCCCCAGGCAACTAAATATCCTATAATCAGACCGATAACGATGGAACTCATACGTAGGTAGCGGTTGGAACTTCTATTAAAAAGGATAATGAGGATAAGTACCAGCAGAGCTAGACCTAGATTCTCAAAACTTCCGAAAGTGCCGTTGCTTTGGGCGGAAACACCCCCGCCACAAGCTGTGATACCTACTTTTATCAGGCTCATTCCAATCAAAGTGACTACAATGCCCGATACCAGAGGGGTGATTATTTTACGGGTATATTTTAAGATGCGGCTGATGACCATCTCTACAGATGATGCCACGATGCAAGTGCCGAAAATCAGTGGAAGTCCGCCCAGCATACCTGCCGAGATGATGGGACCGATAAATGAAAAACTGGTTCCTTGGATACATAAGAGACCGGTGCCGATGCCTCCTATCCGTCTGCATTGGATAAAGGTAGAAATACCTGAGGCAAAGAGAGACATGGATACTAGGAAACTGGTGGTCTCCAAATCCAGTTTTAATGCTCCAGCGATGATAAGAGGCGGAGTGATGATGGCTACAAAAATAGCAAGCAAATGCTGTATGGCAGCAAAAATGGCCTCTCGTACAGGGGGGCGGTCGTTCAATCCGTAAATCAGTCCGGTATTGGATTGGGCGGTTTGAGATTCCTGCATGGGGTTATCTTATTTTGATTTCACAATTGTCCAGACTTTCAATGATGGCCAATGATTCTACGCGGATACCTGCATTACGCAAATAATCTCCGCCATGTTGGAATGCTTTTTCGATGATGAATCCCATTCCGGACAGTTCGGCTCCGGCTTTTTCTACCAAATCGATGATACCCTTGGCTGCATTGCCGTTGGCGAGAAAGTCGTCAATAAAAAGAACACGGTCTCCTTTGGACAGGAAATCTTTGCTGACACATACATCATAAGAACGGTCTTTAGTAAATGAATATACACTGGTGGTGAGCATATTTTCCATTGTGACGGGTTTCTTTTTCTTGGCGAAGACAACAGGAAGTTCCAGTAAGTAGCCTACCATGATGGCGGGAGCTATACCACTGGCTTCGATGGTCATAACTTTATTGATATTGGTAGAGGCGAAACGGCGTACAAATTCTACAGCAATGGATTTCATGAGGATAGGATCCATTTGGTGATTGATGAAATTGTCTACTTTCAGTATTCCTCCTTCGAAACATTTTCCGTCCCGTAAAATGCGTTCTTTTAATGCTTTCATTCAAACTGTATTTTATAAATGAGTCGCAAAAGTACGTATTTTGCTGCATTATGCCAAACGTTTGTACAACTATCTCTACAGAAGCCTATTTATTTAATGATCAGGAAAGCCGGAATAAATAAGCCTGTGGAAGCATAAGCTGGTGTGGATTAAAGAATGTTTATTTCCACAAACTTTAGTTTATATATTTGGTGTGTACTTCTTTTCTTGATAATTTAGTTCTCAATATAATTTTCTTAGTTTAGTATTCTTACTTGGCGAAGATATTCTAATGGGAGGAAATGACTGAATATGATGTATATTTTTCTTGTCTTTTATGATATCTGTCGGTAGGTAAACATTTAAATTTAACCATTATGAAAAAGATATTTTTATCACTTGTATTCCTTTTTGGTGTAGGAACTTTTGTCATGGCTGATGATACCATGAAAGTAAAGAATGATACAGTTGCCGTTGAAGACGGATTTAAAAACATAGACCTGAAAGAGGTTCCTCAATCTGTTAAAGATGCCATAGCCAAAAAATATCCCGAATCAACTCTTAAAAGTGCTTCTCTTTCTCTGAAAGAAGAAGGGGTGAAGGCATATAGAATAATATATGTAACCAAGGAAGGGGTTGAAAATAGTATTCTTATTAATATAAAGACGGCTCCTGCTAAAACGGCTCCTGCTACAAAGTAGTTTGACAGGTAGTATAGAATTGAATGTTTTATTAATATATTGAAAGCCACCTTGCTATGGTGGCTTTTTTTGATGGGATAAGTTTTTTTCCTGTCGGATTTAGATTTTATATGTATCAAAGAACAGGTTGAATTTGTAAGAAATAGGCTATATGCTTATATTTGAACATAGTTTAAAATCAAGTTTATAATCAAATAGAAAAAGTATGAAAAGACAATTATTTACAGTGTTAGTGTGCATGACGGTGTTTGCTGTTACATCTTGTGGCGAAAAGAAAGGAAAGGATAAATTCGAGGAGCGTATAGAAAAAGCCAAAGAATCGGTTGAAGATGTGGTGGATGATGCCAAAGATCAAATTGAGGATAAAGCCGATGAGGTTGGGGAAACCTTGGATAAAGCTAAAAGCAAGATAGAAAAAGCCAAAAAGAAACTTGATAAGGCTAATAGAGATTGAGAAAAATTGATTATGGATGAATGGAAAGAGATTGTCGGCTGATTTATATTAAACCAGCCGACTTAATTTATATTTCTAGACCTTTGTTCACCATTTGTTATAATGGATATTTTCGGTCTTGAATTTGTCTTTAGCTTCTTCCCGATGTTGCGGATAACCTACCGGAATCAAATTGAAAGGAATGATATGGTCTGGTAAAGACAAGACTGACCTAACCTTTGCAATGCGGTCGTTCTCCGGATAGACCGCAGTCCATACCGCTCCCAACCCCATTGATTCTGCTGCCAGCAACAGATTTTCGGATGCGGCAGAGCAGTCCAGCATCCAGTACCTATCTGTTTCTCCGTTCAGGGCTTTGCTTAAATCACCACAAACCACGATGGCTAGCGGAGCCTGTGCCGTCATCTTGGCATAAGGCAGTTCGGCGGCCAGTTTATCCAATACTTTACGGTCATCCACTACCACGAAAGCCCAGGGCTGCTTGTTTACTGCTGTCGGTGCAGCCATGGCAGCTTTTACTAATAAATCCACTTTTTCTTTTTCTATCGGTTGGGGTGTATAGGTCCGGACGCTCTTTCGGGCAAAGATATTTTCTATAGCCGTGTTCTTTCCTGTTTCTTCTTTTTTTGCTTCCATATTGTTACAACCTCCTGTAATTAGTAATGTTATTGAAAGAGTAACAGTTGTCAGAGTTTTAAAGATTGTTGCCGCATTCATTTTTATTATTGATTAATAATTGAGATGGAATTCTACCACAGCTTCAATTCCTTTGCGGAATATATCCAGAGAGAAGTTTTCATTGGGCGAATGGATGGCGTCACTTTCCAATCCGAATCCCATGAGAACGGTCTTTATACCTAGGATTTGTTCAAAATCGCTGATGATAGGAATACTTCCTCCACGGCGTACGGCAAGTGGTTTTTTCCCGAATGCCTTAGCAAAGCCTTTTTCGGCAGCCTGGTAGGCGGGCAAGGTGATGGGGCATACATATCCTTCGCCTCCGTGCATCGGGGTTACTTTTACTTGTACATATTCCGGAGCGATAGACTGGATATAGTCCACAAACAATTGGGAAATTACAGCGTGGTTTTGATGTGGAACCAGTCGGCACGATACCTTGGCATATGCTTTTGAGGGAAGTACTGTTTTTGAACCTTCGCCTGTATATCCGCCCCAGATGCCACAAATGTCAAAAGAGGGACGGCAGCTGTTACGTTCTAAAGTTGAATATCCTTTTTCACCTTTCAGTGCTTTTACACCGATGGCTTCCATGTATTTTTTTTCGTCGAAAGGAATTTGTGCAATCATCTCACGTTCGGCTGCCGGTACTTCCTCTACATCGTCATAGAAATGGGGGATAGTGATGTGTCCGTCTTCGCCAATGACTTGGGCTAACATACTGCACAGGGTATTGATAGGATTGGCTACCGCTCCGCCGAAGTGTCCGGAATGAAGGTCACGGTTCGGACCGGTCACTTCTATTTCCCAATAAGCCAGTCCTCGTAAACCTGTGGTCAGAGAGGGAAGATCCGCGCCTAGCATACTGGTATCCGAAACAAGAATTATATCGGCTTTCAGCAATTCCTTATGTTCCTTGATGAAGGTATTCAGACTGGGAGAACCTATTTCTTCTTCACCTTCGAAAATAAATTTCACATTGTGTTTCAGCAGTCCGTTTTTTACTACGTATTCGAATGCTTTTACTTGGATCATGGCTTGTCCTTTATCATCGTCAGCTCCACGTGCCCAAATGTGTCCGTCACGAATTTCAGGTTCAAAAGGCTGGCTTTTCCACAGGTCCAACGGCTCGGCAGGCATTACGTCATAGTGGGCATAAATCAATAGGGTAGGAGCATCATTGCTTACATGCTTTTGTGCAAATACCAATGGATTGCCTTGTGAGGGCATTACCATGGCTTCGTCTGCTCCGGCTGCCAACAAAAGTTCTTTCCAACGTAAGGCACAGGCCAGCATATCGTCTTTATGTTCGGGTAAAGCACTGATACTGGGAATACGGATGAGGCTGAAAAGTTCCTCCATGAAGCGCGCTTCATTTTCTTTAATGTATTGTTTTATTTCCATAATTGAATGATTCTTATAGTTGTGTAGTTCTGTCTATCAGATAATAATCCAAAATGGTCATGGCAGCCATGGCTTCTACAATGGGGACGGCACGCGGCAGTACGCAGGCATCATGACGCCCTTTGGCTTTCATGGTCGTGTCTGTGCCGTTGATATTTACTGTATGTTGCTCCATCAGAATTGTGGCAACTGGCTTGAATGCCACACGGAAGTAAATGTCTTGCCCGTTGCTGATGCCTCCTTGTATTCCTCCGGAATAATTACTTTTTGTTTCTACTCTTCCGTTATTATTATAAAATACATCATTCTGCTCACTGCCTTTTAGCTCCATGGAGTCAAAACCTTGTCCGTAAGAGAAACCTTTTACGGCATTGATACTTAACATGGCATTTCCTAGTGCGGCATGTAACTTACCGAATACGGGTTGCCCTAGTCCGATAGGGCATCCTTTGATGACGCAACTCACTACCCCGCCTATTGTATCGCCTTCTCCTTTGATTTTCCAGATAAGTTCTGCCATTTCCTTGGCTTTCTCCGGATCGGGACAACGCACATCGTTTGTTTCTATCAAGTCGAGGTTATAGCTTTTGTAATCTTTATCAAGTTTGACAGGTCCTACCTGTGAGGTATAAGCTGTGACACTGATTCCTAGTTGTTTCAATGCCAATTTGGCTAAAGCTCCTGCTACTACACGTGAAATGGTTTCTCGTGCTGATGAACGTCCCCCGCCACGGTAGTCACGGATTCCGTATTTTTGCATGTAAGTATAATCTGCGTGTGAAGGGCGGAACAGATTCTTGATATTCTCGTAGTCGTTTGAATGTTGGTTCTTGTTCCATACCACAAATCCGATGGGGCAGCCGGTGGACTTGCCTTCGAATATACCTGAAAGGAATTCCACTGTATCAGGCTCCTTGCGGCTGGTGGTAAGTAATGACTGTCCGGGACGGCGGCGGTTCAGTTCCTGCTGAACGAAATCCATATCAATCTTAATACCGGCAGGGAAGCCGTCAATGACGCCGCCTACTCCCGGTCCATGGGATTCACCGAAACTGGTTAACCGGAAAATATTACCAAATGAATTGAACATATTGCTTGTAGTTTTAAAAGTTTCTTTCCGTAAAGATAATGATTTTAGGGATAATATACTTGATTGTTGCTGAAAAATTAGCAGAATGGATAAAAATGGGGTACGGATTGTATGAATTTTACAGTTTGGAATAAGAAAAACTGTAAAATTCATACAATCCGTACCCGGAAACTGTTTCTTAAGGATGGAAACAGGTATCTTTTACGAGTTAGAATTCTACCTTAGGTGCTTTATCGGCTCCTTCCTCAGATTCAAAATATGGGCGTTTGTCAAATCCGAACATGCCAGCAAGCAAGTTACGGGGGAAAGTACGGATGGCTGTGTTATATGCCCGTGCTGTGTCATTGAATCTTTTGCGTTCTACACTGATCCGGTTTTCTGTACCTTCCAATTGTGCTTGCAACTCTTTGAAGTTCTCATTGGCTTTCAAGTCGGGATAAGCTTCGGTGATAGCGAGCAGGCGGCTCAATGCACTACCTACTTCGCCTTGTGCCTTTTGATAGGCCTGCATTTTTTCGGGAGTCAGGTCATCGGCGCTGATCTGCATTTGAGTGGCTTTGCTACGGGCGTCTACTACGGCTTGAAAAGTTTCTTTTTCGTGTGAGGCGTATCCCTTTACTGTATTTACCAGGTTGGGTATTAAATCAGAACGGCGTTGGTACTGGTTTTCTACATTGCTCCACGCTGTGCTGACAGATTCATCCATTTTTACCATACCATTATAAGAGGTTATTCCCCAAATGGCAATTAATACAATGACTACTATTACAATAATCGTTGACTTTTTCATATGTATATACTATTAAAATTATGAATATTCTTGTTCTTAAAAACGGCTTCCGGCTCCTCCGCCTCCAAAGCTTCCACCTCCGAAACTTCCTCCGCTAAATCCGCCTCCACTTCCACCGTGGCCACCAAAAAATCCTCCTCCCATTCCGCCTATGAACGGCCCTCCTCCTCGGGGGCCTTTGTAATTTTCATCTCTCGACCGTTCTTTCCGTCTGAGGATATGTCCGCAATTTCTGCATTTATATACTACTTCTTCAGTCTTTGTTCCGTTACTTCGGTCTATAACTTTGGAAGAAAGACGTTGCAGTTTGTGTTTTTTGCAATGGGGGCAGCGTGTTTTACGCCAGTTTGCATACAATCCGATGCCAATAAATCCTCCGAAAATCACAAAAAAGATGATAATGAATTCCAAGGGATCATCTTCGCTTTCGTCATTGCCGATATTTTCCATGGAACCGTCCAGGTAGCCGTTTACGGCCCGTATTCCTGCTACCATTCCGGCATTCCAGTTATTGTCCTTGAAATAGGGCAGCATATAGCGGTTCTGAATCCGTTTGCAGATGGCATCCGGCAATATCCCTTCAAGGCCATATCCGGTAGCGAATTGCACACACCGCTCGTCGGTGGAAAGCAAGATGACCAATCCATTGTCACGTTCTTTTTGTCCTACGCCCGTTTCCTGTCCCAGCCGGTGGGCAAAATCAAAACAATCACCTCCCTCTATGCCTGTTACCGCTACCACTAATGTTTGTATACCTGTTTTTTGCTCTAAAGCGTAGAGGATGCTGTCCATAGTGGTGACAGCGGTGGATGAAAGGATACCGTCGGGATTGCTGACGTAGCGGGTACGGTTTTGCAAATGTACCATCGGTATGTCTTTTATGGCATATTCTTTGGCTTGAAGCTGGACGGAGCCTAGAAGCATGAAAAAAGTAAGTAAAAATGTCAAATTTCTCATTGGATGTATTTGTCTACAAATGCTTTTACTTTTTGGGTATATTCTTCAGTATTGAACAGATAGGAATGTGCATGGTCTGCTTCCGGAACTATCCATAATGCTTTGGGCTGAGGTTTTGCCTCATACAATTTGTACACCATCCATGTGGGTACGTAGTCATCTTTATCACCATGGATAAAGAACATGGGCAGATGGCATCGGGCTACCTGTTTCAATGCGGATGCTTCTTTGAACCCCCATCCATATTCCAGCTGGCATAACCAGTCGGCGGTGTACATTAACGGGAATTGAGGCAAGCCGAATTGTGCTTTCAGTTCTTTGGAAAATTGGTCCCATACGCTGGTATATCCGCAGTCCTCGACAAAACATTTCACATAGTCGGGTTGCGGTTCGCCCGAAACCATCATAGTGGTGGCTGCACCCATCGAGATTCCATGTACTACCATGCTGGTGCTGTCACCGTAAATTCGATTGGCAACCTCCATCCATTGTGTTACATCTTTGCGGTCTAACCATCCCATTTGTATGGCATTTCCACCGCTCAGGCCAGTGTCGCGTAAATCTGGTAGGAGGATGTTGAAATCCAGTTTTTTATTGTATAGATAACCTATCATCATCATGCGGATGGCATTGTCTGTATACCCGTGTACTATAACTGCGGTTTTGGCTGTCGGGCGGCTGGAAGCCACATAGTAAGCATGCAGTTTTACGTGGTCGGGAGAATAGATAAAGGTATCCTTCAGTGCTTGGTTCTGTTTCAGACTATCTATCCACGGTTTTAGATAGGGGTAAGTCTTAAACATATATTGCCAGGAACTTTCCAAATTCTTTCCTCTGTTTTCAGGGCGTAAGGAATAGTTCAGCATATATTGACTGCCTCCAAGTAGGACTATAATAAGCAGAACGAATATACTACTCGTTCCAATAATCATTTTTTTTCTTTTCATACCTTAACTATTTGTTCCATATATCCCATGCACCAAAGGCTTGCAATAAGAGCATTTCTAAACCGTTTTTGGTAATTGCCCCTTTGTCTGCCCCCTTTTTCATAAAAAGAGTAGTGTCAGGATTATATAACAAATCATAAAGCAAATGGTTGGGTGTGAGATATTGGTATGGAATATTGGGATATTCATCGGCACGGGGATACATACCTACAGGAGTACAGTTGACAACTACTTTATACTCATCCATGATTTCGGGAGTGAGCTGATCGTAAGTCAGCATTTCTTCACGCAGGTTCCGTGATACGAATTTGCATTCCAAACCTAATTTTTTCAGTCCGTAAGCAATCGCTTTCGAGGCACCTCCTGTTCCTAGGATCAGAGCTTTTTTGTGCTGGGGTTCCAGCAAGGGTTCGATAGATTGAGTGAAGCCAATCACATCGGAATTATAGCCTATCAGCCTGGTCTTACCTTTTTGGCGGACAATTTTGATTACATTGACGGCTCCGATGGCTGCCGCATCTTTATCCAGTTCGTCCAAATAAGAGATGACTTGTTCTTTATAAGGTATAGTGACATTGAGCCCTACTAAATCAGGATTAGCCAATAGCACAGAAGGCAGTTCTTTGATGGATGGGATTTCGAAGTTTACATATTCGGCATCAATGTTTTCCGAATGAAACTTTTCATTGAAAAAGTTCTTTGAGAACGAGTGTCCTAACGGATAACCTATCAAACCATATTTTTTCATAAAACTCTATACTTTAAATTATTTCGTTGCTAAATAAAGCGTACAGATACCTAGTGTCAACCGCTTGAAACTCACCTGATTGAATCCGGCTTTACGGATAATGTCTGTCATTATTTCGCCTTGTGGAAAGGCTTTGATGGACTGCGGCAGGTAAGTGTAGGCACTACGGTCTTTAGAGAGTAGCTTGCCCAAAGTGGGGATGACTATTTTAGAATAGACAGCATATAGCTGTTTCATGGGGAACCAGTCGGGTTCGGAGAGTTCCAAAATGACTAGTTTTCCGTTGTCTTTCAGTACGCGGTGCATTTCGCGGAGTCCTTTGTCAAGGTCTTCGAAATTGCGTACACCGAATGCTACGGTAATAGCGTCAAAGCGTTTGTCGGGAAAGGTGAGTGCTGTACAGTCTTCCTTAGCGAAAGAGATGCGGCTGTCCAGTCCGGCGGCTTTTACTTTTTCACGTCCCACATTCATCATGCCTTCGGATATATCGGTACCTATCAGCTCTTGGGGGTGAAGTGTCTGACAGGCTTGAATGGCAAAATCGCCCGTTCCGGTGGCTACATCCATTATATGTTGCGGGTGAAAAGGTTCCAGCCAGTTAATGGCTTTGCGGCGCCAGCTTTTGTCAATGTTCCATGAAAGGGCATGATTCAACTGGTCGTAAGCAGGGGCAATGTTGTCGAACATTTTCTCTACTTGGACGCTTTTCTTTTCGTCAGCGTTGTAGGGCTTGATTTTTTCTTGTGGGTAGTTCATGTTTAATTAAAATTGAAAATTAAAGATTAAAAGGAGAGGATGGAGGATAGATTCCTGTACCTGTCTTTTAATCTTTAATTTTTCATTTTTATTTATTTCAAGTATTCGGTTACGTTCTTTTCTATACGTGCGGCGATATTTTCAGTGTCTGCTTTCACAAATTTTTCGCCGGTGATGTGTTCGAACAGTTCCATATAGCGCTCGCTGATAGAATTTACGATTTCCGGAGTCATTTCGGGAACTTGTTGTCCTTCTTTGCCTTGGAAACCATTTTCCATCAACCATTCGCGTACGAATTCTTTAGAAAGTTGTTTTTGAGGTTCGCCTTTTGCAAAGCGTTCTTCATAACCTTCCAAGTAGAAATAACGGCTTGAATCCGGAGTGTGGATCTCATCCATCAGATAAATAGTGCCGTTGTGTTTACCGAATTCGTATTTGGTATCTACCAGGATCAGTCCGCGTTCTGCAGCGATTTCAGTACCGCGTTTGAACAGAGCCAATGTATACTTTTCCAATATTTCGTATTCTTCGGGAGTGGCCAGACCTTGTTTCAGAATTTCTTCCTTAGAGATGTCTTCATCATGCAGGCCCATTTCGGCTTTAGTGGTTGGAGTAATGATTGGTTCGGGAAATTTCTGGTTTTCTTTCATTCCTTCGGGAAGTTTTACACCACAGATTTCACGAACGCCGTTTTTGTAAGCACGCCATGCGCTACCGCACAGGTAACCACGGACAATCATTTCCACAGGAAAACCTTGACACATAACTCCTACGGTAACCATAGGATCTGGAGTCGCCATTTTCCAGTTGGGGCAGATGTCGGTAGTTGCATCCAGAAATTTGGCTGCAATCTGGTTCAGCATTTGTCCTTTGTAGGGAATACCTTCAGGCAGAACTACGTCGAATGCGGAGATACGGTCGGTAGCTACCATTACTAACTTTTCGTCATTGATGTTGTATACATCACGCACTTTGCCGTGGTACACACTTTTCTGTCCCGGAAAGTTAAAGTCTGTTCTTGTTAATGCTTTACTCATGTCTTTATTTATAATTAAAATCAATAAATTCGTTTTATGTTTTCAGATTTTTCACTTCGTTCAGAATGACATGAATGAAAGGTTTTCTGTTTTTCTTCAAACTTCTCGTATGCTTCCACAATGCGGGTAACCAGTTTGTGCCGTACAATGTCCTTCTTGTTGAGTTCGATGAAACTGATTCCTTTCACGCCTTTCAGAATTTTTAGTGCCTGTATCAACCCCGAAGTTTGTGAAGATGGTAAGTCTATCTGTGTCATGTCACCTGTTACAATCATTTTGGTGTTCATCCCCATACGGGTGAGGAACATCTTAATTTGCTGGGTGGTGGTATTTTGAGCCTCGTCCAATATCACTACAGCATCATTCAAGGTGCGTCCGCGCATAAATGCCAATGGGGCTATTTGAATCACATTCAATTCCATATATTCTTTTAGCTTGGCGGCGGGAATCATATCTTGTAATGCGTCATACAGTGGTTGTAGATAAGGGTCAATCTTATCTTTCATATCACCGGGTAAAAATCCGAGTTTTTCTCCTGCCTCCACAGCCGGACGGCTCAAAATAATTTTTTTGATTTCTTTGTTTTTCAGGGAACGGACAGCAAGGGCGATAGCAGTGTATGTCTTTCCTGAACCTGCGGGACCGATAGCGAACAGCATATCGTTCTTTTCATATTCTTGTACCAGCTTCAACTGGTTCTCACTACGGGGAACGATCGGTTTTCCTGTTACACTGAATACAATAGTATCCCCTGTATTCTCTATTTGGGGTGAACGACCTTTCACTATGTCTAAAATCACTTCTTCTTTCAGTGAGTTATACTGGGCGCAATGCTTTTCCAATGCCAATATATTCTCTTCAAAAGCACACATTTCCTCTTCGTCTCCCAATACTTTGATGACATTTCCACGTGCCACAATTTTTAATTTGGGATACAAAGCTTGTATCATTTTCATATTGACGTTGTTTACGCCATAAAATATCACAGGATCAATATCCTCTAAAACTATATGTTTTTCTATCATTTAACTAGTTTAGGTACTTTATGTACTTGTTTATAGGGTGCAAATTTAATGAAAGGTTTTCATTGTTCTTATTTTCCGGGCAATTTATTTGCATAAGCTTTTTCAGAAAAAGGATTTTAATCTATCTTTGCGAGGAATTTGAAAAGATAGTTAGATTATGAATTGTATGAAAGGTGCATGTTGCACGCTATTGTCACTGTTGTTTTCCTTGACAGTTTCTTCCGGTTGCAAGGAAAAAGATATGTCCATGAAGATGAACGAGCCTCATAATATAAAAGGTGTAATTAGCTATAAACGTAGTTTCGGTGATTTGAATGATACTCATCTCAGTGTGGCGAAGAAAATAGGAATTCGTCCGTTGGCTTCTCGTTCGGAAGCAGAGGGGCTGGGTGGCAAATTGGTTCAGATAAAACCCTGTGAGCGTTATGCCATGGATTCGCTGACTCACTCCATTCCTTTTCTGATTCCGCAGGCTAGTGCGTTATTGGATACAATAGGAGCCAATTTTTTGGATTCATTGAGTTGCAAAGGATTGAATCCTAATCAAATCATTGTTACTTCTGTACTTCGTACGGCAGATGATGTGAAACGTCTTCGTCGTCGCAATGGAAATGCTTCTGCCAATTCAGCTCATGCTTTTGGGACAACTTTCGATGTCAGTTACCGTCGGTTTTGTAAAGTGGAAGACCCGGATGGACGTCCTATGCAGGATGTTAGTCCGGATACGCTGAAGTTGGTATTGGCCGAGGTACTCCGTGATCTTCGGAAATCGGACAAATGCTATATTAAATATGAGTTGAAACAGGGATGTTTTCATATAACAGCCCGCTGATTTATTGAATTTTCACTTGGTCGGAGGCTTTACGATGCGGTATTTCATATATTTGGCTTATGATGGAACGAATTATCACGGTTGGCAGATTCAGCCCAATGGTGACAGTGTACAGGAAACATTAATGCGTGCTCTTTCTACTTTTCTCCGTCAAGAAATAGAGGTAGTGGGAGCGGGACGTACTGATGCCGGTGTGCATGCGCGTCTCATGATCGCGCATTTTGATTATGACCGGGAGTTGGATTGTGTTCAGATAACGGAGAAATTGAATCGCTTGCTTCCTCCCGATATAGCGGTTTACGCTGTAAAGCGGGTGAAGGATGATGCGCATGCCCGTTTTGACGCGACTTATCGTACTTATAAGTATTATGTGACTACCCGGAAAGATCCGTTTAACCGTCACTATGCCTGGAGGCTTTTTAATTCATTGGATTTTGAGAAAATGAATGAGGCTGCCCGTGTATTGTTTGATTATACTGATTTTACCAGTTTCAGTAAATTGCATACTGATGTGAAGACGAATAATTGCCGGATTATGCATGCTGAATGGACGCAGGTGAGCGGGACAGAATGGGTATTTACTATTAAAGCTGACCGTTTTTTACGGAATATGGTAAGGGCTGTGGTAGGTACGTTGGTAGAAGTGGGACGTGGTAAAATGACTGTGGATGAGTTCAGGAAAGTGATAGAGGATAAAGATCGTTGTAGTGCCGGGAGTTCTGTTCCGGGACATGCCTTGTTTTTGGTAGATGTGGGATATCCGGAAGAACTGTTTATTGTTTCTCCGTCAGATATTTCCAATATCTGACAGGCATATCTTGCCGGTGTTTTCTGGGATTCCAACGTTCTTTGATGCAAATGGACTTGAAATATGTTTTCCAAAGTTTCTGAAACAATTTCTCATCATTGTCCATCAATGTTTCATTTAGCATTCCTGTGACCAGATGCGCTTGGCGGGGGTCTTCAAATGTTACTTCTTCCATCTCCGTCAGATTATAGTAATATCCATATTGTCGCTTCACATCATAAATGAGCCAACGCTGGTCGGCAAACCGGTCTTTGAAATGATCCACAGCCAGTGGCAGTGCGTTGAATTGAGGCTCTACGGCTGCAAAGAAAGTTCCGTCCGCAGCTTTTTGGAAACGGACGAACTGCATGAGGTGTACTCGTTCTCCATCTACTCTTTTATAGATTTTCGCAAGCTCCAGCACATCAGGATCGGCAAAGTTGGTTTCGATGGAATGAGGAGAGTTTATGGCCTTCCGGATATAGCGGAAAAGCATTTCGTCCACCTTTGGTAATTCTGATAACCAGCAGCAGGTCAGGCAGAACAGGGCATGCTTGGAGATTTTTTTCTGTAATCCGCGCCACACTCGTCCGGCTTTCTCTTCATCAGTGGCTATGTGTATGGCTTCATCATAAAATAAGGGTAGCGGCTCGCCTTCCATCAAGAGCGAGTCTGGAAAGGTTTTGCGGAAGTAGGCATCGAAAATGCAAGTCAGCAAGCCTTCAAATGTATGGTCATAGATAAACAGAATCATTCGTTATCAGTGAAGTTTAGTATTAATTGGCGTTCGTCCACTTTCTTTTTGGGTTTGGGTACTAACAGTCTGCGTACTCCTGTCGGGGTCAGTTCATTAACAGTTCGGGTGGGGAGTTCGTTGCAGGTTATGAAGTATTGCGCTTTTTTCATCACTACACCTATTTTTTTCAGTTCATAGAATCCCAGTTTGGAGAAGCGGCGTGATGCGATGATTTGTCTTGCCGATTTGATTCCGATGCCCGGTACTCTGAGAATCATTTCGTAATCTGCCTGATTTATATCTATCGGAAATAGTTCGGGATGCCGTAATGCCCAACCTAGTTTGGGATCGATTTCCAAATCCAGGTCGGGATAGGAGTCATCTACTATTTCTTCTACTTTAAATTGATAGAAACGTAACAGCCAGTCGGCCTGATACAAACGGTTCTCCCGTACCAATGGCGGCTGTTTCAGTGCCGGAAGTCGTTTGTCGTATGTATTTACGGATATATATCCTGAGTAGTAAACGCGCCTCATGGTGGGGTGTTGGTAGAGTGAAGAAGAAAGATAAAGGATGTCTTTGTCTGATTCGGTTGTGGCACCGACAATCATCTGCGTGCTTTGTCCGGCAGGAACGAAGCGTGGAACATGGCGGAATTTTTTCCGGTCTTCCTTATTGGTAAGTACTCCCTGCTGGATATAGCGCATGGGCTGGTACACACTTTTGTGATCTTTTTCGGGAGCCAGTAATTTCAGATTCTCTTCTTTGGGAATTTCTATGTTTACACTGAGGCGGTCAGCGTAGAGTCCGGCTTCATTAACTAGTTCGCGACTGGCTCCGGGGATGCTTTTCAGGTGAATATATCCGTTGAATTTGTGTACTAACCGCAGGTCTTTGGCAACACGTACCAACCTTTCCATGGTGTAATCCGGATTGCGTACAACGCCGGAGCTGAGGAAAAGCCCTTCTATATAGTTGCGCCGGTAGAATTCGATGGTGAGGTCTACCAGTTCGCTTACCGAAAGTGTGGCACGGGGAATGTCATTGCTTCTTCTATTGATACAATAGGCACAGTCATATATGCAATAATTGGTCAGCATAATTTTCAGCAAGGATATGCAACGACCGTCCTCGGCGAAGCTGTGGCATATTCCCCAGCCGCCTACGGTGTTTCCCAATGTGCCTGATTGGTTACGGCGCACAGTCCCACTACTGGAGCAGGAAACATCATATTTGGCAGATTCTGCTAGTACTTTCAATTTGGCAAGGACATTCTCATTCATTTAATCAGAATATTTCTGCCAAAAATACAGATAGTCTTTGGAATGGGCAAACGGTTTGGCATTTTCTCCGTTAATTTTTAACTTCTTTGTTGGATTATGCTGTTCCTTTTTTCTAATTACAATATAAGCCCGCTTGCTTTAAGCAGGTGTGTATTGGTGGTGACTATAATTCTTTTAACTTCTTTGTGGAGAATATATGGGGTATTGGAACGGGGATGAACTCTGTATGAATTCCATCGCTTTTTTTATGTTAAGATGCTACTTAAACATTAGTTTATGTAATATAAATTAAGGCGGTTTGCAAATTATTTATTAATTTCGCACTTCATTTTTAATGTTTAATATAAAAAATATTTATGGAGTGGTTTAAGAAAAAAATGAGAGTCTTTCTTTTTGTCTGTTTGTTATTCCCTTTTTATAGTTATGCGGCAAAGATTTCTTTGTCTATAAGTGGTAAAATAGAAGATCATTCAGCAATGCTTTATTTTCCTGACGGGAGAGAACTTCCTATTTCAATAGATGCTTCAGGAAAGGGAGAATTGGTAGTCGATGTTACGGAGCCTGTTTATGTGGCATTAGGTTATCATTATATAAGTCGTACTTTGTTGCTTACACCTGATACAGATATACAAATTTCTTTTGAAAATAAAAAATTTGGAGAACGTGTAGCCATTACAGGCACAGGTTCACAAGTAAATATCTATTTGAATAACGGACGTTTGAAAGCAGCAAAAATTGATGATATGGCATTAGGAGAAAAAGCGTTCTTTTTGAAAATGGATAGTATTTTGAATGTAAATCTGCAAGAGTTGGATCATGCCGGATTATCAGAGGAAATTAATGAAATGGAGAAAATACGTTTGAAATATTTTACTTGTGCTACATTGCCTTCTTATCCTTATTTCCATATGCGTATAGCTAAGGATTCTACTTATGAAGCTTCTTTAGAATATTGGAGTAAGTTACAGGAGTTGATGGTTATGGATGCTTCTTTGTTGCGATATGACGAATTCCGTTCATTTTTGGTTGAGGCGGTAAGCAGAGTGGCAAGAAAACAATACCCGGAATCAAAGTCTTTGGATGCAGTAGTCCGATATGTGGAATCGGAAGTGAAGGAGCCTGGTATTGCAGAGTTCTTAATAAATAAGAATGTATATGCTTATGTAGAGAGATATGGACTTGATTCTGCTGATGCTTATTGTGCTGTGTTCGATCGGTATGTAAAATCACCGCTATTGGTGAAGAATTTTGAGACATTGTGCAATCGTTGGCGCAAATTGTCGGTAGGAGCTCTTTCTCCAAATTTTAACTGTACGGATTTGTCTGGTAAAAAAGTTTCTCTTTCTGATTTTAAGGAAAAGTATGTATATATAGATATTTGGGCTACTTGGTGTGGTCCTTGCCAACGTGAAATTCCACATTTGCAAAAGTTAGAAGAAAAATACCATGGAAAAGATATTTATTTTGTTAGTATCTCATGTGATAATAACAAAAAAGCATGGGAAAATAGAGTGAGGGCTGGTTTAAAGGGTATTCAGTTGCATTTTGTAAATGGAGATACATTTATGAATGACTACATGATAAAGGGGATTCCCCGTTTTATTCTTTTAGATAAGGAAGGAAAAATTATATCGGTGGATATGAGTCGTCCTTCTGATCCCAAAACAATAGCTAAATTAGATGAATTACTTAACTGACTTTTATATTGATAAATTTTTTTAATTTTATGAGTGAAGAATCAGTAAACTCAAGAAGGTGCAAAGGGGGAAATCTGTTTTTTTCAAGAATTCTTTTTTGTATTTGTTTGTGTGGACCGGTAGCTTATGCGTTGGCAGAGGAAAGTACTGTCGTTTCAGAAATACGGCAGAATGAAAAAAAATCTATTTCGGGAGTGGTTACAGATACTAATGATGAACCGTTGATTGGAGCGACTGTATTGGTAAAAGGAACTCAGAATGGTACCGTAACAGATGTGGATGGACGTTTCCATCTGAAGGTAAACAGTGGGGAAACACTTGTGGTTTCATATATTGGTATGAAATCAAAAGAAGTGGCGGTTGTGGATGGAAAGAAAGAGCTTTTTATTCGGTTGGATGCGGACACTGAAATGTTGGATGAAGTGTTGGTTACTGGATATCAGACTTTGTCGAAAGAACGTTCTACGGGTGCGTTTTCTAAAGTTTCTACTGAAAAGTTAGAGTTGAAACGTATGGATAACTTGTCTTCTATGCTTGAGGGACAAGTGGCTGGATATGTGAATGGACAGATTCGTGGTGTCACAACCATGAATGCTGTCGCGAATCCGATGGTCGTGATTGATGGATTTCCTGTAGAAAATACAACATTAGACAGAATAGGGCAGACAACTGAAAATATGCCTGATTTAAATCCGGAAGATATTGAAAGCGTAACAGTGCTGAAAGATGCTGCTGCTGCTTCTATCTACGGTGCGCGAGCTGCTAATGGCGTGATTGTGATTACTACGAAAAAGGCTAAAGAAGGTAAAGCGGAAGTAAGTTTTTCTTCTACCTTTACAGTGCACCCTTATTCTTATTATAAAAAAAATCGGACTAATGCGGCTGATGTTATTGCTATGGAACGTGAATGGGCGACTATGGCATTGAGTACGCCTGAGGCTGCGGAGATGCAGGCTGCCGATTTGCGTGAAAACGGACCATATCCTAGTTTGGGAGTTAATACTTTGTTAGATATGTACACTGGGAAAATCAGTATGGCTGAGGGAGATAAAATTCTGAATCAGTTGGCTTCCTACGGTTATCAATATTATGATCAGGCAGAAAAATATGGTAAGCGTAACCCTTTTTACCAGCAGTATAATTTGAGGGTAGGTAAAACAACAGAGCGTAATTCTTTTAATTTCTCTACTACTTATTGGGATAATGATTATGAGGATATAAATCATAGTGATTGGAAATTAGGTATCAATATTACTAATTCATTACAGCTAACCAATTGGTTGCATTTTGATACAGGCGTTTATCTGAAATATGGCAAAGAGAAGAACCAGTCATATGATTTGTTTGATCCGGGCTTTTCTGTCATGCCTTATGATCCGTTGGTCAATGCAGATGGAAGTTATTTTGTGGCACCTTCACAAAGTGACAAGTCACGTCGTGATTTAGTGGATCAATATGGGCTGTATTCAGAAGATCTCGTGCCGATGGATGAGTTGAATTATGCTCTTAATACAACCAAAACTTTTGAAACCCGCGCTTATGCTAAGTTGAAGTTTGATTTGACTTCTTGGTTGAATTACAATGTGATGTTCCAATATGAAACAAGTGATTCGGATTATGAATCATTGGGTGAGAAAGAGTCAAATTTTATGCGTAAGCGTATTAATGATTTTACCAGCAAATCACCGAATGGCAGTTCTTTGGTATATAATCTGCCGAATGGAGATTCGTTTCATACGTTGAAGAACAGCAAACATAGTTATAACTTCCGTCAACAGTTGAGTCTTGATAAAACATTTGATGAAAAGCATAATTTAGTATGGATATTAGGACAGGAAGTGCGCCATTCATTGATTAATTTTGATGAAAATACGGTATACGGATATGATCCGGAGCTTAAAACATGGCAAAATTATAATATGAAAGATTTGGCTTATTTTTCGGGCTTGTTAGGATCTGCTCAGTTAGATCAGAATAGTATTGCTTCGTCTCGTGAATTGCTTAATCGTTTTGTTTCCTTCTATTCGAATGCATCGTATACGTATGATGATAAATATGTACTTTCTGGAAGTATTCGTTGGGATCGTTCGAACTTGTGGGGAACTAATTCGAAATACCAGAATAAACCTTTATGGTCAGTCGGGGGAAGTTGGAATATCTATAAAGAGAAATTCTTTCAAGCGGATTTTGTAGACATGTTGAAATTACGCGCTTCATACGGTATTGGTGGTAATATTGGGCGTAATACAGCTCCCTATCTGATAGCTTCCTATTATGATTCCAGCCTTGTGGATGGTATGGCAGGGTCTGTGAATACTCCTCCCAATAAGGATATCCGTTGGGAAAAGACAACGACTGTGAATGTAGGTGTAGATTTTGCTTTGTTCCGTCATCGTCTGTCGGGAACAATAGAGTATTATAATAAATATAGTGTTGATCTACTTGCTGCTATAAATGGTAGTCCTACACAAGGGTTTGGCTATACAACGTTGATGACGAATAATGGAAAAATGGTAAACCGGGGAGTGGAAATCACTTTGAGCGGAGAGATTATCCGTCAGAAGGACTTTAGTTGGAACGCTTCATTGTTATATGCATTTAATCGTAATAAAGTAAAACACATCAGTGTGCAACCAAGTTTGTGGGATAGCCGTATAAGTATGCCTACCAGTTATCCTATGGTTGGAAAACCATTATATGGTATTTATGCGTATAAGTGGGCTGGATTGAATGAGAATGGTGATCCACAGGTATATGATGCGGAAAATAATGTCACTTCAGGTCCTGCACGTGATTATCATGCATTGGTTTATTGTGGTACGACTGTTCCTATACATAATGCTTCGTTAACCAATGTATTACGTTATAAAGGTTTTGAATTTTCAGCAATGCTGATATTGGATGCAGGTCACAAGTTGCGGTCAAGCAATATTCCAAGCATTAATATGTCGAACGGACGTATTACATCTACTGCTAAGGGTATAGTGGACCGTTGGACTCAGCCTGGGGATGTAACGGACGTACCACGTCTGCTTTTCTCTAATGATACGGAGAATTTTAATACACACCGTACGGAATTATATCGTTATTCGGATTTGTTTGTGTATGATGCATCAAATATTCGTTTGAGTAATATTTCATTGGCGTACAGAGTTCCGGCCCATTGGTGCAAGAAAATTTCTCTTTCCGGCGCTCGTCTTCAGTTCAATGTAGAGAATGTAGCAACATTTGCTTTTGATAGTAAAGCGAATTACGATTTAGGCGGTAAAGTGAAACCGAATTATGTATGGGGATTGTATTTGAATTTTTAAAGGATGAATAATATGAAAAAACAAATGATAAAGATAAGCAGTCTGCTTTTTGTTATGGTGGCTATGATGCTTTCCGCTTGTGATGATTATTTGGATGATGTGCCGAAAGGGCAGAAGATTCCGAAGACATGGGAAGACTATAATGCTTTTATCCGAAATAATTTTTCCTACCATTTTCTTGATCCCGATCAGCTTGCGGTATTAGCAGGAGATATATTTAAACTTCCTTCTGCCGTAACTAGTCCGTCGTTAACACGTGCCAATTATTACGCAGATGAATCTGTAAATCGAATAGACTTAATGACAGGCAATGATAAGAACCCTTATTTTAATGCTTATGAGGGACTTTTTGCGTGGAATCTAATCGTAGAGGATGTACCGGATGCGACAGAATGTACGGAGGTTCAGCGCCGTCAGTTAATAGCTCAGGGACGTGTTCTTAGAGCCATGCATTATTTTTATTTGGCTAATTTTTATGCTGACCAGTATGATGAGGCTACTAAGGATAAACTGTCAGTTCCTTTGATAACTTCGGCTTCTGTGGAGGCTCCGTCGCCGCAGGTAACTTTGCAAACAATCTATGAGTTTATGCTTGATGATTTGAATAAGGCGGTTGAAGATCTGCCTGTACATAGTGAGTCGATTCTTCATCCTAATCGGGCACTTGGATATGGTATGTTGGCTCGAGTGTATTTGTCTATGGGGGATTATGACAATGCTTTGAAGAACGCTTCATTGGCATTGGAGCAAAATGACCAGCTTTTTAACTGGATAGATCTTTATGAGGCGGATAAGGAGCGCTATGATGATCCCAAGAATTATACATCAGGGGTAGCCGGTAATCCTGAAACAGATAATGTAGAGAATTATATTTATTGTTATGGATCTTCCACTTCAGGCTGGACTGGCTTGAATAACACAAGCTACGCTATTTCTCCTGAACGGGCGGCTCGTTTTGAAAAGGGGGATACTCGTCTGCTGACCCATTGGAAATCCAGAGTGTCATCTTCCGGTATTCCTTATTATGCGGGTATCTATGCTTTGGAAATGAATAAAGGAGGTATGCGTTCACCTGAAATGTATTATATAAAGGCCGAATGTTTGGCTCGTAAAGGGGGAGAAGCTAATATTAGAGAAGCAATGGAACTGGTGAATAAGGTGAGAAAAACACGTATTCTTCTTGAGTTTTATCAAGATTGGACTGCTGCAACAACGAAAGAAGCAGTGGAAAAAATAATAAGAGATAAAGAGAGTGAATATATCCAGACTCAGGTTATATATTGTGATTATAGACGTTTGAATAAGGATCCGGAGTATGCCCGTACTTTTCCACGCACTATTGAAGGAAAAGAGTATATTCTAAAGTCTGATTCGCATTTATGGATTATGCCTTTTCCGCGTGAAGCCGTATCTAATCCTGGAAATGGAACGATTACACAGAATGTGGAAAAGTAATAAAGCGATAATTTTGCGATAGAATTTATATTATCGATAGGAGTATTCTGAAAAGATTAAGAAATATCCGGATATCCTATAGAGAGAAACAAAAAGGGCGGAACAAAAAATCCGCCCTTTTCTCGTTTTATTATTTTTCAAATTGGATTAGTGGCAATGTCCGCATCCACAGTTGTTTTCATCACTACAACCATCACCGCATCCACCTCCGCAGTCACCACAACCACAGCCGCATCCTTCTCCACTCATCATTTTTACCATTTCCTGAATTTCTTCATTAGTGGCTGTGCGGGATTCTACTACTTCACCTTCAAAAGTGAGATCTTTACCTGCATGAGGATGGTTTAAATCTACAGTAACAGTGTCATTGGTTACTTCGCTTACGGTAGCGTAGAAGTGATGGCCTTCATTGTCCTGTAAGGGAATGACAGCCCCCGGGAAGATACGTTCTTCATCAAAAACACCATCAATGGTGAACATATCTTTAGATACAGTGCGCACACCTTCGGGCATATATTCTCCGTAGGCTTCTGCGGTAGGAATGACAAATTCAAATTTATCACCCTTCTTCAAGGCTGTTATTTCTGTTTCAAAGCGTTCCAGTGTGGTTCCTAAGCCGGATATGAACTGGAAAGGATGTTCTACAGTTGCTTCTTCTACCAATGTTTTCTGGCCGTCTTGCATTACATAAAGTTTGTATGCTACGGTGATGTACTTATTTTCCATGTTTTCTTATTATAATAATGTAATATAAACTACTTACGTAAGTTTTCCGTTGGCAAAGATACGAATTAATTCCCCTTAATCCTTTGTTATTACGTTTATATTACATAAATTTGTTATTATGATACTATAAATGCATTTTCGGTGGCGTTTAATCCTTGATATAAATCAATTAACTGCTCGTTTTGATAGATGTTTGCTTTAATTAACAGATATATGACAACATGTTATAAAGCATGTTGTTATATTTGCAACGTAAAGAGAAAGAGATAACGAGATTGTTTTTAAAAGGTATTATTTAGTTCTTAGGTACTAAGTAAATTGTTTTTAGGTTTAACAAATTAAAATTTTAGGTATTATGAAACGTTTAGTATTGTTGGTTGTAGTGGCATTAGGAATGTCAGCTACAAGTTTTGCAGGAGAAAAAGTAGAAGGTAAAGATTGGAAGGTAGATGTTAACGTCGCAAAGTTGAGCAAATATTTGAATCTGGATGCACGTCAGATGGAGGAGGTTGCTAATATTTCTGATTATTTTGCTGACAAAGTGCAAAGCGCAAGCTACGCAAAAGAAGCTAAACAAGGTAAAAAATTGCGTGAAGCCGTATATGGAAACTTCAAACTGATGAAACGTACATTGACAAATGAGCAGTACAAGAAGTATGTGCAGTTGTTGAATGTCACATTGAAAAACAAAGGGTTGGATTCCTATATGGAAGATGCGGCGAATAAATAAATTTATAAAGTGAAATAAATGAATAGAAAAGAGAGTGCATTGGTTTGTATTCTCTTTTTTATTTATCCGTCGGAAGATATAGTGTATATTTGTGATAAAATGATTGTTTAAAGCCCGATTTAGTTACGAATGATAATTTATAAGAAAAAAAATCTTCATTTTATTTGTTTGTTACAAAAAACGCTTTACCTTTGCAGTCGTTAAAGAAACAAAGAAAACAGATATATGAATATTACTACTCTAAATAACCTGGCAGTCCTGCATATTATTCGCGTCGTGGTGGTCACACTGGGAGCGTGAGAAAGGTTGTGTATGTGTAGTTGTACATATAAAGAAATAATTGAAAGCCTTTCTCACATGGTGAGGAAGGCTTTTTCAATAAGTATAGGACGTTATAGATTTAGAATAAGATGAAGAATCAGTTACGCAGTTCGTTTAGCACACAGGGTCGCCGTATGGCAGGAGCGAGAGCTTTATGGGTAGCTAACGGCATGAAAAAAGAAATGATGGGCAAGCCCATTATAGCCATAGTAAATTCGTTTACACAGTTTGTTCCGGGACATACCCATCTGCATGAAATAGGTCAGCAAGTGAAAGCCGAGATCGAAAAACTGGGATGTTTTGCAGCAGAGTTCAATACAATTGCCATTGATGACGGAATAGCTATGGGACACGATGGTATGCTATATTCACTGCCCAGTCGTGATATCATTGCCGACAGCGTGGAATATATGGTGAATGCTCATAAGGCGGATGCAATGGTGTGTATCAGTAATTGTGACAAAATCACTCCGGGTATGCTGATGGCTGCCATGCGGCTGAACATACCGACTGTTTTTGTATCGGGTGGTCCTATGGAGGCAGGAGAATGGAATAACCAGCATCTTGATTTGATAGACGCCATGATTAAATCTGCTGATGCATCGGTCAGCGATGAGGATGTGGCTCAAATAGAAGATAATGCGTGTCCCGGCTGTGGATGCTGTTCAGGTATGTTTACGGCTAATTCCATGAATTGTCTTAATGAGGCTATTGGTCTGGGACTTCCGGGTAATGGCACTATTTTGGCAACTCATGCCAACCGTACTCAGTTGTTTAAAGATGCGGCTGCTCTGATAGTGAAGAATGCTTATAAATACTATGAGGAAGGAGATGACAGCGTGTTGCCACGCAGCATTGCTACTCGTGATGCTTTTCTGAATGCCATGACATTGGATATTGCAATGGGTGGTTCCACCAATACTGTGCTCCATCTTTTAGCTATCGCCCACGAGGCGGAAGTAGATTTCAAGATGGATGATATTGATATGCTTTCACGCCATGTGCCTTGTTTGTGTAAAGTAGCTCCGAACACACAGAAATATCATATCCAGGATGTGAACCGTGCCGGCGGTATCCTTAATATATTGGGAGAATTATCCAAGGGTGGTTTGCTGAAAACCGATGTGAAACGAGTGGACGGTCTGACATTGGCGGAAGCTGTCGAAAAATATAATATATGTAAGAAGGAAGTGGATACTGAAGCAAAACGTATCTATTCAAGTGCTCCGGGAAACAAATTCAATATAAAGCTGGGTTCTCAGAATGCTGTTTATAAAGAACTGGATACAGATCGTGCCAATGGTTGTATCCGTGATTTGCAACATGCTTATAGTAAGGACGGAGGTTTGGCTGTTTTGAAAGGGAACATTGCACAGGATGGTTGCGTAGTGAAAACAGCCGGAGTGGATGAAAGTATTTGGAAATTCTCGGGACCTGCCAAGGTGTTCGATTCGCAGGATGCTGCTTGTGAAGGTATTCTAGGAGGAAAGGTAGTCAGCGGAGATGTTGTTGTTATCACTCATGAAGGTCCGAAAGGTGGTCCCGGTATGCAGGAAATGCTTTATCCTACTTCTTATATCAAATCCAAGCATTTAGGAAAAGAATGTGCTCTGATTACCGACGGACGTTTTAGTGGAGGAACCTCGGGATTAAGCATCGGGCATATTTCTCCCGAAGCTGCAGCGGGTGGTAATATCGGAAAAATAGTGGATGGTGATATAATTGAAATCGATATTCCGAACCGCAGTATCAATGTGAAACTGAGCGACGAAGAATTGGCCGCCCGACCGATGGCACCGGTGACCCGCGACCGTAAAGTTCCTAAAAGCTTGAAGGCATACGCTAGTATGGTAAGTTCTGCAGATAAAGGAGGAGTGAGAATCATTGACTAAATTAGAAATTAAAAATTGAGAATAAAAAACAGTTTCGTTGTCATCGGCCAGTTGTCCGGCATCGTATTTTTTTGAATCTCAATTCTCAACTAAACAATTATGGCAAAAGAAAAGATAACAGGAGCAGAGGCGATGATGCGTTCTTTGGAGTATCAAGGAGTAAAAACTCTTTTCGGATATCCCGGAGGTTCTATCATGCCTACTTTTGATGCTTTATATCATCATAAAGATACATTGAACCATATATTGGTCCGTCATGAACAGGGAGCTGCCCATGCAGCACAGGGATTTGCCCGCGTATCCGGGGAGGTTGGTGTCTGTTTGGTGACTAGCGGACCCGGTGCGACAAATACCATCACCGGCATTGCCGATGCTATGATTGACAGCACGCCTATTGTGGTGATTGCCGGACAGGTAGGAGCTTCTTTTTTGGGTACGGATGCTTTTCAGGAAGTAGATCTGGTGGGTATCACTCAGCCTATTACCAAATGGAGTTACCAAATTCGCCGTGCGGAAGATGTAGCTTGGGCTGTAGCCCGTGCTTTCTATATAGCCAAAAGCGGACGTCCCGGTCCTGTTGTTCTGGACTTTGCCAAGAATGCACAAGTGGAGATGGTGGATTATGAACCGATGAAGCTTGATTTTATCCGTAGTTATGATCCGGAACCTAATCCTGATAAGGAATCTCTTCAGGAGGCTGCCGAATTGATAAACAATGCCCAAAGGCCATTAGTGTTGGTAGGGCAGGGGGTAGAGTTGGGTAACGCGCAAGATGAGTTACGTGCATTCATAGAAAAAGCCGATATGCCTTGTGGCTGTACTTTGCTGGGACTTTCGGCTATACCGACTTCGCATCCTTTAAATAAAGGAATGTTAGGTATGCATGGAAATCTGGGTCCCAATGTCAAGACTAATGAATGTGATGTGTTGATTGCCGTAGGTATGCGTTTTGACGACCGTGTAACCGGAAAATTAGATACATATGCTAAACAGGCAAAGGTGATTCATTTGGATATTGACCATTCTGAAATAGACAAGAATGTAAAAGTGGATGTACCCGTATTAGGTAATTGTAAACATACGCTAGCTATGCTGACGCAACTTATCCGGGAGAATAAACACTCCGAATGGATTGATAGCTTTGCTGAATATGAAAAGACGGAATATGAACATGTTATCAGTAAAGAAATTCATCCTGTTGACGGGGCGTTGAATATGGGTGAAGTGGTGCGTGCGGTGAGTGAGGCTTCGAATAATGAGGCCGTACTGGTGACAGATGTGGGACAGAACCAAATGATGGCTGCTCGTTATTTTAAATACAGTAAGAACCGCAGCATCGTAACTTCAGGTGGATTGGGAACAATGGGATTCGGTCTTCCCGCTGCTATAGGCGCTACTTTCGGTTGCCCGGATCGTACTGTATGCGTATTTATGGGTGATGGCGGTTTGCAGATGAATATTCAAGAATTGGGAACTATCATGGAGCAAAAAGCGCCGGTAAAGATTATTTTGTTGAACAATAACTATTTGGGTAATGTTCGTCAGTGGCAAGCTATGTTTTTCGGTCATCGTTATTCATTTACTCCGATGTTGAATCCGGATTACATGAAGATTGCCGAGGCATACGAGATTCCTGCCCGTCGTGTCATGAAGCGCGAGGAATTGCAGGATGCTATCCATGAAATGCTGGCTAATGACGGGCCGTTCCTGTTGGAGGCTTGTGTGATAGAAGAGGGAAATGTATTGCCGATGACACCTCCGGGAAGCTCGGTGAATCAGATGTTACTGGAATGCTAATTTAATAATTATGGATAAGACATTATATACATTAATCGTTCATTCAGAAAATATCGCCGGTTTGCTGAATCAGATTACGGCTGTGTTTACTCGTCGCCAAATCAATATCGAAAGTCTTAATGTTTCTGCGTCTTCCATCAAGGGAGTGCATAAATATACTATTACTGTCTGGACTACTCAGGATGTGATAGAAAAGGTGGTGAAGCAGATTGAGAAGAAAATAGATGTTTTGCAGGCACATTATTTTACTGATAGTGAGATTTATCAGCATGAGATTGCTTTGTACAAGGTTTCTACTCCTGAATTTCAGGAGAATCCTATGGCATCTAAAGTTATCCGCCGTTATAGTGCCCGCATTGTAGAAGTAAATCCGGTTTTCTCTATTGTTGAAAAGAATGGAATGAGTGAGGAAATTACTGCTCTTTATGAGGAGTTGCGCGGATTGGGGTGTGTATTGCAGTTTGTACGTTCGGGACGTGTGGCGATTACTACCAGCTGTTTCGAGCGTGTGAACGAATATCTGACCCAACGCGAGGAAAAGTATCGCCAGCAAAAAACGGAATAATGATGAGTGAGAATAAAGTAGGAACATACAGATTTGTGGCAGAACCCTTTCACTGTGATTTCAGTGGAAAGTTGACTATGAGTGTGCTGGGTAACCATTTGCTGAATTGTGCCGGCTTTCATGCTGCCGACCGGGGATTTGGAATTGCTACACTCAATGAGAATCATTATACATGGGTACTTTCCCGTTTAGCTGTAGAGTTAGAGAATATGCCTTGTCAATATGAGGGATTCAGTATTCAGACATGGGTGGAGAACGTGTATCGCCTTTTTACAGACCGTAATTTTGCAATTTTGGATAAGGAAGGAAAAGCTGTCGGATACGCCCGTTCCGTATGGGCGATGATCAGTATGGAAACTCGCAAACCAGCTGACTTGCTTATGCTTCACGGAGGTAGTATCACTGATTATGTATGCGATAAGGAATGTCCTATAAGCAAGCCCGGTCGTATTAAGGTGACAGAGAAAACTCCGGTTTCTGAATACCAGACCAGATATAGCGATATTGATATCAATGGTCATGTGAACAGTATTAAGTATATAGAACATATTCTCGACCTGTTTCCTATAGAATTTTTTAAGGAGAAACGGATTAAACGTTTTGAGATGGCTTATGTAGCTGAAAGTTATTATGGTGATATATTGAGTTTCTACCGCGAGGAAGTGGGGGAGAAAGAATATGATATAGAGGTGAAGAAGAATGGCACAGATGTTGTCGTTCGCAGTAAGGTGATATTTATTTAGAATCTAATTTTTAATTTTTAATTTATAATTTAAAATGGCACAATTGAATTTTGGCGGCGTTACAGAAACTGTAGTTATCCGCGATGAATTTCCTTTGGAAAAAGCACGTGAAGTATTGAAAGATGAAACAATCGCTGTGATCGGGTATGGTGTGCAGGGACCGGGGCAGTCTTTGAATCTCCGGGACAATGGTTTCAATGTAATCGTTGGTCAGCGTCCGGGAAAAACATATGAAAAAGCAGTTGCTGACGGATGGGTTCCGGGTGAAACTCTGTTTGGTATTGAAGAGGCTTGTCAGAAAGCGACTATCGTAATGTGTCTGTTATCTGATGCAGCTGTTATGTCTGTATGGCCGACTATCAAACCTTGCTTGACTCAAGGCAAGGCACTTTATTTCTCTCATGGCTTTGCTATTACTTGGAGTGACCGTACAGGGGTAGTTCCTCCTGCTGATATTGATGTGATCATGGTAGCTCCTAAAGGGTCGGGTACTTCACTGCGTACCATGTTCTTGGAAGGTCGTGGTTTGAACTCTTCATACGCTATCTATCAGGATGTAACCGGCAAGGCTTATGAACGTACTATTGCATTGGGTATTGGTATCGGTTCAGGCTATTTGTTCGAAACTACTTTCCAGCGTGAAGCAACTTCTGACTTGACTGGTGAACGCGGTTCTTTAATGGGGGCTATCCAAGGATTGTTGTTGGCTCAGTATGAAGTATTGCGTGAAAACGGACATAGCCCTTCTGAAGCGTTTAATGAAACTGTAGAAGAATTAACCCAGTCATTGATGCCTTTGTTTGCTAAGAATGGTATGGACTGGATGTATGCTAACTGCTCTACTACTGCTCAGCGCGGTGCATTGGATTGGATGACTCCGTTTCATGATGCTATCAAACCTGTAGTTGAAAAGTTATATCACAGTGTGAAGACTGGCAACGAGGCTCAGATTTCTATCGATTCTAACTCTAAACCCGATTATCGTGAAAAATTGGAAGAAGAATTGAAAGCATTGCGTGAAAGCGAAATGTGGCAGACGGCTGTAACCGTACGTAAACTTCGTCCTGAAAATAATTAATAGTTAGTATTTAGTATAGAAAGCGGGGGTGCGATGAGGCATCTCCGCTTTCTTTTATATATATTAATGTTAGTGGTATTGTTTATATCATGTGTAGTCGCTAATTTTGTGAAAACTTGACTTAGACATGAATAATAGATTATCACTTTTATTAATAGGGTGCATATTTCCCTTTCTATCTTTTTATGCACAAAAGAATATGAATCTTCCACCATATTATCCCACAGTAAAAGGTATTACGGATTATGCTGTGTGGCAGCTTGTATATCCGGATTCTTTATTAAAGGCGGATATTGCAGGTGAAGCAGTGTGTACACTCCGCATTGATAGTTTGGGTATTGTCCGTAGTAAATATATTGAAGCCACTCATCCTTTGTTTGCCAAGGCGGCCGAAGATGTGATTGAGGGGATGCGTGAATGGCAGCCTGCAAAGAAAGCGGGTAGAGATATAGATAGTACTGTAGTCTTTCATATTCCTTTTAATCCTGATATTTACAGTGACCGTATTTGGCGGCAGCAGCAAGTTCTGGAATCTTGCAGGGGACAATTTGTCGATTCCATGCCTGTCTTTCCAGATGATATTCGTAGTCTTGTTATGGGAAATATGGGTTGGCCTGATGATAAAGTGGATAAAGCCGTTGCTATTTGCCGTTTTACGGTGAATGAAAACGGGGAGATTATGAATATCCGTGTGATAAAAGGCACTCATCCGGCTTTTGATAAAGAGGCTATACGTATTCTTTCTAATTTTCCCCGGCTGATTCCTGCCATGAAAAACAGCAAACCTGTGCCATATGATTATTTTTTGACTATGCGTTTTTGGAAAGAGGATCTGGAACATTATTTATTGTATAGGGAATGTGCACAGGAAGATTTGGAAAAGACCACTTGGGAGCCTTATAGATACTCTTCTTATCCCGGTGGTACTGTTGCTTTAACGCAATTTATAAATTCTCATCTGAAAATAACTCCCGAAATGAAAGCTACGGGAAAGCAGGGACGGGTGATTTATAGTTTCAATGTGGATATAGATGGTTCAATGAAAGATTTTCGGCTGGTGAGAGGACTTGATCCATTAATGGATGCCGAAGCATTGCGGGTACTTCAATTAGTGAATGAAAAATGGAGTACGGGGTATTATTTCAATTCAAAGAAATGGTATCGGGAGTTTTATGTGAATCAATTCACCATTCCCATTATTTTTAGTTGGTAGCTTATATATATTGCTACTTTGGACTTGAGATTTCGATGTTTTGACAGTTTTGGGAGTCCACCTGTAACATTAAGGAGGATTACCGTTCTTGAAGGATCATTTTGTTCTTCGGTCAACTTTCGGAAGTATCTCTGACCTGTCAGTTTTTCGATACAGGAACTTCGAGCATATATGCCCTCATGCCCTCATTGTGTGTATAACAGGCTAATTATAAATTACTTATGTATTGACGGTAAAAATTCTTGCTCTCACTTATACTCTCATGCCCTCACTATGTTTTGAAGTTTTTTTTACATAACATGCTTGTTGTCAGTTATGCATATTTTTTACAGGCTGTTTGTGTTTGATGCAAAGTAGGACATTTTCAGGCTTTTCTATCGTAAGAAGTATGCATGAGAAGGGTTTCTACGAAATGAGGCTTACGATGGAATTTTCGGCAGGGGTAAAAAAGATCAAGACGTTTTTAAAAAAGCTCTTGTTCTTTTTTAAAAAGGCGGTTATCTTTTTTTAAAAGCTCTTGATCTTTTAAAAAAACGTCCTGTCACCAACGACAGGAAGAATATAAAAACAGGCTGTACCAATCATTTGATACAGCCTGTTTTTATATTTATAGGATTATATACTACAGATTAGAAGTACAGATAACGGTCATCTTTCACTTCAGCTTTTTTGTAGAGGTCATTGATGAAACTGCTAGCATAACGTCCTGCCATATTAGACAAGTTGTTTTCTTCGTTTTTAGCATCAAATTCTTCTGCACTTTTTTCTTTGTTATAAACCTGAATCATGTAAACACCTGCATTACCCTTGATAGGACCAGTTAACTTGTTTACTTCAGCTTTGCTTGCATAAGCACCTAAAGCTGGTTCGCTGGCGCGAGTTACTGAAACATATGCCGGAGCAGAGAAAGTGATATGTTTTACAGAATCGCTAACTGCATTTGCCATATTTTTCACTTGGTCAATGCTGTTTGCACCTTTCATTTCAGCTATCAGTTTTTCAGCTTTTTTATCTTTGATGATTTCTGCTTTCAGCATGTCGGCAACCAAGTTGATATTACGATATCCGGCAGGATTAATCTTTTCAAGAGCAACTACCATCAGGTGATCGTTCTCACCACATTCATACAATGGAGACACTTCACCTTCTTTGGCTGCAAAAATCCATTTCAACGCTTCACGGGTTCCTTTTACACCACCCACACGGTGTTCTGCGCTACGGAAATCAGCACGTTCTAACAAGCGGTATCCGCTTTCTTCTGCATTGGCAACAATCTTATCCATTGTAGTGTTCTGCGCTACGAATTGGCTGAAATCATTGTATGCCTTGTTGTATGTTTCTTTGCTGAATTCAACCGGACGTTTAATCACTGCAACTTTATATTTATCTTTCATGGCTTTTTTATCCAACACTTGAAGAATAACGTTAGCTTGTCCGATCTGAAGATTGCTTAATTCTTTAACATTAGAGTTAATCAATGTGTTGATGTATTTAGCATTGTCAGCATCTAATGCAGCACCTTCATAGTTGCGTGCAGTCAACCAGGTTGCTTCACCTGTCTGACCATATTTTTTTGCGATATCAGCAAAGTCAGCTCCATCTTTCAGTGCATTGAAAATACTATCGGCTAAAGTTGCGGTTTTAGCAGCATCTTCAGCATATACCTGAATTTGACGATATTGGATTGAATCGGGAGCAGTCTGCTTGGCAATAATTTTAAAAGCATTATATGAATCATCTGCCTGATTATAGTAAGGACCATATACTTCGTTGATAGTTACAGAGTCCAAACGAGCAACTACATCATTAGGATATACAGTCTTGTTGATTGCAATTTCAGAAAAAGGAACAACAGAGCCGGTGGAACGGATGAATGTGTTCATGTCGGCAGCGGTACCTAGCTGGTTGGCATATTCGGTTACTTCATTTAATACTTCTTTGCGATCTTCTTCAGATGGAGTTACCAATACATCAATGTATTTGATGTTACGAGTTTCAACCGGCTGTTCGAAAGAACTTTTTTTCTTGTTATACAGATCTTTGATTTCGCTGTTTGAAACCGTGATAGTTGAATCGCTGATAGAAGAATAAGGAATTGCAGCCAGTAAAACGTCTGATTGTTCAGTGCGTGATGTAAACGCATCTTCAGCTGCAACCGGATTTGAGATCAATGATTTTGCAATCAGGTTCTGATATTTTTCAGCTAAAGTAGATTGGATCAAAGTCTTTTCAATAAAATTCCAAAAAGCTCCCATTTTTTGATAGTATTCTACATATTGTGCAGGCATTTTGCTTGCATCCAGGTGAGCGTAATCTACCAGGAATTTTTTCAGCATATCTTTGTCGAAAGCACCGGTTTGCGGATTGCGGAACGGAGTTTGCATTAATAAGGGGTTAGTACCCTCCTCAATGATTGCTTGAACTTCAGCTTTGCTGACAGTCAGTCCCAATTTTGCAGCTTCTGCTGCGATTAATTGGTTATTTACGTAAGATTGCCATACTTGGTCTTTCACTTGAGTCAGTTGGTCGTCATTTAATGCAGAAACACCTTGTGTCAATTTAATGACTTCTGTGTATTCGTCTACCATTTTTTGATACTCTTGTGCTGTAAGTGTTTTTCCATTCACTTCACCTACGTCTTGTTTACCCTGATGTGGTTGGAGAACCTTCCATGCGTCTCCGGCAATGAATGCGAAGAGGGCAAGTCCGATTACAACGACCAACAGAGGGCCTTTACTTCTGATTGTTTGTAATGTTGCCATTTAATTTTACTATTTTTGTTTATTGTTTTTTTATACTTCATAGATTTAGCGCACGAAGATACAAAAAATGCAGCTTACAAGCTATTTTATTGTGAAAAAAATCTATTATTCGGTTACTTTCAACTTTACTAATTCAATTTTGGTTGCTGTTACTTTAATTATTTTGAAATGGAATTTATCGAAAGTGATCTCTTCATGTATTTTGGGGAAGCTTTGGTATTGGTGCAGGATGAGTCCACCGATAGTTTGGTAATCATCATTTTCCGGTAGGTCAAGTGAGAACAATTCATTGGCTTTTTCTATTTCCAGACGTCCGGAAAGGATGTATTCATTGTCACCGACAGATTTGGCTATGTAAGAAGTCGTGTCATGCTCGTCTTCTATTTCACCGAAAATTTCTTCCACTAAATCTTCTAGCGCCACGATGCCGGATGTACCTCCGAATTCATCGACTACTACAGCTAAGGATTTCTTTTGCTGCATGAATAGTTTCATCAGCTTATGCGCTCCCATCGTTTCGGGAGCAATAGGTAGTTGGCGTACACTCTTAGTCCAGTCTGTCTGTTCACGAAACATTTCAGAAGAATGGATATAACCTATAATATTGTCAATGTTTTCTTTATAGACAATGATTTTACTGATTCCGCTTTCAATGAAGCGGGCTTTTAGTTCTTCTATGGGAGTTCCATATTCTATGGCAACAATTTCGGTTCTAGGTACCATACAATCCCTAATTCTGATATTCGAAAAATCTAGTGCATTTTGGAATATCTTGACTTCGGTGTCTATGTCTTGTTCATTTTGAACATCTTGTATACTGCTTTGAATAAAGTAATCTAGATCGACTTTGGTAAAAGCTTTTTCATTGGCTTCTTTATTTGTTTTAATGCCTATAATGTAAAGTAATATATTGGATATTCCCGAAGCAAACTTGCTGATGGGATAGAGCAAGACATAGCAAATGTAAGTGGGAACTGCAAAAATATTCAGAGTGAAATTGGGATTAATCTTAAATAAGGTTTTAGGCAGGAACTCTCCTGTGACCAAGATGATTAATGTGGAAATAATTGTTTGGATCAGTACTAATAAAAAGTGGTTGTCTATCAATCCTGCCAGCAAGTTTTGTTCAATGACTTGTGCCATCAATATACCGTAAATGACCAAAGCGATGTTGTTCCCTACCAACATGGTAGAGATAAAATTGTTCGGATTATGAAAGAAGATGGAAAGTATACGTGAATTTATGCTTTGGCTGTTACGATCCATTTCAAAACGTAATTTATTGGATGAAACAAAGGCTATTTCCATGCCGGAGAAAAAAGCGGAAAAAGCCATTGTGATAAGAATTTGTATAATAATACCCATAATAGTGAGTGAATTAGCGTATCGAATCAGTTCTGGTGCTATTTGCAACAGCTTTTGTACTGTCTGCTGGTGCTGTATCTTCTACAGTGAAAATACCTGTGTTATTATAAATTTGATATTCTGTCATTTGCTGGTTGGATTCAAATCCATAACCGGTAATGATTTTGTCTTCTTGTTCAATGCGGATAAATTTGTCAGAATAGACCCTTTCCTGTTTTTCATCCCAAAAGAGCAGGTCTGTGTCAAATTTGTCGCCTCTTTGGCTGCGGATATGCACATTGCTTCTCAATTCCCAAAGTTTCTTTTTCTCGTAGTAATAGGCTGTATCGGCTTTTATGCTGGCATCAATATGGAATAGGGAATCAAACTTTTCCAGATAAACTCCTTTTTCAAAAGCCCAATAAGGAGGGTTCTTTTTATCATAAATTTCCCATTCTTCTGTGATAATTTTGTAGCGGGTAATACCGGAATCGGATATAAGGGTAGTAACCCCCAATGTTTTCATGCTAGGCAATGAATCTCTTTCTGTAATAGCTTCCGCCAGATTTTTTTCGCCTCCTGAGCATGCTGGGAATAAAACAAACATAACAGTTGCCCAAATGGCAACTGTTATGTTTAGAAATATAAAGTGTGATTCTTGTTTTTTTTCAGACGACATAATTATCTGATAGTTGTTGTTTCACCAATCCATCCACCGATTGTAACAGAGTCACCTTTCTTCAAGCTGAGGAAGAACAAGTCTGCGTCTTTAGGAGTATGGGCTGCATAAGTACCAATTAGTTTATTTGCTTCTTCAGCAACACTAGGATCTACACTTTTTGCTTTCTGTAATTTGTCGATAACAGCAAAATAAGTACACTTGTTCAATGCGGCTTCATCACTCCAGTTAGGGCTTGATGCATACATATTAGCAATTAAAATGTAAGGCTTACCATTGTTTCCATCCAATGAGATTGACTTCAGCGCATATTGTTTTGCCTTGCTCAACTGTTTTTTGCTGAATAAAATAGCAGCGGTTTTGTATGCATAGTCGGCTTTCTTTAATGGGTCTTGTTCTAAGTTGATAGCCTGATCAAAATAGTCGATACATTTGTCCATATCACCTTTCTTGTAATACATGTATCCGCAACCTACAGCAGTTTCGGCAGTCGGTTCGATGGCATGTGCGGCTTCAGATGCAGCAAAGTAAGCTTCCTGTTCTGTACAGTTTAGCATCTGCATTACAGAAATAACTTGCTTCAGATAATCCAAATTAGTTTTGTTTTGTTCAACTTTCGGAGCATAGATAGCTTGTAGGTTGTCGCAAGTCGCTACACCACTGTTAATGAAAAATGCATCGATATTGTCTTTTGCCACTTTCAATAATTTTTTGTCATTTTCCTTTGTAGCAGCTTTTAAAGCTCCATCAGCAACTCCTGATGCAAACAAGTAATCCTGAATGAATTGTTCTTTGTATGCTTCATCACTCTTCATTTTACGGGCAGCAGCATCCATGAATTCTTGTAATACAAAATAGTCGGAATTTTCTTTTTCAAGTTCAATGGCTTCTTTGAACATGTTGTATGCTTCATTCATGTCCTGTCCACCCATTGTGAAGTAGTCATGTGCCTTCATTCCGATAATTGACCCCTTTGTAGCATCTCTTTTAACCAACTTGTTCAAATCGTCCAGATATTGGATACGCTGGTCGTGAACTTTCATCAGTTCATTGAAGTATTGTTTTTGCTTAGCTGCATCTTTTTCACCGGCTATTAAAGCACGAAGAATTTTTGCACCATTAGTATAAGTACTTACTTGAGCTTTGGGGGCTTCTGTAAATACGCTCATCCAAGGAGTATAGGCGTCCTTGAAATTGTTAGTTTTGACATACTCAGTGTAAATACTGATATTTTTCAAGCATCGGATACTGTCTTCACCATGTCCGAATCTTGATCCGTCTGACGCTCCGGTCTGAGCGAAAGAAGCTGTTGTACCTAAGGAAAGAACGAACAGCGCTGTTACCATCTTCATTTTCATCGTATATAAATTTAGTTGTTGTTATTTATTTGCTTCTCTCCATTTATTAATCCACTTTCCATTTCATGAACCAACGTTCATTGAAGGTGAGCCCGATATTGATTCTCAAATAGTTCTCTTCCATTAATCCTTTAAATTTAGGACTGACTTTAATGTATTGTCCGGAAATGTTCAGCATAGATTTACTTTGGAACATGGGAAGTCCGAAACCTACACTGACGCCATATTCGCGTGCACCGTCTTGAAAACTGGTTGCTCCTGTGTCCGGATCAGTATAGCTTACCTTATTATAAGGAGTTGAATAATAAGCTCCCATACGGTAACGGATACGCTTCAGATAGTTGTGGCTGATATAACTTGGTACGAATTCCGCACCAAAAGCTATTTTTGTGCGGTTATTCATTTCCACACTTTCTTTGTTGAACTTGCTCCAAGTCAGATCGGCTGTATTCCATTTTTGTAAAGTATAGTCAACCCCAATCGTCAGGCGGTTGTCATATACATAAGTAAGACCTGCACCAAATGTATGTGGCATTTTAAACGGGTTTGGAATAGTATCGCCAGTTTGTGACTGTACATAAATGGAACCATTACTTTCCGTACCTGTCTGATGATATTTATATGCATCTCCGTGCAAGGTATGTCCCAGTGTATAAACGGCACCTACATTTATTGTGTTTTTCTTGTTTAACTTATAAGTATACTGTAAACCAAAATCCAATTTATAATCACTGATGGAAAATTTGTCTAATTTGATACTACGTGTATCTGTCGCTCCAATAGCTGTCATGGATTGATGGGTAATGTCTCCATAAAGATATGAAAAATTTGCACCAACAGACAAATTATTAAATACTTTATAACCTAATCCTACAAAAACCTGGTGAAAGCCTCCGTCGCCATTATAAGATTCGGCCCACTTTCCGTTATTGTCTACATCCTCAAAATCATGTGTTTTGGAAATATTGTAACCTACTGTAGAAAATGGAAGAAAACCAACTGTCATTCCCATTTTTTGCCATAGACGGAATTGCATGGCCAAATAGTCAAAACTTGAGTTTTTAGCATTGGTTTTTACATTACCATCCTTGAAGTTCGCATTTTGAAGAGTCATTCCTGCATCGAACAAGAATGTCAATGAATCGATAGCTGTATAAGATGCCGGATTAGACGCGTTGATTTGGTAGCCGTTTCGCAAACCGTATGCTATTCCTCCCATTGCTTTACTGTTACCAAAATTTTGATCAGCTAACCGACCAAAGCCGTAGCGTGTATAGGGAGAATTTGTGCTTGTTTGGGCTACGGCCAGCCCTGTGACTGTGAGTAATATTGACGCACTAATCAGTCTTTTATAATTTATCATTATAGCTTAATATTCTGTTTAAACCTTTCAATACTAAAAATCTATCTGCAAAGATGATACTTTTTAATTTTGTATCAAAAGAAAATTCATCTCCGCCCGTTAAAAAAACCAAAAGCTCAGGATAATTCTTTTGAAGATGGGTGATATAGCCGCTCATTTCAAATTCCATTCCGCGAATGACTCCTGCCCGGATAGCCGTTTCTGTAGATTGTCCATACATCGGAACTTCTCCTTTAGCGCTTACTTTGGGAAGTTTGTCGGTGAATATGTTCAATGCCTTGAAACGCATACGCATTCCTGGAGAAATATTGCCTCCATGATAGGCTCCGTCAGCGTCAATAAAATCGTATGTGACACAGGTTCCTGCATCAATAACCAGCACATCGTGTCCAGGCTTCAGCCAGTTTGCTGCGACCACAGCTGCTAAACGGTCCATGCCCAGTGTTTGAGGCGTTTTATATAAATTAGTGACGGGAACAGGGGTTTCATGACTTAATTCGATGATGTTAAAAGGCAATCTTTCCAGTTGGTGCCGGATCGTATTGCTTAGTGTTATGACAGAAGCTATGATACCTCGTTTCAACGGGTATCGGGAGCAAAGCATCGGGAGGCAATCTAAAGAATGATTGGAGCCACGAAATACTTCAACTAACTCGCCTTTGTCGAATATAGCCAATTTGGCTACTGAGTTTCCTATGTCGATTATTAAATTCACAACTTTGCTTTTTCGGCTGCAAAGTAACGCAAAAAATAAATAGGAATAGCAATAAAAAATGGTATTTGTGAGGAATTAATTAATATTTAGGTGTACTTTTGCATCGGTAAACAGAGAATGGAATTTATGAATAAATTAATTATAGCATTGATATTGTTATTCTTTTTCTTGGGTCAATCGGTTAGAGGTCAGGAAGATAACATAAAGGTAAGTCTGATGACTTGTGCTCCCGGTACGGAAATATATGCTTTGTTCGGGCATACGGCATTGCGCTATGAGGATAAGGCACGTGGAGAGGACTGGGTGTTTAATTATGGTATGTTCAGCTTTAATACTCCCCATTTTATCTATCGTTTTGTCAAAGGAGAAACTGATTATGAATTGGGCGTAACCCGTTATCCTTATTTTGAAGGCAGTTATGCTATGCGTGGTTCCTCTGTTTATCAGCAGACATTGAATTTGACTATTTCGGAAAAACAGGAGCTCAGAAGATTGCTGGAAGAGAATTATCTGCCGGAGAATAGGGTTTACCGTTATAACTTTTTCTATGATAATTGCACTACCCGTGCGCGTGATGTAATAGAAAGGTGTATTGAAGGGAAGGTTGTTTATTCTGAAGGAAAGGAGGGACTCTCTTTTCGGGATATTGTCCATCAATATACTAAAGGACACAAATGGGATGAACTGGGCATTGATATGTGTTTGGGCAGTGAAGCTGATAAGCCTATTGATGCGCGTAAGCAGATGTTCGCCCCTTTTTATTTGCTGGAAGCGGCAAAAAAAGCGACTATAGTAGTAGGTGACAGCGTGCGTCCTTTGATTCTGCATGAAAAAAAGGTGGTGGATGCAGAACCGGAGAATGTTGGTGACGGTTTTCCATTGTCACCCCTGGCGTGTGTCTTTATTTTAATAGGAATTACTTGTTTTGTAGGATGGTTGCAGTTTAAAACCAGGAAAATAATCTGGATTTGGAATTTGCTTCTTTTTGGTGTACAAGGGTTAGCGGGGTGTGTCATTACTTTCCTGGTCTTTTTTTCTACTCATCCTACGGTAGGGTCCAATTGGCTTATCCTTTTATTGAATCCTATCCCTTTAATTTACCTTCCGATCATGGTTTGTCGAGCTATAAAAGGTAAAAAAGACCTCTATCATACAATAAATGTAGTGTATTTAACACTTTTTATAATGATAATGCCGTTTGTACAGCAAAAATTCAATGTAACGGTATTACCTTTGGCACTGTGTTTGTTGATATGTTCTGCAAACCACGTTTTATTATATTACAGACAAAACAATAAATGAAAGGACGCATCTTAACTTCTCTTTTGACTGTTATCGCATTAACAGGGTTGCAGGCACAGAACATTCCTGCGGTTCCCAGGTTGGTGGTCGGATTGACTATTGACCAGTTGCGGACTGATTATATAGAGGCTTTTTCGGCTTTATACGGTGAACGTGGTTTCAAGCGGTTGTGGAGAGAAGGACGGATTTATCGGAATGCCGAATATGACTTTATTAATGTGGATAAGTCATCAGCTGTAGCGGCCATTTATTCTGGCACTACACCTTATACCAACGGAATCGTGGGGGATAACTGGATGGACCGCAGTACTCTGCGAGTCCTTAATTGTGTGGACGATGCTGATTTTATGGGTATTTACACTTCAGAGTCCACTTCTCCGCAGAAAATGAAGGTGTCGACTTTGACAGATGAGTTGGTAATAGCCACACAAGGAATAGCTGAAGTTTATTCTATCGCTCCTACACGTGAAATGGCGGTGTTGGCTGCCGGTCATGCTTCGAAAGGTGCATTCTGGTTGAATGATGAAACAGGAAAATGGAGTGGCAGTACATATTATGGTACATTTCCTGCATGGGTGACTACTTATAATGACCGTGAAGGATTGGATTTCCGTATCGGCAATATGTCGTGGGAGCCTTATTTGCCTGTGACTGTCTATAAATATTTGACTAGCGAGAACAAACAAGTTACGTTCAAGCATAATTTCGATGACGAGCGGAAAAATAAATACCGTAAATTGAAAACAAGCCCTTATGCTAATGATGAGGTAAACCGTTTGGTTAATGCTTGTTTTAGTAATACTTCCATTGGAAAGGATGCTGTTCCGGACTTTTTGTCACTGGCATATTATGCCGGGAATTATGATCATAAGGCTCCTGCAGAACTCCCGATGGAAATGCAGGATACCTATGTACGTCTGGACAACAGTATTGCTGAATTATTGGAATTGATAGACCGGAAGGTTGGTTTGAACAATACTTTATTCTTTATAACCTCTACAGGATATGCTGACGCTGATCCTGTTGATTCTCCTCAATATAAAATACCGGGTGGAGAATTCCATATTGAACGTTGTTCTGCTCTGTTGAACCTTTATTTGGCAGCTATTTACGGTGAAGGACAATGGGTGGAGGCGCATTTTGAGCAGCAAATATACTTGAATCATAAGCTGATAGAGCAGAAACAACTGAATATATCCGAGATATTAAATCGTGCGGCAGAATTCTTGGTACAGTTCAGCGGAGTGAAAGATGTGTATTCTTCACAACGTTTGCAATTGGGAGCGTGGACTCCTACCATTGATAAAATTAAGAATTACTATAACCCGATATGTTCCGGAGATTTATGGATAGAAGTCTTACCAGGCTGGACTGTATTCCGTGAACATTCGCTTGATACGCAGGTGCAACGCTATTCATATGCGTCGGCTCCATTGATTTTCATTGGGAACGGAATGAAACCGGAAATAATCCATGCGCCTATAAAAATAGGCAATATAGCACCCACCGTAGCCCATTACATGCGTATTCGTGCTCCTAATGCAGCCGTTCTGGCACCAATGACAGACATCAGAAAATAATATTAAGGAGAGAAGTGCAAATAAATCAGCATTTTATTGTAACTTTGCACTTTCAAAAGTAATCAAATTAGAAAATAATAAAAACAAAAAATACAATGGGATTTAATGAATTTATTGGCAAATTGTTTGGAAATAAGGCCACTCGTGACATGAAAGAAATCAAGCCATGGGTTGATAAAATAAAGGCTGTTTATCCGGAAATTGCCAAATTGAGCAATGACGAGCTTCGTGCAAAAACAGTAGAATTAAAGAAGTACATTTCTGATTCGGCTGCTGAGGAACAAAAGAAGATAGAAGAATTGAAAGGTACTATCGAAACTACAGAACTGGAAGATCGTGAGGGCATCTTCGCGCAGATAGACAAACTGGAAAAAGAAGTGCTGGAAAAATATGAAAAAGCACTGGATGATGTACTTCCGCAGGCTTTTGCCATTGTAAAAGACACTGCACGCCGTTTTTCTGAAAATCCGGAATTGGTTGTAACCGCTACCGATTTTGACCGTGAACTGGCTGCTCAGGGAAAAGATTTTGTGCGTATTGAGGGCGATAAGGCGATTTGGCAGAACCATTGGATTGCTGGTGGTAATGACATGGTATGGAGCATGGTGCATTACGATGTGCAGTTATTCGGTGGTGTAGTGTTACATAAAGGCAAGATTGCCGAAATGGCTACTGGTGAAGGTAAGACGTTGGTAGCCACTTTGCCTGTGTTTTTGAATGCACTGACCGGTAATGGCGTACATGTAGTTACTGTTAATGATTACTTGTCAAAACGTGACTCGGAATGGATGGGGCCATTGTATCAGTTCCATGGATTGAGTGTGGACTGTATTGATAAACACCAGCCCAATTCTGATGCACGCCGCAGAGCTTATATGGCCGATATCACTTTCGGTACGAATAATGAATTCGGTTTCGATTACTTGCGTGACAATATGGCTGTCAGTCCAAAAGACTTGGTGCAGCGTAAACATAATTATGCTATTGTCGATGAGGTGGACTCTGTATTGATTGACGATGCTCGTACTCCGTTGATTATTTCTGGTCCTGTTCCTAAAGGTGAGGATCAGTTGTTTGAGCAACTCCGTCCTTTGGTAGAGCGTCTGTTTGAAGCTCAGAAAAAGTTGGCTACCCAATATTTGGCCGATGCCAAACGCTTGATTGCATCGGATGACAAGAAAGATCAGGAAGAGGGATTTTTGGCATTGTTCCGTAGTCATAAGGCACTGCCCAAAAATAAGCCGTTAATCAAGTTCCTAAGTGAACAAGGTATTAAGGCAGGTATGCTGAAGACTGAGGAAATTTATATGGAACAGAATAACAAGCGTATGCCTGAGGCCACTGATCCATTGTATTTCGTAATTGATGAAAAGCAAAACAGCGTAGATTTGACCGATAAAGGTATCGACCTGATTACAGGAAATGCGGCAGATCCTACTTTATTCGTTTTGCCTGATATTACTTCCCAATTGTCTGCTTTGGAAAATGAGACAGATTTGACAGAAGAAGAAAAACTGGCCAAGAAAGATGAACTGATGACAAATTACGCTATCAAGTCTGAACGCGTACACACTATCAACCAGTTGCTGAAGGCTTATGCCATGTTCGAAAAGGATGACGAATATGTTGTAATCGACGGACAGGTTAAGATTGTTGACGAACAGACAGGACGTATTATGGAAGGCCGTCGTTATTCTGACGGTTTGCATCAGGCTATTGAGGCCAAAGAAGGCGTGAAGGTGGAAGCTGCTACCCAGACCTTTGCTACCATCACTTTACAGAACTATTTCCGTATGTATCATAAATTGTCGGGTATGACCGGTACAGCGGAAACGGAAGCGGGAGAACTTTGGGATATTTATAAATTGGATGTCGTTGTTATTCCGACGAATCGTCCTATTGCCCGTAAAGATATGAATGATCGCGTTTATAAGACAAAACGTGAGAAGTATAAAGCTGTCATCGAAGAGATTGAAGAAATGGTAAAAGAAGGACGTCCTGTTCTGGTAGGTACCACTTCGGTGGAAATCTCTGAAATGTTGAGCAAAATGCTTGCAATGCGCAAGATTGAGCATAATGTGTTGAATGCGAAACTGCATCAAAGAGAGGCGGATATTGTGGCACAGGCAGGTCAGAAGAGTATCGTGACTATTGCTACCAACATGGCAGGTCGTGGTACCGACATTAAGCTGAGTCCGGAAGTGAAAGCTGCGGGCGGTTTGGCTATTATCGGTACGGAACGTCATGAAAGTCGCCGCGTGGACCGTCAGTTGCGTGGTCGTGCCGGTCGTCAAGGGGATCCGGGTTCATCTGTGTTCTTTGTATCATTGGAAGATGATTTGATGCGTTTGTTCTCTTCAGATCGTATTGCCAGTGTAATGGATAAACTTGGCTTCAAAGAAGGTGAGATGATTGAGCACAAGATGATTTCAAATTCCATTGAACGTGCTCAGAAGAAAGTGGAAGAAAATAACTTTGGTATTCGTAAACGCTTGCTGGAATATGATGATGTGATGAACAAACAGCGTGTGGCTGTTTATACCAAACGTCGTCATGCCTTGATGGGTGAGCGTATCGGTATGGATATCGTGAATATGATTTGGGATCGTTGCGCTTATGCTGTAGAATTGGGCGACTTTGATAATGTGAAGATGGAAATATTGCAGACATTGGCAATGGAAGTACCATTCACAGAAGAGGAGTACAACAAGATGAGAAAAGAAGATCTTGCTGAGAAAACCTTTGAAGCGGCAATGAACAACTTCAAGCGCAAGACAGACCGTATGGCCCAGATTGCCAATCCCGTTATCAAACAGGTATATGAGATGCAAGGACATATGTACGAAAACATCATGATTCCTATTACGGATGGCAAACGCTTGTATAATATCTCTGTCAACTTGAAGGCGGCTTATGAAACAGAAGGCAAGGAGATTGTGAAGTCATTTGAGAAGGCGATTCTGCTTCATACTATTGATGATGCATGGAAAGAAAACCTGCGTGAACTGGATGAACTGAAACATTCTGTACAGAATGCTAGCTATGAGCAGAAAGATCCGCTGCTGATCTTTAAGTTGGAATCTGTCAATTTGTTTGACAACATGGTAAATAAGATCAATAACAATACCATTTCTGTATTGATGCGTGGACAAATCCCGGTTCAAGAACCGGAACAAGTTCGTGAAGCTGCTCCCGAACCGCAGGCTCCTCGTCAACAGTATAGAGAGGAAAAGCAGGATTTAAGTGATCCTCACCAGCAAGCTGCTGCCGAACATGACACCCGCGAGGTAAAGCGTGAGCCGGTTCGTGCGGAAAAGACAGTGGGTCGTAACGATCCTTGTCCTTGCGGAAGCGGTAAGAAATATAAGAACTGTCACGGGCAAAATGCGTGATAAATAACGATTATTATAGAAACGTTCGGGTAGAATTTACTACCCGGACGTTTTTTTTATTCCTTTTAACTTACTTCTTACATAAATAAGCGTATTTTTGTTCCCTAAGAAAAAATGATAATATGAAAAGATCCGCCTCATTAATAATTCTAGTTGCCGGGACACTTTTTGCTTCCTGCAGCAGTTTGCAGACCATATCTTTTGACCAGTTACAGGCAGCCGATGTCAGTTTTCCGGATGCTGTGAGAAAAGTGGCTGTGATAAACAATATGCCTGTACTGAAAACTAAAGATAATCATGAAATACTGAGCAGTGAGTTGGAAGGCGATGGTAAAGTGGCATCCGAAGCTTTGGCAGAGAATATTGCCAATGTGAATTATTTCGATCAGGTCATTATCTGTGATTCTGTATTCCGGGCACAGGATAAAGTGCCACGGGTTAATGTCATTCTGACTAAAGAGGAAGTACGGAAACTGAGCGAGGACTTGGGAGTGGATATGATATTGTCTTTTGATCGTATTCATATTCAGACTAAGCCCGGCGTACTGTTCTATCCGGATTTTCCTATGCCTATAGATGCTGTAGATGGAATTATATCTCCGATTGTTAGAGTATATATTCCCAATCGTGATAAACCTTTGTTTGTAGTTGCCAAGCAAGATACCATTTCCTGGGAAATAGAACCAGCTCTTTCTGACCGGAAGATAGTAAAAGAAGCTTCGGAATATGCCGCTTCTATTCCAGTAGAACATCTGTTGCCACATTGGGATGAGGTGGCTCGTTTTTATTACGATGGCGGGAATATTGAAATGCGCGATGCCGGTGTATATCTTCGTGAGAACAATTGGGATGAAGCGTATAGTCAGTGGAAGATAGCCTATGAGAAGAGAAAAGGCCAGCAAAAGATGAAAGCGGCTTTTAATATTGCACTATATTATGAAATAAAGGATAATGTAGAACAGGCCAAGGAATGGTTGGGTAAAGCGAAGAAATTGGTGAAATCAGGCAGCAGGGATGAACAATTGATAGCCTTTTATTCATTGGAGTTAGAGAAAAGAGAGAGTAAGCTATCCCAATTGAGAATACAAATGAAACGTTTTGATGATAATTTTTAGAGAATAAGTGTTGAGAGAAAGATTTTTTTTGTACTTTTGGATATAAATAATATATAAAATTGATTTTGGTATGAAACTCAGTGCACAGTCACATGCTTCTATTGCGTCTTCGCTTCGGGAAGCGGTTGATAAATATATAGTGGATGGAGAGAGAACGGTAGTCACCGATATCCATTTGCAACCTAAGCAGGACAGTGGTGAATTAGTTATTTTTAATGATGATGACGAAGAATTGTCACGTACCATAATTGAAGAGTGGGTGGATTATAGTGAAGATGATTTTTATACAATAGTAGAGCGTATACTTCGTGGGGAGATCAACGCATTGAAAGATACGGGAGTTTTGGATAAGTTAGCTATAATGAAGCCTTATTCTTTTGTTTTGGTTGATGAGGATAGGGAAACTGTAACCGAACTTTTATTGATAGATGATGAAGACACTTTATTGCTGAATGATGAACTTTTAAAGGGGTTGGATGAAGAATTGGATGCATTTTTAAAAGACTTGCTTGAAAAATAGATAAAATAATAGAAGCATCGGGATGGTAAAGTTCCCGATGCTTTTTTATATCATAGGTGAGGAAAATGTTTTTTTCAAGAGTGGCGTTTAAAATATTGTTTTCTCATCCATCGGTCAAAAACCATGAATAAGGGTATAGTTATGATGAATAGCAGATAAATGAGAGGAATTTGTATTTTTAAAACATGACTGCCAGCAAGAAATGCATGATACATAGTTTCCTTAATATGCTTTCCAAAATAAATATACAGACCGATGCTGCCGCTTATTATTAAGAATAGAGAAGCAGCAATAGTAGCTAGTAACATCTTTCTCTCCTGTTTCCTTTCACGTAAGAGTATAGCTTCCTCTACTTTCTGCATGGTGCGGAAAGTAAAATTGGAGGTCAGCCGGAATTGGGGCTGTTCTTTTACAGCCTTCATTAATCCTTTATCTTTTTGTTTCTCGTTCATTCTGCTTCTGTTATGAGTATATATAATTTTTTTCTTATTCGATGCAATTTTACTTTTGCATTGCTTTCCGTCAGTCCCAGGATAAGAGCGATTTCACCGATAGTTTTCTCTTCATTATAAAATAGGGAAATCAAGGCACGTTCTTCTGCATCCAGTTTCTTGATGGCCTTATTGAGTTTTCCTACCCGCTCCTCGCTTTCATCATTCAGGGCATCGTCTATTTGCTGGTCGGATATATTCATTAACATGGCACTGTCCATAACAATTAACTCTTGTTTTCTTTTTCTGGTTGCCGATATGGCGGTGTTATATGCAATGCGGTATATCCATGTAGAGAAACTACTCTCTGCTTTAAACGACGAAAGATGTTCAAAGGCTTTCAAGAACGTATCCTGGGTCAACTCTTCCGCATCCTCCTGATTCTCCACGATGCGTATAATCAGGATAAATACTTGCTGACTGTATTTATCCAAAAAGTACTCGTAGAGAGAAGTTTCCCCTTTTAATATCCTATGAATAATATGTGTTTCGTCGTTTCCCATTTTATCTATTAGACGCAGGGCTGGGAGAGAGGTTACAATAAAAAGAGAAAATATTTTTTTCTTTCTGAAAAGTGTAACCTCTTTGGCTACGTAGCGTCTAAATGGGTACAAAGGAACAAAATTAATAACTTAAATACGAATAAATTATGAGTTACATTACCGGTTGGATTGTTGTAGGTATCATTACATTAGGAATCTACAAATTATTTGAACTTTTTGTTGGTAAAAAGGAGCGTCTTACTATGATAGAAAAATTGGGAGACAAGTTAGATCCTTCTATGTTGGGGAACAGGCTTAGTCTGCCTCTTCCTGTAGGAACTCCTTTCATGTCATCTTTTCCGATTTCTTTCTCGGCTTTGAAATTTGGCTGTTTGTTGTTGGGAATGGGACTAGGGCTGTTGACAGGTTATATGATTTGTGTAACCACGGTTCCCGATTATTTCACAGAGCGTAATTGGCACATGAGCGAGTTAACTTCATTGATTTACGGTGCAAATGTCTTGCTTTTTGGTGGTTTGGGCTTGGTAGTTGCTTTTATAGTAGAATTGAAAATTTCTCAGAAAAACAGGAAAGATCATACCCGTTGAATAATGAAAGACAATTAGAAAAAATAAAGAGATGTGTCAAAATTTGAAGTAATTATCAAAACTATCCGAGTTTTGCAGCAAGACAATAGCAGAATTACTTTTGACACATCTCTTTATTAAAAAAGAAGTGATGACCGCTTTACATAGAATGTTGCAATCTCTGTAAAGCGGTATATTTTTTTATTTTTTCAAAGCAGCAATACTTTCTTTCAAAGAAGCTATTTTGCTTTCTGCATCAGCCTGTTTCTTACGTTCCATATCAATAACGTTGGCTGGTGCTTTGCTGACAAATTTTTCATTGCTTAATTTTTTCAATACACTTTGCAAAAAGCCTTCCTGATATTTCAAATCAGCCTCCAGTTTTGCCAATTCTTCTTCTGTGTTGATTAAATTGCCCAATGGTATGGCATATTCGGTTGTACCTACCATAAATGAGCCGGATCCGTCGGCTTTATTCTCTACGGCTTCGATAGAAGAGAGGTTGCACAATTTGGTAATAACAGGATTGAATGCAGCTACCGGATTTTCACCTACTACTTGCAACTCCAAAGTTTCTTTCTGTGCAATGTTTTTCTGTAAACGAATGGTACGGATACCACCGATTACTTCTTTCACTGCTTCAAATTCTTTGACGATAATCTCATTGCAGGCAGTCGGAATGTTCAATTGCTGGACCATCAGGCTTTCGCCTTCTTTGCGGTCATAGATATGCTGCCATAACTCTTCGGTAATGAAAGGCATGAACGGATGCAGCAACTTCAGCAAGTTATCAAAGAAGCCTAAAGTTTTTTCATAGGTCGCTTTGTCAATGGGTTGTCCGTATGCCGGCTTGATCATTTCTAGATACCAGCTTGAGAATTCGTCCCAGAATAATTTGTATACAGCCATCAGTGCTTCGCTCAAACGATATTTGCCGAATAAGTCAGCTACTTCTGCAGCTGTTTTTGCCAACATGGATTCAAACCATTCAGTGGCCAGTCTTGCATATTCGGGCTGTGCAATATCGGCAACTTCCCAACCTTTCACCAAGCGGAATGCATTCCATATTTTGTTATTGAAGTTACGTCCTTGTTCACATAACGCATCATCAAATAAAATATCGTTTCCTGCGGGAGCGGCAAGCATCATACCCATTCGCACGCCATCGGCACCATACTTGTCAATTAGTTCCAACGGGTCGGGTGAATTACCCAAAGACTTTGACATCTTACGTCCCAGTTTGTCGCGTACGATACCAGTGAAATAAACGTTTTTGAACGGCATATCACCTTTATATTCATATCCTGCCATAATCATTCGTGCCACCCAGAAGAAAATGATATCCGGTCCTGTAACCAAGTCACTAGTAGGATAATAGTAGTTTATTTCTTCATTATTAGGATTATTGATACCGTTAAATAAAGAAATGGGCCACAGCCATGAAGAGAACCAAGTGTCCAGACAGTCATCGTCTTGACGTAAATCTTCCATTTTCAGATTGGTATTACCGGTTTTTTCTTGTGCCAACTTCAAAGCTTCTTCCGCTGTTTCGGCTACTACATAACCGCCTTCGGGCAGAAAGTATGCCGGAATGCGATGTCCCCACCAAAGCTGGCGGCTGATACACCAGTCTTTGATATTTTCCAGCCAGTTTTTGTAGGTGTTCTTGTATTTGGCAGGATAGAATTTCAGTTCATCATTCATTACAGGAGGCAATGCCATGTCTGCAAAATGTTGCATCTTCAAGAACCACTGCATGGACAGTTTCGGTTCGATGGCTACATTGGTACGTTCCGAGAAACCTACCTTATTAGTATAAGCTTCTACCTTTTCCAGCAATCCGGCAGCTTGCAAGTCTTGTTCAATCTGTTTACGTACATCAAAACGGTCCATACCTACATACAGTCCGGCAGCTTCGCTCAGTGTTCCGTTATCATTGAAGATATCAATGCTGGGCAAGTTATATTTTTCGCCAAGCATATAGTCATTCACATCATGGGCGGGTGTTACTTTCAGACATCCTGTACCAAATTCAATGTCTACGTAGTCGTCTTCGATAACCGGAATGATACGGTTTACCAGTGGTACAATTACCTTTTTGCCTTTCAGCCATTGGTTTTTCGGGTCATTGGGATTGATACACATGGCAGTATCTCCCATAATTGTTTCGGGACGAGTGGTAGCAACTACCGCATAGCGTCCTTCAGCATCACCTTCTACTTTGTAACGGAGATAATACAGTTTGCTGTGTTCTTCCTTATAAATAACTTCTTCATCACTGAGAGCTGTCAGTGCTTTTGGGTCCCAGTTTACCATGCGTACACCGCGATAGATCAAACCTTTGTTGTAAAGGTCTACGAATACTTTGATGACACTTTCGCTACGTTCTTCGTCCATGGTGAATGCTGTACGGTCCCAATCGCAGGATGCACCTAGTTTGCGCAGCTGTTTCAGGATAATACCTCCATGTTCTTCAGTCCATGCCCAGGCATGTTTCAGGAATTCGTCACGGCTAAGGTCAGTTTTCTTTATACCTTGTCCGGCCAGTTTGTTCACCACTTTGGCTTCTGTGGCAATGGAAGCATGGTCGGTTCCCGGCACCCAGCAGGCATTCTTGCCTTCCATGCGGGCACGGCGTACTAATATATCCTGAATGGTATTGTTTAGCATGTGTCCCATATGGAGTACTCCGGTTACGTTGGGTGGTGGAATGACGACTGTGTAAGGTTCACGTCCGTCGGGTTTTGAACTAAAGAGTTTGTTGTCCAGCCAATACTGATACCATTTTCCTTCCACGTCAGCGGGATTGTACTTACTTGCTAATTCCATTTTATATTTTATTTATTTAATTGATTATCGCATAATTGAGTGCAAAATTAATAAAAGTCGTTGGATTATTATGTACTTTTGCACTACAAAATGATATTAATAAACTGATTATGCATACAAGAAAAGAACAAATGGAAGCATTTGGCCGCTTCCTCGATATTTTAGACGAGTTGCGAGAGAAGTGTCCTTGGGATCGGAAACAGACGAATGAAAGTCTGCGTCCTAATACGATTGAAGAAACTTACGAACTTTGTGATGCTTTGATGAAGGATGACAAGAAGGATATCTGTAAAGAGTTGGGTGATGTGTTGTTGCATGTGGCCTTTTATGCAAAGATAGGTAGTGAAACAGGAGATTTTGATATCAAGGATGTGTGTGACTGTCTTTGTGAGAAGCTGATTTTCCGTCATCCTCATGTTTTTGGCGAAGTGAAAGCCGAGACTGCCGAGAAGGTGACTGAAAATTGGGAACAGTTGAAGATGAAGGAAAAGGATGGTAACAAAATGGTTTTGAGTGGAGTACCTTCTGCTTTGCCTTCGCTAATCAAGGCATACCGCATTCAGGATAAGGCCCGCAACGTGGGATTTGATTGGGAGGAGCGTTCGCAGGTTTGGACTAAAGTAAAAGAGGAGATCGGCGAGTTTGAAGCTGAGGTGGAGAACATGGATAAGGAGAAGGCGGAAGCGGAATTCGGTGATGTAATGTTCAGTCTTATAAACGCGGCCCGCCTTTACAAGATTAATCCGGATAATGCATTGGAACTCACTAACCAGAAGTTTATCCGTCGTTTCAATTACTTAGAGGAACACACCATCAAACAGGGAAAGAACTTGAAGGATATGACTTTGGAAGAAATGGATGCTATATGGAATGAGGCTAAAAAGGAAGAAAAATAGTAGGGTTGGAATTGTTTTTTATGATGTGTGCTATTTTTGTCTTGCTTGTTTTTCTGTTTTAATCAGGGACATTCATTAAATATTACAAAATCAGCCAACTAATTCATACACAAAGTAT